>JADMIO012791265.1_pt1 | contig 85942 bp, 106 predicted proteins | sample 8958161 | NCBI WGS metagenome assembly JADMIO01 (sample SAMN16585339, study PRJNA669376) | soil metagenome | isolation source: Crop rotation soil | place: USA: Cullars Rotation, Alabama | collected 2011 | reverse complement strand
GGCCGCGACTTCAAGTCACGTGAATTCCAAGCTTCGGATCCCACTGTGCTGGAAAGGAAGTAAGGCTTTTGACAATCTTCTAATAAAAGGTGGGAAGGCTACTTTAATAGAAGAAGTTCATGACATAGTAGCAATAAAGCAGTATCTAAGAGAGAAGTAACTCATAAAAAGATTTTTAAGCTTAGAGCAACTGTAAGTAAAAGAGATATCTAAAAAATGTTCAACAAAAAAAATAAATGTGCTAAGTGTAATACAAAAGTTAAGAAAAATTATGACTTTTGCCCTACTTGTGGTGCTAGAATGAATGGTCAAAAAGAAGACTATGGTATGCTTGGAAAAAACGACTATGTGTCTAACCAACCTAATCCAACAATGCCTTTTGGTTTAAATGGTCTTTTCAATAATTTGATAAAACAAATGTCAAAAGAGATAGAAAATGAACTTAAGAAAAATCAAGTGAATTCTCAAGATAAAAGTAAGAAAAAGAAAAAGCAAATGCCTGGAAAAGGAATAAGCATAAAAATTTCTACTTCAAAAAATGGTCCGCCTGAAATAAAATTTACTTCGTTTGGTGAACCGCAAGAAAACCAAAAAATTAGAAGAGAAATTATATCTAAGAAAATAAAAGAAGAGAGCTTAAGAAATATAAAGAATTTACCTAGAGAAGAGCCTAAAACTACTATTAGAAGATTTTCAGATAAAGTAGTTTATGAAATAATAATTCCCGGAGTAGCATCCCAAGATGACATTTCTATAAATAAGCTAGAAAACAGTATTGAAATAAAGGCTATAGCAAAAGACAGAGTTTATACAAAAAACGTTCCTTTCTCAATGCCAATACTAGACTACAAGTTCCAAGATGGAAAACTTGTCCTAGAGTTAGATAATGGCGAATAAAATTTGGTTTAAAGCTAAAAGATACGGTTACGGTTGGTATCCCAGTTCTTGGCAAGGTTTAGTTGTTCTTTTAATTTACATAGCAATTGAAGTATTAACTTTCTTAAAAATTGACGCTCATTCACATTCGAACTCAGATACATTGAGACCATTCATAATTATCTCAATTGTCTATACAATAATTTTGATATTAATCTGTATAAAGAAAGGTGAAAGGGCAAAATGGAGATGGGGATAATTATTTTTATAAACCATAAAATCAAATAGTTATATGACAAAGCCAGATTATCGTACAATAAGTCCAAAATATATGGATCAGCATGTCGGGAATTTAATTTTTCTTAATATGTTTTATTGGCAGAGAAAAAGGGGGGCCAAAGGAACATTAGAAGAAATAGAAAGTGAAGAGGCTAATTACGGAGTAAGAAAAAGTGATGGGTCAATAGAACCAATACTCCATGGAGACGCAGTAAGATTGAAGAGAGAAGGTGGTCGTGGCTTTGCAGGCTTCGGAGATTACATCTTTTTAGATTCAAGCGATTAAACAGCTATCACTAGTTTTATAAACAAACTTTTTCTCGGTTTGCTATGAGCCTGTAGCTCAGCCTGGTACGAGCACGGCTCTGATAGCACAAGCGTCAGAGAGGCCGGGGTCCACGGTTCAAATCCGTGCAGGCTCATATTATTTTCACTAGCTTAAACCCACAAGCTTTTTAAACCGATTTTCTATCAACTAAACATGGCAAAAGGAATGTATTATTATATGAAACAGGCTTGGAAAAAACCAGACCCTGCTACATTAAGACAAAGAATGACAGAATGGAGAGCTGGCGATGCTTTCACTGTTGTTGATAAACCCCTTAGAATCGATAGAGCTAGAGCATTAGGATACAAAGACAAGAAAGGTTTTGTAGTTGTTCGTGCTCGTGTTCAAAGAGGAGGTCACAGAAGACCTAGACCTAATAAAGCTAGAAGATCTAAAAGAATGACAATAAGAAAGACTGTAAAAATGTCTTACAAATGGATTTCTGAAATAAGAGCAGAAAAGAGATTTACAAATTTAGAAGTTCTAAATTCCTACCCAATAGGAAAAGATGGTATTTACGCTTTCCACGAAATTATAATGGTAGATCCTTCTAAGCCTGAAATAAAAAATGACCCTACAATGAATTGGATTCTTAAAGGTCAAAATAAAAACAGAGCTGCTCGTGGAATAACAGCTGCAGGTAAAGTTTCTAGAGGACATAAGAGCAAGCACCCAACAAACAAGACTCGTCCTTCTGTAAGATCTGGTGGAAGATTAGGAAAGTAATTCTGTAAATTAAAATGAAGGATAAAATCTCTTTAAAAGAGCTATATGAAATTGTAACGAGCACATTTCCAAGAATTTCTCATAATCCCGAAATATTCAAGCAAACAATTCTTCTAGTGTTAAAAAAGGATGCCACAAGAACGTTTAGTACAAGAGGAGAAATTGAAGAAAAAGGTCTTGAGTATGAAATTTTTAGACAATGTCCTACTAACGATTTTTTAGATGCAGCAGGATTATACCTCACTAACCATGGGGTTAGAAAAAAAAGAGTAATTGAATTCTCCAGAGAATACGGATGGGGAAAATTGTTTGAATAACAATTCTAAACAATAAAACCACAAGCCTTAAATAATTCACTAGCGTCTACTAATTATTCTAAATTAATTAAAAATTACAATGCACACACTACCAAAATTAAATTACGAGTATGACGCTCTTGAGCCATTTATAGATGCTCGAACTATGGAAATACACCATACCAAGCACCACCAAACCTATGTGGATAAATTAAATGCTGCTCTAGAAGGTCATAAAACTTTACAAGGTATACCAGTAGAAGAATTACTAAAGACAATTAATTCTATTCCTAAAGAAATTCAAACTCAAGTTAAGAATCACGGAGGAGGGCACGCAAACCATTCTTTCTTCTGGCAGATTCTTAAAAAAGACGTTCATTTTAATGAAAATTCAGAAATAGGAAAAGCAATAGTAAAGAAGTTTGGTTCCTACGAAAATTTCAAAGACGCTTTCACTAAAACCGCTACAGCTAGATTTGGTTCAGGCTGGGCTTGGCTCATAAAAAACAAAAAAGGCGATTTAGAAATTATTGATACGCCTAATCAAGACTCACCCTTAATGGAACATCAAACACCAGTAATCGGACTTGATGTATGGGAACACGCTTACTATCTAAAATATCAAAATAAAAGACCAGAATACATTGAATCTTTCTTCCACATAATTAATTGGCATAAAGTTGATGAGTTTTACAAAAAGTAAAACAATTATAAATCAATATTTCTTTAATCAGTTAAGAGGTTGATATGAAATATCTAAAATTAGCAGAATTATACGAATCCCTTTCTCAAACTACTAAACGTTTAGAAAAGACTGAGATTCTTTCTAAGTTCCTTAAGCAAATGGGTTCTGAAGACAAAGACGTTATGTATTTGTTAATAGGGGAGATATATCCTGAATACGATGAAAGAAAGATAGGAATTTCTGAGCAACTAGCAATTAAGGCCTTATCTAAAGCGACCGGAACAGAAAATAAAGTCATAGTTAGCGATTGGAGAAAAATAGGAGATCTAGGAAAAGTAGCAGAAAAAATAACTGCTAAGAAAAAACAAGTAACTCTTCATTCTCATATTCTCACTACAGAAAAAGTAATTTCTAATTTAAGAAAACTTCCAGAATTAATAGGTAAAGGAACTGTAGATAAAAAATTAGCACTCATTACAGAACTACTAACTTCCGCTAGTTCAATAGAGGCACAGTATTTAGTAAGAACTCTTCTAGCTGATTTAAGAATTGGTATACAGGAATCTACTATACGTGAAGCACTAGCACAAGCTTTCTTCCCAGAGGATGCAAAAGAAGCACCAATGATAGTTCAAAGTGCTATAGATAATTCTAATGATCTAGCAGTAGTTTTCGAATTAGCTAAAAAAGGAAAACTAAAAGATTTAGAAAAAGTCTCTCTTCATGTTGGGAAACCAATAAAGGCCATGCTGGCCCAAAAAGCAACAAGCATAGCAGGCGGTTTTGAAACACTAGGAAAACCATGTGCTATCGAATACAAATATGACGGTTTCAGATTATTAATCCATAAAGATAAAGATAAAGTAACTTTATTTACTAGAAGATTAGAAAATGTAACTAACCAGTTCCCAGAAGTAGCAGATTATGTTAGAAAATTCATTAAAGGGGAATCTTTCATAATAGACTCTGAAGCAGTGGGCTTTGATAAAAAAACCAAAGAGTATCAATCTTTCCAGCATATTTCTCAAAGAATCAGAAGAAAATATCACATTGAAAAATTACAAGATGAATTACCAGTAGAAGTAAATGTTTTTGATATTCTTTATTACAACGGAAAATCTCAGTTAGATGAACCTTTCCAAAAACGTGCTGCACTAATAAGAAAGATTTTACATGATCATCCTTACAAAATTATTACTTCTAAACAAATAATTACTGGAGATGAAAAGAAAGCTCAAGAATTCTATAAAAAGGCTCTAAAAGATAACCAAGAAGGAATTATGATGAAGAATCTCCAGTCTCCCTACAAACCAGGAAGACGTGTTGGTAATATGTTAAAATTAAAACCTGAAGAAAAGGATTTAGATTTAGTAATTACCGGAGCAGAATACGGTACTGGAAAACGTTCAGGTTGGCTATCTAGTTTCATTATATCCTGTAGAGGAAAAACTGCACATGAATTTTTAGAAGTAGGAAAAGTTTCTACCGGCCTAAAAGAAAAAGAATCTGAAACTGGAGATGGTGGACTTTCTTATGAACAATTAACTAAGATACTTAAGCCGCTAATAACAAAAGAACACGGTAGAACTGTAGACATTAAACCTAAAGCAATTCTTTCTGTAACATACCAAGAAATTCAACGTTCTCCTAATTACAAATCAGGATTCGCTCTTCGTTTCCCTAGATTTACTGCTCTGCGGCCAGATAAACCACTTTCAGAAATTGCAGATCTAAAAGAACTTGAAGAAACTCACGATAAGCAAAAAAGAAATTATCAGTATGGTTAGAAATAATCTACCCAAGTACCACTTTGATCTATCTCTTTTCCTTTATGTTTTATAACACCACTAAAATTCCTACCATCTTCTAACCATTCATAAATTTTAGCGTCACCCGCATTTTTGGGCAGTTGAGAAATTTTATTCTTCTTTACCCAAAATGCTCTTCCCTCACTACTACTCTTTAATTCTCCAGAATATTTCTCGGCACTATAAACATACACAATAAAATCTTGTGGATTGGGCCAATTATCGAAAATCCTTTCTCGATTATCAAATAAGATTATTCCAACTAAAACCGGATTAATTAAAATTAAACCAGTTTCATCAAAGGTTTCCCTAATTACGCATTCAAGTCTTCCGCTTAAATTATCTCCTTTTTCATTCTCTTCAAGTTTACCTCCAGGTAAAACAAAAAATCCAGAATTAGGATCATCTTCTCGCTTGGGTTTTTCTAAGAATAATACTTGATCATCTACCATAAGATGAGATAAAGTAGCATATTTCATATCATCACAAGAATAATAAGATTTAAAACAATTATTATCTTGCAATATCTATGGGAGCGGGTTTAGCTGTTACAGAAAATATAAGCGGGGTTTGCGCTGAAGGAGAAAAAGTACTTATAACATTACCAAAAAGTGCTTACATAAATTTCTTATATTGTGAGAATGCAGAGATATCAATAAAAAAGGGTGGTGTAGAGATAATACCATTAAATTTCAATTTAGGAAAAGAAAATATAGTCAAAGCCTCCATAAGATACAATCTTCCAATTCCAACAGGAAGAGAGGGACCAATGTACTGGCTAAAGTCCATAAATCTCACAGTAGAATCTAAGGAAAAAAGAAAAGGAAAGAAATACGAATTAAGTACTGCAGAATTTGCCTAAATTATACATCTTAAGACAATAAACAATTTAAACTAGTACCGATGTTACGTCATATGGTTGATTACATCGAAGTATCAAGAAAGCATGCCCTTGGGACTATAAAATACGGTGTAGTAAGAGGAACAGTTATAACTCCAGTAAGAGGTACACATTTCAAAGATTACGATGAAACCTTACTTAGAATTTCTTCAGATTCTCAGGTACAAGAACTTCGCACAAAAGTTTCGATACCAGCTATTCCGGGAGATAAAGTAACTGCAATAACTCCTCTGTTCATAGTTTCAGGAAGTTTTCGTACAGACCACTATTTAGAGGATATTTCTAAAATAAAAAACTCGCCACAAAATACAGAAATAGTGAGATTAGAAAGGGCAGGAGAAATAATAGGTTATTACTTAGATTTAGATCAAACTAATCAACTTGGAGTTCTTACAAGTCCTGATGAAAGAAAGAACATGAGTCGAGAAAAACTAGAAAAAATTCTTGATGAGACATTTCCAATTTACGAATCCAGCGGAACTCAAGAAAAATTATTAAAAGGAATTTCAATAATAAAAAGACCAGTTAAGCCATAAATTTACCCTTCTAAACCTTTATAAACTCAAACTACCATTTATAAATACCCATATTTATTAAAAAAGATTCAAAATGGTAAAAGAAAAATCAACAAGTTCTTATAAAATACAAAACATCGTGGCTACTGCTTCATTAGGAAAACCTGTTCCATTAACAAAATTAGCTAGAACTCAGCCTAACACCGAATATAACCCAGAAACATTCCCGGGTTTAGTTTTAAGAATTAAAGAACCAAAATCAGCAGTTTTAGTTTTCTCTTCAGGAAATTTAGTTTGTACTGGTACTAAATCTACTACTCAAGTTAGACAAGTTATAGACGCTGTAATAAAGCAATTAAAAAAAATAAATGTTAATATTACTACAGTTCCAAAAATAACAGTACAAAATATTGTAGCTTCAGGGACTATTGAATTAAAATTAAATCTTAATTTCCTAGCTTTAGAAATGGAGAACACAGAATATGAACCGGAACAATTCCCAGGTTTAGTATACAAGTTAATAGAACCAAATGCTACATTCTTATTATTCAGTAATGGAAAATTAGTTTGTACTGGAACAAAAAACAAACAACAATTAGAAGAGTCAATGGATATGCTTCTAAAAAACGTAAAAGAAGCTTTGAAAAATTATAAATAATTCTACTTAATATGTCAATAGATGATCATTGCGACGATTCTTGCTCTGACTCCTATCCTACACCAGGAATAGAACTAGTAACTACTGATTCTATTAACTGCCAAATAGACCCTTTTCTAAAACCTACTTTAACAGAAAGGCTTACTGACTTCACAGATAATTTAGCTATGAATAACCCAAGAGCTTACGGTTTTCTCAGGGTGTTATCCTATATGGGCACTTACTACTTTTAGTTACAACAACAAAATCCAGCTTCAAACGCATATAAAGCTATAAATATCTGATTAGCTAGGAATTTTTAGGTGTAAAAAGATGGATATAGATGAAATAGAGTCTTCTATGAAAGACAACGATTCGGGTTTTGCGTACGAAACCCAGAGTCCAGAAGAAAAAGAGAAAGCAATGAGGTCTAGAAATGAAGAGCTCTTAATAGAAGCAAAGAACTTCTTTGATTTCTATAAAAAAGAACTTGGAGACTCCATAAGAAAAGGAAATAATGTAATATTTATGGACTTCATGAGACTTACAGAATTTTCAAATAAACTTTCAGATGAAATTCTTGCTAACCCAGAAGAAACCTTAAGATTAATTGAAATTGCTATAGAAGAATCTGGTCTAGTAAAAAACGTAAGAGTTAGACTTAACAACTTACCAGAATCTCATTCTATGAAGATAAGAAATATTCGTTCTAGACATCTTAACGAACTAGTAGTAGTAGAAGGAATAATTAGACAAGCTTCAGATGTTCGTCCGCAAGTAGTAAACGCTCGTTTTGAATGTCCTTCGTGTGGAACTGTTATCTCAGTACTACAAATAGAAAAGAAGTTCCGTGAACCTTCCCGTTGTTCTTGTGGAAGGCGTGGAGGCTTTAGATTAATTTCTAAAGAAATGGTTGATACTCAAAGATTAGTTATTGAAGAATCTCCTGAATCACTAACTGGTGGAGAACAGCCAAAAAGACTTAACGTATTTGTAAAAGAAGATTTAGTAGAACCAAAGATGGAAGATAAAACTACTCCAGGTGCAAAAATAAAAGTTATAGGAATTCTAAAAGAAGTTCCCGTTCCTCTTTCTACTGGAGGAATGTCTACTCGTTTTGAATTAGCTATAGAAGTAAATAATTTAATTCCACTAGAAGAAACTTTTGAAGAGTTAGATATTTCTGAAGAAGATGAGCGGCAAATTACTGAACTCTCTCAAGATCCAGATATATTTGCTAAATTAGCTGCTTCTGTCTCCCCTAGCGTTTGGGGTTATGAAGAAATAAAAAAATCCTTAGTATTACAATTATTTGGTGGAGTAAAAAAAGTAAAGAAAGACGGATCAAAATCTAGAGGAGATATGCATATACTTCTTATTGGAGACCCGGGTGTAGCTAAATCTGTAACACTAGGCTTTATGGCTAATCTTTCTCCTAAAGGTCGTTATGTTGTAGGTAAGTCAGCTAGTGGAGCTGGATTAACTGCTACAGTTGTCCGTGATGAATATCTAAAGGGTTGGTCTCTAGAAGCAGGAGCAATGGTACTTGCAAATAAGGGACTTGTATGTATTGATGAACTTGAAAAGATGGACCCTCAAGATAGATCAGCCATGCATGAAGCAATGGAGCAGCAAACTGTGACAATTTCAAAAGCAAACGTCCAAGCCTCCCTAAAGGCAGAAACTTCCGTGTTAGCTGCAGCAAACCCAAAATTCGGCCGTTTTGACCCATATCAACCCATTGCTCAGCAGATAGATTTGCCTCCAACTTTAATTAATCGTTTTGATATAATTTTTACTTTAAGAGATATTCCAGATCTAGCTAAAGATGAAAGAATCGCTATGCACGTACTTCACGAGCATAGGGCCGAATCTAAAGATTCTCTTATTCCAATAGAGTTATTTAGAAAATATGTTGCTTATGCAAAGCAAAGAATAAAACCAGAACTTACAGATGAAGCAATTCTAGAATTAAAGAAATTTTATGTGGATCTAAGAAACGCTCCAGTTGCTTCCGAAAGCGGTATGCGTCCAATTCCTATATCTGCTAGACAGTTAAATGCATTAATAAGAATGTCAGAAGCTACCGCTAAAATTAAACTTAGTGCTAAAGTAACTAGGGATGATGCAAAATTAGCTATTGAAATAATGAAATACTATCTAATGCAAGTAGGTTATGATTATGAATCTAAAACTTTTGATATAGATCGTTTTACTACAACCATGGCTTCCTCTCAAAGATCAAAAATATTCCATGTTAAAGATGTGATTACAAAATTAGAAGAAAGGCTTGGTAAACTAATTCCTATGGAAGAATTAGAAAAAGAACTTGAAGGAAAAATGACTAAAGATGAACTAGAAGATGCTATAGGTAAACTAAAATCCTCAGGAGACATTTTTAATCCAAGAAGAGGATTTATTCAGAAAACTTAAGACCACAAAACCTTATAAATAAATTAAATTTTCACTTAAAATGATAGAGGCGATAAGAAATTATTACAACAGTATTTTTGGATTAAGAAGAGAGTATATTCAAAGACTAGTAGGGGATAGAACTTACTGGTGTATAGAACTCGAGGAATCACTAAGAAGAACGGAGGGATCAAAAAGAGTAGTACTAGGAGATATGTATCTACGACTGTATAACTCAAGAGCTGAGCGATTAAATAGAATAGTAGAAGACCAGGCAAGAGCTCAAAATAAAAAACCATCACTAGCTAAACTACTTCCAATAATACACTAAAATGGCAGAACCACAATTCAAAAGAAATGTTGCACATAAACTAAGAGTTAAAGATTTACTCTTAGGTAAGCCCATGATAGATGGAGACAAGTTCAATTTTGTTGAATTAGGAGATAAACAAATAATTAGAACTAATATTGTAGGTAACATTGTTGATAAGTTTGAATCATCTGGTGAAAAAAAATATATTTTCTTAACTTTAGATGATGGTTCCGGTCAAATATCTCTAAAGTCTTTTGGAGATGATATTCAAAAGTTCAAGAATTTCTCTCAAGGTCTAACAGTAGTGGTAATTGGAGTATTAAGATTCTTTAATAATCAGTTATACATATCTCCAGAAATAATAAAAGAACAAGATCCTAAATACCTACTAATAAGAAAATTAGAACTAGAAAAAACTAAATCATCTAATTCTATGCCAGTAGAAAAACACCAGATAAGTGCAATTAGGGATCAAATACTTGACAAAATAAAAGCTTCAGAAAGTCAAGGCGGAGTAGAGATAGATAGCATAATAATGGAAATAAGTGAGGCCTCTCCAGACATAATAAACCAAGAGATAAAAAAACTTCTAGAAGACGGCATTATCTTTGAACCTCGTCCAGGTAAAGTTAGATGGCTAGGATAAATTAATTTGCAGAAACGTTTGCATCTTCTTCGCTAGTTACAGTAAAAGCCCACCAAGGTCTATCTACATCCACTATTTGTCCAGTTCTTGCGTCAACTTCTGCTTCAATATTCATATCCGATTTCATAAATCCTAAAACAGTTACTCTTTTCTCGCTTTCTACTTCATAAACTAATTCTGTTTCTTCTCTATTATTACTCTTTAATTCTACGCTACAATCCTCTTGGCAACTAGTATGAAGTTCGCTTGTAACTTTTACTATAGCTTCATTAGGAGTAACTTCCATAGTCTCATTTTCCCCATTTCTATGCATTACAACTATCTTTCCATTACCATTTAGGTTTACATCTAAATTAGTTGTTAAATTAACATTACTATTAACACGTATAATTCCACTAGCCACATAATTTCCATTATTACTAGAATCATCGTAATTATTACTATAATTGTTACTTCCTTCTATTGTGGTATTGGAATTTGCTTCTCCATATAAACCAACATCAACAGCCATGACCTGTGCGATCATTAAAGTGCCTATCAAAACTAAAATTCCTAACTTCATAAAAACCTAAAATAATAGCTCTATTTAAACCCTAGTTGTTAAAGAAATACTTCAACATTTCCTTATCCTCTGCTTTAAGCTTTAATTTAAAGGCCTTTTTCTCATAAAAGAATTCTATCTTCTGTCCTTCATGTAGTGGAGTTTTATTTACGTCTAAATCTTTGTTAGTTTTGTACAAAAAGATCTTTTGGTTATTAATATTAAGTTCGCAAAGAAATTGGAAATCATCTAAAACTAATTCAATTTCTTCCATCATTTCTCTCCTTAATGCTTCTTCCCTTGTCTCACCCTCTTCAATTTTTCCACCTAAAACTGCCCAGTGATTTGGATAAGGAATATCTGGTTTATCATCTCTTAACTGTAATAATACCTGACCTTTAGAGTTCTCAATAATTAATGAAACAAATTCCTGCATAATTTCAACAACAATAATCCATATAAAAACGTTATTTATTCACCTTTATGCTATCACGTACATTTAACTCAGTCATGCATTACGCTAATTCAAAATGGGCTGCAGAGGTTTTAGATATGAAAGTTAATCCTCAAAAAGGTCCAGACATAATTAGTGGAATTAAACAAATAGAACTAAAGTTTAATTTACAATACGAAGGTAGGTACAATCATAAAAGCTGGAGGGTTCTGGATCATCAATTAAATTACCATCAAAACGATAAGTTTAGTTTTTGGGGTCTAGGCTTTTACCATCTTGATAAGCCAATATCCCAATTAAGAAGTAAACATGTGCAAATACTTGAAGGTCATGTCAAAAAAAGAGAACTCTATATTGTTGACTGGAGTTGGATGAATCAATTCCCGCTAACTAGACAACAAGGTAAAACAGAAAAATCACAATGGGATAATACCCTTTGCTTCCCAAAATTCGCTCTATTGCCAGAAACAATAAAATCTTTTGAAGTAAAAAAAGGCTTAATTCATATCACAGAGGGTGTACCAGTAGATCTATTTATCCCTAACTCAGATTATATTAAAATGTTCTCTTAAAACCTCATCAGGTAAAGCATCTAAATTTGTCCCGTCAAATGACCATCCATCTTTCCACACTAAAACCTCTAAAGGCTCAACTTCTAGGCCCGTTCTAGTATCATATAATCTTGCCTTGTCTCCAACAACATAATAACTCTCTTCACTTGCAGTCATTCCGTAACTATAACGCCTTATTAACTGACCAAAAACTAATTCATTCTTTCTTCTTTCAAATTCTTTTGCAGTTCTAAAAATTCCATCTTCAGATTTCAAAAAACATGGCATAAAATATTTAAGAATAACGAGTTAAAAGCTTATCTCTTCTTTTTCTTACTATGAACTTTCATAGAACCCTTTGCTTGCCATTTCTTATTAAAGTAATAAGCTAGCCATATAACTAAAACTAATCCTACTAATGAAATAGCGAATTTTAACCAATCATCTGCAAATCTCCAGAATCCCCCAACTCCATAAATTATTATTCCTACTCCTCCGGCCATAAGTCCAGCACCAACTGATTCTAGACCAAATACTAAAGCTCCTAAGGCAATTACTATAACTCCCAGTGGCAAGGCAATAAAGAAAACATTTCTTTCATGAACCTTTTGAGCAGCTTCTAGCGGATCTTTACAAGCTGAGTAAACATCACAATAACCATCAGAACCTAAAGGTTTTCCAGGTTCATTTACATTAGGATAAGTAGTCCAATTAGCTCCAAAATTAAGACATTCTTGTTGTGTAATTAAACTAGGACAATATTTGTCATATTGTGGTTCTGGACCGTAAATAGCATTAATTCCGTATATACCAACTGCTATAGTAAGAATAAAAATTGCAACACCAATAACAAAATTCTTTATCATCACCATATAATAAAAGAGGAAAACCCATATTTAAATCTAACTAAAAAATACTATCTAGAGAATCGTGATAAGGTTTATCCATTTTGACGGAATCTATCTTTTGATCTTTTCTAGTCAAAAGTAAAAGATCTTCCATTCCATTTCCGTTTGTATCTCTTACACTATAATCAATAACTGCCACAGGATCATTATATCCAAATTCTCTAGCAACTCTTTGTGAATTTTCTACTCTAAAATAATTAGCGGACAATAAAACGCTAGCTGCATATCCTGCTAAATACATACCAATAACTATAGAATCAAAAACGTCTCTTTTCGAAGTCATGAAAAAGCTAATTTTAACGGATTTATAAAAATTTATATACTACTTAAAAATCGATTTAATATGGAAAGCTACGATCAATTATTAGAAGAAGCATATTCTAAAATAAAGAAACCGGAAGGTAATGGAGAACGTTTTGAGATTCCCACAGCCGAAGGTCGATTTGAAGGTAAAAAGACAATCATAACAAACTTTGCTAGTCTAGTCTCAAAACTAAGAAGACCTTCCGAGCACTTAATGAAATACCTATCAAAAGAAACTGCTACTCAAACGCAAATGGAAGGAGATAGACTAGTTCTAAACAATAAAATCCCTTCTTCAAAGATAAATGCTAAAATAGAACAATACACAAAAGAGTTTGTTATTTGTAACGAATGTGGAAAACCTGACACAGAACTTACAAAAGAAGATAGAATTACATTCAAACATTGTCTAGCTTGCGGAGCAAAACACCCAGTTAGAAGCAAAATCTAGTTATAACAAACTTTAAATAAAGACCTTTTCTTAAAAAATTAGAATTCATTGAATTCATAAGTACTAAATAAAAGACGGAGGAAAAAAATGGAAGCATACTGTGTTAAGTGTAAAGCGAAGAGAGAGATGAAAGACGAAAAAGAATCTAAGACAGTTAAAGGCACTAGGATGATGAAGGGAAAATGTCCAAAGTGCGGAACTACTATGTGTCGTATATTAGGAAAGTAAACAAATTTTATTTTTTTTATTTTATCAATTTTTATAATTTATTAAAAATCATCGGACCTTTTCAACAAGGTCTGCAATATAGGAAAATATACCAATTCTATCAGAATCCTCATAAATAACCCGGCCATTATACTCAGGTTCACCAGAAATACCAAAAACCAACATCTTAAATGATTCTCTTCTGTCTAATTCCTTCGCTAGCTCCTTCATATCTTCTTGAAGTGGATGCACTACAGCCATATCAAATTGAACAAGATAGTTTTCTGTTTCAAAATAATCTGTTTGTGTTAATCTCTCAGCTGAAACCACAGAGTGCCCACGACTTTCCAATTCAGCCTTGTAGCCTTCTCTGCGTCCGTCTCTCCACCATCTATCTAATATTAATATTCTCATCCAAAAAATCAGAAAATGGGGTTTATATCTATTGTGGCAAAAACCTTAAAACCCCATCAATTGTTCTTATTTTATGATTTCAATAAAAATCCACAGATCTTATAGAGATGTTGTGGCGGTAGCCGATACAGACCTAATAGGTAAGGTATTTCTAGAAGAAAATAGACAATTAGATGTAAAAGAAAGTTTCTACAAAGATCAGATAGTTGATTTTGAGCAAGCAGTAGAAATAATGTCTGAGTGGCAAAGAGAGGATGCAACTTTTAACATAGTAGGGAAAAACTCAATAAATGCTGCTATAGATGCGGGAATAATAAACGAGCAAGGTGTAGGAGAGATTGATGGTATACCTTTTGCTTTAATATTAATGTAAAATACTTAATTTCTAAAGAGCCCCTGCAAGGTTCAAACCCTCATAAAAGCGGAGCTCAGCATTATCTGTTAGTGCTTCTTTTAGTGTCAGTACACCTTGCTCAGGCAATTGAATAAAAACTTACTAAGATTATAAATTATACGATTTCTAAAGACTTTTAAACCAAACATTTCTGAATTAAATATGCCAGAAGAATTTTATGATGATTCAGAACTTGAAGAATCTAATAACTCGCCAGAAGGAGAAATAAAAATCCGTGTAAGACTCCCAAGAGGAGAAGAAGTAATCGGAATTATAGAACAAAGACTTGGCGGAAATAAAATGATGGTTTCATGTTTAGATGGAAAAAGCCGAAACTGCCGTGTACCTGGTAGACTAAAAAGAGAATTATGGTTAAGACCTGGAGACGTAGTAATAATAGAACCTTGGGAATTAGATAAAGAAAAGGGTGACGTAATATTCAAATACAGACCCGGTCAAGTAGACTGGCTTAGAAGAAAAGGGTACCTAGAAGCACAATCTAGTGAATTTTAATAAAACTTATAACTTGCATCTTCCTCTAAATAATATGTTAAAATTTATAGCTGATAAACCAAGAAGAATTGCTTTAATGCAGCAAGAGCTAGAAAAAAAGTTATCTGTAAAGATTTCAAAGAACGGCCGTGAGTTCTCTTTAAGCGGTGAAGCAGAAGATGAATATTTTGCTGAAAAGGTTCTTTCTGCAGTTGATTTTGGTTTTGAACTTTCTGACGCTTTAATACTAATGGATGAAGAATATTTACTAGAAATAGTAAACATAAAAAGTTATACAAAAAGAAATGACCTAGAAAGAATAAGGGCTAGAATAATCGGAACAGAAAGAAAAACTATGGATACACTAGAACAATTAACAGAATGTAAATTCCAACTAAAAGATAATCAAGTGGCAATTCTCGGCCCAGTAGAAAGAATAAAGTTTGCAGAAGAAGCAGTAATAAATCTTGTAAAGGGTTCTAAGCAAGCAAACGTATACGCTAGACTAGAAAAAAATCAACCTGAGCCCATAGTTGATCTAGGCCTAAAAGAAAAGTTTAAAGGCAAACAGCCAAAACTTTAAATAGCATTTTTATTCAGAATAATTATGTCTCGGTAGCTCAGCCGGTAGAGCACATGACTGTTAATCATGGGGTCGTAGGTTCGAGTCCTGCCCGAGACGTTTTTTAATTTCTACCAGATAAAAGTTCCATATAATGATTAGCAGTAGTTATCTGATCCTCAAGAGTAGAATTAGGACCATTTGGGAACATTAACGCTCTACCAACATTTGCTATTAATCTCTTTCTATCAAAATGCTTAACTAAAGATGTAAACTCTCCACCCTGAGCACCAATTCCAGGAACGAGAATTAATCCATTGTAGATTCTAGCCACATCCGCAATTTCCTCATCTTTTATGTGATTAGTAGCACTTTGAGCACCAATAACTAAACCATCTACTCCGCAAGCTTCTGATCTTATTGCTAAATCGACGTAGTTCCTTACGTGAATTCTACCATCAATAGACTGCACTGCAAGTCCATCTGGAACTTTACCTTCAAACAAAACCCAAGAGTTCTTTACTCTTTCATATTCCGGATTACTCATTATACACATGCTAATTAATCCTAGTCCTCTTTCATGAGCTTGTGTTGTTGCTTCTTCTAAATTTCCTGCGCCCGGAGAAAATGTAACTGCATCATATCTTTTATTGCCAGCAAAATACAATCCATGATCATTAGTATTTCCTATATCTCTTCTCTTTGAATCTTCGATAGTAACTAAACCAAGGTTTCTTGCTAGATTAGTAACTTCATTTAAATATTCAATATCTTTACTTCCTTCCCAAAAATTAGTGTTAGGTTTAAAGGCAGATGCAAAAGGTGCCATAGCTTCAATATACTTTAAAGCCCAATCTCTTTTGTTAACTCCGTTAGGCAAACAATCTTTTTCCTTCTTATTACCTTTTCCAAATCCATACTCACCCGGATCTAAACCAATACATAAAATACTACCAGTTTTTTCAACTCTTGCCCAATATTTTTCTTGAAATTCACTTGTCATTTTTTCTCCACCTTAGGAAAACCATTTTTCTCTCCCCATGCAAAGGGATCAGTTCTCCATTCCTTTAGTAAATCATGCTGATCTTTATTAATTTGATTATTTTTTAAAGCAAATAATAAAAGTTGCTCATAATTTAAAGAAGGTATAAGAACGATTCCTTTTTCTTCAAACTTTGTAGTAATTTCTGGAAAATCATAAGAGAATATAGAAAGGCAATGGGTTATATTTGTCCCGTTTCTTCTCCAAGAAGTCATTTCTTCTAAACTACTACCTCCAGTACTAACAAGATCCTCTACATGTAAAACATTTTTTCCCCTAAAGTTTGGAGATTGATAACCTGGAAGAATATTCTGAGAGAAAGTTTCGGCTACAACACCACCACTTTCTTTAATTGCAGAAATTGCTTTTTCCAAGTAACTATAACCATTAAAAAAATCGATCAATAAAACTTTATCACCTAGCTTTAAGACGCCTTCAATTTGTTGTTTTAAACCATGACCTTTTTGTTTTTCTCTAACATAAGCAAAAGGCAATTTTCTCTGATTTGCATATACTACTGATGGAATTATGGAAGCTGGGGAAGTGCTAACTATTAAATCAAAATCACGAGATCCTAAATTATTTATTAAAGAGGTAACCCTCTCTGGAGAAAAAGAATGAGTTAGATATTCCTCTCCATCGCCAACACTTCCAGTCTTTGTATCGATTATTCCTAAAGGGACATTTAACTCATAAGCCAAACTTGCGGCAGGCCATATACCTGCAGTCGAAGTACCAGTTACAGCATCAACCCTAATATCTTCTGATCTAATTATATCAAGAAAAGAGTCAACAATCAGTTTCCGACTATCAAAAGATCTTAAGTGTTTACGGTTGTCGTTATAAATTGGCATTCTATATCCAGAAGCCCAAGTAAAAGGATCATCGGGGCGTAACATTATTGCATCAATATCAAAAGAAGCCTTAGCAATTTGATCGGCATAACTACTCATAAAATTTAATTAGAAAGACTCTTTATAAAAATTCATATTATAAATAACAACATTTTTTAACTACTTTCTTCCAATAAAAATTATGAGAAAACCACTAATAATTGCAGAAGTAAAAACCAAATCTCCTTATGGCTTTAAGTCAAAAAAATCCTGGGAAGAACTATTTCATATTGCTAATACAAATGGTGATATAATCTCAATCCATACAGATGCTAAATGGGGTGGATCTTTTAGCTTAATACAAAAAGCCAGAAACCTAACAGACAAACCAATATTAGCAAAGGGTATACACTCTTCTAATGAAGAAATATCTAAAGCTCTGGAAAAAGGAGCTGACTATGTACTAGTAGTTGGAAGAATACCTAATATAGATCAAGCACAAGAAAAATGTTTTATTGAGCCATTAACACTAAAAGAATTATCCCAAATTCCATCAGGATTTAAAGTAGTTTGGAATTCAAGAGATTTGGAAAATGGTGAGTTAAAAAAAGAAACTCTCCAAGAGGCTAGAAAAATATGGAAGGGTTGGCTCTGCCAGGCAAGTAATATAAAAACCGTTAGCGATATAAAACCAGAAGCAGATGCTATACTAGTAGGAGAACATTTAGAGAAGTTTACTAAATCATTAAAATGAAGAAAATTGCAATTTCCATAATAGCAGGATTATCAATCATCTTAGCCGGAGGAATATTATCCGGAAGCTGGATATTTTGGATTCCCTTAGGAATAAGTTTAGGGATAGTATTCTTCTTATCAAACAATAAAAAATGAAATCAAAACCAAAAATACTTTTAGCAATGTCTGGGGGAGTAGATTCCTCAGTAGCTGCGCTTATTCTAAAAAAACAAGGCTATGAAATAGTTGGGGCTTTCATGAAGAATTGGTCAGATACTAAAAACAAAATGACTGGAGAGTGTTCTTGGAGAGAAGAAAGACAGTATGCAATAAAAATTGCAGCTCAGTTAGATATACCGTTAATTACACTCGATTTTGAAAGACAGTATAAAACTCAAGTAGTAGATGAAATGTTTAAGCTCTACAAAAAGGGAATAACTCCTAACCCTGATGTGGATTGTAACAATAAAATAAAGTTCCCGCTATTATGGAAAGAGGCTAAGAGACTAGGTTGCGACTATATTGCTACCGGTCACTACGTTAGAATAAAGGACAAAAAAGAATTACATAGGGCTAAAGATGAAAACAAAGATCAATCCTATTTCTTATACAGATTAACAGAATTTGATTTGTCTCACACTTTATTTCCAATAGGAAATTACACAAAAAAACAAATTAGGCTAGTAGCAGAAAAGTCACATTTTCCTAACGCAAATAAAAAATCTACAGTAGGTATATGTTTCATAGGAAAAATAAATCTTAAAGAATTCCTGCAGAAGAAAATAAAACCAAAAAAAGGGAATATACTTTCACCGCAAGGAAAAGTAATTGGAACTCATGATGGAATTTATTATTACACCGTTGGCCAAAGAATCGGACCTAAATTCGGTATTGATATAGACAAAGGCCTTCACGATTCAGATCCAAGACATATGAGTAAGTGGTATGTAGCTGTTAAAAATCTAAAAGCAAATACCATCACAATAGCTCCAGAAGGTCACCCATTACTTTACAGAAAAGATATCATAATGAAAGATAAACATTTTATAAATAAAGAACCTTCAAAAACAAAATCTCACAAAGTATTTTCTAGAATACGTCAAGTAGGAGAACTTCTCCCTTCCACATTAAAGTATAACGTAAAGGCCAAACACTGGCAAGTAACTTTGAACAAATCTATTACTGGAGTTTCAGAAGGTCAAGCAATAGTTCTCTACCAAAAAACTAAGTGTATTGGTGGTGGAGTCATTACTTTCTAAAAACAATAATATATTTAAAATACGACTACATGGGAATAACGTGGGAGCAGCAACACAGCAAGAGATATCAGTTCTTGGAGGAGACAGAACCAAAACCTATTATGCTGAAGTAAGGCATGTAAGTTCTCACGTACCCGAACTTCTAGAATACTTAGATAATGAAATAGATACTGACTTATCAGAAATGGAAAGAGAAGCTAGTAGAAAAGTTAGAATTCTATATACTCCAGTTGATAACTATCATTACGCTCCCCCAAACAGTCCAAACCTAGTTGGAATAGAAAGAATATTAGTTATTAGACTAGAATAAATTTTAATTAATAACATTTTTAATCTACCATTTGCTATTACAGATATGGAATTACTAAGTGCCATAAAAAAACGTCATAGTACTCATAAGTTTTCTTCTAAAAAACCAGACTGGAGAGATATAATTGAAGCAATAGATTACTCTCGTTACGCTCCAATGGCAGGAAATATTTACAATTTAAAATGGATAGTTGTTGAAGATAAAGAAAAGATCCAAAAAATAGCAGAGGCTTGCCAGCAAAACTTTATTGCTTCCGCTCATTATTTAGTTGTAGCTTGTTCAAACTCAAAATTAACTGTAAATTCATTTGGAAAAAGAGGAGAGAAATACACTCGTCAGCAATCAGGAGCAGCAATTCAAAACTTCCTTCTTGCTCTAGAAGAACGTGGTCTTTCAACCTGTTGGGTAAGCCATTATGTGGATCCACAAATAAATAGGGCCCTATCAATTCCAAAAAACATAGAAATCGAAGCAGTTTTCCCTATAGGATATGATTACAATAAACCAAAATCTAAATTAAGAATCGCACTAGACAAAATTCTTTACTTCCATGGTTGGGGAAACCCAAAAATGAGAGAGCAAACAGTAGTTAAGAAAAACGCTTAAGCAACCATTAAAGCTTCGCAATCAGTTACTTCTGAAATTTCAAGCCCTTGCAAAATAACCCAATTTTTTAAAATTCTTTCTACCTTACTTAAATTAGAAGAGCCTTTCTTTAATGAAGAGTATAACTTAATCAAATCGAATCTATCATTTTTATGAGGATAACCTAGTTCAATCAATCCTGCAGGATGGGAGCTGTCCTTGTATTTTATTTCGCCTTCAAACCAAGTAACATCTGAAAATCCTTCTTCAATTACTCCTCTAATTCTTGCTTCTAGAGGAGTTTTCCCATAGGGAATTGTAAATCGTCTAATTATTCCAAGAGGATTTTTGTCGTAATCTATTCTCATAAAAGAAATATCCTAAAACATTATTTAAACATTTATATAGAAAAAATAAAAAAGGAAAAATAAAAAATAAAAAGTTCCTTTCTAGTTTATCTCCAAACCTCGATTCCGAGATCAGACATCTCTCTTGCAGGAGCTTTCTTTCCATGATGACCAAAGTCTTCTCTGTCCTTACCTAAAACGTAAGGAGATTTAACTCCAGTCATGATTGTTATAACTCTCACCTTACCAGCAAATTCTTTACTGATTCTAGCTCCAATAATAACATTCGCTTCTGCACTTAAGCTTTCTGAAACAGACCGTCCGATAATGTCGAACTCTTCTAATTTTAAATCAGGTCCACAAGTTATGTGAATCAGCGCACCAGTAGCACCTCTATAATCCACGTCAAGTAGAGGATGAGTAAGGGCCTGTTTAACTGCTTCATCAACTTTGTTAGAACTTGAATCACTTTCACCTATTCCGATAACTGCTACTCCACCGTCTTTCATAATTGCAGAAACATCAGCGTAATCTAAGTTAATCAAGGAAGGTAATGTAATTGTCTCAACAATACCTTTAATCATTGTAGAAACTAATTCATTTGCCACAGCAAAAGCTTGTTCAATTGGAAGTTGTCCAGCGATATCAACTAATCTATTGTTATCAAGTACAATACATGTGTCAGTAACTTCTCTTAACTCTTGAAGACCAAATTCAGCCTTATCAATTCTAGCTTTTTCAGCTTCAAAAGGCATTGTTACTACACCAATAACAACAGCACCTGTTTCTTTAGCGATTTGAGCAACAACCGGAGCAGAACCTGTTCCAGTACCTCCACCCATACCTGCTAAAACGAAAACCATATCTGCACCACCCACAGCTTTCTTTATGTCAACTAATGCTTCTTTAGCAGCTTCACGTCCCTTTTGTGGAACACCACCAGCTCCTAAACCTCTTGTTAATTCCTTACCGATAAGAATCTTCTCATCAGCTTTAGAAACACTCAAGTGTAAAGCATCAGTATTAGCTGCGTAAACAGTAGCTCCTTGAACTCCTTTATTGAAAAGCCAAGTGCTCATGTTACATCCACAACCACCACATCCAACAACTTTAATGTTAGCTTTACCAGCTCTTAATTCATCAAAGTTTATACTGTGAGTAGCACTATTTTGTACCGCTTCTTTTGCAAAATCTAATACCATTCTTTTATTTTTGTCCTCCTTTCAGCCATCTCAATTACATAACTTCTAAAAAGTTACATCTTTTTCTCGCCAGAAGTTTTTAAGTCTATTTATTCTCGAGTAGCTACTTTGTTTCCAAAGGCCCTACCAAATATTTAAATAGTTAACCTACTTCTAACTAATAAGAAATAATCTCAAGGTAATTCATTTTCGTGGGGACGGCAATGAATTATCTCTTTTTATTAAAATACTCACACTATCTGTATTTATATATTTTATTGTAATAAAAAGTTAAAGTTTTTTTAGTATCTTTACCTTAATATCTTCATTCTCACACAAATCTTTGAACTCTTCAGCATCTTCTTGCGTTCCAATGATAGAACCATAATGAATAGGAATAGCAATATTAGGCTGTATTACTCTTGCTGCTTCTGCAGCTTCTTCAGCATTCATAGTATATTTACCACCAATTGGAAGAAATGCGATAAATGTTTGATCTGGTTGTTTATGACCAGTTAATTTTTTCATTTCAGGAATTAAATCAGTATCACCTGGGTGATAAATTATAACATCTCCTAATTTTACTAAATAGCCTACCCAACCCTCTTCCTTAGGATGAAAGGGTTTTTCAATATTGTAAGCTGCAACAGTATTGATTCTTATATCACCTATATTATACTCTTGACCTGGCTCTACAACTTCAATTTTTACCGGAACAGTAAAACGAGTAACTTTACTCTGAGCATCTGCTGTACAAAAAACACGAGTTCCTTCTTTTACAACTTTATTTAAATCAACCATAGAACAATGATCTGAGTGTCCATGAGTAATTAGAATTATATCAGCCTTTTCTAATCCTTCTTTAATATTATACGGATCAATGTAAATAACTTTAGATTCTTTTATTAGAACTCCAGCATGTCCCAGCCACTCTATATCAACTTCACCGATCTTCATAGTAGATCTAAAATAGGTTTCACCTTAAAAGGTTTATGAATCTAAGGTAATTGTCCGCCACCTAAAGAAGGAGTAGTAGTTCCAGATTCAGCCTTATAATAATCTTTTCCACCATATCCAAAAATTCCTGCTACAATATTTGAAGGGAATCTTTTTGTTGCAACATTATAATTCTGTATTGATGAAATATAATTTCCACGTGCAACAGTAATTCTATTTTGTGTTCCAGCTAATTCATCTGTTAAAGCTACATACTGAGTATTAGCTTGTAATTGAGGATAATTCTCTTGAACCGCATTAACAAAAGCAGTTACTCCATTATTCATTTGTACTCCTGCTGCATCCTTTTCTAATTCATTACCTGCATTTTGCCATTTTGTTCTTGCGTCAATAACATCTTTAACGAATTTTGTTTCAACATTTACTGAGCTTGAAACTACAGAAACTAAATTAGGAATTAAATCCGCTTGTCTTTGATATTGATTCTCTACTTCACTCCACTTACTATTAACATCTTGATCTAAAGAAACAAAGTGATTGTAAGCTCCTACCATCCATACGCCAAGAATCAAAACAATTACTGCAAGAACGCCAATAATCCATAAAGCCTTATTTTTCATATTTCAAATAAACAGAATTGATTTAAAAAACTATCTTCCTGCTCCTCCACCGCCAAAGCTTCCACCACCAAAACCGCCTCCGCCTCCACCGAATCCTCCGCCACTGCCAGAAGTCCAGCCTCCCCAACTAGAACGCTTCATTCCCAAGTTTTTAGGTAGCTTCTTATCAAAACCTGTAAGTAAGAAAATTATTTTTAGAACTGGGAAAATGATTACATATCCCCAAAAAATTATTTTCCCGGCCACCAAACCAAATAAGAGAGGCGCAAATATAAAATAAAAGATCATAAGAAAAGGATACATAATATATGATCTAAAGTCTCGACTAAATAATGAAAAAATAGTAGTAAACCCGATTATAAAAATAATCAGTAAACTAAAAATAATTCCATACGCGCTAGACCAAAAAATATTTTCTCCAGCATTCCCAGAAATTATTTCTTGCGAATTATTTACTAATTCTTCAGAAACAACATAACTAAATGCTAAAATTCCGTTTGCCACATCACCCCCATCTCTAAGAGGAACATAATTTTCATCTAGGAGTCTTCCTATTTTAGAATCTGGTAATATCCCTTCAAGTCCATAACCAGTAGCCACCCATATTTTATTTATATCTTTAACATATAATATTAGTAAACCATTATCTTTATCCTCCTTACCAATTCCCCATTCCGATCCTAAATCAAAAGAATACTGACTTATATCTTCACCATCAATACTATCTAAACTAACAAAAACGACTTCAGCAGTAGTATTCTCCTCAACTATACTAAATAAATATCTCAAGTCTTCAGTTTGACTAGAATTTAAAATTCCAGCAAAATCATTTACGTACTTATCTTGTGGACTAAGAAAATCATGAGCATAAACAAAATTAATAGTAAAAAGAAGAATTAAGACTGCATAAAGTGCTTTCATAATTTCTCTATTGCGCTAGCAATTTGTAACATTTTATTGTCTTGCATTTTATCACACATTATTTGCATACCTATTGGTATTCCGCCTATTTCTCCTACCGGAATAGAAATACAGCAATTTCCAGCTAAGTTAGAAGGAATTGTCAAAGCATCATATCCATACATTTCTTCCACTGAAATCTTTTCTCCAATCTTGTGTGGTGTTCTAGGAACAGTTGGTAATATCATACAGTCAACATCCTTAAACGCTTTACTAAATTCAGTTTCAATTAATTTTTTAGCTTTTAATGCAGAATTATAGTATCTTCCTTTATGTTCTGCTTTGCTAATCTCACTTCCACCTAAAACTCTTCTTAACACTTCAGGCCCAGCAGCATCTTCTATTTTCTGCCCATATCTTCTTCCATCAAACTTTCTAGTTCCAGAAAAGAACTCAACATACACTAGCGGGTAATAAGTTTCTATCGCTAAGTCAATGTAACTAACTTTTATCTTCTTAATCTTCCATCCGTATTTCTTAGAAGCTTGTTCAATTTTCTTATCCACTATCTCTTTTATCTTTGGATCTACTTTTATTGATCCTAAATCTAGTATTCCCACGCTAATTCCCTTTGGAATTTTATCTAAATCCTTAAGATTCATCTTTTCTGAATCAATAGATATAGAGTCTTTCTCATCCTTCTCTTTTATTATAGAAAGCATTAGTGCACTATCACTAACATTTTTAGATAACGGTCCAATTTGATCTAGAGACATTGATAGATCGATCAGTCCATAACGTGAAACACTTCCATAACTAGGTTTTACTCCAACAATACCACAATGAGAAGCAGGATTTCTTATACTTCCTCCAGTATCACTTCCTAAAGATATATCAACAAATTCTGCAGCAACACTTGCCGCACTTCCGCTTGAACTTCCTCCAGGGATTCTACCAGAAACTATAGGATTTTCTACCGGACCAAAAGCACTTGTCTCTCCCGATCCACCAGAAGCAAATTCATCCATGTTTAGCATTCCAACAATTAATCCATCTTCTTGCTTTATCTTAGAAACCACAGTTGCATCATAAGTACTAACATAGTTTTCTAGTACCTTAGAAGCACAAGAAGCGTGTAGTCCTTTAAAATTAATATTTGCTTTAATGCCAATAATCTTTCCAGCAAGTTTACCAGCTTTTCCCTTTTTTATCTTCTCATCAATCTTCTTTGCTTCATCAATTAATTCTTTTTCGTCCCTTAATTCTAGAAATATATTTAGTTTCTTATTATTTTTTTTAATAAGTTCAAGTTTTTGTTGTAAATTAGACAATGTACTCATTTCCATCCACCTTTCTCTGCAATGATAAAATCCTTATTTTTATTTGGGGCGTTATCAAACATTATCTCTCTATCAATATCTGCTTTTTTGGTAGAACCTTCTTGTCGCTCACCAATTCCAATTTCAGTAATTGGTTCTTCTATATCTTTAAGTTTTAATTTATCCAGTTTATTAGAAAAAGAGTCCATTATGCTTTTAGCTTGACTCTTTATTTCTTCCTTTTCTTTCTCACTTACCTTCTTCCATAAAAACCCTTCAGCCATAAAAAACGATAAGTAGGCCGACTTTTTAAGATTAATTAATTTCTATTAATTTCCATCCACAAACGCCCAAATTATAAACTTGAGTTTTTCCTATCATTTTCTTTCCTTCTCCTTCATGAATATGACCACAAAAAGCATAAGCAGGTTGATTGTCTTTAATAAAGTCTAAAATCACTTTGCTTCCTGCATGTTTTCCTCTCCAGTGTTTTGGAGCGGGAGCTCCAACTTTATCTAAAAATCCGTATGGTGGTTGATGATGAACTAGTATGTCTATAGATTTCTCACCAAACGTTACAAGTATTCTTCTAGCCTTATCAGTTTCTTTTTTAGCACTTTGTAGTCTCTTATTGTAATCATTTGGTTTAAAGTCAACAACCCAATTAGTATCTACAAAATATTCTAGTCCGCCTATCTTTAATCCATCAAAATTTCTTGTTTTATTATTGTAACATTTCTTAATTTGTTAACATTGCTTACAAACAAAGGTAATTTTAATCCGTATTTTTTGTTATCAGATATAACTTCGGCATCTTTGCTCTCAACATTTCCAAAAATAAAATAAGTAGGTGCAAATCTAGAACAATATTTTAAAACAGCCATAGAAGAATTATATATCTGCATATATGCCTCTTTTCTTTCCTTATTTCCATATTCAAGCTTATCTAAACCATTCTTCTCTCTTTCAACATTTTTAAAATAGAAATCTCGAGCAAAACTTGCATCTCCCAAATCACCAGTAATTAATATCAAATCAGCTTTACTAAAAGGTATTTTCTTTAACCTATCAATCCTGCCATGAGGATCACCAAGAGCTAAAACCCTAACCATGATGTTTCTAATAGGTCTTGTATTAAAAATCTAACTAAAGACAATAAAAATAAAAATAAAAAATTTATTTACCAGCTGTCATCAGCGCTGTCATCTTCTTCTTCGTCGTCATCGTCGTCATCGTCGTCCAAGTCATCATCGTCTTCTTCTTCAACGGACTCGTCAACTTCTTCGTCAATTTTGTGCTTAGGCATTTTACAACCTCCGTTTAATTAAAATCAACTGTTACAATTTCCTTTTAAACTTTTCCATGATTAAAATATACAACAAAAGATTTAAGAACTATTTTTTAGAAGTTTTGTTCTTTTTTACTATTTCTATATGTGTTTCTTTAAGTTGTATAGCCTCAACTTCCGACGGAGATCCATCCATTGGGCACTGAGCTGACTTATTTTTAGGAAAGGCTATAACTTCACGTATATCGTTATAACCAAGCATTAAAGCAACAAGTCGATCAAATCCAAGTCCCATTCCTCCGTGAATAGGTCCGCCATATTCATAAGCATCAAGTAAAAACCCAAATTTCTTTCTTGCATCTTCCTTAGCCATACCAATAACTTTCATAACTCTCTCTTGTAATGCAGGGTCATTAATTCTTATACTTCCAGATCCAAGCTCAACTCCATTTAAAACTAAATCAAATAAATCACCCAAAACTTTTGCAGGATCTTTTTCTAAATATTGAATATGCTCTTTTTTAGGAGAAGTAAATATATGATGTTCCGGGTCCCACTTCTTTTCTTCTTTATTATACGAGAATAGCGGGAAATCTACAACCCAGCAAAAAGCAAATTCTTTAGGATCATCTTTATTCTTTCTTAAATCAGGTTTATCTGTTCCGTATTTCTTCATGGATTCTGCATAAGTTAAAACTTTGAATTCACTTAGGTTTATTCCTAATATTTTTTTGAATATATGTCTATACAATCCCTCAACATATTCTAAAATATCTTTTTGTTCTACAAAACTCATTTCTAAATCCATTTGAGTGTGTTCTGGCTGTCTATCCGCTCTTAAGTCTTCATCTCTTAAGCATCTAGCAAATTGAAAATATCTATCAAAACCTGCAATCATTAATATTTGCTTATAGAGCTGTGGTGATTGGGGCAAAGCATAAAATTTACCATCATTAACTCTAGACGGAACAATATAATCTCTAGCACCTTCCGGTGTTGGTTTAACTAATAAAGGAGTCTCAACCTCGATAAATCCTTTTTCAATAAAATACTCTCTAGCTGCCTGACCAACTTTCATTCTAAAAATTAAATTTCTCTGCATATCAGATCTTCTTAAATCTAGGAATCTATATTTCATCCTTATGTCGTCACCAGCTACTTCATTTTCATTAATCTTTATCGGTGGAACTTTTGCTTGAGTAATTATTTCAACTTTTTCTGCTAAAACTTCTACTTCACCAGTAGAAAGATCTTTATTTTCAGTTCCGCCTTTTCTTAACTTTACTTCTCCGCTAACAGAAACAACAAATTCTCCTCTTAATTCTTGCTCACCTTTTATTACTACCTGAGTTTTTCCATATCTATCTCTTAAATCAATAAAAGTAATTTTACCGTGTGCTCTTACAACATCTACCCATCCACAGATGATAACTTTCTTCCCTACATCTTTCTTTGTAAGTTCGCCACAAGTATGAGTTCTTAACATGATAATGGCTATTTAGAATACTTTTTAATTATTTCCATCGCATCTTTTCCAGAAATCTTACCCTTAAACTCTTTCATTACTAATCCCATATAAGCGTTTTCAGATAGTCCAGGCTTACTCTTAATCAATTTGTGAACCTTTTCTTCCATATGAACTATATCCATCTTATCAATTCTTAGTGCTTTTTCTAGATCTTCCCCATTAGCTATCTTCTCAAAAATACCTCTCACATCGCTTTCATCAATTTTTTTCTCAAATACCTGCTTCAAAACTTCAGCAATTGTTTCCCCATTAAGTCTTTCTTCTACTTTGTTCACTCCAAGTTTTGATTTAGTGGAAATTTCATTAGGAAAAACTAATAGTGCCTTAGCAACAAAGTTTGCATTATCATAAACATTGAGTAATTCCTTAAATTCTTCTACCTGATTTCTCTTAAATAATAGTTTAATCATCTCTTCGCTTAATCCAGCACTTCTTAATTCTTCTTCAATCTCTCCCTTAAGTTTTGGTAAATCTTTTTTGCATTCATTGATTAAATCTCTATGAATCTTTAGTAGTGGTAAGTCTGTCTCTGGATACATTCTTGCGCTTCCTGGCATTGGTCTTAAAAATTCGCTCTCCCCGTTTGCTAAAGCTCTTCTTACTTCAGAAATAACTTTCTTATTTTGACTTGTCAAGCTTTTTTGTCTTTCAATTTCTTTATCTACTGTTTCAACCATCATTGCTGGATCTTGAAAACCTTTTATCTCAATTCTAGCTCCTTTTGAAATAGAAACATTCACATCTTGTCTTATTGTTCCTATTCCTCTTTTAACTCTGCAACTTCGTAAAATCTCTCCAATTTTTAGTGCAGCTTCTTTAACATGTTCAGCATTTTTTAGATCCGGACTAGTAGCAATTTCAATTAAAGGAATTCCAAGTCTATCTAGTCTATACCTAACTTCTCCATTTCCCTCAGATATCTTTCTAGCAGAGTCTTCTTCTAAACAAACAGTATCTATTCTAACTTTTCCTTCAGAAGTTTCAATAAATCCGTCTCGAGCAATCATGACTGTTCTTTGAAAACCACCAGTATTACTTCCATCTATCACAGTCTTTCTCATTATTTGAGTAAGAGTTTGAATCTTACAATTCAAAAGTAAGGCAACTTGAAGTGCTATCTTCAAAGCTTCTTCATTAATTTCTTTGGGAGGCTCTTCATCAAGTTCTACTAAGCTTGTAGTTCCACTATGAACCTCATAAATAAATTCCTTCCCTAAACCAGCTTGGTAAGTTGCAGCTTCATCAACCTCTCCAGATTCTCCTGCCACAGCATGAAGTCTTCTTCTTATCACATAATCAGGTTCATCGCTTCGTAAGATGGAAGGAGCATTAGAAAATAATTTTCTACTATCAAGCTGCTGATGTATCTCAAGCCCAGCCTTAAATCCTATTTTAGAGTAATCATTCTTATTCATAATAGAAGTAAAAATAAGTTATTATTAAAATTTATGTTATTTAATACCATGCTGTCCAAGTGGACTTATTTGGTAATGTAAACGTATCTTTGCAGAGCGACCAAGTTTACCGCCAAAAATATCGTCTAGGTCTTTCCTACCAATATTACCAATAACTTGAAAAGTAGTTCCATTAAATCCATTATGTCTTCGGTCTATCTTAACCTTTACTCCTTCTTTAACTCGTCCGTGAGATTTCATCTTTTCTGCTAAAGAAAAAATTAAAGATGGGTCATAGTTACCTTTTAGATCGACCCTAAATGCTCTTTTAAGATTTACTTCTTTTTGTAATTCCTTAACTGAATTCAAAACTTTAGATTCTATAAAATCGATAAATAATGAGTCATTTTTTCCTCTCCTGCCCGGATAAAATAATCCTTTTACTGTTCTTTCTTCTAGTGCATTTTGAAGTAAACCCCAGTAAAGTGTTCTCTCATCTTTAGGAATAACTGCTGCAGTATAACCTCTCTCACCTAAACAATAATTTTCCAATATACGTGCAATTCTCCCATTACCCTCAGTATATGGATGGATTCTTACAAAATCTAAATGTGCTTCTGCAGCCCTAACAATAGGATGATCTTTAGTATTTTCAAGATAATAAATTAAATTTTCAATTTGTGAGGGAACTTCTCTAGCTAAAGGAGGATGAACTCTAAAACCAGTTTTAGCGTTAGTATCTATTTGATTTGGATAAGCTGGGTCCACTAATCTAAATCCAGATCTACCATTTTTTGGCTCAGCAATGTATCCTATTCGACTAAGTACCGAAACATCCACTCCTTCTACATAAAGTAATTCCTCTGCTTTCTTAAGACCCGCATATTCTTTAGAATTGGTTGTTCCTTCAATACTCAAAGAATGTCTCATAGCATCTGTCTGTAAAGCCCTTCTTTTTTCTTTCTCAGAGCAACGAGTGTAACAACTATCAAATTCCGGATGAGTATTAATTACTCCAAAGATAGAATCTATTTTTCTTAAAGTTTCTTCTGCCATATCTAAAAATACCTATTTTTACCTTAAAAACCTTTCTAAATGTAATCCCTAGATAGTTACAACTAATGTCTCTTCCAGCTCATAAAAGGCCACTTACCATCTTCATGCGAAATGGCCAGATCTTGTGTTTCAAATCCATGTCTTTGATAGAATCCAATTGCATTAGGTGTTGAATAGAGTGTTACCCCATCAATATCCTTACTTTCTCTCAGAGTATTTAGTAATTTTCCACCATGTCCTCGTTCAAATGATTGTAAATGGTAGATGTGTGCAAAATTTCCCGAGAAAGATTTAGTGAATCTACTTATTCTTCTTAATACTTGAAGATCATCTAGGTCAGCCCCATTAGAATCTACAACTTTCTCTGATTCACATAATCTAATGTACTCTCTTACGCTATCTACACTATTAGGATCAATAACACCGTATTGTAAAATTCCCTTAACATCTTTATCTACTGCTGCAATTAATTTAAAATCGTCATCAAGAAGAACTTTCTTTTCTCTCAATCCCATGAAATCTGGAGAAATTCTATTAGCTTCTACATCCTTCATATAAGTATCCACTAGTATACTACGTTCTCCCGGATCGGCAAAAGACCGATAAACAACATCCATCTATAGAACCAAAATCAAAGAGTTATAAACTTTTCCAAAAATCACTCTTCAAGAATTTTACTAAACTCGCCAGTGTAGTTCTCTAGCATCTTTTGCTTAACTACATCTCTACTCTTTGCCCACTCAGTATGACCTAAAACCCATCCTAGTTTTACAAATGCAGTTTCACTTGTTACATCTTCCATATAGATTATACCGGTTTCCATTAGTTCCCTTCCGTTACTATAAACTAAAGGGTCTACTCTTCCGTTAATGCACTGAGTTGTGGCACAAATTATTAGACCAGCTTTCTGCACTTCTTTTAGTTTAGCTGTCCAGCCTTCCCTTGCCCTCATTGTAGCTACATGTCCTAGTGCTCCCATTTCTAAAATCAAACCTTTGTAACCTTTCTTAACATAATAATCTAAAATGTCAGGATCTTGTCCAGGATAAAATTTTAGTAAAGCTACCTTACTCTCAAATTTATTATCAATCTTAATTTTCTTTCCATTGTTTCTTCTATTAAAATCTCTTAATATCTCGGTTCTATCCGGGAATATTTTAGCATAAGCCTTTCCATTTATTACTTTAAATGCGTCCCTTCTGGAGGTATGCATTTTTCTTACCTTGCTTCCCGGCATAGCATAACAATAGTCATCTGAAGAACTAGCATGTCCTACCAGCATTACTTCGGCAATCTCACTAGTTGCAGCTATGGCTGAACAAACTAAGTTTAGGTTAGCGTCAGAACTAGCTCTATCAATAGATCTCTGGCTGTAAGTCAATACTACCGGCTTGTTTACTTTACCTAAAAAGAAACTTAATGCCGCCGAAGTATAATGTAAAAAATCTGTTCCGTGAGTAATAATAATTCCTTCTATATTTGAATCATTTAGTAAATCGCTAACAATCTTCGCTGTCTTCTGCCAATCTTTATAGTCCATATCTTCAGAAGCCTTCATGAAAGGAGTTTCTAGTCTTACAATATTTACCTTCTCAAATATCTCTGGATAATACTTAAACAAGCTTTCAGGACTATCAAGCCAGTCTACTCCACCTTTCTTCGGATTAAGTCTAGCAGCAATAGTTCCACCAGTAACAACCATTGCAATGTTAGCTTTTTCTTTATCTTTCTTCAAGTCTATCTTAATATCGCTTTCCTTACCTTTCTCTACTAGTTTTATTTCTTGTATTTCTTTTCTAGAAAACCCTATATTATACCCATTTCCCAGTTTTAGCAGAACTATATCTTTCTCAGTTTCAGCAGATTCAATTAAAGTACCCTCGTATATCTCTTTAATAAAATGAATTTCAACCTTGTCTCCAGGTTTAATGTCTTGCTGCATTTTCATAAATGATCAACAAATACTAACTATAAAAAGTTTGATATTCTAATCAAAATGAAAATAAAGTTTTCGTATAAAATCTCCATCTCGTCTCATTTTCACACCCCAATCTCTCCAAATAGCGTTTCTATCAGTACTAGCTAAAAGAGTCGAATCTGTTTGCATAGAAAAATGGGAGCCGTAAAATTCTGGATCTCTTCTACTATCTAAAACTCTTTGACATACATTTCCAGTACAATGATCTGGAATAAATGCAACCAAATAATCCTTTCTTTTATCGAAATAATGGGATTCTATTAAACCAGTATAAGATTTAGCACATTCGTTCTGTATATCACTCCTATTACTCCTCAAAGATCTTTCCGAAAATATCAAACTACTAGCCCTTCCCTTCTTATTTTGATTCTGCCTTAAAACCACATCTAAAGGTAAACCATGTTTCGACATAATTTCTTGAAATTCTTCAGGAAGTTGAGCCTCTGGCGTTGACATGTTTCTGTAAAAAGCATCCCTCTTTCTTGCCTTCCAATGTCTTTTGAATCTTGAATTTTGTCCGTGGTCTTCATAATTTATATCATCTGCCAAAAGGATAATTCTAGGCTCTTTACCAATTTGCTGAGCTAGTTTAGCATTTTCACAACCCAAATCAAACGTGTATAAAGTAAAATCGCCCCAAGCCTTACTCCCAGCATATGCACCTTGTTCATTATACAACAGCGGAAAATGTCCAGCTAAGAAAAGAACTCTAGGTTTATCGCTACATAGAAGACTGCTTGTTAGTTCTCCTCCAAATTCACTTTCGTCCTGAAGAGCACTTACCACCGCTTTATGTTCCACTTCAAAGGCTAATCTACCTCTTTCATCGTATACATTTCTAATATGAGGGCTAATACTTTCCATGTTTCCTGAGAGCTCATTACCTATTTAAATCTTGTTTATTTACTACGTACCAATGACTACATATCGAAAGATTTAAATACCTAAAATCATAGAATAAATCATGGAAAAGACAACAAAACAAGCACTACAATGGGGCGCAATAATTGGTTTAGCTGTTGCTGCATCTGGATTAAATAGCTGTGACGCAATAAAATCAAGTCTTGAACAAAGAGCTGAAAAACAAAAACAAGAACTATTCTCTAAATTAGATGAATATGTTTTATATCACTCTTACAAAATAGACCCAAAAAGAACATCATCTGAAGGCCTAGCAATAAGGGACTATAACAATCAAAATTACAAGGGATTATGGGACCTAAAAAACAAGCTTAACATTGATACTCACACAATGGGCGAATTTTACGAAGAACGTGGAGTTCCCGTTTGGAACGCTGAGAAACTAAGAAGAGACTACGCTTCAAATTAATAATTCTCCTTAAACCTTAATCTTAATAAATACTATTTATTATCTTAATTAATGGTTAAAATAGGTCTAGAAATTCATGGGTATATTGATACTAATGAAAAACTGTTCTGTTCTTGTAAAGCCGATCACGGTATAAAATTCAATAAACCTAATACTAATATCTGTCCAATATGTACCGGTCAGCCAGGAAGTAAACCAATGCTTCCTAATTCAGAAGCAATAAAAAAGGCTGTGCAAATTTCTTTAATTTTAGGCTGTAAAATAAATGATAAATTAAACTGGCAGAGAAAACATTACTCCTGGCCAGACTTACCTAAAGGTTATCAAAATACTCTTTCAGGTCCTCATGCCTTCCCAGTTGGAATAAATGGAAAATTTGAAGGGATAAATATTACAGAGTGTCATCTAGAAGAAGATCCCGCTGCTTGGAATCCAAAAACCGGAGAAATAGATTATAATCGTTCAGGCTCACCTTTAATAGAAATTGTTACAGAACCAGAATTCAAAAGTTCAGAGCAAGTAGTAGAATGGTTAACAATTCTAAAATCAACTTTATCTTATATCAAAGCAATTGACAACAATTCCGGAATAAAGGCTGACGTCAATATATCAATAGATGGTGGAGTAAGAGTAGAAGTAAAAAACGTTAACTCTGTTTCTAATATTAAAACCGCTATAGAATACGAACTCAAAAGACAAGCATCTTCTTTACCCAAGAAGCAAGAAACTAGGGCATTTAATGAATTAAAGGGAGAAACTAGCCATATGCGATTTAAAGAGCAAGCAGAAGACTACCGTTTCATTTCAGATCCAGACTTACCTATAATAAAATTAAGTGCTAGTAAAATAAAACAAATAAAAGACTCATTACCAGAAACACCAAAAGAAAAACTAGGAAAGATAATAAAGAAACATAAAATATCTAAAGAGTCTGCACTAGTTTTAACTAAGAACTTAGATATGGTAGAATTATTTGAGAAAGTCTCCTCAAAAGTTTCTTCACAATTAGCTTTAAACTGGATAACCGTAGAACTACAAAGGGTTCTTAATTATAATAAAAAACTCTTAGATGAAGTTGATTTTAATCCTCAGCACTTTATAGAATTACTAGAGTTAGTAGAAAAGAAAGCAATAACTGAATTGAAAGCTAAAGAAATACTAAATAAATTTGTACCTAAATCCTTTTCTCCTTTACTAGAAGCTCAAAAAAATTCTGTAATATCCGGAGTAAATGAAATAGAAGAACTTGCTAAACAAGTAATAAAAGAAAACAAAAAAGCAGTAGATGACTATAAAGCCGGAGAGGAAAAGTCAATGAATTTCCTTATCGGTCAAGTTATGAGACTTTCTAATAAAAGAGCAGACTTTACCGTTGCAAAAAATATTCTAGAAAAACTGCTAAAATAATTACAAAATACCAATTGTTCTCAGCACTTCATATATAACTCCAAAAGTAAATAGTAGTCCTACAATCCATAAAACAAAATTAGGTATGTTCAATTTGTATTCAGGATTCCTACTACTAGTCTTTCTAGCCCTACTAAACATAAGTAATATTAGTATTCCAATTGATCCACCACAAATTACTCCGCCCACGGATAAAACCTTGGTAAAGGAATCGAATCCGAATATCTCTAAAAGTGCAAAGATAATCAAAGGAACCATAATAACGTAGAACCAAGATTTTCTCCAGGATTTCTCATAATCAAGCATGAACATATCTTTTAGTGCTACAGATAATGCAATATAAGAAGTGGCCATAGTAACAATACCTAAAATTATTACAAATTTACCAAGAGAAAATGTTGAGATCTCGCTTACACCTGTTCCATAAACTCCAACCATAACTATTGTAAAAATAATATAAGTAATCATAGGAACTATTGAGCTTATTAGTAAAGATTTCTTCATTAGGCCCTCTCTTCCTTTCAAATACCTACTTACTTCAGGTAATGAACTAAAACCTAAATATGCAAATAAAATAACTCCATAAGGAACAAAAAGATTATTCCAGTAAACCACTTTAAGATTATCTAAACTTACGTAAGGTGTATTAAATAAAGATATACCAAGTATCAATAATAAAGTGATAATAGTACCATAATCTAAAACTTGCTTTAATTCCTTAACTCCTTTAGAAATAAATATAGACATAATTATCCAAGTAACAATTCCAAAAAGTAAAACATGTTTTACTTCTCCTAGAAAGAGAAAACTAAGAGATTGGCTAACACCTATTAGATATGCTAAGGCTGCAGCGTACACTTCAAATATTAAAGAAGCCATCATAATCTTCTTGCCTTTCCTTCCCAAGTATTTAGAAGCGTAACCAGTTAATTGATGATTTCCTTTTGTCCTAAGTGAAATCTCCCCAAACATCAAGTTTAGCAGTAAAACAACCAGTCCAATAATAACTAAATGAAATAGTCCAATATAAAATCCAGATTTAGAAACAACAGAAGGTATACCCAAAAAACCAGCCCCAATAACTGTACCAACTAAAATAGCACACGCTGTAGATATCTTCTTTAAATCGCTCTCTCTTTTCATCTAAACCATTAGAAAAATTAACTTTAAAAATTAATTCTAATGGTTACGAATAAAAAATCTACGAGCCCGAGAGGAATCGAACCCCTATCAAGCGGGCCGAAACCGCTTATTCTATCCATTAAACTACGGGCCCAGTATTGCATTTCCAAGCATCCCTTGCTTTTTAAGGTTTAGTCATTCGCATACTTTTTATACCCAGAAATCATAAAAAAACATGGCACTAAAGAGGCATCATAAAGTTCTCATCGGAAGTTTCACAACAATAGTTGTAATATTTATGATAAGCTCTGGGATATTAATTTACATGTTATATAGCGACACCACAATAAAATATAACGAATTAAATCAAAAGATAAATAATTACCAAGCAGATACCTTTTCAAAACTAAATGAGTTAACTGGAGCCTTACAACAAACTAAAGAAACAGTCTCCTCAATCAATGACTCCTTTAAAGATGAATTAAAACTTCTAAAGGCTTCAACAAGCTCAGACTTTTCTGCAGTAGTAGAAGATTCAGTAAAATCAGTTGTAACAATAAAGACTGATGTTGCTCAAGGAACCGGATTCATAATAAGCGAGGATGGTTATGTTGTAACAAACGCTCACGTACTAGAAGGTGGTCACCAATTATATACAATTGATTATCAACAAAAAGAAAGGCAAACCCAATTAGTAGGATATGATAAAGATCTAGACATAGCTTTACTAAAACTACCTAGAGGAGATTATGAGCAGCTTAATCTAGCCGATTCAGATGATGTTCAAGTTGGACAAAAAGTTATAGCAATAGGAAATCCGCTAGGGCTTCAATTCTCAGTTTCTGAAGGAATCGTTTCTGCAGTCCACAGAAAAGGTCTTAATGATTTAGAGTCATACATTCAAACTGACGCAGCATTAAACCCTGGAAACTCCGGTGGACCACTTATAGATACGCAAGGGGATGTTATAGGAATAAACAACTTTAAGATAAGTTCAGGAGAATCTCTAGGTTTTGCTCTTGAATCTAATTACATTAAAGAAATCGTAAACAAAATATCAAATTCAGAGATCAATCAAACTTTGATCAACTAATCCATTTCTTAAAGATTAATTTTAAATAACCACTACCACTAGCTTAAGCATGTCAAAACAAGAATCTCAAGGAATTACAATAAAGAAAGAAAACCTTGTAGATTGGTACAGTCAAGTTATTCTAAAAGCAGAACTAGCCGATTACGCTCCAGTTAGAGGATTTATGATTATTAGGCCTAATGCCTACTCTATATGGGAATCTATACAAAATCATTTTAATAAAGTTCTAGAAAAACATAGCATAAGAAACGCTTATTTTCCATTACTAATCCCAGAGTCTTTCTTCAAAAAAGAAGCAGAGCACGCAGAAGGATTTTCTCCAGAATTAGCTTATATCAAAAACACTGATGAAGGAGAAAGATTAGCTATAAGACCTACTTCAGAAACAATAATGTACGATTCTTACTCTAAATGGATTAGATCATATAGAGACCTGCCATTAAAGATTAATCAGTGGTGTAATGTACTTCGTTGGGAAGTAAAGCAAACTAAACCTTTCCTTAGAACTAGAGAATTTCTTTGGCAAGAGGGGCATTGTGTATATGAAGATGAAGAGGGAGCTATAGAAAACATGAATACTATGATTGGAGAATACAAAAAATTAGTAGAAGATTTGTTAGCAATTCCTACGCTCGTAGGAAGAAAGTCAGAAGCTGAAAAATTTGCTGGAGCTAAAACAACTATGACTATAGAAGCACTAATGCCTGATGGTAAGGCTTTGCAATGCGGAACTTCACACAACCTTGGCCAGAACTTCGCTAAAGCTTTTAATGTTAAATTTAAAGACTCTTCCGAAAAAGAACAATATGCCTGGCAAACTTCTTGGGGATTTTCTACAAGATTAATTGGAGCGCTAATAATGGTACACGGAGACGATAAGGGTTTAGTTCTTCCTCCTAAAGTAGCCTACAATAAAATTGTGCTAGTACCAATACTATTTGATTCAACTTCAGAGAAAGTATTAAAGAAAACTAAAGAGCTAGAGAAAAAACTTTCTAAGTTTAACCCACTAGCAGATTATAGAACAGATTACTCTCCAGGATGGAAATATCATGAATGGGAAATGAAAGGTATACCGCTTAGAGTAGAAATTGGTCCTAAGGATTTAGAAAAGAAACAAGTTACAGTAGTTAGACGTGATACTGGAGAGAAAATCCAAATACCAGAAAAGAGTTTAGAAAAAGAAATAACTTCTCTTCTTGATAATATGCAAAAAGACTTATTTGATAAAGCTAAGAAAAACCTAGATAAGAATATCGATAGTGCAGACTCCCTCAAAGAATTAAAGGAAAAGATAAAAGAAGGTAAAATAGTAAAAGTTTTCTTCTCTAATAACAAAGAAACTGAAGAACATATTAAGGAAGTTACTGGTGGAGCAAATTCTAGAATCGTAGAAACTTCAAAGAAAGAAGGTATTTGTATACATACAGGAAAGAAAACGAACAATATTGGTTATTTCTCAAAGAGTTACTGAAAATTTTGCACATAGAAGACTCTAATGTCACACCGCAAGCACAGAACATACTTTACAGTGTCTAACTTTTCTCTTTCAATAAGGTTACTGGTAACGGTCGTTCAATGTTGAAACTAATTCGCTCTCAAGTCTAAGAGTCTTTTCCATAAGCTGGTTTAGTTCCCTTTCAACTGCCGTTCTTTCTTGCATTTCCATTTCGTTTTCTCTTTGCATTTCTTTTTGGCTAAGCCAATATCCCTTGATGGGATAAACCTTTCCTGAATTAAGTAGAAGTGTTTTTCTTAACTTAACTCGGGATAGTATATCCGAATTAAATCAAGGAAATTTTAGTTTTAACACAGTTTAAGCTAAAGTGATACAGACTCATACATCTTGTATTCCATAGCCTTTGTGTCATATTGCAGAAAGCACGTTTCTCTTTTTATACTTTTCTTAAGACGATTAATTAGTTTATAGTAGTAAAAGAAATTGCAGGTAATTTATTTAGAATATTCATCCATTCTTTGTCTAAAGACTTCTAAGTCTTCCATTCTAACTTTGGCACCAAGCGCATTATCATGTCCACCACCAGTTGCTCCTTCTAAAGATTTAATGGACTTTAGTACTGCGCCCTTTACATTTTTGCCCCTTATAGAAATATTAGCTTTTATTCCAGTAACGTAAACTACAACAATAACTTTACTCGGATAAGTATACATTAGTTCATTTGCAATATCTGAACTTATACTTAAATCTCCACCATACTGAAAGAATAAAAGTTTCTCTTTTTCATTATAAACTTCTTTAGCCTTCTCTAAAAACTTCCTATACTTAGTTTCTATATAATCATATCTTTCATGCATTGTTCTATTCTTACTAGTTTCTTCTAAAACATCATACGGACTTTTCACTTTCATTAAAAACTTCAGCATCGTTACTACATTAGTAATGCTGTCCTTTAAGCCAAAGCCAAATATTCTTGCAACTTTTCCTAATGAACTTTTATAGAAAACATCAAATGCATTCTTAGTCTTTATACCTAAATCAGAATTTTCTTTTAAGAAATCAGAATAAAAATCGGGCATATAACTATCTGAAACACATCCTATTACTGCTAGCCATAAATCTTCTTTTCTAGATTTAGAAACTACTTGCCAGCACAAGTACGTTACAGGCTCTTCTGCTTTTTTCTTATTAAATACCGGGTTATAATAATTCACAAAGTCAGGCACATATGATCCAACATTATGATGATCTATCCAAACTACCGGAATATTTACTTTTTCAACTTCTTCAAAAAACTCTCTAGAAACTAACGGTTTATCTAAAATAAAAATATAGTCGGCTTTTAGCTCATCTATTTTTCTAAAATAATCTTTACTCATCTCTGGAAATGATCTTATAGGAATTCCCTTACCACGTTCGATATATCTTTGTAATAATAAGAAACTACATAGTCCATCAGCATCATTATCAAAGAAGAAAACCGGGTTTTGAGCCTTGTCTAGATGTTCACGAATTTCGTCAATTTGTTTCTTTGTAAGCATATAGAAAATGAATAAATCAGATATAAAAGGTTTTAGATTTTCTTACCGACCATTATCTTCTCTTTAAGACTGTTAACTTCTTTATTAAAGAACTCAACCATATCTTCAGTAACTAATATCTCTAGGAGTTCGTCGTTATCTGCTCCCAGTATCCTATTTAATGTCTTAAATTTAGAAATTAATGAAGTTACATATCTTTCTAAGATATTTGTTCTACTTAATATTCTTAGACCAGAAGGACTTATAGCTTCATCATGTAACTCTTCAAATAACATTCTAGATATATTTGAGCTTTCTAGTAAGAAGTCAAAGTTAAACTTATCAAGTACATTTAATTTAGCATTCCATAGCATTCCAAAGTAATCTTTTAATATAACTTCTTCTTCTTTTCCTAAATTTCCAGTTAACTCTTTAAGTCGCATACTTACAATCATTCCTTCTTTTCCAAGCTCAATTAAATATCTCTTTACAATCTCAGAAATCCTCTTTATAATTTCAAGTCTTTGTAATATATTAGAAACATCATCTATAGTAACTAATCCATTAATTTCTAGAATGTTAAAGTTAGACATTAAATCATTAAATGTCTCTCTCTGCTTTTCTAAAATTTGTAATGTTTCAGCCGCTCTTCTCAATATCTCTGAACTATGATCAAGTTCGTATTTCATATCTCCGTAGTAAAGTGAAATCTTGTGTTTTCTTTCAGAAACAGCAATCACAATAGTTTTAGCCTTCTTAGCAGTTCGCTCAGCTGCTTTATGTCTTGTTCCGGTCTCTCTAGTAGGAATATCTACTCCTGGAAATAATAAAGCGTTAGCGTAACAAATTCTCTTTGCATCATTAGACAAAACTATAGCTCCGTCCATCTTACACAACTCAACTAATTTTTGTGAACTAAATTTAGAATTTATCTTAAATCCACCGTCTACGATATCAGAAACGTTTCCGTTATCAAAAACAATTAAAGCTCCCATTTCAGCTCTTAGTAAATCATCTATTCCTCCTCGTAATGATGTACCTGGTGCAAACATTTTTAGCACATCAACAAAGTCTCTTTCTTTTTCAAGTACCGTCGATGGAACACCTTGAATAACTTCTTGCATAGAAACCTCTGGTACAACAACTTCTTTAACATCAGAATTACCTATCACCATAATTTCATCACCTTAGTCCAATTAAAACACGCCTCAATTATTTAAACTTTTTGACTTTTGACAAAACATTTCGCTACAATGAATGGAAAAAGCAAAATTGCATCCCCATAAAGCTTAACTCTCTGAGCATTTGGCAAAATCTTACCCCAAGACACCGCTTCTTCCGGAAGTGCACCCGCATCACTGCCATCCGCTTCTTCTGCATCATTAATGTAAACAGCGTAATCCGCCCCATTTCTAAACATATTAGCGTTTGCTATGTGATGTTTAACTACTCCTGCCCCTAAAATTATAATCCCGGTTTGTTTCTTGCCAATTGTAGTGTTATTCATTTCCCATATGTCTTGCGCCACATCTACCTTAAAGTCTGGATGTTTAGACTTAAAGAAGTAAATCATATCCCCAAGGCTTCCATCAGTTATAGCCGGGCAAAAAACCTTAATTTTGTTCTTATAACACCAGTAATAGATTGAATCTTCATTATCTATCTTCTCTCCTAACTTCCAAACTAACTCACTAGCAGAAATAACCTTACCGCTTTTCTTTTGTTCTTTGTAAATTTCTTCTAGAACTGGCATAATAAAATCCTCAAAATCACAATACCTACTGTTGGGAATAAAGATATTACCCGCTCTGTTTATCCCTTTCTTTCTTAATTCGCTTCCATTAGCCCTAAAATCACCCAAAATAAAGTCTCCTAGACATTTTATGATGTCTTCTTCTACTCCACCAGCAGTTGTAACAATAACATCTACTTTCTTATGCTGAGCTAAATATCTAAAAATATCTCTTAGGCCAGAAGTAACCATATTGCTTGTATATCCTAGGTAAATAAAAGCGTCTTCTTTTATCATTTTTTCAGTAATTTCTATAGCTTTTGAAAAATTACTAGCTTGCATACCAGTAGTTGAAAATGAATCTATAAGTTTACTATAATCTACACCTTTATTGAAGTCATAACCCTTAATTTTTACTCCGCTATATTCTTGAGACTTTCTAAGTACGTTCTTTCTAGCTATTGATTCTTTACTACTATCTTTGGATGGTTTTTTCATCATTTCTTCACAAAAATCTAATTTTTAAGTTTATCTACCCGCTAAGCAAAAACAAAAATATTTTTAAATGCAAGTTGACCATTAAATTTACAATGAACAAATGGGCTGAAATATTGATCGGTTTGATCTTAATAGTAGTTCCAGTCTACCTTTGGGGAATAAACGCGTGGGGCTTCGGCGCTGCAGCACTTGAATTCCTTAAGGGAGGAATTGTCTGGTTCGTAATTATGATCGGACTTTTGTTCCTTATGCTTGGTATATCCGACTTAAAGGAATAATTTATCTGAATTTTTCATATATTCTTTATTTTAATAGTGTAAGCTTTCTTATAAAAAAATAAAAAAGAAATAAAGTTCTTTACTCAAAAGCACGAATAAGTAACCATATACCAGATAATCCAATCAATAAATAGATAGTTGCAGCTAATATCGGAATATTACCTGTGAGAAGATTTACTAAATCCCACTGATAACTAACTCCCTTAAAGCTTTTCAAAGCAACTAGACCCCAATTTATAGCTCCAATTGCAGCTAAAACCATTGCAGTTTTTCCTAACCAAGTCATTTTTAACACCTCCTTTTACTCTAGATAAAATATTAATTAATAAAAAAATAAAAAATAAAGTCTAATTACTTAGACATGAATCCGCCGATTACAGCTAAGACTCCACCAATTACAGCAAGCCAGTAGTTAGGAACCCATTGAGCAACTATTGCAACAACTCCTCCCAGAACAGCAAGCCATTTTCCCGCAGCCATTTTTATACCTCCATCCAAATTTAATTTAAGTTTAATTTACAAAAATAGAGTGAATCCTATATATAAAGATAACTAATTTCCTAGTGTTATTAGTCCGCCTTCTATTATGGCAGCAACTACAAGTAAGGGAATAATAATTAATAAAAATACTTTTATTGCATTATAAAAATAATACTTAAATCCTTTATTTTTCTTTTCAAAAAAGAATAGTCCTTGTCTTAAGCCTAATCCAAACGAAATGAAAACTGCAGGCAGTTCAAATATTCCATGAGGTAATAATCTCCATAAACTCAAAAAGTTTCCTTCTGCTATTACAAATTTTGAAACATATCCTAGTAAATATCCATTAAATATAGAAGCAAATAAAGGAAATATACCTAAAAGCATTCCTAAGACTATTCCAAATAAACTAGCCTGTGAATTATTTAGAAAGATAAATCCAATTAATCTTAATCCACTCATTCCTTGAGTTTTATCTACAATGCCTTTTATAATTTCTAAAAGTTTTGTATTAATTAATTCCGGAACTGGAAATATTAATCCAATTAAAGCAAAGCCAAAAAATAAAGCAACAATAGTATAGATATACTTTCTAGATTCTTTAATATAGTTCCAGCTTTCTCTATAACTAAAATTACTTCTCTCTTCTTTTATCACACTTCTTTTTCTTTTCTTCATCAGCTAAATAACTTTGATATATGTTTTACTTTATTGGGATACTTATTTCTTAAATATATTCCATATGCTAATCCCGCTAGTAACCCTCCAAAGTGAGCAGTATTTCCAATTGGAATTTGCTGACCACCAAAGGCAATTGGAGCTACAGAAATAAACCATAATAGAATCAATAATCCAGGTGCAGCATATTTCATCTTTACCGGAATAGGAATGAAAAATAAGTAAACAGGTAAGTTCGGAGTAATAAATACTAAAACTCCAATTAAACCAAATAAAGCTCCAGAAGCCCCAACGGCATAAGAATTAATATCGCTAGTAAAATAAAATGAAAGTGCTACAAATACTAAAGAGGCAAATACACCTGAAAGTATGTAAAACCAAAAATATCTTTTTCTACCCAAAATTCTCTCCATCAAACTTCCAACAAAAATTAAAGAAAGCATATTAGCAAATAAATGAAAAAATCCACCATGCATAAACATGCTAGTTAAAAGTGTCCACAAATATTTACCAGCTAAAATATTAGATGGCTTAATAGCAACATAATCGATTGGTATTACTCCAGTTAAAAGTAAAACACTAAATACAATAAAGGCTAAAACGTTAATACCTATAAGAATCATATTAACACTTAGAAGTTCAAAAATGCCTTTCTTTTGATTAATTTGATATACGTTCATTTTAATGTTAGTAATTAAAGAAATTTAAACATTCACTTTTTCTTCTTTTTAGCCTTAGGCTTTACTTTTTCTTTCTTAGGATTAGTTTTAGCATCTTCCTTTCTTTGAGCCGCTCTTTCAATTTTCTTATCTGCTCTCTTCTGGGCTTTTTCTTTTTCTTCTTTTTTCTTGTCTTTATCTCTTTCTTTGTCAAGTTTACCCTTCTCAATATCAACTTCTCCATCTATTACTTTTAATTCTTCTAGTAACTTTTCTCTTTTCTTCTCTAAATCTTTTATTATCTTAGTATTATCTCTTACAACTAATAATTGTCCACTTTCTGGGCAAATAAAGTCTAAACCTAAAGCTACTTCTTCAGTATATTCTACACCAGTAACTTCGGAATAATAATAGATTTTATTTTGTCTACTTTCAATTTGTTTTTCTAAGTGTTCTATTTTTTTCTGGATCATTCCTTTTAAGAATTCTAAAGCCTTGAGAGTTTCAATTCTCCAAAAATAAGTATACCAACCTTTTTTCTTATCTTTCTTTCTAATAGAAGAAACTAAACCATACTCAGATAATCTATAAAGTAAATTTCTAGCTTGATTAATAGTAACGTCAAGTTTTTTTGCAACTACAAATTCATTAATATGTTTCTTACTATCAAGAAGATCTGCCATCTCTTCATATTGTTTACCTATAACCGTTGATACAACTTCTCTAAGAATATCTTTTAACATGTTAATTGAAAATTTTGTTAATATAAAAGCTTTTCTTTCGATGTAAAAAAATAAAAGTTTAAAAAGATATACATTCTATAATATATATTAAAAGATATTTAACATAAAAAATGAGTTGGTTTGGAAAAAAAGAGACTGAAAATTTAGATGAGGATCAAATTCCTTCTCTACCTAGGCTGCCAGAGTTACCTTCTTTGCCAGAAATGTCAGAAGATAGACCTAGAAAAGACTCATTACAACAGCTTCCTTCTTATCCTTCAACAACTACAGGTAACCTATTCTCTCAAAATGCGATTAAAGACGCAGTCGATGGGGAAGAAGAGGATAGGGGTACACTAGGTAGTTTCTCAGATTTTAATCCAGAAATTACTAAGGCCCCTTTAAAATCAAAGATAAAAGAAATACCAATGACAAAAGGCTTAAGCCGTAAATCAACCTATCAAATTCCAGAAGAATTCAAAGATGCTGACCGTAAAGTAAGAGAAGCTGAACCTATTTTCATCCGACTTGACAAATTCGAAGATTCTCTAAACACTTTCCAAAAAACAAAAGATAAGATAAACGAAATAGAAAAAATGCTTCGTGACATAAAAACATTAAAAGATGAAGAAGAAAAAGAACTAGAATACTGGGAACAGGAATTAAAATCAATAAGATCTCAGATAGATAGAATTGACGAAGACTTGTTCTCTAAAATAGAATAAAATGTCAGAAAATCTAATTCATGTAATGTTTGATTATGAAGAAGCTAAATCAACAAAAGAAGATATACTACTTTCTGAACAAAGTATATTAAAAATCACTCGTCATCTAAAAAACTACAAACTCTTAAGACTTGAAGAACTTAGAATAAAGGCTAAGCTTCACAAAACAATTAGAGAAGTATTAACTAATCTAGCAAATCTTGATAAAAATATACCTAAAATAAAGGCTCCGCCGTTACTTAAACACCACTTTGAAGAATATGAAGAACACGTAGAGCTACAAAAAGAAAAAGTAAAGACTCAGGTTAAAGAAAAGATAAAGACTTCCAAACAAATTAACGAAGATGATGATATAGAAGAACAAATAAGACAAATTCAAGAAAAATTAAGACAATTAAAGGTTTAAGCATCAATAAATTTAAAATACAGCTTTCTTATGGTAGATTATGATAACACGGCAAGAATTAATAAAAAAGTATATTGAATTCTTTAAGAAAAAGAGTCACAAGCACATTCCTTCTGCTTCCTTAATTCCAGAAAATGATCCAACAGTATTATTTACTACAGCAGGTATGCATCCCCTTGTTCCATTTCTTCTAGGACAAAAACACTCTTTAGGTAATCGTCTAGTCTCTGTACAAAAATGTATCCGTACTGGTGATATTGATGAAACTGGAGATGAAGTTCATAATACATTTTTTGAAATGCTTGGAAACTGGTCATTAGGAGACTACTTCAAAAAAGAATCTATTAGTTTTTCATACGAATTTCTAATAAAGGAACTTAAAATTCCAAAAGATAGACTTGCAGTAACCTGTTTTAAGGGAGATAAAGATGCAGAAAAAGATACTGAGTCAGAAAGTGTCTGGCTTTCTCTAGGTATTCCAAAAGAAAGAATAGCTTTCCTTCCAAAAGAAAATAACTGGTGGGGTCCAGCAGGTATCACCGGTCCGTGTGGTCCAGACACAGAAATATTCTACTGGAAGAATAATTCCAAAAAAGCTCCAAAAGCCTTTGATCCTACTGATGATAATTGGGTAGAGATATGGAACAACGTTTTCATGGAATATAACAAAACAAAAGATGGAGACTACATGCCCCTTATGCAAAAAAACGTTGATACTGGAATGGGAGTTGAACGAACTGTGATGATCCTTAATAATCTAGAAGATGTCTACAAAACTCCAATGTTCAAACCGGTAATGGAAGGAATAGAAAAACTTCTTCCTCAAAATTTAGATGAAAACATAAAAGATCTAGAAGAATCAAAAAGAATTATTGCAGATCATATCAGAGCTGCTGTTTTCATTTTAGGCGACCCACGATCTATAAAACCCTCAAATGTCGGTCAAGGTTACGTACTAAGAAGACTGATTAGAAGAGCTATTCGTCACGGTAAGAAAATTGGGATGAAAGAAAATTTTACTAGTAAAATAGCAAAAATAATTATTCCTCTCTACTCTGATTATAATGAACTAGCTAGAAATCATAAGTTCATAGTAGAACAACTAGAAGAGGAAGAAAACAAGTTTCTTGAAACTTTAGAGAAAGGTCTAAAGAAATTTAACGAAGTTCTAAAATCTACAAAAGGAAAATTAATTCCCGGTCAAGAGGCTTTCCTTCTTTTCCAGTCTTATGGCTTTCCAATAGAAATGACTGAGGAACTAGCAGAGGAAAGAGGAATAGAAGTAGACGTAGAAGAATACAATAAGGAATTCTTAAAACACCAAGACCTATCACGTACTTCTTCAGCCGGGCAGTTTAAATCAGGTTTAGCAGATAGCTCAGAACAAACTAAGAAACTCCACACTGCAACGCATTTGCTTAACGAAGCTCTCAGGCAAGTTCTTTCTGATGACATAAGACAAAAGGGCTCTAATATTACTCCTGACCGTCTACGTTTCGATTTTAACTTTCCACGAAAACTTACAGAAGAAGAAATAAAGAAAATTGAAGACTGGATGAATGATAAAATTAAACTTTCCTTACCAGTTTCTAGAGAAGAAATGCCACTAGATCAAGCCATATCTTCCGGAGCTCAAAGTGAATTTGGTCTAAAATACCCAGAAATGGTTTCAGTTTATACTATAGGTAAGAAAGGAAAAACCTGGACTTCTAGAGAAATATGTACCGGTCCACATGTTAACAACACTAAAGAGTTAGGTTCTTTTAAGATAACAAAAGAAGAATCTGTAGCTGCAGGAATTAGAAGAATTAAAGCTGTTGTAAAAAACTAATTAATCTCTCTAAAGTGCACTGGATAATTTCTAGCAAAACTATGGGCAAGGCCCTTCTCTATCCAAACAAAAGTCAATTCTTCAATAGAAGCAAATTTTCTATGCTCAAGGTCAGCAAATTCCCTCATTTCTCTTAATTGAGTATAAGCTCTGTGCATTGATCTTTTTGTCCAAAATTGCTCATTTATTAGAGCTTGTAAATAAGTTCCAGAAATATCTTCGGATAAAAATCTTCTTGTTGAACTAACTTTGTCTACAAAAGGAACCGCAACTTTTAATTTACCTTGTTCTAAAATTCCATATAAAACAACATCATTAGGATCAGCGTCGCTTAAATTTAAGAAATAATGAGTTCTTTCGTCTGTACTTTCCTTATCACAATAGTGTTCTGCACCAATAAATGTCGCGATTGCCATTTTAACCGAACAAAGTCAACACCTTCTAATATTTAAATATTTCTTTAGCTGTATAATAAAATACAACAGATTACTCTAGATATATTCCAGGCTTTCCGGGCTTAACCTTCTTACTTTTTCCTTCCGGATCATACTTGTTTGAATCGTTAACAGCGTAAACTTCGACTGCCAAACCAGTTTTTTTAGATAATTCGGGTACAGAGTCAATATACACTTTCTTCTCGTTAGGCAATACATAAACAAAGCACTTCTTAGCTTCCTTTCCTTCTCTTTCCTTCACAATCTTTACCACGTGATTTATGTCTTCAATAAGTTTAGCTACATTTTTACCTGCCTCTTCAAACTTCTCATTAATCTTACTTTTATCATAAGCCGGCCAAGAAGCCACAGAAACAAATCCTTTTCCCTTTGTTTGTTCCCATAACTCTTCCGCAAAATGAGGAGCAAATGGAGAAATCATAATTATAAATGACTTACAAAGTTGCTCAAAAGAATCTTTATTGAAATTAGTTCTAGAATAATCCTTAATTTGATTTCCTATATTAAAGAATATTCTTTGTAAAGCTGATCTGAATAAAGTCTTTTCCATAAAATCAGAAGCTTCCATAATATTTCTATTCAAAGCGGATTCAACAGATTTATCAAAATCATTTTTTTCCTTAGTTCCCTTACCATAATTCTCGGTAATAATTTGGTATAGGTTTTCAAACTTAGACTTTAAACCGGTAGCAAAACTAGTATCCCAATTCGGATCGTCTAATTTCTCTCCCCCATTCAAAATAGTTAATCTAGAAGAATCTGAACCAAATTTATCTGCCATATCTCTCAGCAAGATAACATTACCTAAACTTTTACTCATCTTCTGGCCATCTACTCTAACCCAACCATTAACACCAATAGATACAGGCCAGTATTTTTCAGGGAATATCGCAACATGATTAAAAACAAAAAAGGACAAATGATTCTGAACCAAATCTTTTCCAGAATTTCTAAAATCAACAGGATACCAGTACTCGAATTCTTTCTTTAATTCTTGCCACTCTTTCTTTCCCTTTCCTTTTCCTAAAAATACGTAATCAAAGAATTCGTTGTTAATGTCATTAATCTTAAATTTAGAAATTTTATGTGCAATTGTATAATATGCCATATATATTGTAGAGTCAGACAATGATTCTATTACCCATTTTTCATCAAACGGTAATTTTGTACCTAAACCATACTCTCTAGTACACGCCCAGTCATTAAGCCATCCAATAACATAATTAAATTGCTCTCTAACATCTTCAGGATATAGAGTCATATTGTCAATAGCCTTTTGGGTTTTTTTCTTCCAATCTTTATCTCCATATCTAATGAACCATTGATCACTTACAATTTTAACAACACATTTTGACAAGCTTCTACTAACAACTTCTCCAGTTAATTCATAAAACATAACCGCATCTTTATCTTTGACAAGTTTTAACTTTAAGAATTCTTGAGCTTTAGGAACAGTCATTCCAGCACACGCTCCACAATTCTCTCTCATTATACCTTTTCTAAAGACTCTCTTATTTAATTCACTCTTAGCTTTTTCTAACTTATCAGTATCTGCAGCAGATTTTACGCCATATTCCTCTCCAATATGTTTACCAAGATTATCTCCCATACCAGGAACCCTAATAATGTCTATAGGTTTTAATTTCATAACTTCCTTTTTGTCTAAATTAAATTTCTTTATAATTTCAGGACTAGATTGTATCTTTTCTAGTTCATACAAATCTACCGGATCTTCTAAAGCAGAATAAACAATTCCAGAACCAACACTAGAATCAATAAAATTAGCTGGAAGAGAATATACCTTTCTATCAACAATAGGACCTTGAGACCATTTTCCAATTAATTCTTTTGGAGAGATATCTCTTAGTATCTTAGCTTTAACATACTGATTTTCAATTTTGTAGAAAACTTCTTTTCCTATAACCCACTTTTCATTTCCTACTTGAGCAACAACATACTCTCCTTTAGGATCTATCCAAACATTAGATTGCCCATAAAGAGCATCAGGCCGAGTAGTACCAGCAATTAAAATTAAATCAGAATCCTGCATCCTAAATTTAATCCAAATAAAATCTTGTGGTGTTTCTCCCTCTCCCTTTATTCTATCATGATCTCCCACAGGCATATTTGTCTTAGGATCCCATACTACCGGATGTTTACCCTTTTCAATTAAACCTTGCTCCTTAAGTTTTTCAAATTGCCATCTAATAAACTTATCATAATACGGGTTTAGTGAAGTCGTAACAAAATTCCTTCTCCAGTCAATACTTAGACCCATTCTTATGTAATCTTTCTTATATTCAGGAGCAAAAAAATCTACCCAGTGTTTTGGATCTTTAAATTTAGGAATTTCTTTCTTACTAATTCCCATATCTTCCATAATCTTCCACTGCTTCTCTTCTTTTTCTTCAATTCTTTTAGCTGCAGAAACTATTGGAGAACCAGTAATATGCCATCCTTGGGGAAATAAAACATTTAGTCCTTTAAGTCTCTTATACCTTGCAAATGCGTCAACTCTAGATATGGTGTATAAATGACCTATGTGAGAAAAACCATTAATGTAAGGATAAGGAAAAGTAGCAAAAAACTTATCTCGTTTATCTGGATTAGCTTCAAAGACTTTTTCTGTATCCCATTTCTTCTGCCATTTCTTCTCAATCTTACTAAAATCATAAACCATATAGAAACCATAAATCTTCAATTTAAATTACTTTTTATTCAAGAATATATTCCCATCCAGGTTTCCACGCCCCTTTCTTTCTCCAGTCACTTGCAAAGGCCTGTTCCCAAGTTTTTCCTTTAAGTAAAACGTCCAAAGCAAGTTGAGGGGCTTTATGAGATACAATTGCTATGTGCTTTCCATCATAGTTAGTCTTCAAAAACTTTAGAAAACTAGAAATCCTAACTTGAACATCCTTATAACTTTCTCCCTTTGGAAATTTTTTAATGATCGATTTCTCTTGTATTGGTTCTACAATTTCTGAAGGTTTTCCGTTATAATTACCATAATTACACTCTCTTAGTCTTTTATCAGTTTTAATTGGAAATTTACCTTTAAAACTAATCTCGGCTGAATCAATAGCCCTCTTTAAATCAGAAGAAAATACTATATCAAATTTTTTATTTCCAATTTTATTAATCAATTCTTTTGATTGTTTAACTCCTAGTTCAGATAATCCCACGTCATCCCATCCAGAAGACAACCCTTTCTCATTATCTGTTGTAGTTCCATGTACAAAATAAGTTATTTTAACTACCATTTTACTTTATCGTTTAATAATTTTAAATAGATACTCAACTTTTAAATATTGTCAAAATATCTTCTAATATGAATAAAATACAATCTCGCTTATCTGGAAATTCTATTGTGTCTAATAGTTCAGATGCGTACACTTTAAACCAGAAAAGTTTATTTGGAGAAAAAGTTGAAAATAAGATTCAATACTCTTTATTCGAAGCCCTATACTTAGTAGAAAAAGACAAGGTAGTAATTCTAGATTCAAAGAATAAACCGCTTTCAAATGAACAGATATATATTAAATTCCAGAAGATAGATAAAAAATTTAAAACAAAGTATACAGTGTTCAAAGATTTAAGAGATAAAGGCTACGTAGTAAAAACTGCCTTAAAGTTTGGAGCGGAATTTAGAGTCTACCCTAAGGGAGCTAAACCCGGACAGAAGCATTCAAAGTGGGTTGTTTTCACAGATCACGAATCTAAAACATTTAACTGGCAAGAATTTTCTTCTAAAAACCGTGTTGCACATTCAACAAAAAAGAACCTTCTTTTAGCAATAGTAGATGAAGAGTCAGACGTAACATATTATGAGGTTCACTGGATTAAACCATAATAACCTTTATAATCGTCTTCCCATTTCCTAAAATATGCAGGATGCAGCACAAATAAAAGAGAAGGTGATTAGCACTTTAAGGCAGCGTGGCCCTTCTTTACCAATACATGTTGCTTCAGCAACCGGACAGAGTATGCTTTTCTCTTCAGCTTTCCTTTCTGAGTTATATGCCGATAAAAGATTAAAAATATCTAACATGAAAGTTGGAGGTTCCCCATTATATTTCTTGCCAGAACATGAAAATCAACTAGAGAACTTTTCTAGACATCTAGGAAGTAAAGAGAGAGAAGCTTTTGATCTCCTAAAAGAAAAGAAATTCCTAAAAGATTCAGAATTACATCCAGCAATAAGAGTTGCATTAAGATCAATAAAGGATTTTGCAATTCCAATGACTGAAAATAATGAACTCTACTGGAAATATTTTACGGTCGATCCTTCAGAATTTGTTTCAAAGCTAACCAAAGTTATTCCTCAAGAGAAAAAAGAAGAAGTTTTGGTTGTACAAAAATTACATGCTAGCCCAGATGAAAATCTAGATTCTAAAAAGGATAAAGAAATTCTTAAAGAAGAGTTTAAAGAAAAGGTCCATGAACCAAAAATAGTCCAAAGAATAAAAACGACTAAGACAAAGGCAAAAAAGAAAGTTACTAAGCAAGATGATAAGTTCTTTAATAGAGTTAAAGATTACCTAACTTCAAAATCTATAGAAATACTTGGAATTGAGGGTATAACAAAAAATGATCTAACTCTGAAAATAAGACTTAATGAGAAAGAGCTCATAATAGTAGCTTATAACAAAAAGAAAATTGATGAGAGCGACATAATAAAGGCTCACAAAAAGTCGCAAGAATACGGTCTAGCTTACGGCATATTAAGTCTAGGAGAACCTTCCAAAAAACTCACCGGACTTATAGACTCAGTAAAAGACTTGCATTCAATAGGGAAAATTGAATAAAAACCTTTAAAAACTACTTTAGATCAAAATTAATATGGGAAAAATAAAGTCAAAAATGATAAAACGTGCTTCTGAGCACATGATAAAAGCAGGCGTGCCTTTCTCATCCGAATTTGAAAGAAATAAGAAGATATTAGGTAACGAAATGCCTTCTAAAAAGATTAGAAATCAAACTGCTGGATACCTAGCAAGAGTAAGAAGAAGAGAAGAAAGTAACAAACTTCAAATTACAAGTTCTAAATAATAAAATATTTAAATACATTTTAGTTAAAAAAACCATGAAAAGTTTTGATAAATTTATTATAAGTATGATTTTATCAGAACTGAAAGTCTCGTACTGATCTGTACGGGACCTTGTGATTCTAAAATCTTTTGAATTCCAGGTCCTGCTAGCAGCAAGACTTATGTAAAACTGTAAGGAGGAAAAACAAAATGAACATAGAAAAAATAACCAACCCTCAAGAAATGGGACCTAGCGAAGCACTAGATCACGATAGGATATTAGATCAACAAGACATTACATTAAGGGAAAGATATCAAGAAAAACCACGCTACGGAACAAGAAAACCAAATGATTTCGAACAAGATAGAGTGCCAAGATATCAGGAACCCCACCTAGGAGAGAATTAAACTTTCAATTTTTTACTTATTTTATCTACCTTTCTTTCTATTCTAGCTACTTTATTCTCTATACTTTCTAGATGAAGTCTCCTCTTTCTATTAAAGTATAAAGCTACTATATGGTAAACAATCCAAAGAAAAACTATAACACCTATTGCTTGTAAAAATAAAGCAATTCTTCCTAAACTTAAGACTACCTCCGCTAACGGATCACTACTAGTAGAATTTACCACACTCTCTATAGCCATATTAAACGAAAGCAAAAACGTTATTTAAACATAACTAAAAAGACTTTTAAACAACCAATACTCGTTTCAAATATGGCTCTGTAGCTCAGCGGTAGAGCGCGGCTCTCATGAGGCCGAGGTCGGGAGGTCAGCACTCCTCGGAGCCATTAATCATCAAAGTAACTTGAATCCATCACTCTTTTTTCTAGGTAAGACATGAAAATGAACATGTTTAATTTCTTGTCCAGCAGCTTCAAAATTATTGTTTACTATGTTAAATCCTTCACTACTCAGTTCCTTAGAAATTATACCATAAGTATTCTTTATACAATCCATTAGTTCCCCTCCCAAAGTAAACGGCATATCTAATGCATTAGAGAAATGCTTCTTAGATATAACAATGCTATGTCCCTTAATTTTTGGTTTTATATCCTTTATAGAAAAGAAATTATCATTTTCGTATATCTTCTTTACCGGAATTTCTCCACTAGACATTTTACAAAATATACAATCTTTCATCAAACAATCAAGTTTCCAAGTTTTAAAAGAATTATTGTTTCCAAATTAACTCTTTTCCTTCTTTAAGATGACTATCCAGTATCTCTAGTTCCTCATACAAACCTTCGACCATATCATAACCCCTTGCCTCTGCCAGATCAACCCAAGCATACTCAGTTAAAGCATTGCATAATTTAATGTCCTCTTCTCCTTTAGGATAAGCATACAAACTAACAATAATACATGGAATCTCATCTTCTCTAATATAAATCATACTTGTCACGTAACCTATATTCTTTATTTCTAGTCCAACTTCTTCCTTAATCTCTCTCTTTAGTAAATTCTCAAATATATTATACCAATGATCTTTTGTGTCCTTCTTCTTTAAAGCATAATCCATAACCTCTAGTTTTCCGCCCGGTACCGTCCATTTATTAGGAAAGGCTTTTTCCCACTGAGCGCGTTTAGCAATTAAGAATTTCCCTTCTTTATTTACCAAGATTCCTGTCACAACAACATAATGTGCCTTGTTTTTATCATAAACCATACACCAAATGTCCGATAATAATATTTAAATAATTCCTCAAGAAATTTGACTGAATGGAAGAAGAAATACTAAAATTATTCTTATATAATGAAAAACTAAAGTTTAGCTCTATGGAAAAGATCCTAAAAGTTCGCTCAAATAAATTATCTTACCATTTACTTGCTCTAATAAAAAATAATATCTTAGAAAAAGAAGGTAATCAGTATAAATTATCGCAAAATTCTGAATTTAGAATACCTTACATGTCAGATAAAAAGTCTCCATTGCCAGTAATTCTTGTGTATATCGGAGATGGGAAGTCATGTTTTTTAATAAATAGAGATAAGAAACCCTTCAAAGGTAAATTAGGACTTCCTGGAGGAAGAATACTCTTAGGAGAAAGTATAGAAGAATCAGTGGTAAGAATAATGAAATCAAAATTCAATATTAAAGCAAAACTAAAGCAAATACATTCTATTTCTCTAGAACAAGTAAAAACCGAGGATAAATTAGTACATTCTTTCCTAATTATACTAGTAAGTGCTACCTCTAAAGATAAGATAAAACTAACAAATATATCTGAAAATCAATCAAAAATCATCTCTAGTGACTATAAAATCATAAAGAAAGAGTTAAAGAATAAGATAAAGATATCAAAAATAACAACAAAAAACAAGTAATAAAATAAAAAAATAAAAACTAAATTGAATTACCATTAACGGTAAATTACAATTTTTTCTTTTTAGCAGCTTTTTTCTTTGCCATATTCTAATCACCTGTCTTTTTAATTGAATTAGTAATGTGTTTTTTGTTTATAAAATTATCTCTTTTCAAAAGAATTGTTGTAAAATATACTTTTTGATAAATAATTTTCACCGTCGAGAAAATCAAATTAGTTTCCCAGCGCTCTCAAACTCAATTTCAGAATGGATTAATTTTCGTAATATGTCTCTTAAATCTTTTATCTTAACTCTAATTTGTTCTGCACTGTCTCTATCCCTAACAGTTACAGTTTGATCTTCAACTGAAGTATAATCAATGGTAATTGCGTAAGGAACACCACTTACAGAACTCCTTAGATATCTCTTACCAACACTAGCAGACTCATCATACTCGACGATAAAACCTTTCTCAAGATCACTTTTGATTTCCTTAGCTAAGTTAGTTAATTCAGGCTTTTTCATTAACGGGAAGATAGAAACTTCTATCGGAGCCATATGGTAAGGAATTTTGAAAACAGATTTTCCTTCTTCTTCACTTTTCTTTTCATAAAATATATCAATTAAAGCATAAGTTGGCCTATCTGTACCGAAAGCAATTTCTAAAACATGTGGCACAAACTTTTCTCCATTCTCTCTTTGTGCTTCAAGTTTAACTTTAGAGAATTTAGAATGCTGAGTCAAATCATAATCTGTCCTATCATGAACACCACAGACTTCAGTCCAACCATAGTTATTCAATCTAAGTTCAACATCCCATGCATCGTCGGCATAAAAGGCCTTTTCATCAGGGTGATGTTGTCTTAATCTTATTCTATCTGCTGGAATTCCGAAATTAATAAACTGACTATAAGCAAGCCATATACACCATCCATAAGCCTGACTCTTGATAAAACCTTTTTTCAATGCATCTTCAACAGTTATCAATTTAACTTCTTTATTCTCATTTTGACTTGTATAATCCCAAAAAGGGAGTTTGGATTGTTTTATCTCTTCATATGATTCCCATTCGTTCTTTTTTTGAGGATCTACAAACATCTGACCTTCCGCTTGTGTAAACTCTCTTCCTCTCAAAACACTTTGTCTAGGAGAAATCTCATTTCTGTAAGCCTTTCCTATCTGAAAGACGCCAAAGGGCATTTTAGTTCTAAAATAATTATAAAATCTTGGATAAGGTAAATAAGTAACTGTAGCAGTTTCAGGTCTCAAAGCTGCATCTTGTCCAGCAACTTTAGTTTTCATCATTAAACTCTGTCTTTCAATTTTGTCTTCAAAATCTCCCTTGCAAGTAGGACATTTAATTCCTTTCTCATGAATAAATTCTAAAATCTTCTCGTTAGAAAAACTATCTGCAGAAACATCATACTTTTCTTCTATAAGTTTATCCGCTCTAAAAACAGCGTTACACTTCTTACATTTGATTATTCTATCACTAAAAGTATCTAAATGTCCTGAAGCCTTCCAAACAATATCTGGCAAAACTGTAGGTCCCTCAATTTCTCTCAGACCATGTCTATTAAAAATTTGTCTAACAGAATTCTCCACTTTATTTTTTAATAATTTACCAAGTGGTCCGTATGTATAAAATCCTGAAAGCCCACCATAAATCTCCGGCTCTGGACCCCAAATAAGACCTTGTTCTTGAACAAAACTTATGAAATCCTTGTCAGCTTCCTTAGTAATTTCCTTCTTAACTTCTACTGATTTCTTCTCTTGAACCATAATTTCTGATTTTTTCTTTTCCATATTGATAAATTCAAAAGCCTTCCTATCAGCTTCTTCCTTGCTTTTCCCAAGATAAGCGAGGTTTTTAGATTTTATCTTTCCATTTTCCCGATAGCTCTCTCTTAAGTAATAATACTCTCCCCCATTAATCTTCTTTCTGACAATATAAGCCATAAAATAATATAGAAAACCTTCTTTTATTCTTTTCTTAAAAGAATATAATAAGCGGAGAGAGGGAATTGAACCCCCGAATATTCGGGCTGCAGCCGAACGCGTTAACCACTTCGCCATCTCCGCGTATCTAATTTTCCTAATAAGTAGCGCTTATTTAAAAGTATTGACAATAGAAACATTTTAAAGAGAATCTAATTTCCTTAACTAATGCCCGGGTAGCTCAGCCTGGATAGAGCACCTGCCTTCTAAGCAGGGGGTCGCAGGTTCAAATCCTGTCTCGGGCGTTTATTCTAATACAAAAGAAACTAGGCTTCTAATAACTTCTATATCTCGAACATTTTCTGATTCAATTATCTTAATAACCTCATCTGGAACACTTCCCCTTCCATAGTTAGGATTGGCATCATGAAAAGCAACCCTACTATTTGGGGCCAAGAATTTTCTAAAAGACAGGTAATCTTCACCTGCTTGAGAATGATTACCATCTATAAAAAGAAAATTTATAGGTAAATTCCAACTAGCAGAAACATCTTTACTAAATCCATTAATAAGATTAATTGTACCATTAAAACCTAATTTATCTAATCGTTTTTTCACACACTCAAAAGTAAGTGTTCCTTTTTCGTATTTACTATCATCTTGCTCTAAAATCTGTCTCTCTAAATCTAGTTCAAAGGGGTCTATAGAAAAAACTCTAGAACGGGTATTAATAGCGCCATTTGCCAAAAAGTAAGTAGATTTACCTCCGTACGTTCCTACCTCCATGATATTAGAATCTTTAGGTAAGAAAGATGCCCACCAGTAAAGTACAGCCCCTTCATCATGAGTCAATAAACCTTTAGGAGCACTTCGATTAAGATAACGATAAGCTTTACCTAAAAAAGGATGAACGATACTCCGTGAGTAATCTTTCTTACTATCAAAAAATCTTTGTAATTCTTGAGCATTGTCAATTTTCATAGAAACACACCCAATAAACTTAATTTAAATAGATTTCTAAATTGTTATTTCCATTAAATCCTTAGCAAGTTCAACATTCTTAAAATATTTTTTAACTTCATTTAATATTTCTTTTTGATCCTTATATCTAGAACTTAGATGTGTTAAGTAAAGTTTACCAATTTTAGCCTTCTTAGCAATTTCTCCCACTTGTTTAGAACTCATATGTTTATGTTCTTCAGCCTTTTCCTTTAAATCTTCTCCAAATCCAGACTCTATAATTAATGCATCTGCTTGCTTAACAAAGGGAACAATTCTACTATTCATCTTAGTATCCATTACTATTGAAATTTTCTTTCCTGCTTCAACATAAGTTATGTCTTTGTATCTTATCTTCTTTCCTTCTACCATCACATCTTTACCTTGCTTAATCTTCCCTAAATACGCTCCAGGTTTAAGTTTTAATTTGCTCAATTTTTTCTTATCTATTCTTATTTGTTCTTTAATCACAAAACTGTAAGCATTACAAGCAATTCCGTGATCCATTCTTTCAGACTCAACAAAAAAATCCTCTTTATTCAGTATTTTACCATGTTTAACTTCATGGATCTCAAAATCAAGTTTACCAGAGAAAACAAACACTTTAAACATCTCACTCATAAACTTCTTAGTTCCTTCCGGACCAATAATTACAAGTTTCTTATTATAACCACAAAATACTAATGTCTGAATTAATCCAGGTAGACCTAGAACGTGATCTCCATGCCAATGGCTAATAAAGATATAATCAATATCCATAATATTCTTATCACCCTGTCTAAACTGTCTTTGAGTTCCTTCTCCACAATCAAACAACAGTCCCTTTCCATCATACTCTAGAAAGAATGCGGAATGATTCCTAGTTTTAGAGGGAATAGAATCTCCAGTACCTAAAAAAGTTAACTTTATTTCTTTCGACATGCTAAGAAAAAGGAAATTCCGTTTTTATAACTTACTCTAAACAACTCTCATAGCCGCCGCTACCATTAACACGCTAAGAATCATGCCCTAGCGAAAATTAAAAGGGTAAACGCGCTTCTATTTCTTTAAAGAAGTTGATGCTGGTGAAATAAAGATAATAGTGTCTCCTCTCAAAAAGGTCAAACCTACGCTTCTTTTTATTTCATTGTTTTGCATCTCTTTAGTGTTATCCAATACCAAATTGATATGGATGTCAAAGGCAAGCAAAGTTCCAACAAATTGCTTGTCGCCCTTCAAATACACCAAAACTTCTTTGCCCTTAGAGTTGTTTAACAAATCCAAAGGTCGTTCAATTCCATTAACCATAATCATGATTTAACAAGTTTGTTTTTAAATATTTTGGTTTAATTTAATAAAATCATCTTACCAAAACCTATTTAAACCAAATTCCGCATAAATTTTTACAATGAGCACAAGAAAAGGAAGAAAAATCACTGGCGGAAAATATATTCAAAGAAGAAAGAAAAAGAAATATGAAATAAAAGGCCAAAAAACAAACGTAAAGCTAGGCGAAGATAAAAGAAAAACTTACAAAGTACGTGGCGGAAATGAAAAAGTAAAGCTTCTAAGAGCAAATAACGTAAACGTAAAAATTTCTGAAAAACAAATTAAGAGTGCTAAAATAGAAAATGTTCTCGAAACTCCTTCAGACAGATTCTTGGCTCGTCAAAACATAATTACAAAGGGTACAATCGTTAAAACTAACCTCGGAAGAGTAAGAATAACAAACCGTCCAACTCAGGATGGAGTACTTAACGGAATTCTTTTAGCTGAAAAATAGATTTCTAGATAAAAAACCTTATAAACTATATATACAATAGTATATACATGGTAAAGAAAAAGGCTCCTAAAAGAATAGAGTTCAGTAAGAAAGAAATTAAGATTAATCTTGAAAAACTTCAAGACGATGTAGAAAGAGCTTACGACACTATGAGGAAGATACTCCCAGAAGCGATATTAAAGAATCAGCAAGTAAGACCTTTTGGTAATGCAGCCCACATAATTCTACCCAAAGAATACATAAACAAAAAGGTAACGGTAATAGTAAAAAAGGAGTAAATTTTTACCCTCGATAACTACCGAAAGCTTTTTAAAGACAAATCCTTTATAAATCTTACGTAAAAATGGCCTTCGTAAAAAGATGCCCCGAATGTGGCAGTGTAAATCTAACGCATGACTCTCACCTTGGTGAAATAGTATGTAATGACTGTGGTTTTGTTGTAGAAGATCAAATGGTTGATACTGGTGTGGATCTGTCTGGAAAATTCGATAAATCTGAAAAGAAAGGTCGATCCGGAGCTCCAATTTCTATGCAAAAATTCGATAAAGGTCTAACAACAAATGTTGGAGAAATATCTGATATCTATCGTCTAGAACCTGGTCAAACAAGAAAATTCCTAAGATTAAAGAAATGGCAAGAGCGTGTTTCTACCTCTATTGAAAGAAACTTAAGACTTGCAATGGCGGAATTAAGAGTTATTGCTTCTTACCTTAACTTACCTAATGTAGTTAGAGATGAAGCAGCAAGAATCTATAATTACGTTCTACAAAGAGGTCTAGTTCGTGGTAGATCAATGGAATCAGTAATTGCAGCTTGTCTATATGCTGCTTGTAGATCATATAATATTCCTAGAACTTTAGATGAAATGGCAACAGCTTCTGACGTAGAAAGAAAAGAAATTGGAAGAACATATAGATTCATTATTAGAAAATTAGGAATAACTGTAAAACAATCTTCACCTAAAGATTACATATCACGTTTCTCTTCAGTGCTTAAGTTATCTCCAAAGACTCAAAACGATGCCCTAAAGGTTCTAAGAGATGCGGAAAGTGTAGAATTAACTTCAGGTCGTGGACCAGCAGGAATTGCTGCTGCTGCTCTTTATGTTGCTGCTTTAATGAATGATGAGAAAAAGACTCAAAGAGAAGTAGCAGACATTGCAGGAATAACAGAAGTAACAATCCGTAATAGATACAAGGAATTAATAGAAAGATTAAAATTAGAAGATAAGATCAAGCAAAAAGAAAAAGAATTTGAAGTAAAGAAGAAATAATTCTAATACCAAACTTTTTATACTTCCCAATTGAACATATTTTACATGCGGGTGTGCCGGAGTGGTCAAACGGGCTGGATTTAGGCTCCAGTAGCTTAGTGCTTGCACAGGTTCGATCCCTGTCATCCGCATTCTATTTGTAACAACTAAGTAATGACTACATTAGAAAGATTTTTAAACCTAAACTAGTAGATTCTAATATGACAAATGATGAACCAAATTTAGGCGATAGTTTACCTCAAGGTACAAGTACACCTGCAGAGAAAGCAAGAAAATATTCTGATAGAAGAGCAGCTTCACCAGATTCTCTTAAATCTAATGATCCTCTTGAACATAGAAGTAGACTAAATCGAGATAGTTTACTTGACATGGTCGATCCACATGCTAATGAAGCTGATTCTAGTTATAAACCAGAAAAACCCGTACAAGAGGATATGTTTGGTGATTTATTTAAGGACGAGGAAAATCCTATGGGAGAACCTGGAGAAAGCATAGAATCAGAAAACTATAATCCTTACGACCGACCTACTAGAAGTCCTCTCTTCTCTCAAAGAAATTCTAGAACAGCTAACACTAAAAGAGTAAACACAAATGAAAAAAGCAAGTTAAGTAAGATTCTCTCAACTTCTGGTAAAATAGCAGTTGGAGCTTACGGATTAACAAGTGCTGCTGCAGTTTCAACATATCACTTTCTAGCAGATAAAGACAAAGCTCCAAGAAAGGCTTTTTCATACATAAAATCTAGACCAGTTGTTTCAGAAACTGCTCAGCTTGTGAAAAGAAATCCGAAGAAAACTGTTGGACTTATTGCACTAGCAGGGTTCAGTGCTTATGCAATTATGTCCGATCCATGGGTTTCAAAAAAACTAGGTAGAGGAGTAAACCACAAAAATTCAACTGCCGTTACATCTAATACTTTAGAAAGAAAAATTGATTATTTTGCTGCTAGTCCACTCGATACAAGTTCTACTTTAGCTCGTGGCTTAGTAACTTTGCTTACTAGTGATGAAAAAACAACTATCTCTCAAGGAACAAGAAAATACGCTGTTAATCAGCCTAGAACTGAAGAAAATGTTCTTAAAGAAAGACAAATAGAATCAATAAGATATCACAATATTGGAAACGAAACATTTGTTCCTCAAAAAATTCCTGCCGGCTATAAAGTAATGTTATCAAGCGGAATTGAACCTCAAAATGTTCTTCCTTTCTATGAAACATCTCAAAAAAGCATGATACAAATATTAAAAGATGATGGGTCCATAACTTTCGACGGTGAGAGTTTCTTCTACGTTCTTGTAAAAAAGGGTGTACCAAACTGGGAATTAGATCAAGATAGTACAATTGATGAAGCTAGAGTTATGAGTGATCACCAATTCAATAAAGGAAATGTAGCTAAGGTAGTAATTCCTAATTATACTATAAACACATTAAGAGACTTAGATAACTCGCAAATTTACTTTGCAACAAGCAATTTTAACGGTGTAGTAGAAATGGGAGATGAAAGAACAACTCCAACAGCATATCTAGTAAGAAATCCTCAAAGCAAAAAATTAATGCCTTCTAGAGTTTTTGACTACAACACTATGAATGTAGGTGCAGAAGGAGCAGTATACGCTAGACTTCCAGGAAAATTAGTAAAGAATTAAGCTTTTGCTGATAACAGTTCGTATCTACTCATAACTTCATCAACATATTTATCTTGTTCTGGATAAGTAGGATTACATCCCCAGCCATTATAACCTCTCAGTGCTGCTTCCCAATTATAGTATTTTACGCCCTTATAATCATTAGTACAAGCCCCAGTAAACTCTTTTCCACCCTTAAATTGATTATATTTATCTACTAACTCTCTAGCTCCTGCATAAATACTAACTTTAGGATCAGTCAAAAGTAAATTTTTACATTCATCTTTATTAGAAGGTAAACCATAACTTCCACAATTATCTAAGTTAGTTTGCATTAATCCAACAGAGCTAGAACTTTCTTCTTTAGCGTTACAACTTGATTCCTGCATCATAAGTGAAAGTAATAATAAAGAATCTGGAATTCCTACATTCTTAGAAGCTTCATCAATTAGATTAGCATAAGTAGAACAATCCGCTCCACAGTTACATTTTCTTCCGCCAAGTTCATTATCCTTTGCCTGAATTATTATTTGGGTTACACTTGCCCTAGTTCTACTAGTAAAGGAATAATCTACATCGCTTCTATCTTCTTCATCTACAACATCACTTGTTGTCATGATACCCTCATCCTCATCATTAATATCAACACCAATAGGAGCACTTTCTATTCCTAAAAGAATAAAGTTGGCTTCTTGCATTATTATTGCGCTACCTTCATCTAAGTTTTTATCCTTAAGAGAAATTAAGAAAGTTTTAGCGTTACCTTGTGGTAAACTGTCTTTATGAGCTGCAAATAAACCTTCGCTAAGTTGAGACCAAACTTTTTCTACCAAGATCTCCCATTTACCACTAACACTATTGAATTTTAAAGAAACACTACTAGGATAATTAGGTATGCTAGTCAAAGTAAATATTTTATCATCTCCGTCATAAGCTACATTCTTAGTCTTAAGTACCGCACCCGGACCACTAGAAAGTTCATTAGTTTTCTTTACCAAAAGAGCTTGACCATCAATGTAGTTCTTTCCACTTAAAGATTTTATTAAATCATCTTTCCAGCCAGTTCCAGATTTAAAGATACTTGAAGGAATGATCCATTCTTTATTATCTTTGGAGTACGCCCAACTAGTTTTGTCGCTATCAAAATAAAAGTAAGGATTAGACGTTAATGATCCATCCTGTAATTCAAAAATTAAACTATTAGTTTTAGGAGTTGTTTTTACATCATTAGTGGTTCCTACTGGTGTAGTTCCAGGAGTTATATTTGTATCCGCTCTAACATAACTCTCTGTTTGTTGAGCAACAATTTTAACATAGTCTAAGAAAGCTAAATCCCCATAAGCTGATCCTCTTATCAAAAGTAAATTTGCTTTATTCTTTCCTTCAAAAGCCTTTCTTATTAATTCTTCATCAATATAACTAATCTTTTCTTGTGGAGTCATAGGATCTATTTTCTTTAGTTCCGCTCCAAAGTCAGAGATGTAATTTCCTTCTTGTTTCAAAACGTTTAATGCGTTATTTATTTTACTATCAAGTATATCATTTTGGGTATCTATATCCTTAACCACATCTTTAACACTTTCTTTATCTAGCCAACACTGTAATTTAGCATCTCCACACACCCCAACAGAAATCCATCTAGCTTTTGCTGGATCACTCCATAAGCTATCAGTTCCTTTTCCTGGGCTAGCTGTAGAACAAACTCTTATAACACCATGGTTATACAATGCAGGATTTAATGCCTCGTCAATTCCTTCTTGAACATTTGGTTGAGCTAAACTAAAGACACTTGGACTTCCCGATACACATTCACTTTCTGTAGTAACTTGCGCTGTTGCTTGTTCTTTGATATACTGGTCTTCAACATAGTTTAAAGCAAATGAGGTACTAACTTTTTGGAACCCGCACTCATCATGGCCGTTTACTGAGATACACATTTCTTTATATCCGGTTGGTGCAACAAAGTCTTTAGTTTGTGAAGCATAATTTCCTTGTTTGATATAACCTGAATCTACTACAATTCTTGGATTACTTGTAAAGAAAGAACTTCCTTCCGGAGCTTTCATATAAACTTGGAAGTAAGCTCCTTGATCTTTACCTGCATAAATATGGTAGAACACCTTATACTGCGATGTAGCTGGCACTGTAGCTGTTGAATAAGGTATTTCACTAAACCATCCATGATACTGATCAGGTGAATCAGGTTCTAGTAGTGCATCTAACCATCCACCACTATTTGGATATCTAGCTGAAGCAAATGCTTTACATATGCTAGAGCCAGCTTCATCAGTAGTTCTTGCTTGGAAAGCCTTGTATGACTCTGCACCATAATAATTAACCATGTAATCAATTGATTTCTCTGCGTTTGACCAAGCACTAGAAATTCCTAGGTATTCTCCTCCACCTTTGGAACCCTGGCCAGTCAAAGATTCTAATATTTTAGGAATAGCAAGTTTGGCAACCGGAACAGACTGTCTCCACATAAATTCACACATATACACACTATTAATTTCATCACAAATTCCAACTGTTTTTCCAGTTTCTAAATTTTCATTTAAACAATCTCTATAATTTTTCATAACAGAAACAAATCCATCTACTCCGGCTTCTACTCCAGTTAAGCAAATAGGAACTTTAATCTCCGGGGCATTAGGTAAACATAAAGCAATACTTCCTACAATTCCTGATTGAATAACATTATCTACCGGGTAACTTCCACCTAAGTCACATCTAGATGAAGGACATATAACCGGATCACACATGTTGAATAATAAATTACAGTCGCTAGGGCTCATGAAATCAGAACACTGTATATCTGGAGTATTTACTGCAGGATTTCCAACTTTAATTTTCTTACCTGCAATAGTAACTTCTCTAACTCCTGCTTTATATTGCCTTCCAGCATCTTCAATAGCGCCCATAGCCTCTTTTACTAGTCTATCAGTCTCTCCTTCAGCTAAACCAGGGAAAGCTCCGTATATCTCTCCGTTTCCAGGATTAAAGTTTCTACACGTATCATCTCCATAACCATTTGCAGCTTCAGCCTTTCCGTTTTCACCAACATTACAAATCATGAAACTTGCAGGTCTACCAGAATCATCGTAAGTTCTCGTTCCGCCCATACCAGCTACGCCAGCAATTGCTCCAGGCAAAGTTTGTTTCATAGAAGCGTACCATCCATCATTTAGATTGAAAGGAACTTGAGCAGGTAATCCTTTATACGGATCAGTTTCAAAGTATTTTACTTCAGGGTCTAAGAATTTATTCTTATAAGAAGCTGAATCATATTTTACAAAATGAGATTTCTTTAAATCATCAGGAATTTTATCTTGAGTTAATTTTTCTTTTTTATCATTATAAACAATTAGACCTTGACTATCTCTAGCAATAGGATAATTCTTATTTCCAGCGCTGCCATCAAGTAAAACAATATATTTTCCTCCAGTAGTAGACTGAATAACTGCTACTGGACTAGTTCCAGCCCCATTAAGTCCAACTTGAGAAGCAGTCAAACCTCTATACGCTCTCTCTTTAGAATCTTTAGTTGATAATAAATCAATATCGCTAGGACTAACTTTTAATTCTCCGGCCCAAGTATTTTTACTAGTAGCAGCTTGAACAGTTCCTTCAACACTCTTAAGTTTATTATACAAATTCTGCTGAGCTATTTTAGTTAATTCTGGACTTGCTCCAGAGTTCAAAACACTACTCCAAGTTTCAATATCACGAGCTTCACTTAATCTTAAAGTATCGGAATTTAAACCTGACTTTAAAGCGTTAACATCTATTTTCTCACTAGGTTTATTTGGATTAACTATTTCATTAGGAAGACTCTGTGCAATTGCAGGAATTTCAGTTTTAGAATTATCTTCTGTAATAGCTTTCTGACTAGATATTATACTTTCTAATTTCTTAACGTCTCTTTCGATATCAGCGTTGTGTCTTAACAAACATTCATCAAGTCCTTCTTTTGTTCCAGAAATTTCGCTCTTACATTTGTCAACATATCCACCCTCTGCTCTCATTACATCTTGTCTTGCAATAGCTCCACCATTAGCATCAGAAATAAAGTTCTTTACAGTCAAGATTGTTCCAGTAGTTAAACAAGCTGCCTTAAATCCTTTAACAACCTTACCCAAATTAGCCGAAATTTCATCCCACTTTTCAATACTTTGATTTAAGTTAGCTATCTTTTGATTAATCTCTTCAGGAGCTAGATTAATTGCTCTTTTTTCTATTCCAATCTTAAAACTAAAATTAGCTTCACTTCTAGTATCATCTATCTTAGGTATTATTGATAATTTAGCAACCTTCTTTAGATTAATGTTAGTTAAAGTAATTGTTTTAGTACCTACATTTTCAAAACTGCCTCTACTCAAAACAATTGTTTTTTCTATATTTCTTTTTAGACCAGTAGTCTTAGTAGTATCAGGAACAGAAACCTTTATTGTTGCTTTTTCATCTTCAAGCTTTACTAATTCTAGTCTAATAATATCGTCATCATAAACATCTTTAGATAGTATAATAGGACCACCTATTCCAGTAACCTTTAATTCAGCACTATAATCTTCTAAATCTGGATCAATTAAACCTTCTAAAGTCATATCTCTTACCGCGCCGTTTACACTAATTGCCCTAGAGCTTGCTTTTCCATTCGATAAAACTAAGATGTTATCACATTTATTTTGTAAATCTCCTAATAATGATGATGTTGGATAAAGTTTTCTAAATTCTGAACATAATTCAGTAACTTTATTATTTTCTTGTAGTCCAGAAGATAACAAAATAGATTGGTAAAGTGCTACTTCTCCATAGTTTTGGTTATCATTAGTTTTCTCTGAACCATAAGTATTGACAATTCTATCATAATCTCTTAAAGCGCTAGCTAAATTACTTGAAGGGTTATCAGTAACTTTGTTATTACCACCACTGTAACTAGTAAATGTAATCGCTTTATCATCTATTTTGTATGGTATTCCCATTTGTATTGGAATAATTCTTCCACCTTCAACCTTGAAGGAATTGTCAACTAATGGAACTTGTTCAGCAATTCTAGATTTAACAGGAATAGTCTTAGCCAGAGTATCTAAACTTACCGGATCTAATTCTGAATTAGTAGTTTCATATAAGTAAATTTTATCTTTATCGTTACTAGTAGCTTTATCTAAACGTGTAAAGAAAGAGTCTTTATCAAATGGTTTTATGTAAACTAAGAAATAATTTTTACCATTTAAAGAATAAACTTGGTCTCCAACTGTTTTAACTAAGTCTTGACCATCCGCATTTATATTAACTGATGGACTTAAAGCTAAACCAAAAGATTCTTTACCACTATCGGTATCACATCTTATAGTTACTCTTTGATCTAATCCATTCTTTTCTAAAGTTAATACTTGACACTTATTATCTGCAAAGCTCTGACCTTTTTCTACTTCAACTACCTCTCCATCAACTCTTAATCTAGCAACTGTATCAGGATTTTTTATGTCAACAAGTCTAACAGTCATTCTAGCATTGCAATAAAAACCAGGTATTGAAACTTCATTTGAACTAGCACCTTTCTTCAATGTAAAGCTAGAAATTCTTTGAGTTGAATCACTATACAAAGCTATGCTAGCTCCAGCACTATCAACATCTGTTACTCTGATATAGCCTTTACCATTCCAAAATCCATATCTCTTATACTGTTCTGAAAAATCGTTATCGTTTAATACCGGAACAGTATAGTCTACCTGTCCAATACCAAAAGCAGTTTTAATATCATATCTTATACTTGCAGTTAAATTACCTTCAACAAAATCAGGCATTGCACTTTCATTAGACTGTTTTTTTAAAACAATAACTGCGTAACCAACATTATTTAGAACCGGGGAATTAAGAAGTGTTGAAGAAGATCTCTTTAAAGCTGCTTGTGCAGGATGGAAACCAACTCCAGAAACTTGATCCGGTCTTTTTACTTGTGGAGAAAATCCTATGTCCATGTATTGAATAGCTTCTATATTAACTAACGGGTTTATTTTTGTAGCCGCTAACGGACAAAATACTGCTACATTTTGTTCTTCTAGCAAATCACTTCTTACAACTGTTGGTGTACAACCTAAAGGAGCAATTTGTAAAATCAAATCTCCTCCCTGACCACACTGATTTTCAGTAAAATTATTTCCAAAACTAATTCCTTGACCGTTTAAATAACTAAATGAATTAAATCCTGGTTGAGTATATTGTGGACTTGAAACTGTATAAGCAGATACATCTAATAATAAAAACAAAAAGATAACACTCAATAAAATTTTCTTAAGCATTGAAATTTACCTCTAGTCCGCTATTTTCATATAACAAATAATTTTCTTGTAATTGATCTAAGTTTCTTACTGGTGGTAAGCCCTCAGAATCTATTACAATATTACCATTACCTTCTAGCTCAGATTGAGATATATAATAATCTTGTTTACCACCGCCAGATAATAAGTTAGTTAAGCTTTGTTCAGGTATATCTACAGTAAAACAATTTTCTTTAGTTATGCCAAATAATCCTCCAATACCTGAAGCTGGAATCTCTATGCACTCTTGTTTAGTTGAAGCACCTAAAGTTAAATCAGATTTGTCATAAATAGTTACACTAATCTCGTATTGACCTTCACTTAAATCTATACTCTTTTGCTCTGGATAAACAATAGTCTTTGTTCCTTTGTCTGCCTTAGAGAAAGAAATAATTGCTTCACCACTATAAACTCTACCGTCAACTCTCAATTCAATATCTTTAGAATAAAGTTTATCTAAAATTATTTCTACACTTGATGGATTCACGCTAGATACTTCATACTCTCCGTCTTCGTAACCTTGAGCCTGAGCAATAACTTTACCATTAACACACTGAGGGAATTTTCCGTTTAATCCCCCATTTTTAGTCTGACCAATATCACATTGTGTTCCAAAGCACTCAAATGAAACATTTGCATCCACTTTTCTCAAGTTAGTATCATAAACACTTACATCTAATGCAGTATTTTTATACTCACATAATGCAGGCAGTCCAAAATCAGCAGCCTCTGCATCTGCTAAAGGTTTTCTAGGATTATTGTCATCTATCACAACAGCTAAAGGAAACTGGAATATTTCCCCGCTAGCATCATCATAAATCTGCACTAGTACTGGGTACTTCACGTCGTAAACATAATGATAAGGGACATAACAGAATCCTAAAGCTCCTAAACCTTCTTGATTTCCAACCGGCTCGGATATCAATACATTTCCATTAGTCGGATTAACTTCATAATTATGTGGCCAGTCTTTAGAAGTTAAAAATAAGACATTAAAATCACTTTTAACATCATCTAAAACAAAATATTTATTTTCACTTTTAGCTAAACTATAATCTCCGCCCTTAACTTTTAAGGCCAAAGTATTTGCTGTTAGTCCTTCATCAAGATTTTCAAAAACATCATCTGCAATCCAAGTCTTAGGAGCACATTGAACTTCTACTCCATCTACCGGTGCATAAAGTCTAAGTGTATCTATGGTTCTTTCTTCTAAGAATAAATCTTTTTGTTCAGCTTCATAAATATCTTGAGCGTTTTGGTACATTGCTCCTAACTTAGAATTTACATCAATCTTATGATTAGAAACACTAACACTCTCATCTCCCTTAGTAATTACAAAATCCATATCTAAATTAACTTGAACTTTACTATTAGAAATACTAACGTCCGCATTTGGTTCCTTCATATCTATAATAAATCCTTGCTCATACAAACTCTTAAAATTACAATCTCTTATTCTGCTTTCAACAAATTTTCCTAAGTCTGATTCCATATCTGACATTGTAGGAACTTGTCTTTTTTCTACCCCGTTTCCAGAAATGTAATACCAGTAAGGAATTCCGTTACCCATAAAATCTAATTGCGAAGAAAATGGTGAATATCTTGAACCTGCCTCAAACTCAGGAGTATAAATATAACCTCCCTGGCTACCTAAAATATCAATTCCAACTGTTAAATCATTCTTTAAACAATCTTGAAAATTAGCATAAGCTGGTTCTAATGATGCAGGAATATTAGTTCCAAAAAGATCTCCAGAAAAAATAAAATAAGCTAGAACTCCTGCCACAATCACAACTCCTACAATAATAAAAATTGTCGCTTGCCCCTTTAAATTACTATTACTAACTAACCCCTTTTCAAACATAATTTCCGTACGAAAACATCATATTTAAATATTATTTACTGGATAAAACAAGGTTCACAAACTCCGATTCTCTACCATAACTATACTTACTTGCTTCCTCCCTTACTCTGACCCCAATTTTCATCTAGTAATTCGAAATTTAAGTCTTCTTTTTTAATTCCAGATATGTAACATAAATCACTAAACAAGACTTCATTCATTAAACGATCTTCTATATAGTAATTCTTTAAGGTAGAATAATTAACTTCTATTCCTCTTTCTCTTAATGCTCGTAGTGATGGACATCCAATACTTTCTAAAACCCTATCTAAAAATTTCCTCTGCATTCCCTTATTAAATTTTACACGTGTCATATATGGTATTAAGTCTATTTTAACTGCGGGACCACTAACACAAAAACCTTTAAAAACCTTTCAAACACTCAACATATTATGAAGTTACCAAAACAAGTAATGAGATTTAATCCAATGACTAGAAAAAGAACTTTACATAAGGTAAAGATAGTTAGTACTGGTAACAAGAGAGGTACTTTAACTAGAGGTTCTATTAATAGAGCAAAATTAAGAGGTCTAGGAAGAGGAATAGGAAACAAAGGAAAATGGGGTTCTAAACCAGCCGTATCAAAGTTCAAGAGAAAGGCAAAAACAACAAAGACAATGAACATAATGTATACTTGTACTGAATCTAATAAATCACACTATAGAAAATCAAGCAGAAATAAAAGAACTGGTAAAATCTTACAAGAATAAAAATGGCACAAGCAAAAAAGAAAAAAAAGTTTTTCGAAGTTGAAATCCCTTTAATAGGTAAAGAAACACAACTTCAAGCTTATGAACTCTCTCAATTAAATGGTAGAGTAATAAATTATGATCTAACTCGTCAACTAAGAGGAAAAAGTATGTTACTTCAACTTTTTGTTTCTGTAGAAAATAATAAAGCAGTAGCTAAACCAACAAAGGCACAAGTTTTACCATATTTCTTAAGAAGAATGATCAGAAAAGGAACAAACTATGTTGAAGATTCATTTTCTAGTCAAACTACAGACGCTCAAGTTGAGATAAAACCTTTCCTAGTAACAAGACGTAAAGTTTCTAGGGCTGTTAGAAAAACTCTAAGAAACAAGTGTAAAGAAGATCTAATTAACTATCTTAAATCAAGAACTGCTGACGAAGTGTTTAGGGATATACTATCTAATAAGATACAAAAAGAATTAAGCGTCTCTTTAAAGAAAATTTATCCATTATCTTTATGTGAAATCAGAATATTTAGAGTAAAACTTGGTAGTCAGAAAAAAGAGATGCCGCTAGAAGAGGTTATAGAGGAAAAGCCTAAAAAGAAGGCAAAGGATAAAGCTCCTAAAGAAGATTCGCAAGAATCAGAATAAAGGAAAATTCTAGTAATATTACTAATTTACGCATCTAGAAACTATAGATTTTTAAATGATATTTCTTCCCTAATTTTATGCCTGCATAGCTCAGTGATAGAGCAACGCACTTGTAATGCGTAGGTCGGGGGTTTAAATCCCTCTGCAGGCTTTTTCATTAAAAGACTTCTTACAAAGTAACTTCAGGCGTTTATTCATCAATTTAAAGTAATTAACAAAAATATCAATTTTAATCTAGATCATTCTAAAATCTACTTTCATGAAAAATCTTCTTTATAAAAAGAAGAAATAAAATGTTTCTATGAAAAGAGAGAAAAAGAGAGGAAGCACATACGCACTATTAGTAATTACTATTGTTTTTCTAAGTTTAAGTATATCCGCTCAAGCAATCATAGATAGCGACCATGATAGAGTTTCAGATTCATTAGATAAGTGTTCACTTACACCATTAAATTCAATAGTAGATCAAAATGGTTGTAGTTTAGATCAATTCTGTAATCAATATTTATGTGGTGATTCTTGTGATCTAGCAGACTGGAGAAATGATGAACCAAATCAAGACCCTTTTGATTGTAGAACTGCTATAGTAAAAAGAGAAGGATCACTAAGACCAATATGTGTTCCACTAAATAACACCTGTCAAGAGTCTAAACCGTCAATATTACAAGTACCTTCTCAAAACATTACAATTCTTCCAGAAATAAATAGTCCAGTAAGTTACTGGAACATATCTTTATTTGGTGTTCCTTCAGGCTTTGGACCAATAAATGATACATCTTACTTAGGATGGTGTGCAGAAAAAGATGTTTTCTTACAACAAAACCAATTACATAATGCAACTCTTTACTCTAGTTACGATCCAAACTTGTCAACTGTCTGTCCTAAATGCTTCCATGAGAATTGGACAAAGATAAATTATTTACTAAACAATAAAGATCCAAGTGCAACTGTAACAGATATTCAAGATGCTATATGGTACTTATTGAGTAAGATTCCATTGCCTTCTGACCCACAATCTCAATCAATGATACATGATGCTGAGGTAAATGGTACTAATTTTATCCCTCAAAGAGGAGATTATATGGCAATCATAATAAACACTGGTCAAGATAAGCAATTAACATTTATAGAAGTGGATCCGTAGAATTATTTCTTACTTTCTCTCTTCTTCTTATCTTTATATTTCTTTAAAGCAACCTTTTTCTTGTTACCCTTCATATTCTTGATAACATGTATTCCCGGACTAAATCCCTTTCTTTCAAATTCCTCAGGGGAATTAGCATAAACTCTATTTCCTTTCTTTATTAGTCGAGCAAGTCTAGATCTACTAGACAAATACTTTTTAGTCAAAGTAGAACCTACATATTTGTAATGCTTAGCAGTAGGCATTTGTCTTTTCCTTTCGATATAAACTGGTTTTTCTATAGTTCTTATTACCGGTCGGTCAACTGTTCTAACTACTTCCTTAATAACAGGCTTTTCAACTGTTCTTATTACCGGTCTATCTATAGTTTTGAAAATTGTTGGACCCTCAACAATTCTTGTTAAAACCGCTCTTCTTTCAACCTGTCTTAAAACATGAGGTTCTATCAAAAAGAAAAGAAATATAGAATAAATCGCTACCATAACACTAGATAACGTTACGCTTTCTAGCATACTTAGATCATAATGAGCTGTAACAAAAACAACTATTGCAATAACTAATAATCCAACAATAAAGGCAATAATAAGATAACTCATATTCCAAACCCTTTTTTCGCTTACTAAAGGATCCAAATATTGAACCTCTTGCTTTACTACCTCTCCTTCTGCCATAATAGGAAAAGAACTCGCTTACTTTTAAACTTTTCAATAATTCTCCATACTACTAGCCTTTCCATCCCCTATGAATATCATGGCTATATCACGGGGCATATTTGCTACTTGACCCTTACTGAACGGTCCAATTTTGTTTCCGCTTAGATCTAAAAATTCACCCACATCCTCTTCAAAGGAAATAAGTTCATTTTGTCCAACTTCCTCAATTTTACCATTTAATAATTCGGCTATCTTTTTATCAGAAGTTTCTATAAACTTCATCATATGCTCAAAAAGTTCCTTTTCAACTACTAACATATTCTCAAAGTCTTGTTTACTTATGCCCGTTTCAGCAGCAATTAAAACTAGCCGGAGTAATTTCTCCCTTCTCCTTCTCATTAGCTCCTTAAACAAGGTTATTGCATTTTCTAGCTGTTTCTTGTTCTTTACAGATGAATCGGAAAAAGAATCATCTTTCATGGCAGTCTCTTTCTTTTCTTTTATGTAAACAGCCACTTCTTCTATAAAATTTTTAGATAATTTTTGTAGATTTTCGCTATATCTTTCCTTTCTAGCCGCCTCGTAAATTTCATTGTAAGTTATCACCTTACATCAAGAACCCATCTCTTTTTAATGATTTTTGTGATAAAACTACTACTAGCCGTTTATAGTATACTCATAATAGCCATCATACGGAATAACCCACTTTATAGCCTGTTCTTTAGTAGCTTTTTCCATTATCTTTCTAAATAGTCTTATTGAGTTTCCATGAGCAGAAATCGCCACATTAACCTTCTTTTCCTTCATTAATTTCTTTAAGTCTTTTACAAACGGGGCAACTCGCTTCTCAACATCTTTAAAACTCTCCCCTTTTGGTGGTTTAACATCATATCCCCTGTGAACCATTTTATATTTCTCTTCTCCATATTTTTTTATAAATTCCTTATGACTCATGCCATTTAGATTGCCATAATTTCTCTCTATAATTCTATTATCAATAATTACTTGTTTACATTCAGGGTGAAATTTTAAAACTTCTTTGAGAGTCTGTCTACTCCTGCCCAGTTTAGTAGAAAATGCTACATCAATTTTCTTGTCTTTTAATTTATTAGCCATAATTTTAGCCTGTTTTACTCCTAATGGAGTCAATCTAGAGTTAAGCCATCCAGTAAATATACCCTCTTCATTGTAAAAAGTCTGCCCATGTCTAAAAATATATATTTTGAGTTTTACCATATTACATCTTAATTACTCTATAATGAAATATACAACCATCTTTTTAATAATTTACTTTTAACTCGTACTTTCCATGAGCATAATCACTTTCAGGCGGCGTAACTTCAAGAAAGCCAAGTTTCGTCCAAAAAGCCTTAGAACGATAATCAGCATTTAGCTTAACTAAAGAAGGTCGTTCTAACTTTAATAGATAATCTAAAGCCTCTCGTCCAATACCTTTTCTTTGATCACTAGGGTTAATTTGAAAAATTCTTAAGTATAACTCTCCATCACTTAAAGAATAGCCAGAAAAACCTACTGGCAAAAATATTTTACTCTTTTGCTCTCCAAAAAATAACCATCTATTAATATCTAAACAATCAAAGAAATTTGGGATATCTAAAAAATTCAATCTATCAAAAGTTCTTTCAATAATTACTCCAGATCTACTAATACTTTCTCCTAAAGGTTCATCAAATAGAAGATAATCCATAAAATCACTAAGACCCCCACTTTTTAATAATTTTGATTAACCAGAAATGGATCTTTATATTGAATCAATGTCAGATCTTCCTATGGTAAAAACAACTAGTCCAGAATCAGTATAAACCTCTTTAAGCCATCTACTAGAAAATCTTCTACTACTAGTTTCTGAACTTCTCAATTCATCTATAGAGCCTTGGATATCTAAAGTAGGATTTAATTCTAAATCTCTAATATGATAAAAATTACCTTGATATATTCCGGGCAATCCTTTATCCCAGAAATGAAAATTGGCTGCACCCTTCTCTTTAAACTCTGCCAGATTTCTCACTAGATCTTGACCGGGCAAACTAGCCGAAAGTCCCTCTAAAAAAGAAGCTATATGAGGATTAGTCATAGAATTTAATTGGTCCAAAAAGTATTTGGGGTCTGTGCAATTTTCAATCTTAAAGCTAGGAATAAGATTAACTAGAGAGATATCAACTAATTTACTAATATCATCTAAGTAAAGGCCATCCTGTCTCTGGTAAATAACATCCATGATATCGGCAGACAATTAGAGATATATAAAGATTATTGTAACCCAAACCTTAAAAACATACCATATACTAGTAAAATAATGTTTGGAAAACTAAAAGACAAGCTTAAAGATTGGGCAAAAAAGTTCTCGCAAGAACAACCAGAAGAAGAAGTAATAGAAGAACCTAAAAAAAAGGAATCTAAAGAAAAAGTCAAAAAGGCAGATAAAAAACCAGCTAAAAAGACAAAAGAAAAAAAGATAACAGTTCCAGCTTCTCAAGATGAAAATATTGATTCTAAAGAAGAAGAGCTTATTCTAGAAAAAGAATTCGAAGATAAAAAAGTAGAAGCTTTGGATTCAAGTCAAGAAGTACAAGAACCTGAGCAAAAAAAGAAATCAATTCTCTCATTCTTCAAAAGACAAAAAACAAAAGAGACAGTACAAGAAGTCCCAGCTTCCCAAGATGAAGTAGTAGATACTCCAGAAGTAAAGGAAGAGTTAAAAGAAGAAATAGAAGAGAAAGGAATCTTTAGTAAAATTTTATCAAAAGTACAAAAAACTAAGATAACACAAGAAAATTTCGACGTTTATGCGGAAGAATTAGAAATGCTCTTACTAGAAAATAATGTAGCTATGGAAGTAGCAGAAAAGATAGTTAAAGATCTAAGAGAAAAACTGGTAGGAAAAGAAATACTCAAAAAAGAAGTAGAATCTGAAATTTATGAAAATCTTAAAGATATTATTTATGATATACTTATTGATCCATTCTTAATAAGAGATAAAATAAAGGGAAAGTTAGTTTCTAGCCAAGAACCTTACGTTATTCTTTTTTGTGGAATAAATGGTACTGGTAAAACCACAACTATTGCAAAAATAGCTAGTTCACTTAATGACGATAAAATATCTTGTATAATGGCCGCTGCTGACACTTTTAGATCAGCCGCTGTAGAACAAATAAAGACTCACGGAGAAAGACTAGGAATAAAAGTTATATCTAGCGATTATGGCTCTGATCCAGCCTCTGTAGGATATGACGCAATTCAGTACGCTAAAAAACACGGAATCAAAACCGTTCTTATAGATACAGCTGGAAGAATGCATACTGACAAAAACCTACTAAAAGAAATAGAAAAGATTTCTCGTATTTGCAATCCCGATCTTAAAATATTTGTAGGTGAATCTATAACCGGAAATGATGCTATTGAGCAAATAAGAGCATTTAATGCTTCAATAGGAATTGACGGAATAGTTCTAACAAAGGCAGACATAGATGAAAAAGGTGGTACTGCCTTATCTGTAGGTTATATAACAAAAAAGCCAATTCTCTATCTGGGTACAGGACAAGAATACAGTAAAATAGAACCTTTTAGTAAAGAAAAATTCATAAAAAGCTTAGGTCTTGACTAGTTTATTTCTCTAACCCAAACCTTAAAAATCCCCTTATTCCTTCTAAAAAGATGTTAGAGAAGCTTGGAGAAGTACTAAGAAAGGCAACAGATAAAATCACAAATGCTATCTTCTTAGATAAAACTCTAGTAGATTCTATTGTAAAAGACCTTCAAAGAGCACTAATTGAAGCAGATGTCAATATCCTTCTAGTAAAGCAACTTTCAGACAAAATAAAGAAAGCTGCCCTAGATGAAAATATTAAGGGAATTGATAAGAAAGAACATCTAATTAAATTACTCCATGATGAATTAATCTCAATTTTAGGAGAGCATAAATCCTTAGAATTACAAAAAACTCAAAATAGAATAATGCTTCTAGGTTTATACGGAGCGGGTAAAACTACTACAATTACTAAGTTAGGTAACTACTACGCAAAAAGAGGACATAAAGTTGCTTTAGTGGGACTTGATGTACACCGTCCAGCAGCTAAAGAACAATTAAAACAAAATGCGGAAAAGGCTAATCTAACATACTTTGTGGACTTTGATGAAAATAACGCGGTTAAAACTTATAAGAAATTTGAAGAGAAACTAAAGGCTTATGATGTAGTGTTAATAGATACAGCCGGTCGTCACACTCTAGATGATGAACTTATAGAAGAAATAAAATCCCTAAAGAAAACAATTAATCCTACAGAATTAATTTTAGTAATGCCTGCAGATATTGGTCAAGCTGCTAAACCTCAAGCTTCAAAATTTATGGAAGTTGTAAGTGTTACTGGAGTTATAATTACGCGTATGGATTCTTCTGCTAAAGCAGGTGGAGCATTAACAGCCTGTGCAGAAACTCACGCTCCAGTATATTTTATAACAAACGGAGAAAAGATAAACGATCTTGAAGAATTTGATCCAGAAAGATTCCTTTCTCGTCTTCTAGGTATGGGGGACCTGCAAAGTCTAATGGATAAAATTAGATCTGTTACAGATGAAAAAAAGCAAGAAGAAATTCAAGCTCGTCTCTCAGAAGGAAAGTTAACTCTAATAGACGTTGTTGAACAAGTAAAATCAATGAACTCTCTTGGTGGACTAGATAAGATAAAATCAATGCTCCCTGGTTTTGGTAAAGCAAAGCTACCCGATAACATGCTTGAAAATCAACAAGCAAAGATTGCAAAATGGGAACACATAATAAAATCTATGACCCAAGAAGAAGTAAACAATCCAGAATTATTTGAGAAACAAACTTCCCGTATTTCTAGGGTAGCCAAAGGAAGCGGTGTTCCTAATTCAGAAGTTAGAGCATTACTAAAACAATACAAGCTTATTTCAGATATGTTAAAGACTGGTGGATCAATGGATCTAGAATCAGGTCAATTAGATCAAAAACAAATGCAGAAGTTAATGAAGAAATTCGGCAAAAGAAAGATGAAATTATAAGATATTTTTCGGTTTCTTAGGTACAAATGTTCTATAAAAACGCTTCAAATCTTTTCTAGCAGAACCAATTCTCTGTTCATAAGTTTGCAGATCATCTTCTTGATTTAAATAAAAATCTTCAAAACCTTTTCTTAGATATTTTGGAGAAAGATTTTTGATAAGTAAATAATCGATATAGTTTATATTTAAGCCCGGTCGTGAAATCTCAAGACCTTCAGCAGAAAGGCCAGGATGAACATACCCTAAATTACCTAAGAATACACACTCCCCGAGTTCAAAATGACTAAAATCTGATGCAATTCTTTCACTTCTCCTTCTTAAAATATTTCCCAGAAATCCTTCAACTACTCTATTCATAAAAATACAAATAAAATAAGATATTTAAAGATAGTCGTAAAGGACAAGTTATAACGTAAACTCCAAATTCCCAAGATATTTAAATGCAATTTTTCAAATATTTATATGGTTCATAAACACAAATACAACACATTACTCGTAATATTCATAATAGGTTTCGTAATTTCTACTATACTAACTCTTACACCAACACCCGTAATTTGTGATGGTTCTAACGGTTGTGAAGTCGTACAAACCTCTAGTTATGCTTACCTGTTTGGAGTAAAGGTTGCAACTTATGGTATCGGTATATTCCTTTTACTAATATTAATTACCCTTATGCATATGAAAACACCAAAAAATCATACTAGGCATATAATTCATACTGGAGTGATACTTGGAGCAGCAGTTTCATTATACTTTATTTATTTACAAAAATACGTTTTACAAGCTTATTGTAAATATTGTATGATAGTTGACGTATCTATTCTGATTGGTTTAATAATAGCCATACTTTACTGGAAGCATTAATTTCCTATCTTATTCTTAATAATAAACCATAAAAACCCAAGTATAGTGGAAATTTAATGGCAACTAACCCGGCAGTTTTAACAGCAGTAGTAGGTATGACTGGAGTAATACTAGGTACATTTTTAGGACCGTATCTAAACCACCGTTTAAACCTAAAGTATAATAGAAGAGATCTAATCTTCAAAAAGAAGTTAGAATATTTTGAAAGAGTTACTAGTTCCATAGAAGAAAACACTAAGCTATATCGTAAGGCCGTAGGAACCGTAATTAAGAGTAAAGATCCTAAAATAGACAAAATTATAGAAAATCTAAAATCTGGTAGAAAAAGATTCTTAGTTATGTCTAGTCCATTATATTTTGATGTTAAAAACATGTCAAAAAAGATTACAGACTTTGTAAGTGTAGAAAATAAGATATTCCTTGAGTTTGAAGATTTAGAAAAGGGTAAAAGAAATAAGAGTATAGTACTAGAAAGTTTAGACTACAAAATCAAAAGGTTAATATCTATAGGAAATGATATAATAAATGAAATGAGAAAAGAACTTGCAAAATGACAAATAAACTAATTGCACAAGGAGCAGAAGCAAAGATCACACTATCTGGAAATAAAGTAATAAAACAAAGATTGCCAAAAACCTACAGATTAAAGGAACTTGATGAGAGAATCCGTAAATTAAGGACAAGATCTGAGTTTAAGATGTTAGAAAAGGCGTCTAAAGTAGTACCAATCCCCTCTGATTTAAACATGAATGAAGAACTAAAAGAAATAAGTATGGAATTTATTGATGGAAAAAGACTTTCTCATCACCTTGATTCTTTTACGCTAAAAGAGCAAAAAGAAATACTAAAACAAATAGGCACTTCAGTAGCGAAGTTCCATGACGTAGAAATTATACATGGTGACCTTACTACCTCTAATATATTATACAAAGATAAAAAAGCATATTTTATTGATTTTGGTCTTGGCTATCAAAGTAAAAAAGTAGAGGATAGAGCAGTAGATATTCATTTGTTAAGACAAGCTCTAGAAGCTAAACATTTTAAGAATTGGCAAGTTTTATTCGATAGCTTTCTTCTAGGATATCAACACTCAAAAGATTCTAAAAAAGTAATAGAAAGATTTACTGCCGTAGAAAAACGTGGTAGATATAAAGATAAATATTAATAGCCCCACCCGGATTCGAACCGGGGTCACAGCCTTCAAAGGGCCGTATACTTGACCACTATACGATGGGGCTAATATGAAATGAATTCTAGCTTAACTTTTAAAGATTTCTAATCGCAATAAAAGTTAAAAACTACCTAGGCCGCGTAAAAAAATGAGTGATCAAAAACACCAGCAAGATAGAGGACCAAAATATCAAATCGGCACTAGATTAAGAAATTACTCTAAAAAATACATAAAAACTTTGACCTGTGATCTTGTAGATCAGTATAAAGTATCTGAATACGCAACAGAAAGAATTGTACCCCATATAACTTTCCTTAGACCATTTCATCTAAGGAATGGGCAAGAGGATGAAGAAGAATTAATTAGTATATTCAATAATATTTTATCTTCCCAACCAAAACCAATATTTTTTGGATTAAACGGCTTTGGGATATTTAGAAATCAGACCCCAGTTTTCTATGCTCAAGTACCTAAAAACCCTGCAATAGAAAGAATGGTCAGAGAGTTAGACGGAAATCTATCAGGGATAATTGATTATAAACACCCCAAAATTACTCTTCCAGGAGAAGATGAAATAAACCTCCATGTAGCAGTTCTTTCTAAAGGGACAAGAGATATAGTAGCTGATATAGAAGATTTACTATCATCTAGACCCTTTCCCCAAATGACTCTTCCATTGCTTAGGGTTTATTTGCTAAAGGGCGAGTCAATCTTAAGAGAGCATGATTTTTACTTAAACCAGTCTCTAAATAGAGCTCAAGCAACTAGTCCTCTTTTATTTGATGAAAAAACGCTCCCGGCTTTTGAGAATTTCACTGGAAGAAAACTAGATTCTAAAGGGGCTATAAAGGCTCTAAAACCAATTATTTAAACACGCTCTGATAAAATATTTCTCTGTTTATATCTTGTCTTTGTGGAGTTATTCTAAACAGATCTTTTAATCCAAAGGATCTATACTTCTGTCCAATCATACTTGCTGCTAATTTCCTAAATTCACGAGTTCCTTCAGAATGAGGCTTAACTAAAGTATACGGTCTAAATTCAGATAAAGCTCTAGTGAAGTCCACATCATGTGGAATAACCGCTAATACTGGAATTTCAGAAGTATGTTCAATATCACTTAAGGAAAGCTCAAAATGTTTATTGTAAACCTTGTTTAAAATTAAACCATTAATTTTAGTTCCTCTATCTGTAGCAGATTTAATTGCCTTAATTGTTGTACTTAAAGTTGGGTAGTCTGGTGTAGTTACTACAAATATTTCATCTGAAGCTAGTAGAGCAGCTAAAGTTTCTTCATTTAATGCAGGAGAAGAATCAATTAAAAGATAGTCATATTTACTCTTCAAAGTCTTTAATTTATCTTTAAGAGCTAAAGGATTTTTTACTTCGTCAGCAAATAAAGAAGCAGGCATAACATGTAATTTATCCACAATATAAATTGCGTCGGTAGGGTTAGCAGTCCTATCTAAAACATGGTGTATTGTAGTTTCTGGGTCAATAATATTTAGATGAATTCCTAAATTTGGAGCAGAAAAATTAGCATCTACCAGCAAAACACTTTTACCAAAATCAGCTAATGCCTGTCCTAAAGAAATAACGCTGGATGTTTTTCCAACACCACCTTTAAGACTGAATATACCCACACTCTTCCCCATACATAATAATAAATTTCTAGGTTTAAAAATGCTACGAGTACCCCATCACAACCTTTAAAAACCGTATCATTTTCCATACTTAATGCCAAAGAAATCACAGAAAAAAACTGAAAAGAAAGAAAAAAAGAAAATAGAATCAAAGAAACTCTCAGATAAAGAGTTCGAAAAGGCTGTTCTAGACTTAGCAAAGCAAGACCTTACTGCTGAGAAAATAGGAGAGAAATTAAGAAGTCAAGGAATTCACCCACAAGAACACTCTATAAAGATATCAAGAATACTTAAGCAAAACAACGTTTATGTTCAACCTGATATAAAAAATATCCAAGCAAAATTAAAGAAAATAGTAGAACATTTTGCTAAAAACCCTCAAGATAAAAAGTCTAAAAGAGAAAAAGATAGAGTATTTTCTCAATTAAGAAAGGTAAATATCTATCATAAGAAGATTTAGTTATATCACTAAAAACTATTAAAAGGGAGGAATTTATTGGCTATAATGGGAAAGGGGGCTGTTCTGGAAGAGGTAATAAAAGAAGTTGCAACTGATTTCTTAGAATTATCAAAAAATAAAGAGATACTAGTAATAAGTCATTTTGATACGGATGGTATAACTTCTGCTTCTATCATGATAAAAACCCTAAAAAAATTAGATAAAAAATTCTCAGTAAAAATAGTAAAAAGCTTGGAAGAACCATTTATATCCGCTCTTCCTTTAGACAAACTAATAATATTTCTTGACTCCGCTTCTGGTTCATTAAACCATATATCAAAAACTCAATTAAAAGACGTTTTTATTATTGATCACCACCAAATTGTTCAAGATATTCCTAAAGAAATTCATATGATAAACCCTCAAATTGTGGACGGTCAAAGAATATCGGGTTCTGGTCTTACCTACCTCTTTTCTAAAGCTTTAGGCTGTTCTACTAAAGAATTAGCAAAATTAGCAGTATTGGGAATGATTGGTGATACTATGGAAAAAGAAATAGACAAGCTCAATCACAACATCGTAAATGACTCTGAAATTGTAATGAAGAGGGGCTTACTCATATACCCTTCAACTAGACCACTTAATAGGACACTAGAGTATTCTTCTAATCCATTCATACCCGGAGTAACCGGTAATGCTACTGGTGTTTTAGAAATCTTAAGAGAAGCCGGTCTATCAGCTGAAAATGGTAAATATAAGAGTATAATTGATTTAAACGAAGAGGAAATGACGAAGTTAACTACTTCAATTCTACTTCGTTCACCAAAGTCAAAAAACCAAGAAATTGTCGGAGATATATTTCTTCTTAAGTTTTATAATAAACTAGAAGATGCAAGAGAATTAAGTGCTACGATAAATGCATGTTCTCGTCTCGGAGAATCAGGCACCGCTTTAAAGTTCTGTCTTGAAGTACCTTCAGCAAAAAAAGATGCTGAATCCACTTTCCAGCACATTGGGATCCTAAGCTTAGAATTCCACGTGGACAAGTTGTCGCG
>JADMIO010634399.1_pt1 | contig 85949 bp, 71 predicted proteins | sample 8958161 | NCBI WGS metagenome assembly JADMIO01 (sample SAMN16585339, study PRJNA669376) | soil metagenome | isolation source: Crop rotation soil | place: USA: Cullars Rotation, Alabama | collected 2011 | reverse complement strand
CGCGACAACTTGTCCACGTGGAATTCTAAGCTTAGGATCCCAATGTGCTGGAAAGAAAAAACGTTACAAAATTAACTATAATGACAAGCTGATGTTCACAATTGCTGCATTATTTTCTCTCATAACCGCAGCAATTGGTTTTAAATTTTTTCGAGAAAAATTTACCTGTAAGTATTTTTCACATTGGTTAAACGTACAATTCCGTGAATAATTACGTTTATGATTTATTTTTTTTATCTCTTACGCCTGCATGCATGTTAATCAGAAGAGCCGGCAGTAATACAAGATTAGTTAAAGTGGCCACCAGAAGTGTGAGAGATGTTAACCATCCAAGTGACTGTGTACCTCCGAATCCACTAAAACAAAAAATTACAAAACCTGCTATCAATACAAGGGATGTGTATATAATACTTATGCCGGTGGTGTGAATGGTTTCTATCACTACCTGTTTCAAGTCGCTACTACTGTTCTGTTCCTGCTTATAGTTGACAAGAAACCGGATGGTTATATCAATGGCAATGCCCAGCGCTACACTAAAAATAAGTACAGTAGAAGGCTTAAGTGCAACACCTACCCAACCCATAACACCGGCTGTTATAACAAGTGGAATCAGGTTTGGAATCAATGAACATATCAAAATGCGAAAAGAACGAAACAGGTACAACATACACAATGCTATCAGCAGAAATGCCCAAAAAACACTTTCTTTAAGACCATTGATAATAAATGTACTTCCCTCTAAAAATGTTACACTTCCACCTGTGAATAGCAGGCGATATTTCGAACTGTCGAAATACTGGTTGGCTTTTTCTTCAATATTCTTCAGCAATTCAGGTAAGCGTTTACTTCCCACATCTTTCATATTTACACTTATACGTGCCTGTTGTTTGCTGCTATCCATGAATGAACTTACCAATTTGGTAAAATTATTTTGCGGAGCTCCAGGTTCACTACGGGCATTGAGATAAGATGCTAGAAAAACTATATCGCTTTCGGTGGGCAGACCATAAGTACTGCTATCACCATCATAATAAGCCTGTCGGGCAAACTTTATCCCTTCAACGATAGATAAGGGCCGGGCCATTTCGGGCTGCCCGCTGATATAGGTGCTTAGTGAATCGATAGCAGTAAAAATCTTCAATGGATTAATTCTTAAACCATTCTTTCTCCTCGTATCCACAAGTATCTCGAGGGGCATTACTCCTTTAAAATGTTGTTCAAAAAATTTCAGATCGGTATAAATCTTATCTGTTTTGGGAAGATCATCAACCATAAATCCTTCCGACTTAAGCCTGAAAATTCCAGCAACCGCGAAAAGCGTAACAACAAGGGTAACTATATAAATTTGTTTGCGATGATTCAGCGACCATACTTCTAATTTATCGAGTACTGATAGCAGCCATTTATTTTCAAGATAGCGGGTATGTTTTTCTTTGGGGGCTGGTAAAAAACTAAGAATAGCCGGAATAAAAATGCAGGAGATAATAAACAACATCATGATATTAATGCCGGCAACTACTCCAAATTCTTTTAGAATCGCACTCTTAGTTAAAGCAAACACCGCAAAACCAATAGCCGCAGCAATATTGCAAAACAGGGTTACAATCCCCATTTTACTTACCATTTTCACCAGCGCATTTTGTTTATCTCTCGTTTCATTAAATGAAATATGATACTTATTCAGGAAATAAATACAGTTCGGAATTCCAATCACCACAATCAACGGAGGAATAAGCGCATTCAGCAATGTGATTTTATAATCGAACAAATTCATTGTACCGAAACTCCAAATCACACCCATAATCACTACAGCAAGCGACATTAACATCGTACTGAAGCTTCGGAAAAATAGATACAATATAACTGCAGACAATAACAATGAGCCCAGCAACAACCAACGCATTTCATTTTTAATACGATCTGCTACCTGGGTACGTATAAGCGGCAAACCACTATAATGCATATCGAGATTATACTTCTTCCCAAAATCATTAGAAACTTTGATAATGTCATTTACTACAGCCGTGCGTTTTACTGAATTTAATATCGCATTGTTGATACGTACTCCTGTAAGGTATGTGTTGGTGGCGGGGTTATACAACAGTCCCTTATAAAATTGAAGGTTTGTAAATACAGCTGCATTGCTATCCAGTTCCGACTGTGATAAATCATGCGCAGGAAATACAGGAAGCGCCATTAATTTTTCTGTGCTATCATTTTTCAGCAGTTGAATAGCTCCTGCAATACTTAACAGGTCTTCAACATGATCTACTTTTTTCAGTTGCGCGTTAAATACCCTGAAATCGCGAAAAAAACCTTCCTTAAAAAGTTGATCTGTTTGAAAGCCTATCACCAGCATATTTCCATCTTCTCCAAACAACTTTTTAAAATCCTGGTATGCTTTGTATTTGGGATTATCAGTGGGAATAGCTTTTGCAAATTCATAGCTCAATTGCACTTTACTGGCTCTATAACCCATAAACGCAGTTGCGGCAAGTAATGCAACTAATAGGGGTATCCTGAATTTTAGAACAAACCGGCCAATATTTTCCCACATAGAGATTGAATTTATTTTAAGTATCGGGCAGATTACATAATTGTGTTCCTTGTGTCCTTCCTTGTGTTCCTTGTGGTGCTTTTTTTCACCACAAAGAACACAAGGAAGGACACAAGGAACACCAATTTAAATCATTCAACTAAACCTTGCTGATAAGCATCAGTTAAGCTGAATGCTTTAACCTGCGCAAAGAAATGTATTTTAGCCGGAATGCCGAGTATTTTAGCCATTCAATTCGGTTAACTTTGAACCAATATGTTTTTCAAGAGTGCAATTGCGCTTGCAGGCGCTTTTTTTACAGGCTTAATAATCCAGGCACAGGGTACAATGCCTATCGGCGACTGGCGCGAACATCTTCCTTATTACCAGGCAACGGGATTAACGAAAGGAGCTGGAAAAATATTTTGTAACACAACTTTCAGTTTTTTTTCGGTAGATGCAAAAGACAATTCCATTAACAGGTTCAGCAAAATTAATGGTCTTAGTGAAGTAGGTATCAGCGCTATAGAATACGATAGCAAAACAGATAAACTACTGGTGGCTTATAACAATAGTAATATCGACATCTTATATCAAAATAATATCCAAAATATTGATGATATAAAAAGAAAAGAAATTAATGCTGACAAAGGCATCTATAATATTTATCCATTTCAATCACGTTTTTACCTGAGTACCGGCCTGGGTGTTATAGTTATTGATGAAGATAAATTTGAAGTAAAAGATACTTATATCATCGGAAGTGCCGGAAACTATATAAGGACAAACGGCTTTTGCGCTGACCTTAATTTCTTCTATGCCGCAACTGAAGAAGGGTTAAAAAAAGCAACCATCAGCAACCCCAACCTTTCGGATTATAGAAACTGGCAAATGCTTACTGGCAATGGCCTCCCTGCAGGCCAGGTGCAAAACACCGTAAATCTTCAAAATAAAATAATAACGCAGGTAAACGATTCGCTCTGGGTATTGAATGGAAATAACTGGACCATATTTTACGCCGACGATTGGAAAATTACAAGCATTAAGATTTCAGATGATAAACTGTTTGCCTGCCAGCAAAAAAATGGATCAGCCCGGGTAATTATTCTAAATAGCAATGGGACAATTGATAAAAATATACAGTCTGCAAATGCTGTTCCCGCTCCTCGCCAGGCCATCCTTTTTAATAATGAAACCTGGATCGCAGATTCGATTAACGGTCTCACCCGGTACAATAATAGTTTTCAAACCCTTGTACCCAATTCGCCTTATGGTATTGCCACCGGCGAATTGACAGTACTGAATAATATGCTTTCGGTTGCTTCCGGAACAGTAACCGAATGGAGCAGTACAAATACAAAAAAAGGAATTTACCGTTTTCTTCAGGATGAATGGATGAATTATACAAATAAAAATATTGCAGCGCTTGACAGTTTTCCAGATATAATAACGGTGAAAAATGATCCAAGAGATGAAACGCTTTGGGCAGGATCGTTCGGAGGAGGATTACTTCAATTGAAAAAAGACAATACAGTTCAAATCTACAAGCAAAACTCCCCCTTGGAACAATCCTTATTTACTCCCGGAAGTTACAGGGTAAGTGGACTGGCGTTTGACGCTGAAAATAATTTATGGATTTCCAACTATGGTGCGGCACAGGATATTGTTGTTAAAAAAGCAGATGGCAGTTGGCGTAAATTTCTAGTTCCCTTCACACATTCAGAAAATGCTGTTTCACAAATAATCATAGACGATGTTAACCAAAAATGGATCATATCACCAAAGGGAAATGGATTGTTTTGTTTCAATCATGGATCTTCGATCGATAATAGTGGCGATGACAAATGGCGTTATTTCCGTCAGGGAAAGGGTAATGGAAATTTGCCCGATAACAATGTTCTTTCAATAGCAAAAGATAAAAGCGGTTTTATCTGGGTAGGAACAAACAAAGGAATTGGCATTATCCAATGTCCCCAGGATGCCAGCAATCAGCAAAGTTGTGAAGCAATTTTACCCATCGTACAACAGGATAATTTTGCAGGTTATCTTTTTCAGAATGAAATGGTTCAAAGTATTGCAGTTGATGGCGCTGACCGAAAATGGATAGGTACAAAAAATGGTGTGTGGCTGATCAGCGCCGACGGACAAAAAATCGTCTATCGTTTTGCGGAAGATAATAGCCCTTTATTGAGCAATGATGTAAAGAAAATTACGATCGATCAGCAAAGTGGTGAAATATTTTTTGCTACATCAAAAGGTATTTGTTCATTCAGGAGCACAGCCACTGAAGGAGGATCCAGCAATGAAAATGTGCAGGTTTTTCCGAACCCGGTGCCGCCAGGATATAACGGCACCATCGCTATCCGGGGACTGGTGAATAATGCTATTGTAAAAATTACAGAAATGGATGGGAGATTAGTTTTTCAAACACGTGCTCTTGGCGGACAGGCAGTTTGGGATGGAAAAGATTATAAAAGAAGAAAAATTTCCACAGGTGTTTATCTTATTTTGATAAGTGATGATAGCAGGCAGGAGAAGGCTGTGGGAAAAATAGTTTTTGTAAAATAAGGTTGCCACGGATAACACAGATGACGCGGATATTTGTTTTATTTAAGCAAGCTTATATTTTAGTTCATTACAGGTTCATTATCCTATCACCATTTCAATTATAGAAATCAATCCGTATTATCCGTGCAATCCGTGGCAACAAAACAATGATACAACGCACAAAAGGCATCGTACTTCGCACCGTAAAATATGGTGAAACCAGTTTAGTGGTAACTATGCTTACCGAACTATTCGGCATACAGTCCTATATGGTAAATGGCGTAAGAACCAATAGTAAAAAAGGAGCAGGCAGGGCTAATCTTTTTCAACCAATAGCAATACTCGAACTTGAAGTATATCACAATGAATTAAAGAACCTGCAACGTATTAAAGAATTCAAGTGGTCGTATCTGTACAAAACAATTTTCTTTGACGTTCGAAAAAACGCGGTGGCACTTTTTATGGTTGAGCTGCTGCAAAAATGTCTTAAGCAGCCCGAAGAAAACCCTGAATTGTTTTCATTTGCTGAAGATGCATTTATTCATCTTGATGAAAGCGCTGAGGCAGTTACAGCAAATTTTCCTTTGTTTTTTGCTATTCATCTCAGTTCATTTTTTGGTTTTCGGCTTGAAGACGAATACGATGAAACACATAATATTCTTGATCTGAGAGAAGGACGATTTGTAACCCAACATCCGGATCATCAGCAATATCTTGAAGATCCGCTTTGTTTTATCACATCGCAATTATTGCGGGTAATGCAACCCGAAGAACTCACTTTATTAAAATTAAACTTCGAAACGAGAAGAACTTTGTTACAGGCATACGAAGCATTCTATGCATTACATGTTCCCGATTTCGGGGCAATTCGTTCATTGCCGATTTTGCAGGAAGTATTAGGCTAATTCATTTGACCATTGTGAACCTTGTGTCTTCCTTGTGTTCCTTGTGGTGAAAAAAAGCACCACAAGGAACACAAGGAAGACACAAGGTTCACAAATTACCCAACTACAATAGTCGTTTTGAAAATTGAAAATCTTCATCCATCAACACCACACCCGGCTTTTTCCCCTTCTCAAAACTTCCCAATTCATCATCCCAATTCAAAGCTTTTGCGCCATTGATGGTAGCCCACTGTAAAACGGTAGATATAGGAATATGAGGAAAATGTTCGCGTATTGCTGCAATCTCTTTGGTGATACTTAATTGCCAGTTGCTGCTGTAACTATCTGTTCCCAATACTAAAAAACAATTATGTTTCATCAGCAAATCAACAGGAGGCACTTTATTTTCAATATATAAATTAGCATTGGGGCAAAGACAATAGGTAATTTTTAATTGATATTCACGCGCATATTCTTCCGCAAAAAGAATATCGTCCTCACCTATGAAAGTATTATGCACTAAAAAAATTTCCTGCCCCTTGTTGAAATAAGGCAGATAGGATTGCAGACTGCTTTTACCCGTAACCGGAAAAGGTGATTGGTGAATATTAAATATGCCAAAGAAATTCAGATAATCTCCCCCTCCCGTTTTAAACAGTTCATCTTCAGCCGGATTTTCCTGGTTATGAATAGAAATGACCTGGTGCTCCGATGCTTCATTAAGGGCCGCGAATGTTTGCGGACTGATACTGTAGGGTGCATGAGGTGTTAATACACTGCGATGAGGGGCCGATAAAGTATCGTTATATATTTTCAATACATTTCCATAATGTTGAAGGGCTGCTGTAGAACGCTCGTCGGTAAAACTTAATACTTCCACAAAATTTTGCCACCGAATGCGATTGTTCGATTTTGTATTTACAGTATCGGCTGTATTACCAATATCTCCAACAGCAACGATACCGTTATTGTACATTTCATCTTCTGCTTTGATTAAAGCTTCCTGTACTATTTCGGGTGCAAAGTCTCTTTTTGTAACTACTGAACGAATAAAATTGATCAACCCCGTATGTGGAGGAATAATATCTTTAAGATGGCTTAATTCCAGATGACAGTGGCAATTTATCAATCCGGGGGTTATTATCCCCTCCAATACCTCAATATCATCGCCAGCTTCTGACAGGTTTACAATAGCTTCAATTCTCCCAATATTATCGGTTATAAGCACTTTATCGCTTCCATGAAGCTCATATCCATCAAATAACTGTTTAGCCCTGAATTTCTTAAACTGCATATTGGGGAATAAATGAGCCGCAAAGATAAAATTTAGCTTCTTTGGTTGATGTGGCCGCGATGGATTAATTTTGCCGCTTTTGAAAGCAGTTCCATTTAGGGGAATGGCTCAATATTTAATTATGCTAGACAAATTAGAAGCGATAAAAGCAAGATTTACCGATTTGGGCGTTGCGCTAAGCAATCCCGAAATAGTGAGTGACAATAGGCGGTTTGGGCAAATGAGCAAGGAATATCGCAGCCTTGAAAAAATTGTACAATCATATGAAGCATATAAGAAGTTGCTGGGTGATCTTGATTTCAACCGGGAAGCTTTAATGGGCGATGACGAAGAATTGCGCGATCTGGCAAAATTAGAAACTGAAGACCTGGAGGAGAAGAAAAATGAAATGGAATCTTTTATCCGCCAGTTGCTGATTCCAAAAGATCCGCAAGATGAGAAAAATGCTATAGTAGAGATTCGTGCCGGAACCGGGGGTGATGAAGCCAGCCTTTTTGCTGGAAACCTGGCCCGCATGTATTTGAAATATTGCGAGGGTCGTGGCTGGAAAACTGCAATTTTAAGCGAAAGCGAAGGAACAGTTGGGGGATATAAAGAAATTTCAATTGAAGTGGTTGGCGACGATGTGTATGGTACATTGAAATTCGAAAGTGGTGTTCACCGCGTTCAGCGGGTTCCGGATACCGAAGGAAGTGGCCGGGTGCATACATCTGCAGCAACAGTAGCCGTAATGCCTGAAGCAGAAGAAGTGGATTTTGAGATCAGGGAAAGTGATGTAAAAATGGAAACTGCGCGAAGTGGTGGCGCCGGCGGACAGAACGTAAATAAGGTAGAAACCAAAGTAATGCTAACGCATATTCCAACTGGTGAAGTTGTAATCTGTCAAACAGAAAGATCACAGCTGGGAAACCGCGAAAAAGCCATGCAGATGTTACGTACACGACTATACGAAGCGCAGGTAAGAAAACAGGAAGAAGAAATTGCGCGCCATCGTAAAAGTTTAGTGAGTACAGGTGACAGAAGCGCTAAAATAAGAACCTACAATTTTCCACAAGGAAGAGTTACCGATCATCGCATAGGACTAACGGTATATAACCTTGATGCGGTGATTAATGGAGATATACAGGAGTTTATTGATAAACTTCAGTTTGCGGAGAATGCGGAGAAGATGGCGAAACAGAATTGATTTTACCGCAGCGAATAAGAGAAGCAGGGATTTGCAGAGCGGGTTTCCTGTTGAGTATTGAATATTGACATTGATTATTGAATATTTCTTTCTTTAATTTTCAATAATCAATGTCAATATTCAATTCTCAATTAACAGCCCGCTGCGCCTTCTTTCTCCGCGGTTAAAAAATCCGAAATCGGCAATCTAAAATCTAAAATCAACACCCATGGCCGAAAAAATACGTTGCTCCTGGTGCGGAACAGATCCATTATACGTTCAATACCATGATGAAGAATGGGGAGTGCCATCGTACGATGATCAGCATTTATTTGAAATGCTTTGTCTAGAAGGAGCACAAGCCGGTCTCAGCTGGATTATTATATTGCGCAAAAGAGAAAACTATCGCAAGGCATTTGACAATTTCGATGCAAAGAAAATCGCCAAATACGATGAGAAAAAGATTGAGAAATTATTGCAGAATGAAGGCATTGTCCGAAACCGCTTGAAAGTGCACGCCTTTATAGCAAATGCAAAAGCATTCCTGGAGGTACAGAAAGAGTTTGGAACCTTCAGTAAATACATCTGGAGTTTTGTCGACAATAAACCCCTCGTGAACAGCATAAAAAATTTCGGTGATGTTGCTGCAAAAACGGAGCTATCCGATAAAATGAGTAAGGATCTATTGAAACGCGGATTTAAATTCACCGGATCTACTATCTGCTATGCGTATATGCAAGCCTGTGGATTGATAAACGATCATTTTGATAACTGCTGGAAAAAAAAGAATAGCCGAACTAAAAAAACCGCTTAGCCGTTTCACTAAACTTCCGACCTTTGCGGCTCAATGCCATTAAACAATTATTCAACCAGGCAAAAAGCTTATATCTGCCTGGCTGCGGTCAGTATTTTATGGGGTACCACATGGATGGCTTCCCGTCAGGGAGTGCGATTTATGCCTGCACTGCAGATGGCGGGCATCCGTCAATTTGTTGCCGGAGCGCTGTATGTTTCCTTTTTTATTTATAAAGGATTAAAATGGCCACGAGGCAAAGAATGGGGAATTGTGCTGGTGCTGTCAATCATCAATTTTGTTTTCAGTAATGGTCTGGCTACATGGGCGCTTAAGTATATTTCAGGTGGACTGGGTTCCATTATGGCTGCGATATTTCCCTTATTTATTGTTATCATCGGCATCTTTAAGCCTGGTGTTAAAATGCCCACCAAAGCTGTCCTCGGATTAATATTGGGATTCGGCGGAGTTTGTATAATTTTTTATGAACATCTGCATGATTTTCTAAATCCCGATTTTCGCCTTGGAATATTACTTTCCTTATCTGCTACACTGTCGTGGGCTTTCGGCACACTTTATACAAAAGAACATGCGGTAAACTTCAACCCCTATTTCAGTATTGGATTGCAAATGCTTATCTCCGGCGTAATACTCTATGGCATGGCCATTTTCGCAGGAAAAACAGTTCCTATCAGTTCAGTTCCCTGGCAGTCATGGACCGCTATCGCTTACCTGGTTATTGTTGGGTCTGTAATTGCTTTTATTGCTTACCTGTATGCACTTCAAAATCTTCCGACTGCTCAAACTTCTATTTACGCTTACATAAATCCGATTGTAGCTGTTATTTGCGGTAGCTTATTCTTCAGTGAAAAACTTACCAGCTTTATAATGTTGGGTGGGTTGGTTGCGTTGGTCGGTGTATATATTGTGAACCAGGTTTACAAAAAAAATAAGGCTGCAATACCCGAAGCAGAAGGAATGTAAAAGTTGACTTATAATTTTTACAGCAGTAATCAGGAGAAGCAGAGATTCGCAGAAATAAGGGGTTCCAAATTGAGAATTGTATGTTGAATTTGAATATTGATTATTTCCCTGAATTATCAATATTCAATACCCTCTGCGCAACTTTGCTTCTCTTGTTCACTATGGTAAAAATTTATCTGTCCCAGTATACTTCCTCCTTTAAAAAAATCTCATACACCTCCCGCCAGCCTTTATATTGAGGATCGGATCCGAGAAAATTATTGTGCCAGATCGTAATCATCATCCCCTGCACTTTTTTGACACTATTATAATAATGCATCAGCTCTTCAAAAGCTTCGCGAGGTGTTAAATGCTGTTCATAAAATGAATTTGCATCCATAAAACAGAAGGGATACAACAGTAAAGATGTCTTTTCATTCTTTTCCAGATCGAACCAGTAAAATGACGACGCTACCGATGCCCTGAATCCATTGATGCTGCCATAGCCCATCGAAAAATCTTTTGTAATGCCAAGGCTCATCAGCCGGCGATAGGTTTCAGGAAGTGTTAATCGAATATAATGTTGGCGACTATAGTTAATAGGCTGATCAATGATGAATTCCATCCACCCAATTTCCTGCTTCAATAATTTCTGATCATCACCACTTTGCCATGAGGGGTGAATACCTACGGTACCTTTTGAAGACTGATACGCAATAAGCTGTTGCAGCGCTTTTTTCCGCGGCGAAATGTTTTTATCATAACCCTTCGTTTTTTCTGCCAGCAGAAAAAAATAATAAGGTCTAAGCTTGCAATACAAATGCAATGCATCGAGCCATTCGTAACAGTCAAAAGGATCTTTTTTCTTTTCCTGTAAAACTTCTATGCGTTCATTGGCTTCCTGCCATTTGCGGGATTGAATAGATCTGAAAAATCCCCCGGCATTTCTCAAAAATCCTTTGTTCCTGTAACTCCAGGCAATATCAATATCATAAGTGGGAATAAACTTGAATGAACGATGACGAAACATCAATGAAGGAAAATGATTCTTCAGCGACTTCCTTAGTTCGAGCAGCCAGGTGTTAACCATGGGCTGTGAGAGGAATCCCTGTTTAAAGGCAATACTTTCTTCATGATCAAACCTGCCATACATATCTTTTTTATGGGGCAGGTATTCTTCATAACGACTTATAAGATAGAAAGAAGCGGCAAAAACATCGAAAGGGAAATCACCTGCTGTTTTGTAAAATGCTTTTAGAAAATAATATTCAAAACATTCTAACTTTTGCTCCTCAATACTGTCTTCAAAAAGTAAACCAACGGGTTCAATCCGAAATTCTTCTTTAGTTATAGGCTGATTGCTATAATTAATTTTCTCGCGTGCATATTGCCTGAATTTTTCCTTATCAGTAGTTAAAGTAACAACTTCAGCAAAAATCTCATTCCCAATAAAATCAATGATATATTCCAGCCTGGCAGTAATGGTATGGGCATAGAGCAACATAGTTGTCGAATATAAGACAAAAACTCAAGTAGGTATTTCCTGAAATAAGATTAGTAGAAAATACTTATTTAGCCGTAATAATGCATGATTAAAAATGAATAAGTATTAATTGGATGAGTAGTATAGACAAGCACTACAAATTGAAATATTATTAATTATTAATTACTAATTATTAATTAATTACGTTCCTTCCACATTTCATTAAAACTCTTCTCGGGAAAATGTAATGGACCCCGGGATTCGGTCCAACCCTTAACAAGGGTGTTCACGATCCAGCCTTTTGTTTTTCCTTTCGCTTTGTTCATCCATTTCCGTTTCAACATTCCTATTTTCCATGCTTTCCATCCCATACGTTCAGGAAATTTGCTAAACCCCTCTTCAACTGCCTCATGCCGGTTCTCCAGTAATAATTCGTGCAGGTTTATTTTTACCGCGCATACTTCAGTGCAATTTCCACATAGCGATGAAGCATAACTCAAATGCTTCCATTCATTCATAGATTTTAAATGTGGTGTAATAACTGCGCCTATGGGACCGCTATAAGCCGTATTGTACGAATGGCCTCCAATATTTTTATACACCGGGCAGGCATTTAAACAGGCACCGCATCGTATGCAATACAAACTCTCCCTCGTTTTGGGATTTGCAAGAATATTTGTACGCCCGTTATCCAGCAGAATGACAATCATGTCTTCTGGACCATCAACTTCACCAGGTTGCCTGGGACCTGTAATGATGGTATTGTATACCGTTATTTTTTGACCCGTTCCAAAAGTTGATAACAGTGGCCAGAATAAACCCAGGTCTGTCATCGATGGAATTAATTTTTCTATCCCGGCAATAACAATATGGGTTTTGGGCCAGGCACAACTAAGACGCGCATTGCCCTCATTTTCAGTCACCGCTACCCCACCAATATCTGCAACCAGAAAATTTGCGCCTGTAATTCCTATTTCTGCCTGCACATATTTCTCGCGAAGTTTTTCCCTGGCAACAAGCGTGAGTTGTTCCGGAGTTAGATTGGGAGCCGTGTGTAATTTTTCGTAAAATAACTTCGCTACATCCTCCTTGCTTTTGTGCATCGCGGGTGTAACAATATGATAGGGTGGTTCGCCGTCTAATTGCTGAATGTATTCGCCCAAATCCGTTTCCACGCTTTCAATATGATGTTTCTCTAAAAATTCATTGAGCTTGATTTCTTCGGTAACCATACTCTTGCTCTTCACCACAGTTTTGCACTGTTTCTCCTCGCATATCTTTTTTATTTCTTCCAGGGCAATGCTGGCATCGTCTGCCCAAATTACTCTTGCGCCGCGTTTAATGAGATTTGACTCAAATAGTTCAAGATAAACATCAAGATTTTCCAGGGCCCGCCATTTCAAATTTTTAGCCCTTTCGCGTGCAAGATTTACATCGCTAAATTGTTCTTTTCCTTTTGGCACAACCGCATTATACTTACCAATATTAAAATTGATTTTACGGCGATGCTCTAAGTCCGCTGCCCTAACAGTGCTTTTTGCGATAAATGATGAAGCTGAATCTGACATTAAACAAATTTACGGGGAGGAATTCAAAATTGGGAATTGAATATTTCATTCTTTGAGTACTCGCGACTTAGTGGTTCAAAGATGCCGCGAAGGAAGAAATTAAGAATCGTGTTATGTGCGTTTTTCTAAATTTCTATTAATCCATTCCACCGCTTTTACCACGTAATATTCCTGATCATTTTCCTGTTTATTAGCCAATGATTTAATGGCAGGATGTAATTTTATATTCTTCGTATACACTTCAACTAAAACCAACGACAACCGCCGTTGCCAGAGATTATCTGAGGAAGATAACCGGTGAGCCAGGGCAAATATTTCCTTTTCTTTTGTAATAGCAACTGGCTTTAGTGACTGCATACCGATAGTGTCACAAACCGCCCAATCAGAGATATCGTTTGAAAAATTTTCAACCAAATGTATCGCCTCATCAGGATCCTTTTTGCAAATCTTATTCAGAATTTTAGCAGCAAGAACTTTTTCTTCATAAGCGCCGGAAGCCCAAAGCGATTTCACCAGTTCAAATCCCCCTGCCTTGTACTGCTTCGCCAATTCATTTATATCGGGCATACGGGTGCCGTAAACCTTTTGCGAATTCGGAACAAATTTTTGGGTGGCCAGTTTGCCTTCGCTTGTTGATTTTAATTTAAGTTGAGCTTGTATTTCCTTTAGTAACGTCATGAAGTTATACCTTAACAGTGGCTGAAGAAATTCCTTGTGCCCCTTGTGTTCTTCCTTGTGTTCCTTGTGGTGAAAAAAAGCACCACAAGGAAGAACACAAGGGGCACAAGGAAAAGCGGATAAATTTCCTAAATGTTGCAATTGATTGTTGAGAATGGAATTGTTTGTTTCATTTTTTACCGCAGAGACGCAGATGCGGAGAGAATTTCTAAACTATTTTTCTCTGCGTTTCTGCGTCTCTGCGGTAAAAAAAAGATAACCCATTTACTTTCCTGGATCAACATTTTGATGCCTTTTAGCAGCTTCTTCTAAAGCACCATAAAATTCTTCACCGTATTTTCTAACTAATGCTTCCTTCAGGAATATATAGGTGGGTACTTTCAATTTTTTTCCAAGTGCGCAAGCGGGAGCGCAAAGATCTTCTCTTGGCTCATAATTCACGAGTTCAAATTCTTTAGTCTTTTTTGTTTTGATGGGAAACAAGTGACAACTGATGGGCTTTTTCCATTCCATTTTTCCATCGTAGTAGGCTTGTTCAAATGCGCACTTAATAATTCCTTTTTTATCCCGAAAACCATATGCACACATTTTACCTTCAATAGTTGGAGTAACCCAGCCAAACTCGCGATCATATTGGTAAAATCCGGATTTTTTTATCGTCGCTAAACCATCTTTGGTGAGATAAGGCTTTACAATTTCAAAAACGCTATCCACAATTTTCATTTCCTCTTTTGTTAAAGGAGCACCGGCATCACCATCTTCACAACAACCCCCTTTACACTTATTGAGATCACAAACAAATTGTTCTTCAATCACCTCATCGCTGATGAGTATCTTATCGATCATTATCACGTCGTAGAATTTAGGCAAAGGTAAGTATTTGCCAAACTTAATATTCGGCAATTGCTAATGCATTGAACAGGAAGTTCTCAATTGATAATTGAGCATTGTAATTGAATATTGAATATTTCTTCAATGACAATTTAATACTCAAGATCAACATTCAACACTCAATTTGGTCATTTCCATTTCATCGTATTGATCATATGTTTCATGTCTTCTTTCAGAAATTCATTTACCACTGAAAGGGAATCCTCGTTAGGAGTTGCATCGAAATACAGCGCACCCCGTAGAAAGTGTTTTACCGAATCGGTTACCAAAAATTGATTTGCGGTAGCTGCATTTCCACCAATCCTGAAGAAAATACCTTTTGAACCGCCGGGAGTTGTAAAAACGCTATCATCTATAGAAGTTGCCTTATAGCTATGTTTGAAGGTTAGCGTATAGGAACCATTTATAAGCATGTCGAGTGTGTTCCTGCCAACCGAATCTACATAATCGCCTTTTGCAGTTTTTACTTTGTAACGCGATAGTCCGCCAATTTCATTGTAACTCACATATATCCTTCCTCCAAATCCTGGGAAATCGACATTGATCCAATATGGATTTTCGGGTTGCTCGTCGAAAAATGTACTATCCTGTGTAATAGTGGAATACACAGGATATTCGAACGTATAAGGATACCCTGGACGGTTGAATAACTGGTAAGATTTTTTTGGGAAATCAATCGCAAAATAGCCGGGTGGCTTGGGTGTATAATTACTATTGCAGCTTGCTATAAGAACAGCACAAGCCATTGCTGTAAAATATAAAAATAATGATCTCCTGCCCATAATGCTAATAGTATTTCTAATCTGTGGTATTCTTGTTAATGGTAACTTTTACTTTTTGGATCCTGTTTTTCTCAATTTCTACAATTGTAAATTCAAAATCACCGACGGTTAATATATCGTCAACCTCTGGTATCTGGCCTGCTATTTCCAATACCAAACCAGCGAGAGAATCTGCATCCTCTCTTACTTCATCAAAAGTATCAAGTGGCAGATGCATGATTTTACAAGCATCGTTGATCATAGTACGACCTTCAAAAATATAGGTAGAATCATCTATTTTCCGATTCACGATATCGTCATCATCAAATTCATCTTTAATATCTCCTATAATTTCTTCCATGATATCTTCCAGTGTCACAATTCCACTGGTACCTCCGAATTCATCTACCACTACTGCAAAATGTATCCGCTTTGCCTGGAACTCGTGCAATAGGTCCTCAATCATTTTTTGTTCATGAATGAAATAAGGTTGACGAAGCATACTATGCCAGTCGAAATTATCTCCTTCATCGATAAATTGTAAAATATCTTTAGTATGAATAATGCCAACAACATCATCCAGGCTTTTTTTGTAAACAGGTAACCTGGAATAATGCAGATCTTCTAATCTTTCTATCAATTGTTTGAAATTCAGGTTATGATCAATTCCGCTTACGTCAAGACGGGTGCGCATGATCTGCTTAACAGTGATATTGCCGAATTTTACTATTCCCTTCAGAATGTTTTTCTCGTCTTCCGATGCATCATTCTTAGTGGTAAGATCTATTGCATGATCAAGCTCTTCCAGGCTGTAGGAGGCATCCCTGCTACCTGTAATTTTTTCAGCGCTATCTGTAATGCTAAGCATCCATAAACTTATGCGTCTGAAAAACAGGTGAATGATCTCAACCAGGTATGATGCATCTCTTGCAAAACGCAGGTTATTCTGGGTTGCATAAACTTTTGGCAATACCTCTGCAAAAAGTACAAGAAAGGTAGTAACCAGTATAATCTTGACAATGAAGTTGAAAACCCACCAGGAGTTTTCGATAGGCAAAAGCTGGTCGATCAAAAAATTAGAAAGAATAATGATGATAATATTCACAAACACATTGGCAATCCGCAGTGAGCCAAGTAAGGTTTTAGGTTCTTCCAGTAAGTTCAATATCCGCTTCCAGCCAGTACCTTGTTTTGTTTTTAACAGGTTCATGTCCTTATAAGTCAGGGAAAAAAAAGCTACTTCTGCGCCGGAGATAAAATAAGATATAATTAAAGCAACAATAATAGCAACCACCAAAAGGGTGGTACCTTGTAAATTAACCTGTAGTAAAAAAGGCTTAAGCAATTTTGTGATAAGACAGATAAACAATGAATGATCCAAGGTTCTTTTTTTTCTTAAACAATGATGTTAATCACAAAGGCAGGTCAATAGGCCTGCCCTGGTACAATACTATTGCAAATTTGCATCATTTATTGTTATACTTAAAATGGTAAATCTCCGGTGGGTTCGGGAGGGGGAACATCTGCACCTGTTAAACCTTCCAATCCTTCGTGGTGTAAGGAATTTCCCAGGCCATGGCCATCTGTTCTTTTATCCAACATAATTAGGTTATCACCCACTACTTCAGTAGCAAACTTTTTGTTGCCCTCTTTGTCCTCCCAACTCCTCGTACGTAATCGGCCCTCAATATAAACTAGACTTCCTTTGTGAAGATATTTCTGGGCCAACTCTGCCAAACCCCGCCAAAGAACTACCGTGTGCCACTCTGTTTGTGATATCAGTTTACCTGCTCTGTCTTTGTACGTTTCGGTGGTGGCCAACGAAAATTTTGCTACTGCTATATTTCCTTCCAGGTACTGAACATCAGGATCTTTGCCCAAATTTCCGATTAACATTACCCTATTTACGCCTCTCATACTTAAATAATTTAAGTGATAAATCGTCTGTTGGAAAAATTTCTATTTAAAGTTAATTTTTTTCAAACAATTAAAATCAAAATTTTTAGGTATAATGAGGGTGGATTCTTCTAAAACAGCGTTTGTTTCTTAACATTTTGTTCAAGGAATTGAGCAATCAATTTTGGAAAAGCATATTGGTGAAGGCTGGCTTTATCTACCAGTTGAAAATCACGTAAAGCCGTAGCCGGTTTTTTAAGTTTAACTATTACAAATCTTGCATAAAGCGTTTGATGCGTAAGCTGTTGCCGGATCTCATCAGATATGAATTTTATTTCACCAGATTTTACCCCTGTCATTTCATTTACCATCAACTTAAATGCATTTTCATTGAAATATTCGGGACCGGTGGTTTCACGCACAACAAACTCATACAGGCTTTCCCAAATATCGCCAGCTGTTCTCTGCCTGATATAAATTTTATCATCTACTTCTACAAGAAAGTAAGTGAACCATCTTGTTTTCTTCTGTAATACTTTTTCTTTAATAGGCAAATCGTTGATCCATCCATGCCTGTAGGCTTCGCAATCTTTGTTTTGCACGCAGGATATACAAAGTGGTTGTTTGGGTTTGCAAACGGTAGCACCAAAATCCATTATTGCCTGGTTATATAAACCGGGCGTTTTAACAGGAAGCAGCGCCTCCGCAATTTTTGCGTACATTTTTTTTCCTTCCCCATTATCAATTGCTGTTGACAGTCCGAAGTAACGTGACAATATCCTGTAAACATTCCCATCCAATACAGCATAAGGAAGATTAAAAGCGAAAGATGCTATTGCTGACGCAGTATATGGGCCAATACCCTTTAGTGATTTAATATCCTCATAATTATCAGGAAAAATTCCTCCCAGCTGATTTGAAATTATCTTAGCTGTTACAATGAGATTCTTGCATCTCGAACAATAACCGAGACCTTCCCAAAGCTTAAATACTTTTTGTTCCGGTGCCTTCGCGAGATCATGTACCGTTGGGAAATTGTGTACGAACCGTTTATAATATTCTAATCCCTGTTCTACACGGGTTTGTTGAAGAATAATTTCACTAAGCCATATTTTATAGGGGTCTTTTTCGCCTTTCCAGGGCATTTCACGCCTGTTTTGGTGACTGTTCCAATGTAATAATCGGGTCGTAAACGCTGATTTCATGAAATTCTAACAAAAAATCTGATAAAAATGCCGGTTTGATGAAGTTATAATTATTTTTGTTGTATATTCAGAATCAATACCTTGCAACTTACCTGTGTAGGCAAAAAGAAAATGATTGCTAAATTAGTAAAATCACAATTTAGCAGTATTCGTGCCCGTTTAACCAAAACAAATTTAGACTCAAACCTTAAAAGCTCAACAAAATGAGAAAAGCTGACCTGATCAATCAAATTTCAGAAAAGACAGGTATTCCAAAAGTTGATGTACTGGTTACTCTTGAAGCAATGTTCAAAGAAGTAAAGGATACATTGGCACTGGGTGAGAACATCTACATCAGGGGTTTCGGAAGCTTTATTACCAAGAAACGCGCTGCGAAAATCGGCCGCAATATCAAAAAGAATATTGCTGTGGAAATTCCGGAGCACTTCATTCCTGCCTTCAAACCGGCCAAAGAATTTGTCCACGAAGTAAAAAAACTAAAAACAGTTAAAGAAGATCAACCAAACCCAGATCAGGAGATGTAATTTTGCTGCCTTAATTGAAAAAGGTGAAAAGACAGCAAATTATATTGTTAGCAGGTAGTACGGTATTGTTATTATTGATTTACTTCTTCGGACGAACTGTTCCGGCTAAGAAAATAGCAGCCAAAACCAATACGGCAGCGAGTGACAGTACACACGATGATCACGATCATGGTCAAAAGATTGATTATCCCTCTTTATTGACTGCAGCAAAACAAAAGCTATCGCCCGAAAGGCAGGCTTTTATTGCTACGCTGGAATCAGCCGTAGTAAGAGGCGACGTGAAAAATCAACAGGAAAAAGTCTACAGGCAAATGGCTACTTTCTGGAAAGATTCCATTGGCCAATCGGACCCCTACGCCTTCTACGCTTACGCTTATTATACGGCCGAAGCGGCTAAATTGGAAAATTCTGAAAAAAGTCTCACCTTTGCAGCCCGCTTATTTTTAGATAATCTTCGCGGGCTGGAGGAACCTTCTTTAAAAACGCTAATGGCTGATCAGGCTAAAGAGTTGTTTAAGAAAGTGTTAGAGGTAAATCCAGCCAATGATTCAGCTAAAATAGGATTGGGAAGTTGTTATATTTTCGGGAGCAGTGCTGAAAACCCAGGCGAAATAATGCAGGGAATTCAGCAAATATTGGAAGTATCGCGTAGAGATTCAACTAATATGTATGCTCAGTTAATGTTAGGAATAGGCGGAATGGTTTCGGGACAATTAGATAAAGCTATTGAGCGCTTACTAAAAGTTGTTGAGAACCAACCTCATAACCTTGAAGCAATTTTAACACTGGCCGAGGCTTACGAGCGCAAAGGCGAGAAAGCAGGAGCAGTGAAATGGTACACAGCGGCGAAGAAACAAATTACTAATCCCGCGGTGGTGAAAGAAATTGATCAACGCATCGAACTGTTGAAATAGAAAAAGATTATTAACTAAAAATCATTGTTAAAATGCCTTGCGGTAAAAAAAGAAAGCGTCATAAAATTGCAACCCACAAACGTAAAAAAAGGTTGAGAAAGAATCGTCATAAGAAGAAAAACAAATAGTTTAATTTCTTTTTATAATTTACTACGCAAAGAGTGCCGGGCTTCCGCCACTCTTTTTAATGCTGAAATATTTATTTACCTGTTCATTCTCTTAAACGATAATAGAATTGCCAGAGAATGCAATGTAAATAAGTCCGCTTTAGCGATTTCCTTTTTGGTGATGATGGTTTTATTGTAAATGTGATAAGCTTGAACAAGGAATTAATTATTAATGCAGCACCTCAGGGTGTAGAAATTGCTTTACTGGAAGATAAAAAACTAGTTGAGCTTCATAACGAAAAAGCTGATGCCAGTTTTGCCGTAGGCGATTTATATCTCGGAAAAGTAAAAAAACTTATTCCCGGGCTAAATGCTGCATTTATAGATGTAGGGTTTGAAAAAGATGCCTTTTTGCATTACACAGACCTTAGCCCTTATGCAAAGTCGCTCTTAAAATTTACAACTACAGCAATACAAGCTAATGTCAACGGTTCCGGGTTTGACTTCGGAAAATTTGAAGTAGAAGCTGAAATTATCAAGACCGGAAAAATCAACGAAGTTTTAGGGGGCAAACCTAATATTCTTGTACAGATTTTAAAGGAACCTATTGCTGCAAAAGGTCCCAGGTTAAGTTGCGAAATTTCTTTACCAGGTCGTTTTGTAGTAATCACGCCTTTCAATGATATCGTTGCAGTATCCCGTAAAATTCATTCTTCGGAAGAAAGAAAACGTCTCCAGAAAATTATCGAATCGGTTAAACCAAAAAACTTTGGTGTAATTGTTCGTACAGCTGCTGAAGGAAAGAACACTGCGGAATTACACGAAGATTTACTGGCATTGGTTGAAACCTGGAAGATCATTCAAAACAACCTGAAAGGATCAATTGCACCAGCTAAAATTCTCAGCGAGCAAACAAAAACAACGAGTATCCTGCGTGATTTACTCAACGAAGACTTTAATCGTATTGTAGTTAACGACCGCAATATTTTTAATGACACGAAGAGTTATATACAACGCATAGCTCCTGAAAAAGCAGATATCGTTAGCTTTTATCATAACGGCTCACCTATATTCGATCAGTTTGGTGTAACAAAGCAAGTGAAAGCTGCTTTTGGAAAAACGGTTAACCTTCCCAGTGGCGCATACCTGATTATAGAGCATACTGAAGCTTTACATGTAATCGATGTAAATAGTGGTTACAAAAGTGTAAGCAATAACCAGGAACAAAATGCACTCGAAACAAATCTTGAAGCAGCAGAAGAAATATCACGTCAACTGCGACTTAGAGATCTTGGTGGAATTATTGTTGTTGATTTTATCGACATGAAACTTCCTGAGAACAAGAGAAAGCTGATGGAAGCTATGGAAGAGTTTATGAAATCAGACAGGGCTAAACACGCTGTTTTACCTATTTCCAAATTCGGGTTAATGCAGATCACTCGCCAGCGTATGAAGCCTGAATTAACCATTAACACTATGGAAGTTTGTCCAAGTTGTTATGGTACAGGTAAAATCTCCTCTACACTGGTATTGGAAGATGAGATTGAAAAAAACCTCAACTATCTTATTACCCACAAGCATATCAACCTCACCTTATTCGTACACCCTATCATGTACGCTTACCTAACCAAAGGCTGGATATTCTCTAAGCTCTGGAAATGGAAGCGGAAGTTTAAACATAACATTAGGCTGAAATCAAATACCAACTATCACCTCACAGAGTTTCACTTCTTCGATCAGCATGAGGAAGAAATCAAACTGTAAGAAAATTAATAATTAGCAATTAAGAATTAATAATACTGAATTAAAGGGAGCCTTAATAAAATCAGGCTCCTTTATTATTAATTATTAATTGTGAATTTTTAATTACTTGTTACGATTCTGATAAATAAAAATGTACTGAATTAAAGTAACGATTGAGGCCACAGCAGCTACAACATAAGTTAAAGCTGCCCATTTCAATGCATCTTTTGCTTTTGGCTGCTCTTCATCGGTAGTTACTTTTGTTCTGTTTAACCAGGCGAGTGCCCGGTTGCTGGCATCAAACTCAACCGGAAGGGTAATAATTGAAAACAGGGTAGTGAGGGCAAAAAGTATGATACCTGCCAATAAAAGCTGGGGAAAACGGTTGATCAGGATAATTCCGGCCAATAAAACCCAGGAAATGATACCCGAACTAAACTGGACAACTGGCACAAGCCGGCTTCTCATCGTAAGCCATTGATAACCAGTGGCATGTTGAACTGCGTGCCCACATTCGTGGGCTGCCACCGCAGCAGCCGCTACATTGCTGCCATTATATACATCGGGACTTAAATTTACGGTCTTATTTAAGGGGTTATAATGGTCAGACAAGAACCCTTCAGCAGATATCACCTGCACATCATAAATACCATTTTCCCTAAGCATTTTTTCAGCTACCTGTTTACCGGTTAAACCGCTGGCAAGCAAGTCTTTGCTATAGGAACTAAACTTGCTTTTCAGGGTATAAGAAACCAGCATACTGATCGCTACAAAAAGAAGGGATACGAACATTATTGAGGGTGTCATGATTTCTATTTAAATCTGTATATATCAAATCAATTACCAAAGCTTTTTAGGCTCCTAATCCGCTTATTCTGAGTAAAATCCGGCGTCTTTTTGTCAGCAGAAAAAACAGTGATGTATAAACGACTGCCACATTTTCTGATGCCGAAAGACGGACCTAAAGATAATTTATAATTATTTGATAATCAATAATTAATGTCATAAAAAACCAAATTCATACATGTAAATACCTATCTCAAAAGTTATTCACAAGGGCAAAAAATTATTTTGTTATGTGGCACTAATTTGTAATTTAGTGCAAGAATTTAATGGGTTAGTAAGTAAGGGGTCAGCAGTTATGCTGGCCCTTTTACTTTGTATAAACCGAGCACCATTTTTTGATATTTTTTCCCCTGTTTTTTAATGAATCAAGGAATAAAATTTTACTATAAAAATATTATTTAATTTTTTCACGCTACCATTTTCTAATACAGGATTTCAGGAAAAAAAATCCCAGTAACTCATCTTCAAATTTTCATCTGCCCTTTACTATTATCTTTAATTCATGAGCAAAACCAAATCAGCTTTTTTTTGTCAGAACTGTGGATACGAAAGTGCCAAATGGTTAGGTAAATGTCCATCATGTACGCAATGGAATACATTCGTTGAAGAACTTATCGAAAAAGAAACTACTAAAAACAATAATAATTGGAAATCATACGCGGGTGAGAAAGCGCAAAAAACTGTTGCACTTCATCAGGTTAATAGTAGTGAAGAAACAAGACTTGTAACATTTGATGCAGAGTTGAACAGAGTGCTGGGAGGTGGAATTGTGCCAGGCAGTATTGTATTAGTTGCAGGCGAACCCGGCATAGGTAAATCTACTTTGTTTCTGCAAAATGGATTGTTGCTTAAAGAAACATTGGTATTATATGTCAGTGGTGAAGAAAGTGATCAACAGGTAAAAATGCGCGCAGATCGTTTAGGAATTCAAAACGAAAATTTTTACCTGCTCACCGAAACATCCATGCAGGTTATTTTCCAGGAGATAAAAAAATTAAAACCAAAACTGGTTATCATCGATTCAATTCAAACCCTGCATACCAGTTCAATTGAATCATCTCCCGGAAGTATTTCACAGATACGGGAATGTGCAGCAGAATTACAACGCTTTGCCAAGGAAACCAATACGCCGGTTTTTTTAATAGGACATATTACCAAAGATGGAAGTATTGCCGGTCCAAAAATTCTGGAGCACATGGTTGACACGGTACTGCAGTTTGAAGGCGACCGCCACTACGCTTATCGCATTTTACGAACCTTAAAAAATCGCTTTGGAAGTACAGCTGAACTGGGGATCTATGAAATGGGGGGAGATGGTATGCGTGCTGTAACCAACCCAAGTGAAATATTAATTACACAGAAAGATGACAATCTTAGCGGCATAGCAATTGCCGCTACAATAGAAGGCATGCGCCCACTTTTGATTGAAACGCAAGCACTCGTTACACAATCAGTTTATGGAACACCTCAGCGTACCGTAACCGGTTTCGATCTCAGGCGATTACAATTACTGTTGGCTGTACTCGAAAAACGAGGGGGATTTCATTTTGGCCTGAAAGATGTTTTTTTAAATATCGCTGGCGGCATAAAAGTAGAAGATCCTGCTATTGATCTCGCAGTTCTTTGTGCACTACTAAGTTCATTTGATGATGTTCCATTGCCCGTAAATATTTGCTTTACGGGTGAAGTTGGATTGAGTGGCGAAATTCGCGCTGTGAATCGTATCGAACAAAGAATTGCAGAAGCAGAAAAACTGGGCTTTGAAAAAATTATAGTATCCAAATACAATCAAAAAGGATTGGGCAAACTATCCTTGAATATAGAAGTCATACCCGTTGGAAAAGTTGAAGATGTTTACACGCTTCTGTTCTAAGTAAACCTTTTGCTTATTATCCTTGTGTTCCTTGTGTACTTCTTAGTGTTCCTAGTGGTGCTTTTTTTCACCACAAGGAACACTAAGAAGTACACAAGGAACACAAGGGAAATTTAAAATAGATTCTATGTTAGCCATTCAAAAACTCACCCGTTCTCTCTCCCATCTTTTTTTTCCGCATATATGTTCGGGTTGTGGAACAGATATTATTTCTGATAATACATTTTTATGTGGCCGCTGCATTAGTGATTTACCTGTTACAAATTTTCACCTGCATGCAAACAATGCCGTTGAAAAAATTTTCTGGGGTAGAATTCCTTTAACGAATGCAAGTAGTTTCTGCTATTTTTCAAAAGATTCGTTAGTGCAAAGATTACTACATGAGTTAAAATATAAAGGCAATAAAGAACTGGGATTACAGATGGGCAAGCTTGCTGGTGCCATGTTGCGATCATCAAATCGATTTAATGATATTGATTGTCTGATTCCCCTTCCGCTGTTTGCTGCAAAAGAACGAATAAGAGGTTATAATCAGGCTGCAGTTCTTTGTAATGGAATGGCCGGTTCCATGCATATTCCTGTGAATGAAAAATCCATTATACGCCCGGGCGCTACTGCAACCCAAACACATAAAAACCGGATAGAACGCTGGGAAAATATTGAAGGAAAATTTTTGCTTGCTGATCAGTCATCACTCATTAATAAACATGTTTTACTGGTAGATGATGTAATAACAACAGGTGCTACACTGGAAGCATGTGGCCATGAACTGTTGAAAGTGGAAGGACTAAGGTTGAGTATTGCGACGTTTGCGTATACAATGCTTTAAATTATATTATTGGTCAGGATGCAGTCTTGATCAAAAAATGTTCAATAGTCAAGGTCAATATTCAATGTTCAGTAGGGAGCTCGCCTTCGCGCTGGTTCTAAATTGAAAATTGAATAATGATCTTGACTATTAAATATTTCCCTTCTGAAGCGGTAATATATTCCCTATTTATTCGTTCTCATCAAAGAATAGCTTTTCGTCTGTTTAAAATCTGAAATCAATAACTACTTTTGGGATCCATGAATAAGGCCATTACCATTTTATCCGCCATTTTACTCCTATTCATTTTTTCCTGCAAAAAAGAAAGTTTTATTACCAGTAAAGAAGCCAGCTTATCCTTAACTGCAGACTCCTTAAAATACGATACCGTTTTTACTACAACAGGCTCAGTAACCCAGTCCTTCAAAATCAGGAATGACAATAATCAGAAGTTACATCTCGACCGTGTAACCCTTAAAGGTGGCAGCGGATCTTTTTTCAAGATAAATGTAGATGGATTTGTGGGGCCTGATGTAAAAGCTATAGACATTGAAGCCAATGATAGTATTTACGTTTTTGTAACTGTGAGTATCAATCAGAATGCCGACCAGGTTCCATTTGTTATCCGCGATAGTATACAAATAGTTTATAATGGCAACGATCGGTTTGTTCAATTGGAAGCATGGGGACAAAATGCACATTTCTTAAGAAACAGGAAATTAACAGGAAACAACATCTGGAAAAACGATCTGCCTTATGTGATACTTGGCGGATTACAAATTGATACAACCGCAGTGCTCACGATAGATAAAGGCTGTCGCATCTATTTTCATGCGGATGCACCGTTAATAGTAGATGGGACCCTGGAAGTATTAGGTGAAAAATTTGACAGTACCAGGGTTTATTTCCAGGGCGACAGGCTTGATGTACCCTACAACGATTATCCTGCATCATGGCCAGGTATTTATTTCAGGGGAGCCAGCAAAAACAATATCATTCAATACGCGGTTATAAAAAATGGATACCAGGGCATAATCGCTGAACAACGATCAGTGAATGGTATTCCAAAAGTGCAACTCGACCAATGCATCATTGACAATATTTACGACGCAGGTATCTACGCTATACAATCCGATTTACAGGTAAGAAACTGTTTAATCACCAACTGCGGGAAAAACGTGTTACTTGGATATGGAGGAAAATATGAATTCACAAATTGTACTGTTGCAGCCGTTTCCAATAATTACATTTTGCATAAAGATCCCTGCCTGCTGGTGACCAATAACGTTAAACAAAATAATGTTATTCTCACTGCCGACCTTAATGCAGTTTTCACGAATTGTATTTTCTGGGGAGAAAATGGCAGTGCAGAAGATGAAGTGGTAGTGTCTAAACAAGGCACTAATCCATATCTGGTTCAATTTAGTAACTGCCTCTGGAAAGTGAAAAACAATCCTTCCGATGTAACGGCAAGCAATATCATCTCCAATCAAAATCCAGCTTTCGACAGCATCAACGTAGAAAAAAAGATATATAATTTCCGTCTTAAATCAAGTTCACCTGCAATTAATAAAGGGATCATGACAAGTATAACCATCGACCTTGATGGAAATCCCCGGAATATTGGCCTGCCTGATATGGGCAGTTACGAACACCAATAATTGTGATATTCCAATTTAGTTTTCCATTCCTTGTGCCCCCGTGTTCTTCTTAGTGTTCTTTGTGGTGAAAAAAAGCCTCCACAAAGAACACCAAGAAGAACACAAGGGGCACAAGTGAAGCGTTATTTCAATCGCAATGTTCAAAACCAAGTTACTTTTCGTTAAAACAGATTCCATCCGCAACCATTTCTCCAACAATTTTGTTGTATTCGCTGTATATTGTAAATCAAAATCACCAAATATGTTACGTATTGCTACTTTATCGTTATTCATCATCACAATGGCTGTCGGAATTTATGATTTTAAAGTACCCGGGTTAGATGGCGGATCAATTGACCTCTCGAAATACAAGGGTAAAAAAATATTGATTGTAAATACTGCTTCCAAATGTGGTTATACACCTCAATACGAAGAGCTGGAAAAATTATATGAAACCTATCAAACCAAACTGGTGATCATAGGTTTTCCTGCTAATAATTTCGGTGGACAGGAACCTGGAACCAGCACTGAGATCAGCGAGTTTTGCAAAAAGAATTACGGCGTTACTTTTCCTATGGCAGAAAAAGTTTCCGTAAAGGGCGACGATATACATCCTTTGTTCAAATACCTCAACGATGAAGCAAAAAAAATAGGTGTTGATGATCCTATCAAATGGAACTTCACTAAATTTTTAGTAGATGAGAACGGGAAACTTGTAGCAGTGTTTCCAAGTAAAGTGAAACCGATGAGTGAAGAAATTACGAAGTATTTGAATTAATAATTACAATTTAATTTGGTAGCCTGCTAATTATAGCAGGCTTTTTTTATTTGGTTCTCTCTGTGCAGCTCTGTGTGATCTCTGTGAAACTCTGTGTAATTAAGGATTGTTACACAGAGTTTCACAGAGATCACACAGAGCTACACAGAGACATTTTGCTTTTCCTGAATTTTTACTTTTGACTTTTTAATTTCAGCTTATTTTTACCCCATGGAGTTCAAAGACGTCATCGGCCAATCTGAAGTAAAACAGCATCTCCGCGAAATGGTAGATCAAAACAGGTTGAGCCATGCATTAATCTTTTTGGGTAAGGAAGGTAGCGGTGCATTACCGCTGGCGCTGGCATTCAGTACTTATTTAATTGAGCAGTCAGAAAAAAATGCAAAGCCGGTAACTACTTCTTTATTTGGAGAAGCCATGCCTGCCGGGGGTTCAGGTGAAGGTGTACGACAGGCAAAAAAATATATTCATCCCGACGTTCACTATTCTTATCCCGTTATTCCAAAAAAGAGCGGCGATAAACCCGTTAGCACCGACTATATCCAGGATTGGAGAGATTTTATACAATCCTACCCCTATGGTAATGTTTACGACTGGTTACAGCTCATTGGAGCAGAAAACAAGCAAGGCAATATAACTGCGCATGAATGCAATGATATTATCCGCAAATTGAATTTGAAAAGCTTTGAAAGTGAGTATAAGATCCTGATTCTTTGGATGCCCGAATACCTGGGTAATGAAGGAAATAAATTGCTAAAACTGATCGAAGAACCACCTCCCAATACGCTTTTCATACTGGTAGCGGAAAACGATTCATTGATTTTACCCACTATTTTATCAAGATGTCAGCTGGTAAAAATTCCACCGCTGAATTCCGCTGATATTAGTTCGGCGCTCATGGAAAGAAACAATATAACCGCGGCACAAGCCAGCCAGGTTGCAGGCATAAGTGAAGGAAACTACCGAGAAGCACTTCAACTGTTGCAACATGCGGATGAAGACTGGCAGGATCTTTTGAGAGAATGGCTGAATGCTGCACTTAAAAGCGGACCGGCGGCACAGGTTAAATGGATCGAAGAAATCAGCAAAATGGGAAGAGAAAAGCAAAAACAATTCCTCCGCTATTTTAACCATCTGCTGGAGCAATGTATCAGGCTTAGAACGATGGGAGACCTAAACATACCAGGATCCGTTGATAATCAATCCTTAATGCCCGATAAAGAAAGAGATTTCGCGCTTCGTTTAAATAAGATGGCCGACATCAGCCAGCAGGAAGCCATAATCCAGGAATTAGACAAAGCCGCCTATTATATTGAGCGTAACGCTAATGCTAAAATGTTGTTTCATGCGTTAACCATTAAGCTTTACCATATTATTAGGGATAAAGCATTAATTTTGGTTAATTGAGGTATGTGTGTTTGGTTATTGTGGTTTGGAGTTTGTGCGTATTTGGATGATTTTTGGGACTGTCTTACTCCACTATATTCATCTTTCGTTGTGTCACTCACTGCATCAGTATATCGCTAATCAACAGACTATTGTTGATTTTTGCGCGCTGAACTGGGTTTTTCGCGTAAGTGATTACCCCCGCTTCTAAAATCGGGCTGTGACGCAACCTGAGTTTAATATCCATTCTACCACGCACCTCAACAATTATTTATTCATCGGACCTGGATTGAAACCTGTGAAATTGATGACAAGCATAAGGTAATATAATGCCCCAGCTTGAAAATGTAAGGATAGCGATTCGACCTGGTCTTCATAAATCGAACATAGAATGGGATGCAGTAGTTGCGGAACTGGTAAGCCAAATGGCTGTAAAAGCAATGGAGGATGTTCAACAGGTGGTTGTAACCGAATGAATGTGCACGACTGGTTATCTAATATTCCTTTCGCCGACACAGAAAACGCCTGTAAAGTTGTAGAAGTTTTATTCAATAAAGGAAGCCGTAAAGATTTTTTCAGGAACAATACGCTTCAACATTTCGAAAAAGGTGACCAGGTTACCGTTGAAGGCGTAAGTGGTTTTGATGTAGGAGAAATTAGTTTAACAGGTGAAGTAGTTCGGTTGCAGCTTAAGAAAAAAGGCCTCGATGAACTGAACCCGGAAATGAAAAAAGTATTACGCCGGGCTGGTGAGCGCGACCTGGAACAAATGAAACAGAATAAAGCCCGCGAGCAGGAAGCGCTGATTCGTACACGCGCCATTACGCGCCAGCTTAACCTCGACATGAAAATGAGTGAGGTAGAAATTCAGGCCGATGGTCGCAAAGCCACATTCTTTTATATCGCCGATGATCGTGTAGATTTCCGTGAACTTATTAAGATACTGGCCGGCGAATTCAAACTGAAAGTTGAAATGCGCCAAATCGGGGCAAGGCAGGAAGCCGCAAAAGTGGGAGGAGTTGGAAGCTGTGGCCGTGAATTGTGTTGCAGTACCTGGCTCACCGATTTCAAGAGCGTGAATACTACAGCCGCACGTTATCAAAATTTATCCATCAATCAAACAAAACTCAGCGGCCAGTGCGGTAGATTGAAATGTTGTTTGAATTACGAACTCGATACTTATCTCGACGCATTACAGCAATTCCCAAATAACGCTGAAACTATCCAGGTGGCAAGAGGTACGGCTACATTAATCAAGAAAGATATTTTCAAAAACCTGATGTGGTACGTGTTGCCCGAAAGCAATAAGCAATACCCTGTTACTATTGAAAGAGTAAGGAAAATACGAACACTGAATCTCCAGGGTGTTATACCTGACGAACTGGAAGTAGTAGATGTAACAACAAATAAACCTAAAGAAATAGAGCCTGAGTTTGTAGACGTAGTGGGACAGATCAGTTTGCGAACACTTGATAAAAAAGAACGTCAGAAAAAGCAACAGGGACCACAACAACGCGGTGGCCGTGATCAGCAAAGAGGCCCGCAACAACAAGGTCAACGCCCGCCACAAAATGGACAGGGTCAGCAAGGTGGATCACAACAAAGACCTCCGCAACAAGGCGCTGGTCCACGTCCACCACAACAGGGCGGAAGCAATCAACGTCCGCAGCAAAGTGGGCCATCACAGAGACCGAATCAACGACCACAACAACCTCAACAAAGAAGGGGGACCCAACAAGGCGGTGGACCACAACAGAGGCCTCCACAACAAGGGCCTCAGCAAAAGCCACCTCAACAAGGACCGGATAACGAAACAAAATCTTAAAAAAAAGGCGACTATTAAATGTCGCCTTTTTTATACCTGCTATTTATTATACGTGAGCGTTATATTAGAAATAATGCCTGTGGATCCCGCAGTTTTTAAACTTGAAAGAAATCCATGTTTATTATATCCCAATTCCATCTGGTTTACAAAACTATTTGTCCAAATTATTTTGCCATTTTCATCCTTCGCTACATCCTGATATGAGATTTTATCCGGGAGGCTCTTATAATTTCTAATGAGATTTTCTGAAGTATTGAAAATGTGTAGACATTCTCTCATTACAACCAGGTTGTAATAGTCGAGCTGATTACTGTAATTTTTCTGATACTCATAATTTGCAGTATATTCTGTCGACGATTTTGAAAAATATACACTTGATCCGCTGTTTTTTGTAGTGGAGTTTAAAAGGTCTGTACGAATAGAACTCTTCAGCACATTATTTTCATTATTCAGTACGGTAGTTATAACATGTACATCTATTGTAGTTCCCGCTGGCGACCCCATGGGTATATATGAGGCAGAATCATATTTCCTTTCAGTTATTTTCGTCGGGATCGCTGAGGAGTTATATTCAAAAAAAGTAGTGTCGTAGCTTTTATTTTTCTGAATAATACCGACTCCATTAAGATCCATGTACTGGTATTCTATTCTTGTCATTGGCAATCCTTCACTATTTACAGTATATTTTATGTCGTGTACCTCTTTCAGCTTTTCATTTAAAACAGGGCTTATAACAATTTCATTACCCGGATAGCTAATACTGTAACTAGTGGTTTTTGTACCCCCATTTGTTTGACCTGAAATATAGATAATCCGACCCTGGGCATCATATTCTAAATATGTGACGAATACATTTGTGTTTGCAGAATTTGTACTGGTAATACTCTGCAACCTGACTTCTGCGGGATCAACAGAATTTTTTTTGCATGCGAAAATGATACAGAATAGAAATGCAAAATGAATTTTTCTCATAGAAAGGTTTATCCGAAAATAAATATTTGTATTTAAAACAACGACTAATCCTGCTTTTTCTTATAAAACAAAAAGACCACGATTCTACATTTTGATTATTTTTAATACATGCTCAAAAGACGCATTATGAAAATATTTATAGTGGTAGGAATAATTTTATTAGTGTGGCTGGTACTGGCGCAGAGCTGTATGACTTTTCGGGTAGCCGACGCCGATGCAAAACAAAAGTTTTCTGAAAAGGGATTAACACTAACTACCAATACTATTGAAGTAGAGAAACATCATATTCATTATGCGCAAACCGGCAAAGACACACTTCCTACTATATTTTTCATACACGGTACACCGGGCAGCTGGGATGCTTTTAGCGGATATCTGCAAGATTCATTACTGTTACAAAAATTTCGTTTAGTCTCCATCGATAGACCCGGATTTGGCAATAGTGATTATGGCAAACCAGAAAACCTGGCGCGGCAATCTCAGCTTATCAGTCCCTTGTTTAAACAATTACAAAATGGCAAACCGTTTTTTTTAGTGGGACATTCTTTAGGAGGACCGATGATCATAAAACTGGCCGCTGATAATGAAAATATGTTTAGCGGTATTGTAGTGATTTCTGGTTCTATTGATCCGTATGAGGAAAAACCGGAAAGATGGAGACCTGTACTTTTTGAAACACCTTTAAATTATTTTATACCCGGTGCAATGCGGCCCTCGAACGAAGAGTTATGGTACCTCAAAAAAGACCTGGTTCTTTTGCAGGACGATTTTAAGAAAATCGTTTGCCCGGTTTATTTTATTCATGGTTTAAATGATACCTGGGTGCCACCTGGCAATGTGGAGTATGGGAAAAAACTGTTGGTGAATGCACCGGAGATTGGAGAACTGATGATTCCTGGTGCTAATCATTTTATTCCCTGGACGAAGTTTAAGGAGATAAGAGATGTATTATTATACTTGCATTAGCTTAGGCTGGCTGAACATTGAATATTGACATTGAATATTGAGAATTTGCTTACAATTTGATGGAGAAAATGTTCAATATTCAATGTCAATATTCAATATTCAATAATGAACACCTGGATATACCCAACCTAATGTTAAACGTTGAGAATGAACGCTTCCAAAGCATTTGAAAATCTCCTGATTTTTGTATCTTGTTCCCCTAAACTCGAATAATATGTCAATTTTTAAATCCGGTAATCCAGCCTTAAGTGAAAAAAGATTTCAGAATACTGTTACTACTCACGATGGTGAAGTAATGACTGAAAGAGGAACCCTCAATAAATTTTTCTTTTTATTTATAATGGTGATGGCATCCGCCAGTTTTACCTGGAGTGCTTTTTACCAGGGCAAAGATGTTATGCCCTGGATGATTGGTGGTGCAATAGGCGGGCTTGTTGTAGCAATCGTAATGGCATTTAAACCGCAATGGGCTCAATACCTTGCACCGGCTTATGGTTTATTGGAAGGTGTTTTTATTGGAGGTATTTCTGCTTTGTATAACCAGGCGTTTGCACAATCTGCACCCGGCATTATTATGCAAGCGGTTGTATTAACTTTCGGAACTGTAATCGCAATGTTTATATTATACAGAACAGGTGTTATTAAAGCTACTGAAAGATTTAAGTCGATAGTAATAACTGCAACAATGGGTATCGCTATATTTTATTTACTGGCGATGGTACTACGTATGTTTGGTATTGATATTGCGTTCCTGCATGAAGGAAGTATGTTGGGAATAGGTATCTCTCTTTTCATCGTAGGTATAGCTGCACTAAATCTTATTCTTGATTTTGATATGATTAAAAAAGGCGCTGAAGCAGGAGCTCCAAAATACATGGAATGGTATGGTGCTTTTGGTTTGATGGTTACCATTGTGTGGTTGTATATTGAAATGCTGCGTTTGTTATCGAAAATAAATAGCAGGGATTAATTAAAAATGAAGAATTAATAATTAATAATATTTCTAAGTTAGAAGGCCGCGATAATCGCGGCCTTTTTTTATTGCAGATGTTCTTTTATACTGCAGAGACGCAGCGTCGCGGAGAAAAAATATTACTAAATTCTAATATCTCCGCGATGCTGCGTCTCTGCGGTAAAAAAAATAAGAGGCCACAATATTGCAGCCTCTTATAAATTTCAGTATTATTAATTCTTAATTATTCATTATTAATTATCTAAAACCATCCCCATCCAGCAAGTTTCCTATCCCACCTAAAATACTGCCTTCCTCTTTACGATGCCCTACGCCATAGGAAATAATTTTACTTGCAAGGCGGCTGATAGGTAATGATTGCAGCCACACTTTTCCCGGTCCGCGCAATACTGCGAAAAACAATCCTTCTCCACCAAAAACCCAGTTACGAACACCTCTTACCAGTTCAATATCAAAATCAATATTGCCCGTATAAGCAACAACACAACCTGTATCTACACGAAGCAATTCTCCTGCTGCCAATGTTCTTTCCACTACATAACCACCAGCATGCATAAATGCCATTCCATCGCCTTCCAGCTTTTCCATGATAAAACCTTCGCCACCAAAGATACCGGTCCCTAACCTGCGCTGAAACTGGATGCCAATGCTAACACCTTTTGCAGCGCAGAGAAAAGCATCTTTTTGCGCAATTACTTTTCCACCATGCTCGCTAAGATCCATCGCAATAATTTTACCGGTATAAGGTGCCGCAAAACTTACTCTTCTTTTACCATGACCAACATTGGTAAATGCGGTCATAAATAAACTTTCACCGGTAAGTACGCGTTTACCTGCAGCAAGGAGTTTCCCGAAAATGCCCGACTGCTGACTTTGCTGTGAGCCATCGCCGAAAATGCTTTGCATTTGTATTTGATCATCCATCATCATAAATGCACCGCTTTCAGCAATAGCGGTTTCATTGGGATCGAGTTCAATTTCTACAAATTGCAGTTCTTCACCGTAAATTTTGTAGTCTATTTCATGATTACTTCTCATGTCAAATTTTTTTATGAAGTTAGAAGGAAAGAAATTATCAGGATGCAAAATTTGATGAAAGGTTAGACGGCTTTCTGCCAGATGTATTTGTTTAAACTTTGAAAAGTTACTTAATACAACGTCGAAAAGGTATTGAGAACAAAGCTTGTCGAAGGATGTTACACAGGATAAAAAAAAGCCGCCTTTAAAGGCGGCTTTTCATATACTAAAACTGTTACATTAGAACCAACTACCTACAAACTTGTCATCAACAGCTTCGCTTTTTAACTTTCTTCTCCTGCGTGATACTTTTGATATTTGCACAAAAGCGGTTATAATCATTAATGGCATGAAAAGGAAGATCATTGGTGGAATACCCATGAAGCTGATCCACTTGCCACCGAACATTCTTTGCATAGGTCTTCTTAATCGTTCTGCTATCAGGTACATACTAGGCACCATAATCAAAGTCATGAAGAAGGCAAATGCCAAACCAAATATTATGGTCCATGATAATGGTTTCCAGAACGCAACGTTATCGCCACCAAAGAAGATCTTTGGATTAAGTTCAGAGAATAATGTAACGAAGTTGATGTTGAAACCAACTGCTATCGGGATAAAGGCAAGTATCGCAGCCAATGCTGTCAACAATACCGGGATGATACGGGTTTTACCCGCCTGAATAGCAGCTTCCCGCGTTTTCATTCCTCTTCCGCGTAGCTCATCGGTAAACTCAATTACAAGAATACCATTCTTTACCACGATACCTGCAAGACCAACTATACCAAGTCCGGTCATTAATACTGAAACTTCCATTCCGGTGATCGCAAATCCAAGTAAGACCCCGATTATACTAAAGATAATTTCAGTTAAGATGATAACAGATTTGCTAACACTATTAAATTGAATTACCAGGGTAAGTAGTATTAACATCAATGCAATTGCAAGGGCTTTCAAAAGGAATGCTCCTGTCTCTGCCTGCTGCTCACCTTCACCTGTTTGTTTGATCGTTGCATTGTCTGCTTTACCGGTGAAATTTGCTATATGCTTCGTTATTTCAACATTTACTCCGGTAGCATTATAACCTTTAGTGGTTAATACATTTGATCTGATGGTAATTAAGCGTTTCTGATTTTTTCTTTTCACGCTTCCTAAAGTACTGGTGGGTTCAACTTTCACCAATGCACTGATAGGTATATTTTTCACTGCGCCACCAACAGCCATATCTCTGAACGAAACCCGCATATTAAGCAGATCGACGAGGCTTTTACGCTGCAGCTCATTGTTGCGCAACTGAATTTTATACTCTTCTTTACCTTCTTTGATTTTGGATACTTCACGACCAAATAAAGCGGTACGGATTACCTGTCCAATCTGGCCAGACGAAACACCTTCCACCAATGCTCTTTCACGGTCAACAGTAAGCGTAATTTCAGGATTGGTTAAATCTACATCCATTTTTAATTCTTCAACGCCCGGAACCTGGATTGAATCGAGATAGTTCTTAAGGTTTACAGCAGTTTTAATGAGCGCATCAAAATCTTCGCTGGCTACCTCAATATTGATTGGAGGATCGGTGGGAGGACCGCCACTTTCCTGGTCAACACTTATTTCTGCGCCAGGTATACCCTTCAAGGCTGCTCTTACTTTATCGAGATAAGGTTTTGTAGAAACGCCATGTCTTCTTTCAAATTCCACAAATGATACCTGTATCCTTCCTAACTCACTTCGTGTACTTCTATCGCCTGCTGCAGGATCGCTGGCACCAATAGCAACGTTACTGATTACACTTTCAACTATTGGATTTTTCTTACCATTATCAATCCCCAAAACATGGTTTACCTTGGCTTCCAGCGTTCGTGTAACAGAATCGGTATATTCTACATTTGTTCCTACAGGTAATTTCAGGTAAACATATAATTGATTGGGGTCAGCTTTTGGAAAGAAAGTTATCCCAATACGATTGGTTGATAGTCCAATAGAAAATACTATAAACGAAAATATCAATAATGCGATAGTACCCAGCAATAACCAAACTGGTCTCCATCCTGCTAAAGCCCACCTTAAAAGATTTTCATAGTGCCCCATGATCCAGGGCAATACCCTGTTCTGGAATCCATGAATTGCATCTTCAAGTACAAAGCGGTTAAGCAGTACTAATAACATGAAAAATATAATCAGGTTACCGAGGAATGTAGCACCCATTAAATCAAGCACAATACCTAATGCAACAGGTATCCAGAAAGATGGCTTTTTAAATACATCCGATTTCTTTTCTTTTTCTTCTCCTTCAGGATGATTCATGAAATCAACCGCAAAAACAGGGTTCATAATAAATGCAACCACCAATGAAGCTGCGAGGGTAAAGATCAGCATCGTTGGAAGGTAGACCATGAACTTGCCAATAATTCCTGGCCAGAATAATAAGGGGAAGAAGGGCGCAAGTGTTGTAATGGTTCCCGCTAATACCGGAACAAATACTTCTCCCGCAGCCATTCGTGCAGATGTTGGTGCACTTAATTTACCATTGCCTTGTACAAATATCCGGTGAGTATTTTCGATAACCACGATGGCATCATCTACTATAATACCCAACCCAAACAATAATGCAAATAGTACGATGAAGTTGAGCGTTACATGGGTACCAACAATTAGATCTGCCGCCGGTAGAAATAGGAAGGCAACGAACATACTTAGTGGTACTGATAATGCCACAAAGAATGCATTGGTTACACCCATGAAAAACATCAATACAATTAGTACCAGGATAAATCCAATGATAATTGAGTTCACCAGGTCGTTGAAAGATATTTTTGTCTTAATGCTCAGATCACCTGTGATAACAGTAGTTAATTGCTTAGGAAAAATTATCCCGCGGGATTCGTCCACAACTTTTTTAACACCTTCGCTGGTTTCAATTAAATTCTCACCAGCGCGTTTAATAATATTTAGTGTAACTACATTCTTCCCGTCCAGACGCGCATAACTTTCCCTTTCCTTCGTAGTATCTTTTACTACAGCAATGTCTTTAAGATAAATAGGAGCTCCTGCCGTATTTCTGACGATCAGTTTTTCTATATCAAATGCAGTTTTTAATTGTCCTTTAAGCTGAAGGGTGCGCTTCATGTTACCCACATCGAGCAGACCGCCTGATATATCAAGATTTTCTCTTTGTACTGCAGCTGCAATGTCGTCGAATGTTACACCAACGCTTTGCATCCTGTAATTATCCACGTTTATCTGGAACTCACGTTCAGGCGCACCTACAATATCAACCCTGTTTATCTGCGGTAAATCTTCAAGCTTATCTTTTAAATCGTCTGCATATTTTTTTAATCGTTGCAGGTCATAGTCGCCGCTTAAATTCACACTCATTACCGGGAAGTCAGAAAAATTTACTTCAAGCGCAGTGGGCTCCTGTGTAAGATCTGTAGGCAGATCCTGCTTCGACTTGTCTACTGCATCTTTTACTTTCTGAAGCGCGATATCAGTTTTAACTTCTGTATCAAACTCCACGATAATAGCAGAATAATCCTGCTGTGACGTACTTGTAAATTTTTTAATCTTGGCACCGGTAATTCCCTTGATTTGTTTTTCTATCGGGCGGGTTACCAGGTTCTCAATATCTTTTGGAGAGTTACCGAAATATATCGTTTGTACATAAATAGTTGGGATAACGATATCCGGAAACTGTTCCTTAGGTAATGTTACAAACTGGAAAACTCCAGCCAGTGTTACGAAAAGCATTACCAGGTAAATGGAAACTTTGTTTTTAATACTCCAGGTAGTTGGGCCAAACTCCTTAAACTTGCCTTTTACATTCTCTATTAAGCTCATACAATTATTTTATTATTATTAGTCATCTTTTCTCCCAGTAGTCTTCACTTTCGTCATTCCATCTGCTTCACTTAACCGGAAATCCCAACAGTTATATTATTTGGCCGCAGTGGTTAATAACTGGCCATCATAAAGATTCTGATAACCATCAGAAATAATCACGTCTCCAACCTGTAGCCCACTTTTTATTTCGAGTTTATCACCATACAGTTCACCAATCGTTATTGGTTTTTTTCTTGCTATGCTTTTACCATTCTCTTTTACGGCTACCATAACAAATTTGCCTTTATCATCTGTTTGCATGGTATTGATCGGAATAGTAATGGCTTCCTGTACGCTGTAATCCTGGATCCTCACCAACGCGATCTGGTTTGGACGAAGATTTTTATCTGTAGGAATTTTGGCTTCAATAAAAAAGCTTCTATTGATAGGATCAATTAATTTACCAGCTGCAGTAACTTTTGCGTCAAGATCCTGGTGGAGATCGGGAAGCGTAATTTTTACCGGCGTACCAACACCCACTTTACCCAAATAATTCTCGGGAATCTGTGCGGTAGCTTTTAGGTTCGTGGTATTTACAATCCTGATTTGCGGTGTATTGCCAATCATTCCCATAAAAGTTTCACCCACTCTTACATTCACATCATCGGCTACACCGCTCACATCACTTGTTACGTTAGAAAAACTGAGTTGTTCTTTTGCAAGGTTCAATCCATCCTGTGCGCTTTTCAACTGGTTCTCTGCATTCTCAACATTATTTTTTGCACTGATTAACTGAACTTCTGTACCAATATTCTGATCCCAGAGATTCTTTTGTTTCTGGTATATACTTTTTAAAAACTCTACCTGTGTTTTTGCGGTATTAACGCCCTGTGTTGCGCTTGCTACTTGTTGGCGCGCCACGGCGTCATCAAGTTTTAACAGGAGCTGGCCTTTACGAACCGCATCTCCTCTTTTTACATAAAGCGCCTTTACCTGGCCTGGACCACCACGTGGAGTTATTATGGAAACATTTTCTGATTCAATTTTTCCCTGGAGATCGATAAAATGTGAAAACTTCTCACGCGCAACTGTAGTGAATACAACGAGTTTCGCTTTTTCTTCCTTACCAAAACTGGTATCAATCTTCGCCAGTTCTTTTTCCAGGTTAGCGATTTCTTTTGCTGTAGATTCCTGAACTTTCTTTAAGGCTTCAAGTTTTGCTTTCTTTTCTTTTACTTCATCAGTGTCTTTTGTAGTAGCCCCGCAGGATGCAAGGATAATGGTCGCGGCTAAAAGAATGATGTTTGCTGTCTTTTGCATATATGCTGTTTTAATTAGGTCAATTAATAATTTATTGAAGTTTGCCGGTTGCTTTGAAATAGTCAACCTTAGCTACAATGGCGTCGTATAGCGCCTGTACAAAATTGGTTTGCGCCTGCTGCAGATCGGTTTGTGCCGATGTTATTTCAGTATTGGAACCGGTACCTACTTCAAATTTCTTTTTGGTTTGATCATATACATTTTCAGCCAGCGTCATATTTTTTCGCTGGTTATCAAGTGTGGCAATAGCAGCCGAAAAGTTTGCTCTCGCCTGGGCGATATCGTTATCAATGGATATTTTGAGGTTATCCATTTGATTAACCGTTTTCTGCAATTCGAATTTCGATTTCTTTATCCGTGCATCTTTTGCGAAGCCATCAAATATTGGGATATTAATACTTACACCTACATATGAGCTGGTAAAATAATCTCCGGTTAAAAAGTCCCACTGGTTCCGCTGTGCATTTTTATTGTAACCTGCATTCAAATTAGCTGTTGGAGCATATGTTAGTTTGTATCTTTTGATATTAAACTCATTCAATTTTCTATTCAGCTCCAGGAACTGGAATTCTTTCCGATCCTCATATCTAAAGTTTTCACTTTCCAGTAAACCTTCCCTGATCTGATTGTAAGTAAGGGTATCTGTAAGTACCAGGCTGTCTTTGATCGGCATACCCATTAACAACTTCAGACCCAGGAAACCATTATTAATTGAATTGAGGGTCTTCAATTTTTGTGTTTCCACGTTAGAAATCTGCACATCAATTTTATCGATGTCGAGTTTTTCAGCAAAACCATTTTGGTGCATGATCCTGGTGTCGTGCTGAAGCTTCTGAAGCCTGTTTAGATTGGCATCTAATAAAGTAACCTGTGTTTTACTGGCGATCAGTGAATAATACACTTTGTAAACATTCGCCTTTATATTTTCTTCCGTTACTTCCCTGCTTTTATCCGAAAAAGCCACAGCTGTTTCCCTGGCCTGTAAGCCAACAAATACCTGGCCATCGAACAATATCTGAGACAGTGTAACTCCGGCATTGGCAACCCATTTGGTTCCAAATTGTGCCTGGATTAAGCCAAAATCTGATGGACTTTTGATAGTGTTTCCGCTACCATCTTTAACCCCTTCAGCAGACAATACCCCATAAGTACCCTGTGCAATGAAGTTGGGAAAGCTTTGTACGGCAACGTTCGGGTAATAAGTAGATCCGAGATTACCATTCAGTTGTGGATAGGCCATCGCAGTAACTTCACGATTGGTTTGCTCCTGTATTTTGACATCGAGCAGGGCATTTTTTACCTGCACGCTATTTTTTACTGCATAATCCACGCTTTGCTTTGCGGAAAATTCATGCCTTTCCTGGGCCTCAGTGCTGGTTGTAAAGGCAGCCAGTACAACCATCAACATTATCTTACTTAACTTTTGTAGCTGCATGATTCGATTGTTTTTTTTGTCTTTCTTGCTTGTATTTTAAAATCAGTGTATGTCCTTTCAAATTGGCAACGCCATGCACATAGTGCTGAATAATTTCCTGTTCAATGGTTACCAGGTTTTGCTTAACCTGCATCTGAAATTCCTTGTTAAAGCAAACCATGATGCTTTCCACCCTGAAACGCGAAATAATTTCAACATCAATGTCCTCCCTGTAGATCCCTTCTTCAATACCCCTTAATAAATTCTTGCGCATTACATTGTAAAGAAACTCGTTCTTGTAGAGGCGGAATTTTTCGTAGGCTGTAGGATGGTATTTTTGCATGTCGAAAAGCAGTGACGGATTCATACCGCCCAGCGTTTCCACGATCATATCCATAGCGATAAAAATTTCGTGAACGGCATTTTCAGAGAGGGAAACATCCCGTTCACAACAATCCTTGTTACTGGTAATAACATCGCTTAAAACCGCCTGAACCAGCTCGTCTTTATCGGCGAAAAACTGGTAAATTGTCTTTTTACTGATACCAAGTGCATTAGCAATATCATCCATGCTTACGCTCCTTAGGCCGTATTCCATGAATAAATCATGGGCCTTTTGCTGTATTCTTTCTTTGTTACCTATTTCTGACATAAGACCGCAAAACTAAGGAAACTTTTTTTGTAACGAGAGTTTCCATCAGTTTTTTTTACCATCTGTCATAAAAAGATGATGCCAGTCAAGCTTACGATCGTTAGTTTTTGGAAGGTGCTTAATCGATCAAATAACCCGCTTTTTAACCTGTTAAACACCCTTTTTTAAACCGTTTATTCACCGGCCTGGTTTACTGTTTGTTTAGTAGGTTTGTACTCAAAATCATTTAATTAGGGCCAGGTAATTGAATATTGAGCATTGAACGTTGATTATTGAATATTTCTTCCTTTTGAATATTCAATAATCAACGTTCAACGCTCAATATTCAATTAAGATCGCTCAACACTTATACCTCAATTATGCTTCAACCAACTAATAGCCGGCCACGGCTGTGGAATTGGAGAAAAATATTCCAGTATTTTCTCCAGGGGATTTTAGTAGTAGCGCCGGTAAGTATCACCATTTACCTCATTTATTGGTTTGTATCTTCAGTCGATAACCTGGTCCCTATTTTCACTATTAAGGACGAAAGCGGTCATATTACCAACCGCAATTATGGTTTAGGTTTCCTTGCCATTATCGCAACCCTGGTTGTTATTGGGTACCTGAGTTCCAATTTTATCACCAGCCGGATATTTAGTCTTTTCGACGGCTGGCTCGAGCGTACACCAGGCATTAAATTCATCTATTCGTCGGTAAAAGATTTTTTTGAAGCATTTGCCGGTAACAAAAGAAAATTCAATAAGGCGGTATTGGTTAGTATTTACAACCCCGACGTTTTCCAGGTAGGATTTATTACAGGAGAAGATGCCAGCCAGTTTGGTTTATCGGAGGATCATGTAACGGTCTACATTCCATATTCCTATTCTTTCGCCGGGCAAACTTTTATTGTGCCCAGGAACAGGGTTAAAATGGTGGAACATGTGAGCGCTTCTGATGCAATGAAATTTGTATTATCGGGAGGTATTTCTGAAGTCGACGAAGATCATCATCACCATCCACCCAAATAGGCGGTGAAAAAGATTTTTCTTATACCAATATTCCTCTTGCTATGTCAACCGGTTTTTTGCTGGGGCTTTTTTGGCCACCAGAAAATAAACTACTACGCATTGTTTTTGCTACCGCCGGAAATGATTGTGTTCTATAAAAAACACATCGACTTTCTTAGCGAACATGCGGTTGATCCTGATAAAAGAAGATATGCGGTAGCCGAAGAAGCGCCACGTCATTACATTGACATCAATCATTATGGCGATTATCCTTATCCGGCGCTTCCACGTTTTTGGGATAGCGCGGTAGCCAAATTTGGGACGGATAGTCTTAATACTTATGGCATTGTACCCTGGTGGATACAAACCATGCAGCAAAGGCTTACAAAAGCTTTCAGGGAAAAAAATGCTGCGAGAATACTAAAACTCTCTGCCGAAATTGGCCATTATATCGCCGATGCACATGTGCCGCTACATGCCAACAATAATCATAATGGACAACTTACCGGACAAAAAGGAATTCATGCATTTTGGGAGAGCCGCATTCCGGAACTGCTGGCAGAAAAAGAATGGGATTTTTTTATTGGCAAAGCAACTTATATAAAAAACATCGGCCAATTTTCCTGGGCAAGAGTGCTGGAAAGCGCCGCCGCGTCTGATACCGTTTTAAAGTTTGAAAAGAAATTATCAGATGATTTTCCAACTGATTTGAAATATGCTTTTGAAGAAAGAAACGGCATGCTTGTTCGTCAATATTCTTCCGCCTATACTAAAGCCTACAATCAACTATTGATGGGGATGGTTGAACGACGCATGCGGCAGTCTATTTATGCGGTTGCTTCTTTTTGGTATACGGCCTGGGTGAATGCGGGGCAACCCGACTTGAAAAACCTGGAAGAATTTACTTTTGGAGAAGAAGATTTAAAGGATTTGGATTCTCTATCTAAAGATTGGAAAAATGGTAGATTGAAAAACCTAGACTGTGACTAGTTGTATTTGTGCCCTTTGTGTTTCTTCAACTTGTGTTCTTTGTGGTGTTTTTTTCACCACGGAGGACACAAGTTGAAGAAACACAAGGGACACAATGTCAGCATTTTCAAGTAAATAACGCATCCCAATATTGATGCTAAAAAACATCGTTTAATCTCAATTTCCTGTTCACGACGTCCCCAATTCGTAGTACATTTGCGCCTCATTCAATTTATCATTTAAACAATTTGAACAGTGGTGCACAATTTTAATTCTGGTCCCAGTGTTTTACCACGGGAAGTATTTCAGCAAGCCAGCGAGGCCATCATTAATTTTAATAATACGGGCTTATCGATATTGGAAATCGGTCACCGCACCGAATTGTTCGAATCTGTTCTGAAAGAAGCTATTTCACTGGTAAAAGAATTGATGTTCCTGGATGATGCCCACGAGGTATTGTTTTTACACGGGGGTGCATCAACGCAGTTCTTCCAGGTTCCCATGAATATATTGGATGATACAGAAAGCGCCGCCTATCTTGATTGTGGTACCTGGGGTACAAAAGCCATCAAGGAAGCAAAGCTTTTTGGAAAAGTAGACGTAGTAGGATCTTCAAAAGATAAAAACTATACCTATATCCCAAAAGGGTTTACGATTCCTTCCAACTCAAAATATTATCACTATACCACAAATAACACTATCGAAGGAACGCAAATGCATGAGATTCCGGATACCAATATCCCATTGATTGCAGATATGAGTAGTGATATTTTGAGTCGCCAGATGGACTACAACCGTTTCGACCTGATTTATGCCGGCGCCCAAAAAAATGTTGGTGCCGCAGGTGTAAATCTGGTAGTGTTGAAGAAAGACCTGTTGGGAAAGGTGAGCCGTAAATTACCCAGTATGATGGACTATCGTAATCATATCGAAAACGGTTCCATGTTGAATACACCGCCCGTTTTTGCGGTATATGTTTGTATGCTCACCCTTCGTTGGTTAAAACAACAGGGAGGTGTACCCGCACTTGAAAGTATAAATGAGAAAAAAGCTGCACTGCTCTACGATACATTAGACGCACTTCCGCTTTTTACACCGAAAGTGGCAAAAGAAGATCGCAGTCTTATGAATGTGGTTTGGATCATGAAGGATGAAGCTATAGAAAAGGAATTTTTAACCGAATGTAAAGCAGCAGGTATGGTAGGTATTAAGGGCCATAGAACAGTTGGTGGTTTCAGGGCATCTTTATACAACGCTTTACCAATGAGTAGTGTAGAAACGCTTACTGAATTGATGCAAGATTTTTCAAGAAGGAAGGGGTGATAAGTCAAAAGTAAAAATTCAAAAAACTAAAAAAGTTCATGTCAATAATATCTCCGTTTAAAGCATTACGTCCGAAACAATCGATAGCAAAACAATTGGCTTCAAGGCCATACGATGTGTTAAATAGCAGCGAAGCCGCAGCAGAAGCCGCAGGCAATGAGGTTTCGTTTCTGCATATTACAAAGTCTGAAATTGATCTGCCGTTGGATATGGACAGTCATGCTATGCCGGTTTATGAAAAAGCAAAAGAGAATCTACTGGAATTTATCCAAAAAGGATATGTAAACAGGGAAGCTACTCCATGCTACTATATTTACGAACTAACAATGAATGGCCGGAGCCAGACGGGTTTAGTGTGTGCTTCGTCGGTAGATGACTATGAAAATGACATTATTAAGAAACATGAATTCACGCGCCCGGAGAAAGAACAGGATCGTATCAATCATATCAAAACGTCCGGAGCACAAACAGGAAATGTATTTCTCGCTTATCGCGATGTAGAGGAAGTGAACAACCTGATTGATGCCTGGAAAAAGGAACATGCGGCTGAATATGATTTTGTAGCAGATGATGACATACGGCATATTATCTGGGTAGTTAATGAAGACAAAACCATTAAGAAGATAACGGCTTTATTTGATACACAGGTACCCAATACCTATATAGCCGACGGACACCACCGTGCAGCATCAGCTGCCAAGGTAAGAAAGGCTTTAGGCAGTGCAGCAACCGCACAGGCAGATTATTTTCTTACTACATTGTTCCCTGCCAGCCAGCTCTATATTATGGATTATAACCGCGTTGTAAAAGATCTCAACGGATTAAGCGAGCAGGATTTTTTACGCGCTGTATATAGTGATTTTGAAGTCGAAAAAATTGGAGCGGCATTTTCACCTACACATTTACATGAATTTGGGATGTACCTGGGTGGTACATGGTTCAAATTAATTAGTAAAGAAGGAACTTATACTAACGATCCTATTGGTGTATTAGATGTAACCATTCTTTCCAATAATCTTTTAGATAAAATACTTGGGATAAAAGATCAGCGCACTGATAAAAGAATTGATTTTGTAGGAGGTATCCGGGGATTAGGTGAATTGGAGAAAAGAGTGAACAGTGGTGAAATGAAAGTTGCATTTAGTTTGCACCCCGTAACTATCCAGCAATTGTTTGATATTGCAGATAGCGGTAACGTAATGCCACCTAAAAGTACCTGGTTTGAACCGAAATTGAGAGATGGATTGTTAACACACCTGATTTATGAATAATTAGATTACGCTGAAAGAAATTGAACCATTTCACCTAATACTGTATCCATTTTCAATCTTCACAATTTGGTATAAACGGTTGTTAAAAGGCAGTTACAAAGGCATCGCACAGATAGGACGAACGCTGAACATTTATTAACTTCGGAAACTATGTACAAATTATTCATTTTATTATTGAGCATTGTCGCAACATCTGTTTATGCACAGGACCAGGATGTAAAAACCTTACAGGCAACGGCAAAAACATTTCAGCGCCAGGGCGATTATGGCAATGCCATTCTTGTTCTTAATAAAGCAATGGAAAAAGAACCTGCTAACCTCGAAGTGCAGATGGAACTTACCTATACTTACTATCTCAATCACGATTACGACAAAGCCCTCAAATTAGGTAAGCCATTGACAGAAAAGCCTGGTGCAGATATACGAGCTTACCAGATACTCGGACTTGTTTATAAATCAATAGAAGATCGCAAGGAATGCGAAAAATTATATAAAAAAGGTATCAAGGAATATCCAAACAGTGGTGTATTGTATAATGAGTATGGAGAAATGCTTTGGACCAAACAGGATTACAGCGCTATTAAGCAATGGGAAAAAGGAATTGAAGTTGATCCCAATTATTCGGGCAACTATTATAACGCGGCCAAACATTATTACATGACCATGGATAAGACCTGGAGCATTATTTATGGCGAAATGTTTCTTAATCTCGAAAGTTATACACAACGTACCGCTGAGATCAAGAATGTATTGCTGGACAGTTATAAAAAGCTTTTCACCGGAACGGATATTTTGAAAGACCAGGATAAGAAAAATGAGTTTACAACTGCTTTTCTTAACACGATGAAAAAAGAATCTTCTGTTGTTTCATCAGGTCTGACACCTGAAACGCTCACGATGATTCGCACGAAGTTTATTCTTGACTGGGATGCAGCATATGCGAATCGTTTCCCGCTCCGCTTATTCGACTATCATCGTCAATTATTAAAAGGCGGATTATTTGACGCCTATAACCAATGGCTTTTTGGTGCAGCTCAAAATCTCACCGCTTTCCAAAATTGGAGCACTACACATACGGATCAGTATGACGAGTTTTCTAAGTTTCAAAAAGGAAGGGTGTTTAAAGTTCCTGCAGGGCAGTACTATCAATCAAAGTAGATCACGGATCACGGATGGCCACGGATTAAAGGATTACACGGAAGAATTATCCTGTGCTTGAGATTATTGGAGTTAAATATCTGTGGATGTTCATAGCGTTATGAAAATCCATCCGTGTAATCCTTTAATCCGTGGCCATCCGTGATTCAGACAACAGCGACAATTATCTGTGTTTTTCCACGGAAAATTCTTATTTTGTTATACGCATCAAACACTTAACGATTGTATATGACGGAACCCCGCAGATTATTCGATTGCCTGGAATACCATCTCGAACGTTCGCCCTTAGAAGATATGCTGGCTGCAAAAGAAAATGGTCAGTGGAAAAAATATAGTACGCAGCAGGTGAGTGAACTTTCGAAGCAGTTGGCCGGGGGATTGTTAAATATGGGCATCTGTTGCGGTGATATGTCTGCATCCGGTCGCGATAAAATTGCGATCATGGCTAAGAACAGGCCAGAATGGATTTTACTTGACCTGGCAGTACAACAAATTGGTGCTTTACTAACTCCCGTATATCCCACTATTAATGCGAATGAACTGGAATTCGTTCTCAACGATGCACAGGTAAAAGTGGTGTTTGTAAATGATGAAGATACTTTTCACAAAGTGGTGAGCATTCAAAATAATGTACCCAGCCTAAAGGCTGTATTCTCTTTTGAGCATGTTACAAATGCACGTCACTGGAAAGAAGTGATCTCCATGGCATCACCTGAATCGATCGACAAGGTGAAAGAGATTTCAGACAAAATTACATACGACGATCTTGCCACTATTATATATACATCAGGAACAACCGGTAAGCCAAAAGGTGTGATGTTAAGTCACAGAAACATTTTAAGTAATGTAATGGCATCTATTCCATGTTTCCCGCCGGGCGAAAATATGCGCAGCCTTAGTTTCCTTCCGCTAAACCATATTTTCGAAAGAATGTGTACTTATCTCTATTTCTTTCGTGGGGTTAGTGTTTATTATGCAGAAAGTCTCGAAACAATTGGTGACAACCTGAAAGAAGTGCAGCCACATATATTTACTACCGTTCCCCGATTACTTGAAAAAGTTTACGATCGCATTATGCAAAAAGGGATGGCGCTAAGCGGTATAAAAAAGAAATTATTTTTTTGGGCCCACGATCTCGCCACAAAATTTGAGATCAATAAAAACCAGGGTGCCGGTTATCGGTTTCAATTAATGCTGGCTAATAAGATTATTTTCAATAAATGGCGTGAGGGCCTGGGCAACCAGTTGAAATGCATTGTTTCGGGTGGTGCTGCCTGCCAGGTAAGGCTTATCAGAATTTTTACGGCTGCGCAAATCCCTATTTTAGAAGGTTATGGTTTAACTGAAACATCACCGGTTATTACGGTGAATAGATATAATGAAGACGATCGCATGTTTGGCACCGTTGGACCCTTAATTGATGGAGTAGAAGTAAAAATTGCGGAAGATGGTGAAATATTATGCAAGGGTGATAATGTAATGGTGGGTTATTATAATCGTCCTGATTTAACGGAAGAAGCCATGACGGGCGGCTGGTATCACACTGGCGATATCGGTATGATGGTAGATAATAAATTTTTAAAAATCACCGACCGCAAAAAAGAGTTATTCAAAACCAGTGGTGGAAAATATGTAGCGCCATTACCAATCGAAAACAAGTTAAAAGAATCAATGCTGGTTGAACAGGTAATGGTGGTAGGCGCAGAAAAGAAATTTGTAGGTGCATTGATTGTACCTTCTTTTCCCAACCTTAAAGACTGGTGCAGAAAGCATGGTGTTGATGAAACAACCGATAACGAGAATCTACTCCGCAATCCCAAGGTAATCGCCATGTATAGAGAACTGGTTGAAAGTTTTAATAAATTTTTCAATCATGTAGAGCAAATCAAAAAATTTGAATTGCTTCCTTACGAATGGAGTATTGAAACCGGTGAACTAACCCCTAAAATGAGTCTGAAAAGAAAAGTGGTTATGGAGAAATACAGGGATGCTATTGAAAGAATTTACGATTAAACAGGATTGCTGAATAGAAATTTATTTCCCTGCAGCTCCAATGCAACGTGTGGGTATTTTTCCCTGTCAGGCATTAAACAGGGCCAATGAAACAACTGCTTTATTGTATCATTTTGATAAGCTTAAATAGCGCCAGTTCCTGCAAGAAATCAGATGAAATTGCAAAGAATACTCCTGAATGTATACGCGAAGAAATAAAACGACTAACCAGTCCTGCGAGCTCCTCATGGGCAATCGGTAGTGTTGATGAATACATTTTCCAGGGTAAAACAGTGTTTGCTTTTGGCCCAACCAGGAATATAGCGGATGGATCAACGCTGGTAAAAGACGCAAACTGTAATTTGGTTTGCTCTTTTGGAGGCTTTGGTGGTCCGGATATTTTATTGTGTAACGGAGATAAGTTTTCTGAGAAAGCAGTCTTTCAGAGAAATATATGGAAGGAATGAGATTTTTTTAAAGTGGAGAAATCCTGCGTCCATCTTCGATCTTCAGACTGTCATCCTGAGCCTGTCGAAGGGCCTTCTGTGAAACTCTCTGATTGGGCGCCCTTCGACAGGCTCAGGATGACAGGTTGTAATGCAGAATGACAGCTTGATCGTACAAGAAGACATAATATATTGTGGAAGAAAAAACCTCAGCGTATCTCTGCTTCTCTGGTTCTCTGCGGTAAAAGATAAAAAACTACTTCCTCGTTCCCTTTCCAAACGTATACCCGATGTTCAAAATTATTTCAGCTGTTCCGAAAGCATGAGATGCTTCCCCTTTATAAATTTTCAAATTTGAATAACGCGCATAATCTAATTTTCCAGCAAACTCAAGATAGATATGACGTAAAAAAGTTGCCCTGGCAGCGCCTTCAACTCCCACATTCCATCCCCCAAACTGAAAATCAGGTTCATTGGCATTTCCAAAAAAACTGTTCTCAACATGAGGTATTACCGGGCCAACACCTGCTTTCGCCAGGAAGTCTAATTTCACATTTTTGGATTGAGAAGTATAAGTATTCCATCGTTTCACGATATTGAAAAGAAGGAAATTTGCACCGTTATTGAGGTAATAATAAAACCCATTTGCCGCTGAAAAATTCACACTACTATCTACTCCTTTACCATTTAATGTTCCCGTAATATTTGCTTGCTGATCAGCAAAAATAAACTTGGTATGATCGAAATTTATTTCAACTCCCAGGTCATGCTTATCATTAAAAAAATACCCTAGCCGATAATTGTATTGCGGAATAGTAAGTGCTTTAGAAAACAAACCTTCATCCCAACCCGGGTGATCATGACCCGAAATTTTATTAAAGCTGTATTTATTGCCCAGTTCCGGCTGGTTAATCTTTACATTGCTTTTAGTATACCATTCTGTATTATAACCCCATGAGAAATAAAATTCACCACGGCGAGATGATTTTTTCTGTTGTGCCTGGGTCTTTTGGGGGTGGAGGATAATTAAAACAAAGCCAAGCCACATTAAACTTCCCTTCAATCTGTTCGTTTTTTCAGTTATTTAATAAATGCGTGCGAAGTTATACATCATATTGCAAAACGGGGCGCAACCAGCGTTCTATTTCTTCCAACGGCATTTTTTTACGCTCCGCATATTCAATAACCTGGTCCTTTTCTACCTTGCCTACACCAAAATACTGGCTCTGCGGGTTGGCAAAATACCATCCGCAAACCGATGAAGCCGGAAACATTGCCAGCGATTCAGTTAATTCAATTCCAGTGTTTTCAGCAGCGTGCAGCATGTTAAAGAGCTTATATTTTTCAGTATGATCAGGGCATGCAGGATATCCTGGCGCCGGACGTATACCCAAATATTTTTCCTGGATCAGGTCCTCGTTACTCAAATGCTCATCTGAAGCATAGGCCCAGTATTCTTTTCTCACTTTTTCGTGTAACATTTCTGCAAAAGCCTCGGCTAAACGATCGGCCAATGCCTGCAAACTGATCTTATTATAATCATCATGCGCTGCTTCGAATTTTTTGATGTGTTCATCAATGCCGTGAATAGTAACAGCAAATGCGCCTATGTGATCCTGCTTTCCGGTTTCTGTCGGCGCAATAAAATCTGCGAGTGAAATATTTGGCTGACCCGCAGCTTTTTTTATCTGCTGACGGAGAAAACTAAGTTGTACAACTTCGCTTTCACCATTTTTTACCTGCACATCATCTTTCCCATTGGAGTTTGCTTCCCAAAATCCAATAACCCCCCTTGCCGTAAGCCATTTCTCTGTAATAATTTTATTCAGCAATGCTTTTGCATCATGGTAAAGTTTGGTGGCTTCTTTACCAACTTTCTCGTCGGTAAGAATTTGAGGAAACTTACCGTGCAGTTCCCAGGCGATGAAGAAAGGTTGCCAATCGATATATTTTGAAATTTCTTCCAATGAATAATCATTAAATGCCTTTACGCCCTTAAATGTCGGTGCAACCGGCGTGAACTTATTCCAATCAATCTTTACTTTGTTTTGCCGCGCAGCATCAACAGTAAGATATTCCTTCGCTGTTCTTTTATTCAGGAAGTCTTCTTTCAGTTTCACATATTCTTTATGGATAGTATCCAGGAATTCAGGTTTCTGTTCGTTGCTTAACAATGAACCTGCAACCGTTACACTTCTTGAAGCATCAAGTACGTGAATAACGCCGTTATCATATTGGGGAGCAATTTTTACCGCAGTATGCATACGCGAAGTTGTAGCGCCACCAATCATAAGGGGAAGATTCATACCCCGGCGTTTCATTTCATGTGCCACATGCACCATTTCATCGAGTGAAGGAGTAATCAAACCGCTTAACCCGATAATATCAACTTTCTCTTTTATCGCAGTATCCAAAATTTTATCAGTAGGCACCATTACACCCATATCGATAATGTCATATCCATTACAACCCAGCACAACACCCACAATATTTTTTCCGATATCGTGCACATCGCCTTTTACGGTAGCCAATAAAATTTTTGCAGCGCCAGCTCCTTCTTCATTTATAGTACCGGCTTCTATATGCGCCAACCTGCGTAATTCTTTTTCTGCTTCAATATATGGCGTGAGTATAGCAACTGATTTTTTCATTACCCTTGCACTCTTCACCACCTGGGGTAAAAACATTTTACCACTACCAAATAAATCACCCACTACATCCATTCCTGCCATCAACGGACCTTCAATAACATCGAGAGGTTTGGGATACCTTTGTCGCGCTTCCTCAGTATCTACATCAATATATTCAGTGATGCCATTTACCAACGCATGTTTCAGTCTTTCTTCAACAGTATTATTTCTCCATGCTTCGTCTCTTACTTCTTCCTTACCTTTTGCTTTTACTGTTTCAGCAAACGCAATTAGTTTTTCGGTGGCTTCATTATTATCATTGTTGCGATTCAGAATAACATCTTCACAAAGCTGGCGGAGATTAGGCTCTATTTCATCGTACACTACCAGCTGACCCGCATTTACTATACCCATGTCCATACCTGCTTTAATAGCATAGTACAGGAATACCGCGTGCATAGCTTCACGTACGTGATCATTTCCCCTGAACGAAAATGACATATTACTTACGCCGCCACTAACTTTTGCCAGGGGCATCAATCTTTTTATCTCGCGTGTAGCTTCAATAAAATCAACTGCATAGTTGTTATGCTCCTCAATACCTGTGGCTACAGCAAAAATATTCGGATCGAAAATGATGTCCTGTGGATCGTAATCTACTTTTTCAGTAAGTATTTTATATGCCTTATGACAAATTTCAATTTTACGTTCTTTAGTATCGGCCTGGCCCTTCTCATCAAACGCCATTACAATTATTGCCGCGCCAAAACTCTTACATATGAGTGCCTGTTCAATAAATTTCTCTTCTCCTTCTTTCATGGAGATAGAGTTTACAATACATCTTCCCTGTACACATTTTAATCCTGCTTCGATGATAGGGAATTTAGAAGAATCGATCATGATCGGAATCTTCGCAATATCGGGTTCGCTTTGAAGGAGGTTAAGAAAAGTAGTCATGGCCTGCACGCCTTCCAGCATGGCATCATCCATATTTACATCTAGTACCTGGGCGCCACTTTCAACCTGCTGACGTGCAACACTCAGCGCTTCTTCATATTTATTATCGCGGATAAGACGCGCAAACTTTTTGGACCCTGTTACATTGGTTCTTTCGCCTACGTTTACGAAATTGGTTTCCGGCCTAACAATAAGAGGTTCTAATCCGGATAAACGGAGAAAGGGTTTTATATGAATTGATTCAGACATAGTCGTTAATTCTTTTTAGGGATTTTAAATCCAAAGGGTACTGCTGCTGTCATTTCTTCTTTCGACAAAAATTCTATATGATTACAGCTATAGTATTTCTTCCAATACCGGTAATTGTCTTGGTGCTATTTTTCTCACATTATCGGCTATATGTTTAATATGATCGGGTGTAGTACCGCAACATCCACCCACAATATTTACAAAGCCTTCTTTAGCCCAATCTTCGAGGAAATGGGCCGTTTCATGTGGCTGCTCATCGTACTCACCCATTGCATTAGGTAAGCCTGCATTAGGATATGCCGAAACATAGCAAGCGGCAATTTGAGAGAGCTCTTCTATATGGCTTCTCATTTCTGAAGCGCCAAGTGCACAGTTTAATCCTACACTCAACGGTTTTGCATGCATCACCGATACATAAAACGCTTCCAGCGTTTGCCCGCTAAGTGTTCTACCAGAAGCATCAGTAATAGTGCCACTGATCATTACCGGTAGTTCAGGTTTCTTTACATCACGGAAATATTTTTTAATTGCGTAGATGGCAGCCTTCGCATTCAGTGTATCGAAAATCGTTTCTACCAGCAAAGCATCTACGCCATTTTCTGCTAATGCTTTTACCTGTTCGTAATAGGCATTTACTACTTCATCGAATGTTACAGCCCTGAAGCCAGGATTATTTACATCGGGTGAAAGACTTAGAGTTTTATTTAATGGCCCTATTGCGCCGGCTACAAATCTTGGCTTTGAAGGATCTTTTGCTGTGTATTCATCTGCTACTTTTCGGGCAATCTTTGCTCCCTCTGCATTAATTTCGGTAACATAAGGCTCCAATTCAAAATCAGCCTGCGGAATAAATGTGGCAGCGAAAGTGTTTGTTTCAATAATATCAGCGCCGGCTTCCAGGTATTCGCGATGAATACTTTCGATGATCCCCGGTTGGGTAATATTTAGAATATCACTATTGTTTTTAACATCAATATGCCAGTCTTTAAACCGCTCACCTCTGTAAGTTGCTTCGGTAGGCTTATGACGTTGTATCATGGTGCCCATTGCGCCATCGATTACGAGTATCCTTTTTTCCAATTCTTTTCTTATATCAGGCATACTAATATTTTTTAACGGCCGGAGCCGGGTTAGAAATTTATGGCATCGATCGCTTACCCCCTGGGCTAACAGCATCTTACAACTAAACTTATTAACGTTGGGAAACAGAATATGAAGTTTCTTGACGTTTATTAGTTCAGTCCTTCGACAGCCCTTCGACAGGCTCAGGATTACAGCCCTCCCCGACAAGGTTTTGCCGGGACAAGCAGGATGATAAAGCTCGAGAATGCACAGGCCGAACAATAAACAAATCTACCTATGCGGGGGACAAAGGTAATAATAGATGTCGAGATTTGGAAATGCTTAGCGTCCTGATACATAGCTTTCTACCGGCATGCGGTTTTGAAGGCTCCTGGCCAGGGTCATTTCATCAGCGTACTCTAATTCGCCGCCAAACGCTATTCCACGGGCTATTGTGGTGATTTTAAGAGCGAAGGGTTGTAATTTCTTCTGGATATAATAGATGGTTGTATCTCCCTGGATATTGGGGTTAAGCGCAAAAATAACTTCCTGCGTATGCTCCTTGCCTACGCGTTGTACGAGTGATTCTATATTAAGCTGATCGGGACCAATCCCATCCAGTGGTGAAATGATTCCTCCCAAAACATGATAAATGCCGTTGTATTGCTGCGTACTTTCAATAGCAATTACGTCCCGGATATTTTCTACTACACAAATCATATCCTGCTTACGCATCGAGTTCGCACAAATAGAACAAATATCAGCATCGGCAATATTGCAGCAACGCTGGCAGAATTTAATCTCCCTTCGCATGCGGGAAATGGTATCACTAAATTGCTGCACTTCACCTGTTTCTTTCTTAAGCAGATGTAACACCAAACGTAAAGCGGTTTTCTTACCAATACCAGGCAATTTCGAGAATTCGTTAACGGCGCTTTCTAATAAAGAAGATGGAAGTTGCATGCTGCAAAAATAGCCAATTTCAGGAAGATTAATTGTATGCTCCAATTGGACAAAGGTTTACAAATTACCATTGTAGCAATCTAAGAATAAATAACTTCCGCATTATTTCCCTTAAACCTAATCAATGAAAAAAATGTTTCTAAAGAAGCTTTTTGTTGTACCCCTGTTTTTCCTCCTGACTGATTTTGCCAATGCGCAAGTAAATTTCAAAGACGGTTTAGTAGTGCTCAAAAACGGCGATACCGTAAAAGGACAAATTGACTATCGCAACTGGGAAGTTAACCCCAAGAAAGTGCGTTTCAAAAGCAGTTCTTCAGACAATATTTATACAGCGCAGGACTTACTTTCATTTGAAATAACCGGAGAAGACAAATATCAAAGTGCCATCATTTCAAAAGATATGAGGCCCATCGATATATCTGGTATAAATATTATGGGTGATGATGAAATTGTTGTTACCGACACTGCTTTTTTACGAATTGTTGTAAAGGGTGGCAAAGTTTCTCTTTATGAACTAATAGATCATAAACGACATTTTTACATCCAGGAAAATGTAAATAACCAGCCGGAAGAATTGATTTACAAAAAATACATGAATGAAAACAAAACACATATAACAGAAAAAGCGGTTTTCCGTAATCAATTAAACAGGCTGGCCAACAGTTACAGTGTTGCAGGCCTTGATAGTAAAATTGACAAATGTGGGTATATCTTAAAAGATCTTCGAACAATTATACTGGTTATTAATGGCGAAGATTTTAAATCGGCTACAGCAATGGAAAAGAAAAAGAAAGAACCTATTCAGGTAATGTTGGGTGGCGGAGCGCAGTACTATTCCTTTTCATTTGGTGGCGACAACGACATGTACACGCCATTTCAATTTAAAAATGAAATAGCTCCTATTGTTAGTGCAGCTGTGGATGTTTTTGGAGGCAGAAATGCACAAAAACTCGCTGTTCGTTTTCAATTATCCTATACCCAAATGAAATATAATGGGAGTTATGAAGCTACTACAGAGTTCCTGAGCAGAACTAAACAATTCACCTATCAGATCAAACAAAACAATATAACTCCACAAATTGCGGCACTATATCATTTTGTAAATCAAAAAAAATTCAGGATGTATGGTGGAGCAAGTATCGCGTTTACTTTTTCATCCTACCCTACCAATGTCTACAACGAGTACACTGTTGAGACTGGTCAAAATGAAACCACTCACAATGCTTTAGAATTGGAGAAAACCTGGATTCATAGTGATGTAGTAGTTGGTGCCCGTTTGAATAATAAGGTGAATCTTAGCCTGTCTACCAAATTGATCGGAGGCTTTATCAATTATTACAACGTAAGCAGTAAACTGTTTCCGATGGCATTAACCGCATCGTATATTTTTGTTAATAGAAAGAATAGTATTAACAAGTAAAGGATGCCATTCAAAATATACCAGGTATTTCCTGGCTTATTTTTTCACAGCACTTAAGAATAATTGCATGCATCAAATCAATGGAAAAGACAGCAAAACAGTAAATGCCTCAGAAAGCAGGAAGAAGAACCCGATTGATGTGATGGCAGGTGCAGGATTAGAATTCTATTCATTGATGAAAATGAAAATAAAATTTCACCGATAGCCAACCTGGCAATAGATTTTTATAGAGCAAGAAACAAACAAAAAATCGGGCTTCGGCTGCAACTAACTTATCTGCCAATAAAATATGAAACTACAGTAAATGGTATTTCAAATTCAAAAGTGGTGAGAAGTTTTTCACAGGAAAATTTAATTCCCGAAATTGATTTATTTTTTATAGCTGTGAATCGTAAGTCATTCAAGCTTTATGGAGGTTTTGGATTTGGGTTCAATTTTGCGCTTCAATTGCCGTTTTAATTTACAGCATCTTACATTATCTTTTCACGAAAACCTCTTTTGAAATAGGGAAGTCTGCATTAATACTATAAAGCAACTTCTATTTCATTATCCCAATTGGTTTTTACCTTAACTTTTTGTGGAATAGCAACTACTTTTTCAGGTTGAATATGCTTTCCAAAAAATTCACCCGTATCCCATTTGCCATTTTGATTTGCATCGAGCAAAAGACGCACTTCATATTCGCCGGGTTCAAATAATTTATAATAGAAATCGGGACGGCTTTGGAAAACGTAGGAGAATACAACATCATCACCTTGTACAAATTGAAGAACAGGATGGTCAGAAAAATTCAGGTTGCGGAAACGCATGCGCAGACTACCATATTCTTCAGTCTTTTTTGTTTTAAATGAAATGGTATCAGGTTTCTGAACGGTTTTACCCAAAGTATCGAGGAATGCGTCTTTTTGAATAATAACATTATAAGCAGTAGCCGCTACCCATCTATGTTTTAACGTAATTATTTTGTTGGTAGAATCTATTGTAAATACGGAACCGGCGAAAGGCTTGTATTGATCGTTTAAAAAGGAAATTTTTGTAGTATCGAATGATTTTAACGGGGTTGTAAATTCAATTTGGAAATCTCCCAGTAACCCCTGGTTTCCGCTTTGCAAATTTGTTTGATAATGTAAAGGCTTATCCTTTTCCTTATCCTTCGCCTTGTCTTTTTCCTTTAGTCCGGCCGGCAGTTTTGTCGTAGAGGTTTTCGGCTTTGATGTATCTTTTTCAAGATAGGCGAGCAATGATTGGGGAGCATTTTCCGGACCAATAGTCACAGGTTTAGATGCAAATGCAAATAATTGTTTGGGCGACATAAATGTACGGCTACTACCCTCGTCTTTTAAAGCATATAATGCAAAAGTGCCAGCCGGTAGAAATTTAAATCTGAAGTTGCCTTTACCATCCAGCTTTGCTACATACCTGGGTTTTTCTTTCGTCACAGCAGAATCGTCCAGCTTACGATGAAGCATCACAATTAGCGTACTATCAACCTTACCCGTAGTGGCCAACATAACGTTGCCGGATAATTCATAATTATCGATATGATCGCCGGTTGAAAATATATAAGTAAAATCCCTTATCACATTTCCTTCATTGATATCCCTGATGGCATTTCCGAAATTAATTGAGTAGGTGGTATTCTCTTCCAAAGTATCTTTTATTCTAACCGTAACTGTACGAAGTTTGGACTCAACAATCGGGTTGATTTTTGGAGTTGGTGACACCAGCAGGTTGTTTTGCAATTCGTTTAATTCAACGTATTCATTGAAAGTGAAAACAATTTTCTTGTCAGTAAAATGCTCAAAAGAATCACGGGGAACAGCGCCTAATAACACGGGAGGAAGAGTATCCCTGAATCCGCCTGTGGGCGCGGCAATATTGGCGCATCCGAATATGAATAGCACAAATACCAGGCTGGTCACCAATACTACTGATACGGAAAAACTGCGCCTATCCTGCCATTTATAACCAAGTATCAAAAAAAAATTCAATTTCTTCATTATGTAGTAAAAATGCAAACTTATAGGGTTTAACCTGATATGTTGAGGAGAAGATCATAATAATCATTTAAAACCGGGGTTTTAACTTGAGTATTGAGAACTGAGCGTTGAATACTGAAAATTAAAAATGGAAATTCTCAATATTCAACATTTAATATTCAATTTTCAACTTGTTCCTCATCCTCCCCTTCTTCGTGGAGAGCTATCGCCAAATTATTCGTTTTAACAAAATTGCACCAATGGCAGTCTTCCTTTCCGCATCCTTTGTAAAACTGCTGATCCTGGATTTTCTGCCAGGTATCTGTGATTTGTTGGCTTACAGTTTCAATATCTGCCGGACTAATCACCAGTTTTATCTTCTGGTAGTTCTTTTTCTTATCGGGTTCTATAAAATCAAATTCGGTACTGATGGCCCGCCAATCTTTCAGTTTATTACCATCAACGAGAATTTTATAGAATACTGCCTGCCGCCAATAATCACCACCGTTAGGATCTGCATCACTGGGACCCAATAATTTTTTCTTTGCTTTATCAGGATCACCGGTTTTATAATCTACAACATTTACATCCTTTAGTTTAAACTCAAGTTTATCGAGCTTTCCTTTGAGGGGAACATCATTCAGTATCACATTTCTTATATTGAATTCAATGGCTACAATTTTGTTCCATTCGTGAATATATTTTTCATAATAATTGCTAAGCACTTCATGCCCGTATTCCAACCTTCTGTCGAATTGTTCTTTGGTAAAACTTTCGCGGTGGCGATGCATATACCATTCAAAGTCGGTGATGAAGGTTTCTTTCGAAGGAAATGTATTTTGATTGGCCGACATTTTACGGAACAATTGTTCAATGGCATAATGTACCGCAGAACCAAACTCGGTAGCTTCATTTTTGGGAGAAGGGATGCGCACCAGGTTTTTGAAATAGAATTCAAGGGGACATTTCAAATAATTATTGAGTGCCGTTACGTTCATCACAAATTTCTCCATAGCGCGCGTCACAAAATCCGCCTCCATTTTGGCAATTTCAGGTGCTGCTGGTTTACTAAAATCAAGGACTTTGAACTCAATCGTAACTTCATCATCAATGAATACTTTTTCAATAGGCAATTGTTTTTCTTCCCGTATTTCAGCAATAAACATTGAAGGTTCCTGTTCTTTTCCATCAGGCTTGAACCGGCAATAAGACACTTGCAAATGTTGCTCTGCCCGTGTGAGTGCAACATAAAACAATCGTCGAAGCTCCTGGTCATCATCCTGCTCCTCCTGCATCTCAAATATAATTTTGCCGAGGTTATACCCTCTGCTCATTTTACGTTTCTTCTCCCAAAAAGATGCGTTACTACCAACAATAAATACGTATTCAAATTCAAGTCCCTTTGAACCATGAACCGTCATCAGGTTAACGCCCTTTTCACTTCCGCTTACCTGTTGCAATGGCAGAGTGAGGTCTTCCTTTTCCATCAATTCAATAATATTTATCAGTTCCTGCAATTTCAAATAGGGGTTGCGACGTGTTTCATCTTTCACAAAATCAAAAAGCCCGGTAAGAACCTGCATCTCCCCGATTTTTTCATTGCTTTTCATTATAATCCCGAGAACTCCTGCTTCACGTATGATGTTTTCAAACAAACTTTGCAAAGTAATATTTGCAACATCTGCTATTAGTTTTTCAATTACGGCTGAAGCTTTTTTTAAACCGGCATTCAATCCTTGTGAAAAAAGATCCCTGGGAGGTTCATTCGATTTTTCGTGAAGCAGCTGCCGTATAGAAGTCTTTTTCTCCCCGAACTTTCTATCAGCCACTTCAACTGTAAGTTTAGCAATTTCAATAGGCGGGATACCAAACCAATCAAAATGCAGAATTTCAAATAACATTTCATCACCACCGTAGGGTGTATCATGTTCGGCTGCCAGGTATTTCAATAGTAGCACTATTTTTTGCGCCAATGGAATTTCGAGGATATTCAAACTTCGTTTACTATATACCGGTATGCCGCGAAGTTTAAAGTAGCGGGTTAGTTCTTCTCCATATTTGTTCTCCTTATAGATAATTCCTATTCGTCCGGGTAATACTCCGGATGACAGTAGTTTTTCTGCCTGAAGCGTGATGTCTATCATTTCGTCACGTTGCGATTCGTATTCTTTAATAACAGGAGGATGAATAATTGACCTGATTTTTTCATTTGATGACAGAAGATCCTTTGACAGATTTTCAATTTTGTGAACCAGCCTGTCGTTATTTCTGTCGATTAATGTCTTTGAAACATCCAGTATGGGTTGTGTTGAACGATAGTTATTGGTGAGCACAACTGTTAGTAAATCTTCTTTATAATTACCGGCAAAGGATAGCATGTTTTCCAAATTAGCGCCCTGGAAACGGAAAATGCTTTGATCATCATCTCCTACCACGAAAATATTTGGTGTTTCCCAGTAATTAATCAATAGTTCCACCAGCTTGTTTTGGGTACCGCTCGTATCCTGGTATTCATCTACCAAAATGTATAGAAATCTTTCCTGGTAAGCTGAAAGCAGATTTTTATTCTCTTCAAACGCTTTGATCACCCAGTTGATCATATCATCAAAATCATAACGATTTTTCTTCCGCATGAAATCCTGGAAACGATCGAATTCGTTTACAGCAGCACGCAGCTTTTCCATTTTCTCCAGCTCTTCGTCGTATTTATCCTTCTTAAGATCGCCGGCCTTAAATTCTTTAAACTTCTTTTTGTATACAAATTCATCCCGGTTGGGCAGGTCGGCAACATAGCCGTTAATCCTTTCAATTATATATGCAGGCGACCAGCCTTCGCGTTTCATGATGCTGAATAGTGACTGCAGGTTATTGACTTCATAATAAACATCTCCACGATATCTTTTTAGTGGATGATTTTTCGGGAAAGCATCTATCAGTTCCTTAAACAATTCAATTTTCTCCAGTTCTGAAATAGCGTCCATCGAAGTTTTTTCGAAAAGCGAAAGATTATCCTGGATCACTTCATTGCAAAAAGCGTGAAAAGTGTAGATATTCACTTTATATGCCGCCGGCCCAATAAACTGCAGGAGTCGTTTACGCATGGCCACAACACCGGCGTCTGTATAGGTTAAGCAAAGAATATTGTCGGGAAGTGTATCTGTTTCCAATAAAATTTTCCCGATACGACTAGCCAATATTTGTGTTTTACCGGTGCCTGGACCGGCGATCACCATTACCGGGCCCTCTATGGTATCAACAGCCTTGCGCTGCTGTTCGTTTAGTTTGTTGTACTCTTCGTAAAATTTCTGGTGGAGTTTGTGCTGATCGATGGACATGAATCAAAGTTAATGGTTAATCATATTTTTTTGCCACGAATTACACGAATGAACACGAATGGAGTTTACCTATATAAGTACTTTCGCATAAATTAAAAATCGTATAATTTCAGGATAAATAAACAATTAGTGACCCATTCGTGTTCATTTGTGTAATTCATGGCAAAAAATAAAAAATTGTGGCTGTACATTCCATCAAAGCTGTTCAAAAAATTCCGTCCGATATTAATACTGTCTGGGATTTTTTCAGCAGTGCTTCCAATCTGGAAAAAATTACTCCGGGGAATCTGGGATTTACGGTTATTAGTCATCATCATGGCGATAAAATTCATGCGGGGCAGATCATTGAATATACTATTAGTCCTGTTTTGGGTATCCCACTATATTGGATGACCGAAATAACACATGTAAGAGAGAAGGAATATTTTGCGGATGAACAGCGCTATGGGCCCTATAGCATGTGGCATCATCAACATCATTTCAAACAGATTGAAGGTGGAGTGGAAATGACAGATATTGTTCATTATAAAATCCCAATTTTGTTCCTTGGAGAACTGGCGAATAGTCTTTTTGTAAAAAAGCAGCTCCGGGAAATTTTCAGGTATAGGGTGAACACTATTAAAGAGCTATTTGGCGAGTGGCCGGGGGAGAAAGAACCAAAGGCTGTTTTTCATTGAAGACTGAATATTTGTTCTGTCAATTTTCAACCTTTAAACCTTGTGTTTTGTCCCTACGGCGCAAGAATAAAAAACATGTGATTTGCTACAGACATATTGCCCCCACGGGGCATAGATATCGAAATGAAATGTGATTGAGTATGTTACAATCTAATCTCCATCCTCAACGATTTTCCATAAAATTTGAAGTTTGAGTGTTGAATATTCCTTCGGGAAAACCTTTAGCACCAAACTGCAAATTGCATATCGTTAAATGAAAAAGCATCATGGGTGAATAGTGACCTCTATTGAATCTATTTTTAAAAAGTTGGAATATGATTTAGCATTTCTCTCCGCTATAGATCAACCTGCCCCGTAGGGGCAATAGGTCTGTAGAAATCAAATTCATAAGAAATCATGCCCCGTAGGGGCAATACTAATGCATATCTTAAAATTTAGAATTAGTATATCGGCGTTAGGTTTAATCGAAGTTTAGGCCACCCGGTTAATGCATATGCGAAATAAGATCAGATCCAGTTCCCTTTGAAAATTGAGCATTGAGTATTGAGGATTGAATATTTCCTCTATCAATACTCAATCCTCAATACTCAATCTTCAATCTTCAATTTTGTAACCACAAAGGGGTATTGCCCCCGTCTATATTGTTTGTACCTTCATATTGGCCTCTTATCCACTTACATTAAACCTTACAATCATGGCAAAATCTTCAAAGCCCAAACTGCTCAGTTTCAAATTAGGTTGGATGCCAGATATCCCTGATGCAAGAGATATTCTTTATGCGGCACCTTCCGCAGTACTGAGAAAATTACCGCCAAAAGCCAACCTCACTTCAAAATTCCCAGCTGTGTACGACCAGGGAGATCTGGGTAGTTGTACTGCCTGCGCTATTGGGGCGGCATTCCAGTTCTTAAAGAAAAAACAAAAGCAAAAAGATTTCATCCCTTCGAGATTATTCATCTACTATAACGAAAGGGTGATGTTGGGAACAGTGAATGAGGATTCGGGCGCCATGATTCGTGACGGAATAAAAAGCATGAATAAACAGGGCGCTTGTCCTGAACCAATGTGGCCCTATAAAATTGAAAAGTTTACACAAACACCTCCCAAAGAATGTTATAAAGAAGCATTAAAACACCAGGTTACTTCTTATAAAAGATTAACACAAAATCTTAATCAATTAAAAGGTTGCCTGGCAGCCGGATTTCCCTTCGTATATGGCTTTACGGTATATGATAGTTTTATGACTTCGACTGTGGCCCGAACTGGTAAAATGCCGATGCCCGATTTGTCGAAGGAATCGGTTTTAGGCGGACATGCGGTTACTGCTGTAGGTTATGATGATAGCATTCAGTGTATGATTGTTCGGAATTCATGGGGCAAAGGATGGGGCAAGAAAGGATATTTTATGATGCCTTACGCGTACATTCAGAATGCAAGCTTGTGTGATGACTTTTGGACGATGAGAATAGTTGAAGCGTAAGCAGGTTGAATGTTGAAGATCGAAAAGGAAATTTTCAATATTCAACGTATAACTTTCAATACTCAATTTAGACCCTGATGGCGCAAAAAATAAATATAGAAATAGAAGAAAAAATAATCATTCAACTTCCCGATTTATCTACGGCTGGGTATAACTGGGAGATAAGCGGGAAATTTGAAGATATTATCAGCGTTGAGAAAGTAAAGGAAAAAGCTGAAAAGGCGAAGACCGTAGGTGGACAAAAAGAAATCTCCTTCGAAATAACAGGTATAAAAAAAGGAAAAGCTTCGCTATTGTTTCAACAAAAAAGAAGCTGGGAGGAAAAAGCAAAAGCTGATAAAGAATTTGAAATAACAGTGGCCTGAATTGCTTTGTCTTAATCACGGATGGCACGGATTAAAGGATTACACGGATAAACAGTCTGATAGGAAAAACAGATTCCTTTTTTCTGATGCCAACATCCGTGTCATCTTTTAATTTGTGGCCACCCATAATTCAGACAAAAAAAATCCCCCGCAAAGCGGGGGAAAAAAGACTTACCTATACAACCAGCTCATTAACCTGGAATCCTCGAAATATATTTTTCAATCTGTTTAATCTGATCAACAATTTGTGGTGTGGTAGGCTTTAAAGCTTTTGCTTTACGGAAGAATTCCTTGGCCGCACGAAACTCGCGTTTCGTCATCATGATAGAACAAAGCTGCAGGTAGGCAGCTGCTGAGTTTTCCTTATCAGGTAATCCTTTACGGATAGCCGAACGAATATAACTTTCAGCCTGTTTGATATCGTTTTTCTGCATGTGCAGCATTCCCATTTGCAAAAGACTGGCTCCTTCTGCTTCTTTCATGGGCATACCCAGATCAAGTCCCTTTTTCATGTTCAATTCGGCACCTGCGAAATCCTGTTTCATCATCGCGATATTTCCCTTAAGAGTGAAATACACGGAACGAATAGGTTTGTACAATAAATTGGGAAACTTAATATCTGCCAAAATCTTTTCTGCACCATCCATATCACCGCTTTCCATATACTCCTGGATTAACCGCATTGGACCGAAAAAGAAATGCCCGGCTATCAACACCACACCGATCAGGTAAGGCAGAAAAGCCGGCCAAAACCCGCTGTAAATATTGGCGACAATAGCCAAAATCAGGAAAGCAATTCCTATATAGAGACGGTACTTAATGACCCAGTTGTAAAATTTCATACTCAATTTTTGGGAGTGCAAAGATAAGGAGTTGGCGCCTCCTACCGCGCGAAGCGCGGAATTGAAAATTGAAAATTGACGTTGATTATTGGTTATTAAGAAAAATATTCAACACTCAAGGTCAATATTCAACGTTCAATGAAGAACCCGATTTTCTAGTCTTTTGCATCATTTACTTCCACCCAAAATCCATCCGGATCCTGGAAATACACCTGTTTTACGCCATCTACACGCAGGGTAAACTGTTGTTTCTCACCTTTCCAGCTTTCAAAAGGAATTTTTTCGGCGTTGAGTTTTTTGATGAAGTCCTCCACAGAGGGAACACTGAAACAGATATGAGTATCTTTTATATGTGGCTGGTCTTTCTTGTTGCCCGAGATAATATGCAGGTGGCCATGCTCAGTGAGCTTGAACCAGGTATGGCGTCCATCGTGAAAAGGCTCTTCAATTTTTTGAAGCCCGATCAGTTTCTCATAAAAATCCGTACTGGTTTTCAGGTCGTACACATAGAGGGCCAGGTGGTTAAAACCCACTGTGGCCGCGGTTTTATTATGCTTAGTAAAAGCAGTTATCGTAAAGGCCAAAACGGCAATCGCGACAAAAATTATGGCAATATTCTTTTTCATAAGGCTAATTTATAGCGGTAAACTGAATCGGCGGCTTTAAATATGGTTAATGAACAAAAAACGTTTAAAACAGTGTCGCCAAACAGGTGAATTTCATTAGTTTTGCAGCCCTCGGTGAAAGTCCGCCTGCCTGGTAGACCAAATTGAAGGCCTCGTAGTTCAATGGATAGAATAGAAGTTTCCTAAACTTTAGATACAGGTTCGATTCCTGTCGGGGCTACCAACCCCGCTGCAGTTAAAACTGCAGCGGGGTTTTTTATTTTCTCGTCTAATCGATTCCTGAATTCACTTGGGGTTACACCCAACAGTTTTTTTACATAACGTGTAAAAAAGGAACGGCTTGAAAACTCCATTTTATCTGCAATTTCAGCAATGTTCAGGTTTTTGTTTTTCAGGAGTAGTATAATTCTCTCTTTGGCGTAGCGTTGTATCCATTCCGATGCGGTAACATCCGTATTTTGTTTACATACGTAGTTCAGATACTTCGCCGTAATGTGCAGGTGATTGGCATAAAACTGCACCTCACGTTCTTGCATGCAATGTTCATTTACCAGGTGCATAAACTGCTCGTATAGCGATCCGCTTTCTACGGTGCGTTTCCGGCGTTCATATTCATTAGCAAAGATGTGCCACATGTCAAAAAGGAACAGTTGCATTTGTAATTGTAGTGTTTCATTGTAAAAAAGGTGTCCCCTTTCCAAATATCTATTATACAATAGTGAGAAGCTTGATACAACTTTTATATTGTCTTTATCGTGCAAATGCAATATAGGATTTGCCCTGGAATGCAGTATGACATCAATACTCCAGCTTTGGTCTGGAATGGCATTGTCCAGAAACTCTCTTTCTACAAATAAAACATTCGCTTTAAAATTTTTCGAAAATGTTACGTTCGTCAATTGGCTGTCTGCGAACCAGAATACAAATTCACCACTTTTAGCTGTATATTTTTTACCATTAAAAACAAAGTTCATACTCCCACTACTGCATAAAATGTGCGTATGAAAATGCTGTAAATAATTCTCCGGAAACTCAATACTTCCAGATGATTTATGCAAAATAATCTTCTCCATTATACTTTATTCATTGTACTGATTGATGCTGTAAAAGATACGTAATATTTGAAACTATTTGCGTGATAAGTGTACCATTTAGGCTATATAGCTATACTACCTTTACAGTGTAAAAAACACAAAACATGGATCTACAACAAACAGATATTTTTCAAAGGTTATTAAAAGGTGAAGCTGTTCCGTTCAATGATCCGGATTATTTCAGGATTATTAAGGCTTGTAATGATACCCGGAAATTGCTGTTTCGGTTGAATGCTGCATCTGAACCGGAAGAAATCAGAAATCTAATCGGTAAGATCATTGGTTTTAAAGTTGACGCCACTACTATGGTTTTCCCGCCATTTCAAATCAACTACGGAAGGAATACAAAGATTGGCAGGGGCGTGTTTATAAATTTTGATTGTACGTTTCTAGATCTGGGTGGGATTACCATCGATGATAACGTCATGCTGGCTCCCAAAGTAAGTCTGTTATCTGAGGGACATCCTATTGGTACAAATGAGAGACAAACGCTAACTGCAGGCAAAATTCATATTAAAAAGAATGCGTGGATTGGGGCTGGTGCTATCATTTTACAAGGCGTAACTATTGGCGAAAATTCTGTAATAGCCGCAGGTGCTGTAGTGTCTAAAGATGTTCCTGCAAATACCGTTGTAGGCGGCATCCCTGCCAAACACATTAAAAATATTAATGAATAAAAAAGAATATTATGAAAACAGCATTCACATCCATAGCCTTGTTGATCTGCATCCAGCTTTTTGCCTGCTGCAATAAGAGTAGTGCTATTACAAGCAGTCCTGAAAATGTTTTAAATACAGATAGTATGAAAATGAAAATAACAATCGGCACAACTGCTTTTACTGCAACACTTTACAATAACCCAACGGTAACAGCATTCAAGACAAGATTGCCCATGACCATTAACATGAGTGATTTAAATGCTAACGAAAAGCATTTCGATTTGCCTAATAGTCTGCCGGCGAATGCATCAAACCCCGGAACTATACAAGCAGGAGATTTGATGTTGTACGGTTCTAACACTTTAGTGCTTTTCTATAAGTCACTTTCAACATCGTATAACTATACAAGGCTTGCACGAATTGACAATCCTTCTGGATTAGCTGCTGCTTTGGGTTCAGGTAATGCTACAGTAAAGTTTGAATTAGAGTAAAAACAAAAACTTAATAAACAATCAATAGAATAATTATGAAACGAATTATAATTATTGCATTAATGTCCATCATGTTTTTGGGACAATTGTATGCACAGAAAAAACAAAATACGCAAGCAAGTAAAATAGTAGTAATGGAACAAATATCTCCAGCCACTTATACAACCTTTAAGGTTAGCAACAACGTTACAATGTATAAGGTTAGTTTTCCAAACCAATTCAAGATGAACGTTGCCGGGCATCTTTTTATTCCCAAAAGTTTAGATACGACCAGAATGAATGCTGCCATTATTGTAGGGCATCCTATGGGTGCCGTAAAAGAGCAAAGTGCTGATGTGTATGCTTCAAATATGGCTGAACGTGGGTTCATAACCTTAGCTATAGACTTATCTTATTGGGGTGAGAGCGAAGGTAAGCCACGTAACGTTGTTGCACCAGAAATGTATGCTGAAGATTTCAGCGCAGCAGTTGACTTTTTGGGCACTCGTTCATTTGTAGATAGGAACAGCATTGGTGTACTGGGCGTTTGTGGCAGCGGCAGTTTTGTAATCAGTGCGGCTAAAATTGACCCACGTATGAAAGCTATCGCTACTGTTAGTATGTACGATATGGGGTCAGCAAGTCGTAATGCATTGAACCATTCGCAGACTATTGAGCAGAGAAAGAAAAATCAGGTGGAAGCTGCGGAGCAACGTTATGTAGAATTTACGGGTGGTGAAACAAAATACACAGGTGGTACTGTACACCATTTAGATGATAATACTCATCCAATCCAACGTGAGTTTTATGGATTTTATCGTACTCCAAGAGGAGAATACACTCCAAAAGGAAGTTCACCTGAACTCACCACTCACCCTACACTTTCAAGCAATGTTAAGTTCAATAACTTTTATCCGTTTAATGACATAGAAACGATCTCTCCCCGTCCTATGCTTTTCATCACGGGAGATAAAGCACATTCAAAAGAGTTTAGTGAAGACGCTTACAAGCGAGCAGCCGAACCAAAGGAGTTGTTTATCATTCCGAATGCAGGTCATGTTGATTTATATGACAAAGTGCAATTAATACCGTTTGATAAATTGGAAGCATTCTTCAAACAATACTTAAAAGAAAATAACGGTAATAAAACAGTGCAAACTGATAGAAACGGTTTAGGAATAGAAAATGTAGTAAGTAAAACAAAGTAGTATGAAAACATTATTTATCACCGCAATTGCTTTTTTGGCATTGCTAACAACAAGTTGTATGGAAAACAAATCAAAAAACAATAAGTCCGAACTGGAAGCTATTTTTCCAAAGGGTGAATTAGGCCCAGCAGAAAACTTTACTGGAAATGCCTGGAATACAGCACTGGTTGCGAATGACAGCACTTACAACACCATTATTGGAAACGTTTACTTCGAACCGGGAGCCAGAAGCAATTGGCATACCCATCCGTCAGGTCAGATATTAATAATAACAGATGGTGTAGGTTATCACCAAATTAAAGGTCAACCAAGACAAACAATTAAAAAAGGGGATGTAATAAAGTGTCCACCTAATGTGTTGCATTGGCATGGCGCCAGTCCTGATACCGGCTTGCTACAGATGTACATTTTACCCAAAACAGAGAAAGGTATTGTGCAATGGTTACAGCCTGTAACGGATGAAGAATACAACAGTACCATAAAAAAATAAAACAAAGCTATGAATGGCATGAGCAAGATTAGAAAATAGCTTCCTTGCTTCTTCTAATTTAAAGGATGAATATAATGAATGCACAAAGTGACTATACGCAAACCAATCTTTCAGTTTTCTCGAGGGAAGAATAGTTGCTGCCAGATATTAAAAACCATACTTTTTCATGAATTTTTTCATGATCGTATCAGGCAAGATTTAAGTAAAGCAGTCTGTTCGGTCGGGTCTACCGAATATAAAGTATTCAAATTAAATACCTTTTTTGTGATAACCCTACAGGAACCTCGAACTTTTTAAGTCTCTATTCGGGTTTTTTTATGACCTCATAAAAGTAGAGTTCAATATTTTTATGCACTCATTTTATGCAAAGCACCAAAACCTTCAATAAAAAATATTTCAAAAAGCTACCACTTAGCTTAATAATCCTGTTAAGCCTTTTTGCAGCAGCAATATTCTTCTTTGTATTTATTATACATGAAGTGTTATGGGAAAAAGAAGACGCAGCCGATAACAGGTTTTTTGCTTTTCTATCAGCCAATGTAATAAATGATAATCTTACAAGTTTTATGAAGGGAGTTACCTACTTCGCTTCTGCTATGTTTTTACAAATAGCATACGGAGCATTAGTGCTTTTATACCTGCTTCTTAAAAATTGGAAAAGAGCTTTAGAGATTGCCTGTATCGGTATTAGTGGCTTTGTGGTTAACTACTGTATGAAACTTTCTTTCCATCGTTTACGTCCTCCAAATCCTCTGATTGATAAATTAGATAACTTTAGCTTCCCCAGCGGTCATGCTACTTCCGCTTTTATTTTTTACGGCTTGCTTACATACCTCGTTTGGAAAACCAAGATACCAAAGCTGTATAAATACATTATTGGAACAATTCTCATTCTCTTTTCACTACTCATTGGCTTTAGCCGGGTTTATCTACGGGTTCATTACCCGAGCGACGTATTAGCAGGCATTTGCATTGGCTTTACATGGTTAATTCTAACCGTTTGGTTATTTGAAAAGCTAAAGAAAAAGTCAGACACAGAACTGAATAAGCAAGCGGTTGAAAACAAGCCCTTGACTAAGGGATTTTTATAGACATGCCTTATTATAATACTAAATCTTAGTTTAGGCTGCCATCTTTGTTAAAAGCTTTAAATCATCCATAAAATAGTTCGATATCTGTTCGATAGGGGTTACAGCTCTCGAAGGCCATCAAATAAAATTTGATGGCCTTTTTTCAATTCAAAAACCTAGCGCAAAATTAAATAGAGTCCGTTTCTGGTTTATCAGTGCCCGGAGCTGAAGACCTGATTGAAATTCTCGTTTCTGGGTATGGTTATTGAGAATTAAAACCAACGCTTTTAGCGAACAGCCCAGCTATGAATTTAGAGATTATTAATCCGGGTCAACCGGAATACGAAGCATGGAATAATCGCGGAGTGAATCTTCGTTATAAAGGGCAGCCTTCCGGAATAATTCCGGTTGCAACGATACAGCAACTCACTGATGCTTTGCAATATGCTATTGATAATGGCTCCCGTGTTGCCATTCGCGGTGGCGGACATTGCCTGGAGAACTTTGTGAGCAATCCCGATGTGGATCTGATTATTGATATTTCGCGTATGAAAGGCGTTCGCTATGATGACAGCATGAACGCAATCGAGGTTAGCGCCGGAACAACATTGGGAGAAACGCAGGAAATACTCTACAATAAATGGGGAACCGTGCTCCCCTCTGGAGAGCATCCTGCGGTGGGTATTGGCGGACACATTCCGGGAGGCGCATTTGGATTTTTATGCCGTCAATATGGCCTCGGTGTTGATTATCTCTATGCAGTGGAAGTGCTTTGTGTCAACAAAGATATGCATGTCGAAAAAATCATTGCAACGCGAGAGGCCGCTGATGAGAATCGTGAGTTGTGGTGGGCACACACTGGCGGTGGCGCAGGTAATTTCGGAGTTGTAACCAGACTCTGGTTTCGCATGAATGACACGAACAGCCTGCATCCGTCTGATTTGTTACCGAAAGCTCCTAACGTAATAGAAACAATTGAATTGGAATGGAAATGGACTGACTTTAATGAAATATCTTTCCGACAACTTGTTGACAACTACAGCGATTGGGTGCTGCACAATTCCGTACCAGGAAGTAAATCCTGCAAGCTATATGCGACCCTTCACTTATGGAACAAGATGATGGGAAAGATTCAGTTGAAAGGTCTGGTTACTGAATCCGCTGATGATGTTGTGAATGATTTTCTTCAATCACTTCAGCGGAATATTGAGGTTCCCTTTAGCATTATAAGAAAGAAATTAAGTTGGCTTGATTTTGCACTACATCCTTTTCCGGATATATTTTCCGGACCGAAATCGGCATTCAAAGTTAAGGACGCATTTCTTAAGCGACCATTCACGCATCAGCAGATCAAGACGATCTACCACTATTTAACTGAACACAAAATCCCAGGAGGAAATTTGGGCCTTGCTACCTATGGCGGACAAGTAAATATCGTTGCAAAAGATTCTACAGCATCAGCACAGCGCGGCGCCATATTGGATACTGCATGTGCTGTTGGCTGGTTAAATCCTGAAGAGGAAGCAAAGTCATTGGAATGGGTTCGCAACTGTTATAGCGAATTATTTCAGGAAACCGGAGGAGTTCCTGTTCACGGAGAACAAACGGGCGGAGCAATCATTGCACACCCCGACAATGACCTGGCAGATGCCACCTGGAATAAATCCGGTGTCCCCTGGCACACACTTTATTATCAAGACAACTACCCCCGACTGCAAAAGATCAAAGCAAGTTGGGATCCGCACAACATTTTTAGACATGATTTGTGCGTAGAATTTCCTTAAGTGTGTGGTAAGAGCAGTATTAGTCAGCGCCGTCTCATCAACTTATGTTTAGCCAATATTTATCTTATTGTAAGAGATGTATTCATAATTATTAGTGTTAAATGAAGCCATCGGGATGTCTGTTTCTCTCTTTTTACTTTATCGAACTTATACACTCACCAAAATTTACGGGTATATGGTTTTTCGATATCTAATCAGTTAAGATTGTATAAAACTTGTTTTTCTAGTGTGGCCTCCCTCTTTTATTTGCCGCCCTCTATGTTTTAAACCAGCAAGATTCATTAAATTGTAATCATCAAACTCAAATAATATGAAATACTTGTTTAGTTTACTGCTACTTCTGGCAACCGGCGTTGTTTTCGGCCAAAATAAAATTGATGGCAATTGGAAAGGCACCCGGGAAACACCTAATGGGACTTTTGAAGTGAATTACAGCTTCAAAGTGGAAGGAAATGTTGTAACAGGCACCTGGAAAACTAATTTTGGCGAAGCTAAACTGGAGGATGGTAAAATTGACGGAAAGAAATTTTCTTATTCAATTTCCTTCAATGATAATAAGCTTGCAAGTACTGCGGAACTGATCAATGACAATGAAATTGTGGTGAAAAATGACCGGGGTGAAATGAAACTGACGAGGGTAAAATAACAGTAAAAATTATTGTTTTGGGTCGGCGGGCATTCGTTTTAAATCATCTTAATCATTCCATCCTGACAACGACCTTACCTATTGCCCGCCCTTTTTCAACATAATTCATAGCTTCATTGGTTTCTTTAAATGGAAATATCTTTTCTACAACTGGTCGTATTACACCAGAAATAATCAATGTGTGTTTCGTTGGTTTAATTTTTTCCAGTCTACTATTCCGTTCTCAAACTCTTCACCGGGTTTGCCATTGCCGCTTTTATTGCCTGGAAACTCACGGTGATCATTGCAATTGCAATAGTAAGCAAAGCAGCCAGCGCAAATATCCACCAACTGATATCAATCCTATAGGCGAAACTCTGCAACCATTTATTCATCATCCACCATGCTACAGGAAATGCAATCACAGATGCGACCAGTACCAGTTTTATAAAATCTTTTGAAACCATTGTTACAATTTCACCAACGCTTGCACCAAGCACTTTTCTCACCCCAATTTCTTTTATACGCTGTTCAGCTGCATAGGTAACCAATCCAAATAAACCAAGGCAGGCAATAAAAATGGCAAAGATGGCGAATGTGATAAATAATTTTCCGGTTCGTTGATCTGCGGTATAGATTTTATTAAAATCGGCATCTAAAAATGTATAACTAAATGGCTGGCCCGGATCCATGCTTTTCCATTTTTTTTCTACTTCGCTGATCAATACAGGAATATTTTTGCTGTTGACACGCATAGCGATCCTTCCCCAATTCTCGCTTAATTCGATAACTAATGGGCCAACTTTATCGTGCATGGAGCTGAAATTAAAATCCTTCACCACACCGATTATATGGTATGGCTTAGATGAAAATTTCCCGCTGCTTTCATAGCCCGACGGACGGTATAAAATTTCATTCAATGGATCCTTATATCCAAGAAGTTTTGCTGCTGTTTCGTTGATGATCACTGCCGATGAATCTGTGAGAAATTCTTTTGAAAAATTTCTGCCAGCTGTCATCTGCATTCCTAATGTGGGGATATAATTCTGGTCAACATAGAAATCTGTCATAATGTTGACCTGTTTTGCATCGAGCGTTACGTCTTTGAACCAGCCGTTTTGATTATAACCAGTTTCAGTAGGCAAAGATCCTGCAATTGTAGCGCTTTGCACACCGGATATACTCAACATATCCTGTCTGAAAGATTTTATTTTTTTATCGAGTGCGTAGGTGTTATTAATTACCAGGACCTGATCACGGTTATAACCAATTTCCCTGCTTCGTATGTAAGACAGCTGATTATAAATAACAATTGTGCCGATGATCAGGGAGATTGAAATAAAAAATTGGAAGATGACCAGTCCGCTTCTCAACCAACTGTTCTTAAAGCCCTTTGCAATACTGCCTTTCAGCACATGCACCGGTTGAAAAGAAGAAAGATAAAAGGCGGGATAGCTTCCTGCAACGCAACCCACCACTACTATTAATGCAATAAGTACCGGCAACAACCAGGTAGAAAACAATGTCCACACGCTCATCTGCTTTGCCGCGAGCTGGTTGAATAAAGGTAATAATATAGCAGCAATTCCAATGGCAAGCAGCAACGAAAAGAAACTGGTTAAAACGGATTCTGTTAAGAATTGAGTAATGAGGTCAGCCCGTGATGAACCTGCTACTTTTCTTATACCTACTTCTTTTGCACGGTTAGCTGAACGTGCTGTTGACAGGTTCATGAAATTTACACAAGCGATCAGCAAAATGAAAATGGCAATGATGGAAAAAATATACACATAAGTAATATTTCCATTTACTTCAAACTCATAAGATTTGTTCGAATGCAGGTGAATATCAGTAAGTGGCATCACCGGGTATATAAAATGATTACCGCTATTTTTCAGGTCACTCGCACTCATGTGTAAGAATTGATCCAGTTGCTTTACGAGATATTTGTTGATAGTAGCATCCACAGCATTCTGCAGTGCTGCTTTTGTAACGCCTGGTCTTACTAAAACAAAAGACGCGTAGTTGTTACTCAGCCAATCTGCCTGGTCATCGTGATATGTATCACGCATAGGACGTATAAAGCTGAAATGAAAATGGGACTGTTGCGGAATGTCCTTTATAACTCCGGTTATTTTGCAGGTTACTGAATTGTCAACGTATAAAGTTTTACCTACAACATCGGTCGAGTTGAAATATTTTTTAGCGGTAGTTTCGTCGATCACGATAGAATTGGGTTCATTCAATGCCGTTAATCGGTTACCCGATATCATAGGAATTGAAAAAACCTGGAAAAAAGTAGAATCAGCAAATACTGCATTTTGATTTTGAATATTCTGGTTATCCTTCTTCACCAGTATATTTCCAAAATTCCTAAGGCGGGTGTACTGAATGACCTGCGGATAATCTTTCATCAACGTTGGCACTAATGGCGCCGGACTTACCGCTGAGACAAATTGAGTTCCGTTAAAAGAAATATCTGCATCAACGCGGTAAATATTTTCCGACTGCGCATTGTATCTATCATAACTCAATTCATCTTTCACATACAGTATGATCAAGAGGCAAACAGCAAGTCCAACCGAAAGCCCCGCAATGTTTATGGCAGAAAAACCTTTATTCTTCCACAAATTGCGCAAGGCAACTTTTAAAAAATTTTTGAACATGCGGTTATATTTAATGCTTTGACGATTGGAAGTACAAAATTGTTACGCTGTTAATGGATAATGTTTCGAATTATTTTTGCGCTTTGATGTTTCTCAACCGCTTTCTACGTTTGGAAATATTTAGGAAGTATTCGAAAAATATGCCGTCTTGCTGATAAATTGATTTTCAACTTCCTGATATCATTTCAAGATATGAAACTGTTCGAATATGATACAGCGATTGTGCGGTGTAAATACATATGAGCAGTTTGAGTATAGCGATCCGCGCGAAAATTATGGTGTGTAATTTTCCTTTCATCTTGCAAAACAAGCTGTCATCCCGAGCCTGGCGAAGGGCGGACTGTAAGCCTTTTTCATAGAATACTTTCATTGCTTTCAAGTTCTTATTCTCAGCTTTAAATGGACGCCCTTCGACAGGCTCAGGATGACAGCTTGTTAGGCAGGAAGACAACGGGGAGACTCGCCTCCGAAGTTAAAAGTCGCCTCCGTGATAGGTGTCCCACCGACCAATGACAGAATCCAAAACATATCGTTTGTCTTGATCTATCCCAACAGAAGAGATATTTACCCTGAAATATTGTCTAACTTGAATAGAAGATGCTGAATTGAGGCAATTTCCTACCTGGCCAAAAGCATTTTCGTAATTCGTTCTATGTAAAGAGAGATTTTAACTCCGATATCATTAATACTAAAAACTAAGACTATGATAAAGTATTATTTGCTTGTGTCGGGTATTTTACTCCTTTCTATACCTATGCTACAATTTACCGGATCTTATAACAACCATCGGCGGCTGAATTCTCCGGAACCAGTCTATCATATTGCCTTTGCCAATTTTGGTCCTTTGAATAATGATATCTTCATCGCGGATGCAGATGGCACTCATGCCAGGCCGTTACTACCGAACCCAGCCAATGATTACAATGCCTCTTTTTCAAATGACGGTAAATGGATCGTATTTACATCGGAAAGAAATGGCTCAGCAGATATTTATCGTGCACATAGAGATGGATCAGGATTGGAACAATTAACCAATGATCCTTCTTTTGATGACCAGGCCGTTTTTTCACCTGATGGAAAAAAAATAGCATTTGTTTCAAGCAGAAATAAACAAGCTGATATTTTCATTTTAGACATTGCAACAAAAAAAATAACGAATCTTACTAATCACCCGGGAGGGGATTTTCGCCCTTCATGGTCGCCGGACGGAGAATCAATTGCTTTCTCTACAGACCGTGATGCCAAAAGAATAATGCCTGTATTTACATTATGGCATTCTACTGAAATCTATACTATACATGTAGATGGATCAGCATTAACAAGAAGAACAAAAATGGACAGATATGCCGGCAGCCCCTGCTGGTCGCCTGATGGAAAACAAATCCTGTTTTATGAAGCCACTTTACAACAGGTGCGTAGTATGAATACAGTTATGAAAGTAAATTCAACGACACATCTTTCAGTCATTAATGTTTCCGATAATTCAAAGCAAATCATTAGAAAAGATACGGGAGAAAAGATTTATCCGAGGTGGTTTGCCGATGGCAGCATGGCTTATGTAACCTGGGGGGATACAGCAGGTATCGTATTTACAAATGGCAAAGCAAGAATAAATGGAAATTTCGAAAATCCTTCCTGGTCAACCGATGGCAAAAGCATGCTATTTCATCGCGAAGTAAATTCCGGCTGGCCACCCTATAATAAATTGTATAGCCGTGATCCGCAATTTCAATTGATTCGCTCCGGTGTATTTCCCTGTTACGCTCCTTCAGGCGCTTCCCTTATCTGCAACGATAAAACGGCGGGTATTCATCACAATCAAATAATGCAGATGAATATGGATGGCACTAACCGCTCTATCCTGTTCGGCGATTCAATAAAAAGTGCTTTGGCTCCTGTTTGGTCGCCACAAGGAGATAAAATTGCGTTTGGATTTGGCCGTTATTTTCAAAGTCTACAGGGTCCTGCTCTTGGCGACATTGCAATTATTAATAGTGATGGCACCCATTTGGAAGTTCTTACTGATGGAAAAGGTAATTATGGTTTTCCATCCTGGTCGCCTGATGGGAAAAAAATTGTTTATCGCGGAGCTACCGATAGCATTAAGGGTCTGTTTATTGTTGATGTGGAAACCAAAAAAGTTACAAAGCTAACTACCAATAGCCAGGATAATTTCCCCGGCTGGTCACCCAATGGAGACCTTATCGCATTTACCAGTAAGCAGGATGGCAACTATGATATTTATACCATCAAGACGGATGGAACTGATTTAAAAAGGCTGACCACAGATCCCGGGAATGAAGCTCATAGTGTATGGTCGCCTGATGGCAATTGGATTGCATTCAGTAGTGGCAGAATCGGATTTAAAGATGAATCTGCATTGCATCCTTACAATCCTCAACCTTACGGCGAAATATGCGTGATGCATGCTGATGGTTCTGATGTAAGGGTATTAACTGATAACCAGTATGAGGAGGCAACCCCGGCCTGGATGCCGCTGAAAACTATTAGATGAACAATTTCAACATGTGCTATTTCCACATTATTTAGAGGGTTTTTGTTATGCAAGTCAAGTAACGGCCAGGCACAGGCCGGGAGGCCTGCGCCAGATACGGCCAGATTCAGGATGCAGTTTTTTGGTCGTATCTCAACCCATCACTTCACCTGAACTATGAATCATTTTTTTCCTGCCAGCGCATCAGCAGCAGTTTGTTGAAACACAGCACGCAATTCACTTGCATCGCCGTTTATGCCTGGCCGTTGCACCATTAGTATGTATGCCACCCCGCGTACGGGGTCGATCCAGGCTTGCGTTCCCCATGCACCGCCATGACCATATGTACCAGGCGATAGCATTGCAGCTACGCCCTCGTGAGGTTTTTTTAGAATGATGGTGCCGATCCCCCAACCATAATCAGCTTCATGATTTTGAATAAAGCCGGTAGGTAGGTCACCAGTTTGAACAGTCGTCAGTAATTTCATCGCTTCATTGCTCAGGTAACGTTTACCATTATATGTTCCGTTTCCAAGTAGCATCTGGCAAAAGCGAGAATAATCAGGACCTGTTGAAAAAAGACCTCCGTTCCCTAATGGGGGGCGACCTTCTTTTCCGAAAATATCTGGCAAGGCAACGGGTTCGAGTACAGCAGTGTTTTTGTTCTTCACATAACCTATAACCCTCGGTACAGCAGGTTTTGTATCCGGATAGAAAGTTGTATTCAGCATTCCCAGTGGGTCAAATATTCGCTTTTGTACAAACTGATCGAACGACATTCCGCTTATTACTTCCACAATACGCGATGCCACATTAATACCTGACTGCGTGTACTTCCATTTTGCGCCGGGCTCGTATTGCATAGGAGCAGAAAGGAATAGTGGAATTAAATCCGCCAATGTTTTTGATGAAGCAATCGCATCATTACTGGCTTCGCCCAAACCGGACGTATGTGTTAGTATCTGTGTAATCGTTAGGTTGGCTGCTTTTCCTGAGGGAGTTTTAAGATCCGCAAATGCAGGAATAAATTTCGCAACCGGATCAGTGATTTTAAGTTTGCCCTCATCCATCAGCATAAGAATAGAAGCGGCAGTAATTGGTTTGGTCATAGATGCAATCCAGAACAGGCTATTAAGTTTAATTGGCTCTTTTGTTGAAATGTCTCCCACACCGATAACATCCTGGTGTACAATCTTATCTTTCGTGACAACAAGCGTTAACGCCCCGGACATTTCCCCGCCATCTATAAACTTTTGCATCGCATCGTGAACTGCCGTAAGATTTGGCGCAGTTTGCGCGAGAACTTTGACAGGCGCTATACCCGAAAGCACGAAAAAAATAATGGCTGTAAATACCTGGATTGCTAACCTGGGTTTAGTTCTTGTTTGTGAAGTATGCATATTATTTGGCAAGTTACTTTTAAACTAACCCACCATTAATAAGAAGGGCGGCGAGCAGTATTTGATACCTGGTTAGATTAAATATAATCAAAAATTTGTGCATGATTAATACAGAAGTCGGTGTTCTACCGACCTCGGAGGAGAAATCAACTTACCAGATTTAAGATTATTATATAACTATTTCTAACATCTGTGTTTTACTCCTTTTTATCAATTCATTCTATTAATTCTCCAATTCAACTCAATTAACAGGTAACAACAAACATGGGTTTTCATATTTGCTGCAATAAATCTTATCACTAAAAAATCTAAAACATGAAATCTCTTTTTCTGAAATTTGTTTTTGCAAGCATTGTTATTGCATTTAGTTCATGCAATAAAAATGATGATAACAATCCCTTACCCAATCCAACGCCAACTCCTATACCACAGCCTGTTCCTGTTCCACTAAATAATCTGGTTGAATTCAAAAATGGCGAGGAGTTCATCCGTTTTGAATACGATGTTGCCGGGAAAATAAAAAAAGCGATTGTTAGTAACAAACTGATTAGCACAGGCGAACCTACAATCTATGAAGTAATATTTCATCCGGATGGAAATTTAGCTGGCTTATTTGCCAACAATGGTGAACGCATTGAGCCCGAATATGAAAACGATGTTTTGATCCGCTCGCATTATTATTTTGATAACATAAGACAGGCCTATACAAATTTTCACTTCGAAAACGGCCAGCTTAAAATTGCTACATTCTATAATACGCTTAACGGCAAATTCGAGCCATTTTTTGAGTTCAGATATGAATTTAATGCAGCAGGTAACGTAACTGAACGGGTTACCATGATGACAGACGGAGTGCCCGGGCGTATGGTACGCGCGGGCATGGATAGATATGATTATGATGAAAAAGCCAGCCCATTGTATGCACAAAAAGAACTTCTTGCTATCCTTTGGCAAGCCGCTTCTAAAAACAATGTAAAATTCGAAAGAGAGTATAATGCCGCTGGAACCATTCAAAAAGAAACATTCCTTAACTATAGTTATAACGCTGCTGGCCAACCATTAACAGCAGCAGTAAAAGTTCAGGTTCCGGGTAAGCCTGAAGAAAATAAACAGGTAACCTTCAGTTATGAATAGTAGCGATTAATCATTCATCTTTTTTCACTATTAAAACCCGTAGTCGTTATTCCCACCGACCACGGGTTTTTTTATTTGGAACACTTGTTTACCGGATGGAGGAGAAACCACCAGAAGAAAGAAATGTTTCAACAGTCTTATATTCATTATAACTCAGTGATGAGTTTGACTTAACTTGTATTAAAGCGAATTTGATTGTCTGAAAAGCAAATACATTAAATAATGAAAGCATCAAAACAAGCCATAGCTACACTAACTCTTATCATATCAATGCTCACATTTTATTGTTGTGGCAGCGCTTCAGCTCAAAACAAAAATCATATGGTACGTTTAGCAAAACTCGTAATAGATTCAACCCGGTTAGATAGTTATAAGGCATTGCTTAAAGAGGAAATCGAAACTTCAGTGCGATTAGAACCAGGAGTGCTGACCTTGTATGCTGTATCTGAAAAAAATAATCCAAACCATATTACTATACTGGAAATTTATGCAGACACTACTGCTTACAAGGCACACCTGCAAACCCCACATTTTATTAAATATAAAAATGGGAGCAAAGAAATGGTAACGTCACTGGAACTTGTGGAGACTGTTCCACTTGTACCGGGCATGAAAATAAAGTAACAAATCTGCGTATATAAAACCTATGATGCATGTGGTCGGTTGGACGGTGTCCCACCGACCATATTGCAATAACCTTACTCTTAAAACTTTTGAAAAGTTAAAAGCGAATCATTGCCCAGGCCTTTTTTCCTATCAAAATTAGATCATCCGTACCCCAAATGAAAATCACTAGCCAATCAGGGTAAATGTTGTAGGTATATCGCGGCCAGGCCGTTCCGGATATGACGTTACCGATTGCTCTTTCGCTACTTATTTTACTACGTTTTGTTACTCTTTACACTTTTTACACGAATGATATAACCAAACGTAGACAGCTATTGGGGTTTCTTAAAATTCGCTTAACCCCGTTTTGTTTTTTTTGTATCTTTTAGAAACCTAAACTGACCGTTATGAGAAATATTTTCATTTGCAGTATGTTGCTGATGTTTGCTACGTACGGATTTTGTCAACAGACACAGCTAACAAAAACTCCGGAAGAGTATCTTAAATTAAGCAGAAGTCAAAAAGCAGGAGGTTTTGTACTTCTGGGACTTGGTGCTATTACTTTAACCACGGCAGCATTGGGTGATTTTGATTTTGACACACTTGGAATAGTTGTAGTGATAGGCTCTGCATTTACATTAACCAGTATTCCTCTTTTCATTGCCGCTTCCCGGAATAAAAAGAAGGCAAAGAAGGCTTCTTTAGGTTTCAAATTTGAAAGAATTCAAAAACTTCAACCAATGGCTGTACGAATCCATTCTATTCCAGGAATATCATTGAGATTGAATTTGTAAATACTTTATCAATAAGAATTGTTACACGGAGTTTCACAGAGATCACACAGCGTTACAAAGACGGATTATATCGCTTCAAATTCGGTATCCATCTTGGTACATGCTTTTTGTATTCGAGATATTCGTTACCAAATCTTTTGTATAGATCGGGTTCTTCTTTCAGGATGAAATAAATGGTATTCACTATCAGGAACACAGCCGCTAAAATTGCGATACCCTTTGAATTCAGGAAAATTGTTTCGCCCAGTTGCATAAAGAATACAGCGCTAATCATTGGGTTACGGCAATACCGGTAAGGACCTTTAATAACCAACTTTTGTGTTGGCGTCCAGGGCGCAAGCGTACCTTTACCAATATGGCGAAATAAATAAACGGTCCAAATAAAAAGCGCAAGCCCTGAGATGAAAATAACTGTGCCCACCCATTTCCATAATGGCTGTGGAGGAAATAAAAGATGCGTGCTATCGAAACATAAATACGGAACTATTACCGTCATGGTGAAAGGTAATATCAAGATATCACGCAAATGTTTAAAGATTGATGGACCCTGCATAGCATGAGAAATTACCTATAATCACTATAAAAATATGACAAGTTTGAATATTGAGCTTTGTGGCTCATTGCAACTTTTCAAATAAAAGGCCGTTGTTGGTATATGCAATCAGGTTGCCTGAACTAGCATTCACCAATACCAACAACTTAGTTTGAAGCATCCCGCTACTGCTGTTGGTGCTGTAAACTCACAACAATGGCATCTGAATTTCGAGTGCTGTCGTATTACGAATTAGCGACTTTTTCGAATCCCTTTACTTCCAACCTCCTCCCAGGTTGCGATAAATATTTATAACTGCATTTAACTGTTCCTTCTTCGTTTCAATCAATTCGAGTTTTGTTTCAACAGCATCTCTTTGTGTCAGTAATACTTCGAGATAGTCGGCCCTGGCAGATTTATACAGGTCAATAGCTGCACTGATAGATCGGTTTAATGCTTCCACCTGTTGTGATTTCAGGTCGTAACTTTTTTCAAGATTACTGATTTTGGATTGTTGCGTGGCAACTTCAATATAGGCGTTTAATATTACCCGCTCATAGTTATACATAGCCTGTATCTGCCGCGCATTGGCGTTGCTGAACTCTGCCTGTATTGCATTACGGTTAATCACAGGTGCTATCAGATCGCCGGCAAGTGAAAACAACATAGACTCAGGCAGGGTTACAATGTATGCCGGATTAAAAGCCTGCAATCCAAACTGCGCTGAAATTCCGAGGCGGGGATAAAATTCTGCACGAGCCACTTTCACATCAAGCTTTGAAGCCGCCAGTTCAAGCTCGGCCTGTTTTATATCCGGACGATTAGCCAATAACTGTGAGGGAATTCCTGCATTCACAACAGGCGAAATCAAGTTTAAGAAATTGCTTTGATCTCTTAGGACAGGCTGCGGATAACGGCCCAGCAGTAAGTTGATCTTGAGTTCTGCTTCTTTTATCTTTTGAAGAATGTCGTATTCCATGCTCTGTGAACCCAACACTTCTGCCTGGAATTTCTGAACGGCCAACTCTGTAGCGCGGGCTCCTTCTTTCTGAATTTTAATTATTTCCAGCGCATTTTTTTGCAGCTCTATATTTTGCCTTACAATCTGTAGCTGGTTATCGAGCGCCAGTAGTTCGTAATAAGAATTTGCTATTTCAGCAATAAGATTGGTGAGTACAAAATTCCTACCCTCAATCGTTGCTAAATAACGGGTAACTGCAGCTTTTTTTGCATTGTGCAATTTATTCCAGATATCAACCTCCCAACTTGCAAATGCAGCTACTGTAAAATCTCCCAAAGGATCGGGCATTTCCTTTCCTGGTTTGATTTCCGTAGTAGCGTCACCTGCGCCCTGGCTCGTGTACCTGCCTACTTTTTCAACACCTGCGCCGGCCCTTATACCCCCGTTCGGTAACAAAGCCCCTTTTCTAAAGCGGATATCATTTCTTGCCATTTCAATTTCCTGCAAAGTGATCATCAGTTCCTGGTTGTTTTTCAATGCTGTATCGATGAGGGTAACCAGGTTTTGATCGATAAAAAAATTCCGCCATTGAATGGCCGACATATTTATGGAATCCTTATTCTGTTCGTAATTTCCGGGAATAACTTTGTTTGAGCTTACAGTAGTTGCTTGCGGAACTTTGCAACCTAACGCCAACAGGCATATGCCCAGCACACAACTACCCAGTACAGCAATATTTCCCTTTTTCGTTTTAAACATTACTATCAATTTCTTCGGTTAATGGATTTTCTTCTTCTATGGAAGTTAAAAGGTGGCGTTCAGAGATCTTTCCGAAAAAGTAATATAGCCCCGGTATCACGAGTACTCCAAATACAGTTCCGAAAAGCATTCCGCCTGCAGCAGCCGTACCAATGGTTCTGTTACCGATTTTTCCCCTTTCCAGCACAGTGGGATCCGAAGCTTGGAATTCACGTGACTTGAAGTCGCG
>JADMIO011482764.1_pt1 | contig 85961 bp, 79 predicted proteins | sample 8958161 | NCBI WGS metagenome assembly JADMIO01 (sample SAMN16585339, study PRJNA669376) | soil metagenome | isolation source: Crop rotation soil | place: USA: Cullars Rotation, Alabama | collected 2011 | reverse complement strand
GGCCGCGACTTCAAGTCACGTGAATTCCAAGCTTCGGATCCCACTGTGCTGGAAATAGGCCCAGACGAGACCGCCGCTCTCGTGCGTCGGGTAGGCGCCGATGCGGACTTTGTTCTTGAAGTTGGACTCCGCGGGCTCCGAGGGCATGTCGACACAGGTGCCTTCGACGTCGAACTTCCAGCCGTGGTAGACGCAGCGCAGACCGGACTCCTCGTTGCGGCCGAAGAACATCGATGCGCCGCGGTGGGGACAGGCGTTAACGAAGAGACCTGCGTTGCCGTCGGTGTCCCGGAAGGCAATAAGGTTCTCGCCGAGGATCTTTACGCGCACGGGCGGGCAGTCGGGCTCCGCAATCTCGTTCGAGAGCATGACCGGCGTCCAGTAGCGACGCAGCAGGTTGCCCATGGGCGTGCCGGGCCCGACGCGACAGAGCAGGTCGTTGTCTTCTTGAGTAAGCATTCGGTGTACCTCCGTGCATCAACGGATGAGCGCAAACATGCGTTTCGCAGAGGATAGCACTGGTACCGGTACGCGCGAGCTTCGCGAGGTGGGCCGTGGGTTACGGGAGGGTGGCAAGTCTAGCAAAGCACGCGGCATAGCCGACGCAGGGGAGAGGAGAAACCGTGGGCTGAATCCCACGGCTACGCCCAAGGAAATGCCGAAGGCAGCTGGAGGGCCTGATTTATCGCGCCCGGTGTGGGGTCCCGCGACATTCAGCAAGACGCCCGTGTCTCGGGCGTTCTCGACCGAGGCAAGAATGCCTAGGCTACGGCCGAAGAGCATGGCCGGATGCGGTGCTAGCGCGATCCGTGCGGAGCCGTGGGGTTCAGCCCACGGTTTCGATTTCCTTTTTGCCGAGCCTTCGGTCTTGGCCCGCCTCTATGCCTTATGCCTATGCTCTATGCGCTCTACGAGCGTCCGTTGCCTTCGGTGCCGCGGACGACGCCGGGGCCGCCGGCGTAGGCGCCGCCGCTCGCCGAGCCGCCGACGCCACCGCCGGGGCCGCCTCGAGTCGCGACGACCCACTCTCGGTTGTCCTTCATCGTCTGGTACTGGCCCTGGAAGTGCGGTGCGACGTATCGGGCGAAGAGGTCGTAGCTCTTCATCATCCGGTCGCGGTGCACGATGCCGAACATGGCGCCAAGGAACCCGCCGAAGCCGCCCGATGCCTCCAGCAAGCGCTCGATGTCCTCGATCGCGTCGTCCGGTGTGCCTATGATGGCGCCGCCGCGCTCGACGGCGATTTCGGGGAGGCGGTCGTTGTTCGTGCCGTCGGGAGCGGCGCCCATGAGGCCAGCGCCGGTGAACTTCGGGAAGAGTTCGCGGCAGTCATCGAGGGCCTGCTGACGGGTCTCGGCGAGGTGGAAGAACTTCGTCACGCGCCACTCAGCGCGGTCCATCGTGTGGCCGAACTTCGCCGAGACCTCTTCGAGGTTCTCCCACTCCTTCTTCAGCCGCTCACCGCTGCCGCCGCCGAAGGAGAGCTGCCAGATGCCGTGCTTCGCCGACGCGGGAGCGCCGCTCTCGGACGAGCTGCCGGCCACGCCGACGGGCACGTGCGGCTTCGTGTAGGAGGCGAGCTGGATACGCGCGTCCTTTAGGTCGAACCAGTCTGTCTTCATCGTCACGGGCTGTTCGGCGCGGAGGAGGGCCATGATCGCGTCGAGCGCTTCTTCGGACATGCGACGGCGCTCTGCGATGTCGAGGCCGATCATCGTGAAGTCAGCCCGCAGCGCCCCGGAGCCGACGCCGAGGTAGAACCGGCCGCGCGTCAGGTTGTCCAGCATGACGGCGCGGTCGGCGATCATGAACGGGTTGTGCAGCGGCAGGTCGACGACGCCGGTGCCGAGCCGGATGCGCTTCGTGCGCTCGGCGGCGGCGGCGATGAAGATGAACGGGTCGGCGATAATCTCGACCGCGCCCGAGTGGTGCTCACCGATCCACGCCTCGTCGAAGTCCAGGTTGTCGAGGTGCTCCAGAATCTGGAGGTCCTGCTGGAACGAGAGCGTCGGGTTGTCGCCGACGTGGTGGTGCAGGGGCGCCATGAAGACACCGAACTTCATGCGGGCGGGTCGATAGGTCATAGGGCGCCTCCGAGGCTTTGCAGGTTGGTCGCCATGTTAGCAAGGAAGGCGTTCGAAGCGACATTCGCTCTCGGGTGCCCGGTGCTCCCGTAGCGGCCCCGCATGTGGGCTAAGGCGCGCGGATAGACCGTGCCGGTTGAGGACGAGTCGGGTTCGGTCCTGTCGGACGCGTCTGGACTGATGCCGGCTTCGCTGCGCGGCGCTCTCGCGACGCTCCACCCCAACCCATCTAAAAACGGGGGAGTCCGAGGGCACATCCCTCGGACTCCTTGGCAAAGGGCTACCGCCCTCTGCACACCTGCTAATGACGAGCGGTCTCATGGAAATGAATGGGTTGTTCACGCAGGGGAACGTTGCCTCATCCCTGCCCCTCTCGATTGCGATGGAGAAAGGGGCGCATTCGCGTATCGAGAACTGTGGGTCTGGGTCTGATCCGCCAACGCCCGGCCACCCATCCGCCGGGCGCACGGCTGTGCGCCCCTACAAGGCGTTGTTCAGCGTCACGACGACGGGCCCGCCTTGAGCGCGTTGACGATTTTCGAAGTGTCTGCCTGCATCATCGCGAGGTAGGTGCCGCCATGGCTGTTTTTAGGGCCCAACGAATCCCTTTGGACCAAATGGTCTACGTCGGTGCGCGCGGCTCTGTATCCGTGGGAGAAGTGGGCGTCCTTCAGGCAGACGGTCGATGTCTTTTCGGACTCAACCGAGACTGGGAAGCCTCGGCTACGGAGTGTCGAAATGGAGTCCGGCGTTGGAATCGTTGAGGGGGAAGCCGTGGGGTTCAGCCCGCGGTTTCAGTGCCTGAGAGTGCGGCGTCGGCTTTCGGCGTTACGAACCCGGGCCCGCGACGACTCGGAAGGCGGTGCGCAGGTCCTCGAAGCCGCCGACGCTGCTGATGATGGCGAACGAGCCGGGCTCGGTGAACTCGAGATTCAGCTCGGCGGCGATCTGGGTGCGCTGCTCGCTTCCGGGTGGCGTCCCCGGCGGCCGGCCCGCCTCGACCTGCCCCTGGATCTTGCCCAGCTCCTTGCCATCGTCCGAGACGATGACCACCTCGACGCTGAATTGCTGGTTCGTCTCGGTCCAGGGCACGACGTACGACACGGCGATGGCGCAGTGCTGCGTCACCGGGAAGGGCCGGTTCGCGGTGAGCATGTCCCAGCCGCCTCCCATCAGGAAGAGCTTGCCACCTACGATCTGGGCCGCGTCGGCGAGGATGAGCCATTCGGTACGCATACTTCGATGGTACGAGAGATCTTCGTCAGCCGATAGCGCGCTGTGCGGCCTCTAGCGCGTCTTCGACTTGAGGTAGTTGACCGCCGCATCGAGCTGGCTGTCACGACCCTGCTTCGCGAGTTGGTCGAGGTCTTCGTCGACGGTGAGGTCGGGCTTTACGGGCGCTTTCTCCAGCGACTTCTGCGACGGTCCGACGACGACGCGGCCGACCGTGATCTCCATGCCGCCGTCGCCGATGGGAAACTCGTTGGCCGCTGCCACTTCGCCGGCCGTCGGTTCGCCGATGACGTAGGCGTCCTTAGCGTCCTGCATCGCGCTCGAGACGATTTCGGACGACGATGCGGAGCCCTCGTTGACGAGAATCGCGAGCGGTGCGCCGGCTATCAGCGAGTTGCCGGTCGCCTCCAGCTCATCTCGACCGCCGCCGCGCGACCTGATCTCCGCCAGCTCCCCCTTGTAACCCAGTGAACCCGCGACGTATGCCGCGACGCTCGTGGCGCCGCCGGGGTTGTTGCGCAGGTCCAGCAGCCAGGACGTGGCGCCCTGGTTGCGCAGCGAGGTGATCGCGCTGTTGAAGGCGCCGCGGAAGGCCGACTGGTAGTCGCAGTCGTCGCGGCTGGGGAAGATGTACATCTGCAGCAGGCCGACCTGGCCATCGATGAGCTGCGGGCGCACCGGCGGCAGGTCGGCGGGCTTCGAGACCATCGTCAGCTGCTGGGAGGCACCGCCCTGTCGCGTGAAGGTCAGAGTGGCCGAGACGCCGGCGGGCGGCGGCAGGTCGTCGGTGATACCGTTGGCCGTCGGATGGCCGTTGACCGCTGTAATCACGTCGCCGGCCTTCATGCCGGCCGCCTGCGCCGAAGAGCCCGGCAGCACGTCGACGACGATGTAGGCGTTCGAGTACGGGCGTAGTCGGAGGCCGATGGAGGTGACGCGGTTCGTGCGCTCGTCGTTCCAATCGCGCGCTGGGATGTAGGTCGTGTGGCCGTCGTTCAGCGAGTCGGCCATGGACGACAGGGCGATCTCGATGAGGTCGTGTGTGTCGAGATTGCTGTCGGCCGGCAGCGCATCGGGCAGCTTGCCGAAAGCGGTGCGGAGCTGAGCGGCTCGGTCTTTGCTGTTCGCGCCCTTTGCGTTGCCCGGCTCTATCGAGGCCGGCACAGTGATGTTGTGCTCTTGAAGCTCCTTCGTCGTGCCGTCCCACGCTGCCTGCATCAGGGTGCCGACGTCGAGCTTGTCGACATAATGGTCGGCCAGGAGCTTGGCGCCGTCCGACACGGTCTGCGAGATGTCCTCGGGCGCTGGTTTCGATGGCGTCGGGGGCGGGACGAAGGTGGAAGCCGCGACGTCTGAAGGCGTGGGGCACGCTGGTAGCTTTGAGTTACTGCCGACGCAAGCAAGGGCAAAAACTGTAAGCAGCGGCAGCAGGAGCAACGGCAGCTTTCGCATGCCTAGAAAGTATAAGGTGCTGCCTCGCTGTGTCGGTGAGGGCTTACCCCGGGCTTTAGCGCAGGTGAGCCTTCAGATACGTGACGGCGGCCTCGATTTGGGTGTCGCGCCCTTCCTTCGCGAGGAGATCGCGGTCGAGCGTGACGGGGATGGTCGGCGGGACGCCGTTGCTATCGACGTGCTCTTCGAACGCGCCGATTCCGATCTTCGCGTAGGTAATCTGAAGCCCACCGCCGCCGACGGGGAAGGCGCCGGCCCCCTGCACGTTGCCCGCCGTGGCCTGGCCGATAAGGGGCACCTGCTCCCGGTCGCGCAGTGCGAAGGCCGTGATTTCGGACGCTGATTGAGAGCCGCCGTCGATGAGGACGGCGAACGGCGCGTTGCCGATCTGGTTCGCGGAGGTCGAATCGATCTTGTTCACCGAGCCGTCGTTGTAACGCAGCGTGGCGAACCGGCCGTCCATGCCCAGAAGCCCGGCGAAGTACGCCGCGCCCTGCAGCCCGCCGCCACCGTTGTTGCGCAGGTCGATGATCCAAGCTTTGGCACCCTTCGCCTTGAGGTCGCCGACGGCTTTGTCGACAAGGGCCTGGAAAGAACCTTCGGCGTTGCACACGGCGTAGCGCGGAAAGCTGTACAGGCGCAGGTAAGCGATGTTGCCCGGTAGCATCTCGGCTGTGGTCTGTACGAGGGAGATGGCGCGGATGTGGATGTTGATCGTCGTCGCCGGGCCGCCCTGCCGCGTGTAGACAACGGGAAACTCGCGGCCGTCGCTGAGGCGATTGAAGTCGCTCGAGCTGAGCTGCCCCGCGGGCTTGCCATCGACGGTGGTAATGAGGTCGCCACGACGCAGGCCGGCCGCCGCAGCCTCCGTCGCCGGATAGACGACCGTGACGACGGCATTGTCGCCGAGGCGCTGGCTGACGAAGCCGTATGACATCGTCCCGCCCTTGCGCTCCGATTGCCACTGCGTGCTGTTGAGGTAGACCGTGTGCTTGTCCTTGAGAGCGGCGGCCATCGAGGCCAGGGCCGCGTCGGTGAGCTCCTGATAGGTCGCGGTGCCTTGCGCCTTCTCACTCAGGGCCGCGAAGGCGGCGAGGGGCTCGGTCGTGAAGTTGTCGGGGATCGGGTCCGAGAGCTTGGCCTTGTTGCGAGCGCCGATGTAGGCCGCTTCGACTAGAGGGTCATAGGACGGAATCGGGTCGATGTACCACTTCCTCAGCAGTGCGACGGCCAACTTCACCGAGTTGCCGAGGTAGCTCTCGTCGGGGATTCCGGGTGTGGCTGTTGGTGCGCGTGTCGGGACCGCGGTGGCGCCCGGCACTGCCGTGGGCGAAGGGCAGGCGCCTGGGGTGGTGGACGGCTGCGCGCTGACCAGCGCTGTCGTCGTGCTGGTCGATGAGGAAGCTTGGTGGTCGCTGGGGGCGCCGCTGCCACAGGCGACGAGGCCGAGAAGCAGCAGCGAAACAAGAGCGAGCGTCAGCCGGCGCATTGCCTCGAGTATAGGGCACCCGGACGCGCGGTCGTGCCCCGCCGACACGTCGTCGGACGAATGACACCTCGTCGAGCTCGAGTCTCTGTCAACCCTGCCGGCTTTTGCTGTGCGGCGCTGTCGCCACGCTCCGCCCCCAGGCCTTCGAAAAAGAAGGGGTTCCGAGGGCACATCCCTCGGACTCCTTGGCAAAGGGCTGCCGTCCCTCTGCACACCTGATGTCCGCTCGCGTCTGCGACGCTCGATGGACGGGCCGTAGCTTCCGACGAGGTCTGACGTACCTAACCGTTCGTCCTGAGCTCGTTGAAGGATGAGTGGTCCTTGTCGCACGAGCGTAGTCTCGAATAGCGGCCAGCTTTCGGGATCTCCATTCGTGGATGACCTCTCCCCCAAACCCCCTCTCCGACTTCTGTTCGGACGGGGACGTGGGTGACAGATGTGCGGAGACATAGGTTACAGTTCCGGCCCCGACGGAGGAGTCCGGAGATCGATGCTGTTTAGTCTCTGATGGCGGTAGTACACCTCCCACACACCGTCCCCTGAGGCTCTCAGGGCGACTGTCTCTCCTACGAAGGCTCGGCTGATGAGGAATTGTCGGCCGCGAAAGCTGATGCGGCCTTTCTCCTGTACTTTGCGTTTTTCGTCCTGGCTCTCGTACTCAAAGGGCCGTCTTGCTTCGGCCAGGGTTCGGTGGCTGGCCCGGTAGTGGTCTGCGGGTACGTCATAGCCTAGGGACTGGTGAGGCCTGACTTGGTTGTAGATCTCACGGTAGGCATCAAAGGATGCCTGGACCGCCGCGAGGTCTGGCCAGCCGGCGTGCCAGCTCAGCAGCTCTAGCTTGAGGGTGCGATGAAAGCGCTCTTCCTTGCCCTGCGTCTGTGGGTGGTAGGGCCTGCCGTGCTTGACGGTGATTCCGAGGCGGATGAGGTGGGCTGTGAGCTGGGTATGGGGATGAGCCTGGGCGCTGCCCCAGGGCGAGCCGTTGTCCATGAGCATGACGTCCGGCAGGCCGAAAGTCTCGAAGACTCGCTCCAGTTGGGCTCGCACTGTCTCTGCCGTCTCATCGCCGCACGCGCCCAGACAGAGGTTGAAGCGGGAGTGATCGTCGGTGACCGTCAGTGGATGACAGCGACCGTTTGCGATGGGGAAGTGGCCTTTGAAGTCCATCTGCCACAGGTCGTTGGGCTGCGCTGCCTCGAAGCGCTGCCAGTCTCGTTTCAGCCTGCGCTCGGGTAAGAGCAGGCCGTTGCGACGCAGGATGTCCGTGATCGTGGAAGGCGCTGGCGGCGTATCGATCCCTTCGTTCTTCAGCATGCGGTGCAGCTTGCGCCCACCCCAGAACCGATACTTGATACGCAGCTCGCAGACCCGGGCTTCAAGCTCAGCAGCTGTCTGCCTCGGGGAAGTGTTCGGCCGGCTACTACGGTCTGCCAGCCCGTTCGACTCTCCTTCGGCGTAACGCCGCATTAGCTCGTAGCCGGCGTTGCGGCTAATGCCAAACTCCCGGCACAAAGCCGTCATGCTCGTCCGCAACGACAACCGCCGCCGGACAAACTCATCTCTTTCGCTAACCACAGTGCGCGTCCTCCAGGGCATGTCACCTCCCTGCCTCCCAGGCAAGAAAGTGTCATCCAGGTGTCCGCACATCTGTCATCTCTCTATCCGGTCCGTACAACTTCGGAGAGGGGGGCTAGCTGTTGTCTCAGCCCAAGCCGTGCCGAACGCTAGAGGAGGTTGGGCAGGCGTGCAGAGGGCGGCAGCCCTTTGCCAAGGAGTCCGAGGGATGTGCCCTCGGAAGCGCCCTCCCAAATGGGGCGGGGCGGGGCGTACGATAGCGCCGCGTAGCAGAGCCGGCAGATCGCAACCCTCCTTGAGGTTGGGCGACGGCGTTTCGGCCTCCGCGAGGGATGATCGCTCTGCCGCGAACTCTCTCTAGCGTGGCCGAATCTGCGTGGTTACTATGTGGCGGTGACACAAGACTCCGATAAGCCCTGGGGCGGACGCTTCGCCGAGATGACCGACCCGATGGTCGACGCGTACACGTCGTCCATCGCTATCGACCGCCGTATTGCGCTCGAAGATGTCAAGGGGTCGATTGCGCACGCCCGTATGCTGGCGCACCAGGGGATCATCCCCGCTGCCGACTCGGAGGAGATCCTCGCGGGTCTGATCCAGGTGCGCGAGGAGCTCGAAAAGGGCAGCTTCCAGATGAACGACCGTCTGGAAGACGTCCATATGAATGTAGAGGCGCGACTTGGCGAGATCGCGGGGCCTGCTGCCGGTCGATTGCACACGGCGCGCTCCCGCAACGACCAGGTTGTCACCGACCTGCGCCTTTGGATGAAGGAAGCGATCGCGGAGAGCATCGCCTCGCTGCACGACCTGCAGATCTCGATTGTCGAGACGGCGGCAGCGAATCGACGCGTCGTGCTGCCGGGCTACACCCACCTGCAGCGCGCCCAGCCCGTCCTGCTTTCGCACCATCTGCTGGCCTACTTCGAGATGCTCGAACGCGACCTCGGCCGCTTCGCCGACTGCTATGCCCGCGCCGACGTCCTGCCCCTCGGCAGCGGCGCCCTGGCCGGCGTGCCGTACCCCATCGACCGCGAGATGGTGGCGCGTGAGCTGGAGTTTTCGGCCATCTCCGCAAACAGCATTGACGCCGTCTCTGACCGCGACTTCGTGGTCGAGTACATCTCGACCTGCGCGATGTGCATGATGCACGTATCGAGGCTGTCGGAGGACATTGTGCTGTGGTCGACGGCGGAGTTCGGCTTCGTCGAGCTGCCGGATGCGTACTCGACGGGCTCGAGCATCATGCCGCAGAAGAAGAACCCCGACATCGTGGAGCTGGCGCGCGGTCGCAGCGGCAAGGTGTTCGGCGCGCTGACCTCGATTCTCACGACGCTGAAGGGTCTGCCGCTCGCCTACAACCGCGACCTGCAGGAGGACAAGGAGCCGCTTTTCACGGCGCACGACACGCTGAACAGCACCCTGAACATCCTCACGGAAATGGTGCCGCGCCTGCGCTTTCGTGCCGACCGCGGTCGCCGCGCGTCTGGCGGCGCACTGCTTGCAACCGACATCGCCGACTACCTGACGATGAAGGGCATGCCCTTCCGCGAGGCGCATGGCGTTGTCGGCCGGCTGGTGCTGTACTGCGAGGCGCAGAACAAGCGCATCGACCGCCTCACCCTCGATGAGTACCGCATGTTCGCGAAGGAGTTCGACGAGGACGTCCTCAAGATCGACGTCTGGACATCGCTGCGAGCCCGCGACGTGCCCGGCGGCACCGCCCCGAAGCGCGTCACCCAGGCCATCCGTCGCGCCCGCGCCATCCTGCGCCGCCGCGAAAACGAAGCCTAGGTCACTCAGTGACGGGTGAACTGCTTCGCTTTGCGTCCGTCAGTTCGGTTGACTTTGGAAACATCATCCTGAACCATCGTTGTTTCATCCTGAGCTTGTCGAAGGACGGGGGCTCTTCCGGCCTTCACCAAGCGAGCGAGTCGCTGGATAGAGCGAGCGGAGTGCCCCTTTGGTAAAAATCGCCCCATCCATCCTGACCGCAGACTTCGGGCGAATTGCCGACGAGGTGCAGGCTGCGGAGGCCGCCGGCGTCGAGTACCTGCACCTCGACGTCATGGATGGCCGCTTCGTGCCCGTGATTACCTTCGGCCCGACGCTGGTTGCAGCCATCCGCAAGGCAGTGAACATAACCCTCGATATTCACATGATGGTCGAGCACCCGGAGGAGCAGATCGCGGCCTTTCGCGATGCTGGCGGCGACATCCTTAACGTGCACATCGAGGCCTGCCCGCACCCGCATCGAGTGCTCGGCGAGATCCACAAGCTGGGCGCGAAGGCAGGGCTCTCGGTGAACCCGGGAACGCCTCTGGGCGCCCTCGACGAGCTGCTGAGCGAGGTTGACCAGGTGATGCTGATGGCCGTGAACCCAGGGTGGGGCGGCCAATCGTTCATCGAGGCGAGTGTCGACAAGGTGACGCGTCTGCGCGCCGAGCTGGACCGCCGCGGCCTCAGCGCCGACATCGAGGTGGACGGCGGCATCAACCTGACGACGGGCCCTCGCTGCGCCGCTGCGGGCGCGTCGGTGCTGGTCGCCGGTTCCTTCGTCTACAACGATCGGTCGCCGGTGGCCGATAACGTGCGGGCGCTGCGGGCTGCGCTCCAGATACCGTAGCCGAGGCTTTCTAGCCTCGGTCGTCGACTGACCAACGCGCTATGTCTGTACCCGCACCGGGAAACGCGGACGACCATCGATACTCCTGGGGTGTAGCCACAATCTTTGCCTCGACCGGATTGAACTCGACGTAATTGACGACGGTTCGAAGCTGTTCGTCATCTCGAATCATCCGGTCGTAGTAGCCGGGTTGCCACAACCTGCCATTCGTTCCCCATGCCCGGTTGATCTCGCGTGACGAGAAGCCCTTGATGCTCTGCATCACCTGCGGAATTGCCCACGGTTCGCGTGGAACGAGGACGATGTGAAGGTGGTCAGGCAGAATGCAGTACGCCAGCACATCGGCCTTTTCCGTTCGTATCTGATTGATAGCGCCCAGCAGGATTGCAGCCTTCGTATCGTCTTTGAAAATGGGCTCGCGATTATTTGTTGCGGAGATCGTGTGGTAGCAATGCCCTTCGAGGATAATTCGGCGGATGGGTGACATGGCGGCGTTCTCGACCGAGGCTGGAGAGCCTCGGCTACGGTGTGAGAGCCCGGGACTCGCGGAACATGGTCACTGCGCCCCGGCGCCCGCCTTCGCCCGGCGCTTCGGTTTGACATCGACAGCACCGTTGTCCGTCTCGACGTGCGCATCGGTTGCCTCGACGCCATTCGTCGGCGTCTCGACGGGCGCCTTGGCTTTGCGCGCCTTTGGGCCCTTCGTCTTCGCCTCGACGCCGTTGTTGGGCTTGTTGGCGGCTGCGAGGGCGGCGCGGCGCTCGAAGGCTTCGCGGATGTATTTACCCGTTAGGGAGGTCGGGTGGCGCGCGACCTCTTCGGGCGTGCCCTGCGCCACGATCTCGCCGCCTCGATAGCCGCCGAGAGGGCCGAGGTCGATGATGTGGTCGGCGTTGAGCATGACGTCCATGTGGTGCTCAATGACGAGCACCGTATTGCCGCCGTCGGCGAGGCGCTGGAGCACGGCCATGAGGTTGCGCACGTCCTCGAAGGAGAGGCCGGTGGTCGGCTCGTCGAGGATGTAGAGGGTGCGGCCGGTCGAGCGTCGGGAGAGCTCAGTCGAGAGCTTAACGCGCTGTGCTTCGCCGCCTGACACGGTCGTTGCCGGCTGACCCAGCGTCATGTAGCCGAGACCAACGTCCTTCAGCGTCTGCAGCTTGGTGCGCACTTTGGGGAACGCCGTGAAGAACTCCAGCGCATCGTCGACGGTCATGTTGAGCACTTCGGAGATGTTCTTGCCGCGGAAGAGAATCTCGAGCGCCTCGCGGTTGTAGCGGCTGCCTTTGCACACCTCGCAGGGCACAGTGACGTCCGGCAGGAACTGCATCTCGATTTCGATGTAGCCCTCGCCCTGGCAGGCCTCGCAGCGGCCGCCCTTCACGTTGAAGGAGAAACGGCCGGGCTGATAGCCGCGCAGTCGTGCTTCCGGCACAGAGGCGAAGAGCTCGCGGATCGGCGTGAACAGGCCCGTGTAGGTTGCCGGGTTGGAGCGCGGCGTGCGGCCGATGGGCGACTGGTCGACGTTGATCACCTTGTCGAGGTGCTCCAGGCCCTTGATCGAATCGGCCTGGCCGGGACGGTCGCGGGCGTTGTAGAGCAGCTGGGCTGCCTTCTTCGAGAGGATCTCTGTAATCAGCGTGCTCTTGCCGGAGCCCGAGACGCCAGTGACGCAGACGAACTTGCCCAGCGGGATCTTCACGTCGATGTTCTTGAGGTTGTGCTCGCGTGCGCCCTTGATCTCGATGACCTCGCCGTTGCCCATGCGCCGGATCATCGGCACCGGGATCTGGCGGGCGCCGGAGAGATAGGCGCCCGTCAGCGAGTTCGGGTCGGCCATCACCTCGTCCGGCGTACCGATGGCGATCACCTCGCCGCCGCGCGAACCGGCGCCCGGCCCCATGTCGACGAGGTAGTCGGCCGCGCGCATCATCGATTCGTCATGCTCGACGATGAGCACCGTGTTTCCGAGGTCGCGCAAACGCACGAGGGTGCGGATCAGACGGTCGTCGTCCGCGGGGTGCAGGCCGATCGTGGGCTCGTCGCAGACGTAGAGGACGCCCATGAGCCCGGAGCCGATCTGCGTCGCGAGGCGGATGCGCTGTGACTCGCCGCCGGACAGCGTCGCCGTGCCGCGGTCGAGCGTCAGGTAGTCCAGGCCGACCTCGACGAGGAAGTCGAGACGGGCGCGGATCTCCTTGAAGATCTGATACGCGATGGCCTGCTCGCGGTCGTTCAGGGGCGTCTCGTCCGAGGCGAGGTGTTCGAACCACTTCTGCGACTCGAGGATGCTCATCGCCGTGGTCTCGGTGATGTTCTTCTCGCCGATCGTGACTGCCCGCGTCTCGGGCTTGAGGCGGGCGCCCTTGCAGCTCGGGCAGGGGACGGTCGCCATGTAGCGCTCGAACTCGGCGCGCATATAGTCGGAGTCGGTCTCCTTGTAGCGCCGCTGCAGGTTGGTGACGACGCCCTCATACTTCGTTTCCCACTTGTTCGTGTGGCCGCCGGAGCCGCTGTAGCTGACGGTGACCGATTCGGAATCGCCGTAGAGGACGACGTTGAGCTGCTCGGGCGTGAGGTCCTTCACCGGCGTGTCGGTGCTGAAGCCGTGCTTGCGGGCGGCGGCCTCGAGGATGCGGAAGTACCAGGTGCTCGTCGTGTTGCGCGACCAGGGCAGGACGGCGCCCTCAGCCAGCGACAGGTTCTTGTTCGGGATCACCAGCTCCGGGTCGATCTCCATCTTGACGCCGAGGCCGGTGCAGTCCGGGCAGGCGCCGTGGGGGCTGTTGAAGCTAAAGTTGCGCGGCGCCAGCTCGCCGAACGAGATGTGGTCGAAGGCACAGGCGAGGTGCTCCGAAAACAGGCGCTCCTCCTCGCCATCGATGTCGACGAGCATGACGCCGCTGCCGAGCTTGAGCGCCGTCTCCACCGAGTCGGCGAGGCGGCTGGTAGAGGAGGCTGTCGATTCGCCCTCCGCCTCGGGGTCGGGCTCGCGTTGGTCGAGCGGGCCTTCGGTGATCAGGCGGTCGACCACGACGTCTATGTTGTGGTTCTTGTAGCGGCTCATTGGGATCTTGTCTTCGAGGTCGTAGACGGTGCCATCGACGCGCACGCGCACGAAGCCGGCGCGCCGGGCGTCTTCCAGCACGCCCTGGTGCTCGCCCTTACGGTCCTGGATCACCGGCGCGAGGAGCATGAGCCGCTTGCCCGCCGGCATCTCCAGAATCGCATCGACAATCTGCTGCACCGTCTGGGCTTCGATCGGGCGGCCGCAGAGGGGGCAGTGAGGCCGGCCGGCGCGCGCGAAGAGCAGTCGCATGTAGTCGTAGATCTCGGTCACGGTGCCGACGGTCGAGCGGGGGTTGCGGCTGGCGCCCTTCTGGTCGATTGAGATCGCCGGCGAAAGCCCCTCGATGTAGTCAACGTCCGGCTTCTCCATCTGGCCGAGGAACTGCCGCGCGTAGGCCGAGAGCGACTCTACATAACGACGTTGTCCCTCGGCGTAAATCGTGTCGAAGGCAAGCGAGCTCTTACCGGACCCCGACATGCCCGTGATCACGACGAGCTGGTCGCGCGGGATCGTGACGTCGATGTTCTTCAGATTGTGTTCGCGGGCACCACGAACAACGATGGCATCCAGGGGCATAAGCAGGGCTCACAGTTGAGGCTAAAAGGGACGTGTTGGCTACTCCGTCATTCTAGCGTCCGAGGCAAGAAGCGAACAGGGGTGCTAAAGGTCGACGCCGACGGTGGGGGCGTAATGGAAAGTCAGTGATGGTGACGCCACACGTTTCCGTGTAAGATGAGCGACTGTGGCAGGCAAACGAAAAGCGAAGTGGAACGCTGGAGAGGTCAGGGCGCTGCGCCAGCACCTCGGGCTCACCCAGGAGCAAATGGCCCAGGAGATGGGCACGCGCCAGCAGACGATCAGCGAATGGGAGACCGGCCTCTATCAGCCTCGCGGCGTCTCCGACCGCTTCCTCACCATGATCGCCGAGCGCGCCGGCTTCGAGTACGGCGCCGGAGGCGCTGAAGGGCGAGCATCACCAGAAGTCTCTAAGCCCAAGCCAGACATCGAGGCCTAGACGTGGTCGCGCTGCGCTCGGGCGGGCCAGGCTTGTACGAGCGCAGTGGGCCTCGACCGCAGCTGCAGATTTGCGAGCCGGCGTACGACCCGCTCAGCGAGGCGGACCTGTCGCTGATCTGGGCCGGGCAGCGGTTCCCGCCGGAGGCGCTTGCCACAGCAGACGGAATGCCGGTGCGAGTACTCAACCCAGGGCGGCTGAACAGCGGGCCGGGGCCGGACTTCCGCGACGCCGTCTTCGAGCTGGACGGACGGCGCTGTCGCGGCGACGTCGAGCTGCACGTGCGGGCGAGCATGTGGCGCGCCCACGGCCACGACGTCGATCACGCTTACGACGGCGTCGCGCTGCACGTCGTTTACCTGGCCGATGAGGGCGGCGAGACCGCGCTGGCCAGCGGAGCGAGGGCGCCGGTGGCCAGCTTTGCCCCCTGGCTGCTCGGCCGTACCAGTGAGCTGAAGGAGTGGTTGGCAGAGCCGGCCTTGTGGCAGGACCCCTGTCGCGACGCCGCCCGGCGCTTCGGCGAGGACGCGGTCGACCAGACCCTGCGCGCTGCCGGCTTCCGCCGCTTCCGGGCGCGGGCAGAACGCATGGCTGCAGACGCGCAGGCCCGTGGCGAGGAGGAGGCGGTGTGGTCGGCGCTGCTGGACGCGATCGGCGTCGGCGGAGACCGCGAGGGATTTCGCCGTCTCGCAGCCGCCTTCCCTGCCCGCTTGGCTCACGAGGTCTTCGACGTCCTCGGCCTGGACGGCGTCGCCGATTCGTTGATCGCCGTGGCCGGCCTTGGCTTGGCGCCGCCGCTGCTGGCAGGCTTGCTGCCGCGCGCCGTTGCGCCGGCGATCGAAGTCACGGGACGCCCGTTAAACAGCCCTCGGCGGCGGCTGCGAGCGGTCGCGGTGCTCGCGCGGGGCGGCCTGGCTGATCGGGCGTGCCAGAGCGTCGAGAATGCCGCTTCGGTGAAAGCGCTGATTGAGGCGTGGACCGTGGCAGACCCCGCCGGCGGGCCCGCGCTGCTGGGGCGGGAGCGGGCGCAGGAGCTCGTGCTCAACGTGGTGCTGCCCTTCGCGTCGTCGCAGCCGGCGCTGGTCTCGAAGGTGGAAGCGCTGCTGGCGGCGATGCCCGTCTCGCCCGTCTACGGCAAGACGATGTTCCTCGAAGCGAACCTGGAGCGGCCGGGCGGCAAACGGCGCGTCCGGGGGGCGCTCGCGCAGCAGGGACTGCTGGGCATGGTGGACGAGTGGTGCAAGCAGGGTGGTTGTGGGCGGTGTCCGCTGTCCTAGCCCCTACCCGCCCCTCGCGAGCAATCGGGCAATCGAGCAGGCCTTTGGCGCATATGCGGGCGTGGTGGTTATCTCGGGCGCCATGCTGTGTGCCTGGTTCCGAGGACGAAACTTCGGGCGGATCTCGGAGCCAACATGGTTTGCCCAGAGAATCAGTCGCCGATTTGGGGGAGCGGGATTAAAGCTGCCGCGGGGACGAGCGGCGCGCCCGGGACGCGTCACATTGCGACTAGATCTGGCTATAGCCGCTGCCGGCGCGTCCGCCCGCCAGACCCGTCCCCCGAGCTTCGTCCGACGCGATCCAGCCAAACTCGCTGAGGATCTGCTGGCTGTAGGTGACTCTGCCGGAGACCTTCTCCGGCGCTTCGGTCGCGAGCAGGAGGGCCGCCTTCGCCATGAGCTCCGGCGGTTCGCCTCGCGGGTCGTCCATGCCGGAGACGAGGTGGTGGAAGACGGTGCCGGGCGTCGGCACAACCAGGGACGGCGAGACACAGGTGACGGATACGCCGGCCGCGTAGACCTCTTGCGCCAGCCCCTGGGTGAAGCGCTCCAGGGCCGCTTTCTCCGCTCCGTAACAGGTGCCGCCGCTGTTCGGCGGGACGTTCTCGTAAGGACCGCGGCCGGGACCGATGGCGGCGCCGGACGAGATATTGACGATGCTGCCGTTACCTCGAGGCAGCATGTCCTCCAGCACGATGCGGCTGAGGATGAAGGGCGCGTGGACGTTGACGGCCCACGAACGAAGCCAGCGGTTGGTCGGATAGTCCTTGATCGGGATGAAGTAGGTCAGGGCCGCGTTGTTGATCAGAACGTCGATGGGCCCATAGACCTCGCGGGCCCGGTCGATCAGCGTCTGGCAGTCGTCCTCGTTCGAGATGTCCGCGCCCACGGCGGTTGCTTCGCCGCCGGCCGCGCGGATCGATGCGATCGTGCTCTCGAGAGAGCCTTCGAGAGGATGGTCGCCTTCGTGGATTGTGCGCGCCGCGCAGACGACCTTACCGCCCTCAGCCGCGAACAGCGTCGCAATCTCCGCGCCGATGCCCCGGCTTGCACCCGTAACCACGCACACTTTGCCGTCCAGCTTGCCCAAGGTCGTTGCCCTCCGCTGCTTGTTGTCTTCGAATCGGCGGCTAATGTAGCACCAGCGGCGGTCGGTTGCGGACGGAGTTCGGGATGAAAAGAAAAAGCCGAGTCGGCTGACTCGGCTTCGATTTCTAAGATGGTCGGGGCGAGACGATTCGAACGTCCGACCTCTTGAACCCCATTCAAGTGCGCTACCAGGCTGCGCTACGCCCCGACCGAAGGACGAGGCCTAGTTTACCACGCCTTAACCGCTATCGAGTACACACTGCGTTTCGGGCGGGTTTCGCGCCGAGCTGCGTTTGAAGAGCGCAGGCGCGATGAATCACGCCCCTACTTCGAGCCATTCGCTTGTGCCCTTGGGCCGTGTCAGGCGCCGGTGATCTCGGTGGGGAGGTCCTGGCCGATGACGGCGGCGCCTTTGGCGAACTCGGCGTCGATCTCGGCTTCGGACATGCCGAGGAGGTCGCGGAGGACTTCGCGGGTGTGAGCGCCGATCTCGGGCGGTCCGCCTCGGATGGCACCGGGGGTCCTCGACATGCGCAGAGGCGATGCGGGCAGGGTCAGCTTGTTGCCCCGGGAACTCTCGACTTCCTGAAGCATCTCGCGTGCCTTCACCTGAGGGTGGGCCGCGGCCTCGGGGATCGAGTTGAGCGGGCCGCAGGGGATGGCGAGCGGCTCGAGGAGGGCGATCCACTCCGCCGTCGTGCGCTTGCTCATCGCTTCGTTGAGGAAGGGCTCGAGGGCGGCGTGGTTCTTCGTGCGCGCTGCCGGCGTCTCGAAGCGCGCGTCGTCGATGAGCTCGGGCAGGTCGAGCGTGGCGAGGAACAGCGGCCAGACGTTCTCGAGGCCGAAACCGAGGGCGATGACGATATAGCCATCCATGGTTGGGAAGGCCTGGAAGGGCGTCGTGACCGGATGCCGCGTACCGAGTGCCTTGGGCGCTTCTCCGATGGCGAAGTAGCGCGTGAAGGCGTTCTCGAGGATGGCGATCTGGCAGTCGAGCATTGAGATGTCGATGAACTGACCTTTGCCGCTTCTCTCGCGTTCGTGCAGCGCGGCGAGGATGCCGATGGCCGTGTAGAGGCCAGCCGTGATGTCGCCGAGGGAGAGGCCCGGGCGCACGGGGCGGTTGCTGCCCTCTTCGCCCGTGATGCTCATGACACCGCCCATGCCCTGGACGACAACATCGAGCGCGGGCCGGTCGCGGTCTGGGCCGGTCTGGCCGAAGCCGGAGGTCGCGGCGTAGATGATTCGCGGGTTGCGGGCTGAGAGCGCCTCGTAGCCGATGCCGAGGCGGTCCATCGTCCCGGGCGTGAAGTTCTCCATGACGACGTCGACCTTCTCGACCATGCGCTTGAAGAGCTCTTTGCCCTCCGGCTTGCGCAGGTCGAGCACAGTGCTCTTCTTGCCGCGGTTGATGCTGAAGAAGTAGGTGCCTTCGCCGTTGAGGAAGGGGCCGGTTGTGCGCGCGACATCGCCGAAGGGAGGACGTTCGACCTTGATCACCTCAGCGCCGAGGTCGCACAGCGTCATCGATGCGTAGGGCCCCGAGAGCACCCAGGTGAGGTCGAGAATTTTGACGTCGGCGAGCGGTCCGGGCATGCGTGTTCCTCCTGAGAGGGATTATATGGCGGGGTGGCTGTGAGCTCTCGGCAGCCGACGGATGAAGATGGCCGTATTGCTGGCCGGTGATAAAATCGAATACGCGATAGTTATCGAGGCGAGCAAAGAATGTCCAAGAGCCGAACCGTCGAACTGACCCGATTGTGCTGGCGAATTCTCAGCCAGGAACGCCAATTGCTGCTTATCCCCCTGCTATCCTTCGTAACCTTAGGGGCAGTAATCGCTACCGGCGCCGGCTTCTACGCCTGGGACGGGGCATTCCATCGAGTCCACATCGACCGACATCAGCTCAATCTGGTAGGTGTGGTCACAGGCGCGGTGAAGGGTGTCAGCGTTGTCGATCTGCTGGCGCTCGGAGCACTCTACCTGCTCGCCACAGTGGCCATTGTCGTCATTAATGCGGTCCTTTTCGGCGCTGCTTATGAGCGAATTCAAGGCCGGCCGGCGAGCCTACGTGTTGGCTTTGCGATGGTAATTCGAAACGCCTCAGCCGTTGTCGAGTGGGCGTTGTTCTCAGTCACCGTTGGTGTGCTGATCGAAGCGATGCGGTCTGGACGAAATCCCATCCTCAAGCTGGTTGGGCTTGTTCTTGGAATTACCTGGAACTTCACGACATTCTTCGTCGTCCCGATTCTTGTTGTTCAAGGCCTGTCGCCTCGCGAGGCGGTCCGTGAATCGAGCCGGTTGCTCAGGGCTACATTCGGAGACCAGCTTCGCCGCGGTATTGGCTTTGGGCTGCTGGCGGTTCCCTTGCTCGTGCTCGCGATGGTCGTTGGATTCCTGTACGCGAAACAGGGGCCGGGCGTCGTCACGATCGCCGCGGCGTCCGTAGCGCTGCCGGCCATCGTCGGTGGAATGCTGCTGATCTCTGCCATGGAAGTTGTGTTTACGACGGCGACTTATTCGTTCGCCATCGCCGGGGATTCTGGCGACGACTTTCCCGACGATTTTGTCCGTGAGGCTTATCTGACGAAATCGACACGGTCATGGTTTATGGACGAGCGATTCACCCCGAAGCCGGGGGCCAAGACTTCCTTAGCTGGCGGATCGTGGGCCGACTACCCCACGGCCGAGCCGCCGAGCGGGAAGCCTGCTGCGTGGTTCCTCCAGGACCGGTATAGGTATAGGCAGTAGCCGAGAGCTAGCGGCTACGCGACTCGAGCCAGCGCTTGAAGGATGTTTGGCTTTCGCCGGAGTGGCGACCTGCGAGAAGATTCTCGACGCTGATGTCTTCGTCCAGCGCTTCCCAGTGCAGGCCCTGCCCTTCGCCGATCAGGCGCCAGTCCATCCGCTCGGTGGTTGTGCCGTGAAGCATGCGCGGGTACCAGGCAAGGGGAACAGAGATTGAGCGAGCGTCGCTGAGTACGACGATGAGGGCATCGTCTGTGACGTCGACCGAAATGGCGTTGGGAATTTGCGTCTCCATGAGATAGGCCAGTTTAGATCCGCAAAGGAGCAACAGCATCCAGGTCACGCGTGGTTTGGGCCATTCTCGAACGGACGAAACGGAGCTACGAGGCTGAGAAAAGGAGGGAGGCGCCATTTCGGCGCCTCCTTGATTTCCGATGCTGAAGCCTACACCTTGACGGCGCTGTAGGTGGGGGTGCGCCACTCGGCGAAGCGCTTGTCCTTGCCACGGACGATGTTCATGTAGGCGTCGGAAAGCTTCTTTGTGATCGGGCCGACTTCGCCGTTGCCGACCTTGAAGCGGTCGATGGACGTGATCGGCGTGATCTCGTAGCCACTGCCGCAGAGGAAGGCCTCCTCGGCGACGTAGAGCTCGGTACGGGCGATCTCGCGCTCGTCGACGCTCATGCCGAAAAGCTCGGGGCAGATCGGGTCGATGAGCGTGCTGCGGGTGATGCTCTCGAGGATGTCGGCGGTGAGCGGTGGAGTCGTGAGCCGGCCCTTGCGCACCATAAAGAAGGTGGCGCCGGTGCCCTCGGCGACGTGGCCGTTGTTGTTGAGGAAGATCGGCTGGTCATAGCCGTCGGCGATTGCCTGAAGCGTGGCGAGGCGTCCGTTCTGGTAGTTGGAGCCGGACTTGAGACGAATCGGGATGGCGTTGTCGGACGTCCGTACCCAGGAGCTGACGCAGGCGGCGATGCCCTTGCCCTCCGCCACGCGCGGGCGGCGTCGAGGGTTAATGTAGACGCCCGTGGGTCCGGTGGCGTCGAGCCCGTTCGAGAGTACGTAGGCGACCATGTGCATGTGGACGTCCTCGCGGATGTCCTGGCCGGCAAGGACCTCATGGACGGCGTCGAAGAGGTCGGAATCGCTGTACTCGATGTCGAAGCGCATCATCTTCATCGACTCGCGGAAGCGGTCGAAGTGCTCCTGAAGGCGGAAGGCGTAGAGCTCGTTGTCGTCCTCGTTCCAGTACGCTCGCAGGCCCTCGAAGACGTTGGTGGCGTAGAAGACTGCCGAGCTGTTGACGGGCAGGACGGCCTCCTGCTGGGGTACGAGCTTTCCATTCATCCAGACTTGCAGGTCGGCCATGGTGGGTGGGCTCCTTCTATCGAATATTCGTTAAGCGGTGATGCAACGATACTCGATGTGGGGGAGGGCTGACAGTGGGGCAGCCTTCTCGGCGGCTATGAACGTCGCGTGCGCCTGTAGCGGCCCAGCATGATGGGCTAAAGACGCGCGGGTCGAGCGGTTCGCCGGATCCTCCGTTTGGGACGGCGGCGACTATGCTCGTCGTGCTTGCCTGCGGTGGGAGTTGGTTCGACGTTGGGAGAGCGCTGACCTCACCCCAACCCCTCTCCTTCCGAGGAGAGGGGCGCGCGGCTGGAGCTTCGCTCCGCGCTGCGATCGCGGGTCACCGGGCATCGCCCGCTGCGGCGCCGCTCAGATGATGGCCGTTCATCCTTGGGCGAGGTCAGGACGAACGGCTTACGACTGCGGCCCACTTCGGCTACAAGTTGTCGATCTGCAGTGGCTCCACGGCGTCCGCGAGATCGAAGTGGAAGATGCGGCTGTAGAAGTAGAGCTCGCCGTCGAGGCTGCGTTTGATGTTCTCGGAGCGCCGGAAGCCGTGCTGCTCGCCCTCGAAGGCGAGGTAGGCGACGGGTACACCCTTCGCTTTGAGAGCGGCGACCATCTCCTCAGCCTGGTTCGGAGGCACGATCTGGTCCTCGAGGCCCTGGAAAAAGACACAGGGCACGCTGAGCTGGTCGACGTGGTTGATCGGCGAGCGGGCCTTGTAGAGGTCGTCGCGCTCCGGGTACGGGCCGATGAGGTTATCGAGGTAGCGCGACTCGAACTTGTGCGTGTCGCGGGCGAGGGCTTCGAGGTCACCGACGCCGTAGTGGCTGGCGCCTGCCTTGAAGGCGTTGCGGAAGGTGAGGGCGCAGAGCGTCGTGTAACCGCCGGCGCTGCCGCCGGTGATCGCGAGTCGGTCGCCGTCGACGAGACCCTGCGAGGCGAGATAAAGGGCGCCGTTGGTGCAGTCGTCGACGTCGACGATGCCCCAGCGGCCGTTGAGACGCTCTCGGTAAGCGCGGCCGTAGCCCGTCGAGCCGCCGTAGTTGACGTCGAGGACGGCGATGCCGCGGCTGGTCCAGTACTGGATACGCAGGGAGAGCGAGGAGCCAGTTGCCGAAGTCGGGCCTCCGTGGCTCATCACGAGCAACGGCGGCTTCTCGCCCGCGGGTGCGGTGTAATCCTTGTTCTTCGGCGCGTAGAAGTAGCCGAACGCGGTCAGGCCGTCTTCCGTGGGGAACTCGATAGGCTGGGCGGCGCTGAGGTAGCCCTCATCGAGCGTGAGGTCACTGCTGCGTTTGAGCACCTCCGAGTCGCCGCTCGCGAGGTCGAGGAGGACGAGAGCCGACGGCGCCGTCGTCGATCCGGCCATGAACAGCGCCTTGCCGTTCGCAACGCGGATGGAGCCCGTCGACGTGTAGGGAATCTCGATATCTGTGAGAGCGCCCGACGTGATGCTGAGGCGGGCGAGGTGATTCCGGCCGTGATCGCTGAAGCTGCAAACGATGGTCGATGCGTCCTCGAAGGCGTAGGTCGCCGCGCCGAACTGCCAGAGTGGCGCGCCGAACTCGGCCTCGCGGGGCGCAAGGGGCTTGAGCTCGCCGTCGAGCCATCGGTACAGGTTCCACCAACCGCTGCGATCCGAGACGAAGTAGAGCTCGTCGTCCGGCGACCACTCCGGCTGGAACAAGGACTCAGCTTCGCCACCGGCCACGATCGTGTCGTCGAGGACGCCACCACCGGCGCTCAGGTTTGCGACATGCAGCGTCGTGCCGTCCCAGGGCATGTTCGGGTGGTCCCAGCCCAGCCAGCACATCTTCGTGCCGTCGGAGCGCAGGCGCGGGTTCGAGTAGAAGTTGTTGCCTTCGACGAGGACGGTCTCAATGCCGGTGGCGAGGTCGATAGCGGCGACCGTATTCACCGCTTCGCCATCGCCGGTGTGGTCTTCTCGGACACAGACGAGCCGGCTGCGGCTCTCGTCCAGGACGAGGTCGGCGTAGCGGCGACCCTCCGTGCTCGTGAGGGCGACAGGGGCGTCTTCGGGCTTGGCGTCGGGCGCGACGAAGTAGATGCGCTGGTCGGCGAAGTTGGTGAAGAACACAGTGCCGTTCGTCGATACGACGTAGTCACCGCCGCCGTATTCGTGGACGCGGGTGCGGGCGTTGAAAGGCGCCGGATTGATGTCGGTCACGGTGCCATCGGGTGTGCGACGGACGATGACGTAACGGCCGCCTTCGAGGGGCCTGCCTTCCATCCAGTAGCAGTTGCCCGCGGCGAGCCGAGGTTGAAATACAGCGATGGACGCCGAGACGATGAGGTCGGAAGTGATGGGGGAGCGCCAGGAGCCGTAAGGAGCTTCAGTCATAGTGCCCTTAGCCTATCGCACGACCATGCGGCTCGAAACGGGCTTCGTTTCGGGTAGAGTCAGGCGAGCAGACGATACGCGGGGAGCGTGCATGACCACCGAGCCGACCGAAGTGCTGATTACCGGTGAAGTGGAAAAGCTACCAAGCGCCTTTCGAGCGCTGGTCGACGTCGATCAGGCGTTGCCGGGCGATGTGCGGTTCTTCGAGGAACGGATCACCAGTTCGTCGCTCAGCAGCGGATTGCTAGTCCCTTGCTGTCGTACGCGGGGCCTCTCAAACGCTCAGGCGTAGCAATTGCTCGTGGCCCACGGCCTGAAGACTGTCGTCCCTGTCCGCAAAGTAGCGCTCAGTTACGGCCGCCGGCGTTAGATGCTCGATTTCAGAGAAGCCTAGTGAGCGAGCCACTTCAATGATCTGTTCGGGGTGAAATCGTGTTAGCCACGGCTCACCAAACGCGGCCGCCACGCGGGCGCTACCCACCGCCGTGGCCAGATCATCTCCCCTCAACTCGCTGTCCGGCAGAACAAACGTAAGGACGATCGTCGTTCCTTTCGGCAGTGCTCCTACGAAGGCCAGCGTTGCATTGATGGCTGCAGGAGTCAGGTATTGAGTGACGCCTAACCAGGAGAAGAACGCAGGCCTCGTCGGATCGAAGCCCGCCACAGCCAGCCCCTGACCGAGAGTTTGCTGCTCGAAGTTTAAGGCGGCCCACCTAGTATTCGCGGGCACCTGGATGCCCGCTCTCCCCAGGGCCTCACGTTTCCATTGCTGCGTAAGAGGATGGTCAACCTCGTAAATCGTGAGATGCACACCGTAATCGGGCTGTCGGAAAGCGAAAGTTTCGAGACCGGCTCCAAGGATTACGTATTGTCGAACTCCACGTTCTGCTGCTAAAGCGAGTTCGTCCTCCGCATAACGGCTCCTGACCACGAAGACCGAAGGCTTTAGGTTCCCCAAACGCTCTGGCACATTACCGCCTAGCCCGGCTGGAGGTGCTGGCGGTGGAATCACTGTCAGCAGCCGGCCGACTATCGGGTCTGAGAGGATTCTGGGATTCTCCGATTGGTGCCTGGCGCGCATCACGGCTGTGCCAAACGCCGTCGCACTGAAACTGCCTTCGTTCACTTGGGCCACCAACCTCGCTTGAGTGATTGATAGGAAGTCAAGCTGCAGCTGTGAGGCTACCTTACGGAGCAGCGGATAGCCACTCCCGTGGTTTGAGCAGCGGATCAAGCCGGCGCGATGAAACAGCTGCGGCTGCCGGACGAGCTGGTCGATGTAGACGTCGCGACGATGATGGCGGCGCTGCATGCGTGGCTGAGGCCGTCGAGTCAGGCGACAGGCGATGTGGACTCGCAGTAGCGCTTGAGGCCATCGAGGGACTCGCGAAAGCCGTCGCTAATCTTCCTGCCTTCGCTGAAGTTCACCCACAGCTGGCCCAGCAGCGGGATGCTCGAGCCTACGTCCGCGGTGAGCTCGAGTCGCGTGCCCGTGGGCGTCGACGAAAGCGAGTAGGTCTCGTTGATCTCCCACGGGCCGAGACTCAGCAACGAACGCAGGGTGCGCTCCTCGACGACTTCGGCAGGCCAGTCGTGCAGCAGTCGAAAGAAGCCCGAGCGCATGAGCCAGCGGACGTGTTGGCCGGGCTGCGGGTAGTCCGGCGGGGCGTTGAGCGCCTCCGTGACGCCGCTGTCCCACTGCACGACGGCTGCCGGCTCGCAAAGGGCGCGCCACACGAGGGCGACGGGCGCGGCGATGTCGATGGACATCGAGATTTGGTACATCGTGCTAGCGGAAGGCGGGCATGACGTCTTCGGCGTACGACTGGAGGGCGTCGTAATCGACGGGCGGCCGGACGGCGATGTTGACGCCCTGGGCGCCGCCGTCGACGTACTGGCCGATGCGGTCGATGATCTGCTGCGGCTCGCCCCAGAGGCCGATGTCGCGCTGCGGGCCCGGGTCGGCGCCCTTCGAGGACATGACGAAGTGGAGCTGTACGCTGCGGTCGATGCTGGCCGGATCGCGGTCGGATTTCTCGCACCACTCGGTGAGCACCTGCATCTTATGCGCGAACACTTCGGGCGTGGGGTAGGTGATGTTCGAGCCGTCACCATGAAGCGCGGCGATCTGCAGCGTCCGGCCTTCGCCACCGCCGCCGATGATGATGGGGATGCGCGCCTGTACTGGCTGCGGGATGTTGCGGGCGTTGAACACCTGGTAGTGCTTGCCGATAAAGGTCGTCGATTCCTGCGTGGTCATGCGGCGGAGGATCCGCGCGGCCTCGGAGAGCTTGTCGAGACGCTCTTTGGCGGCCGGCAGTGGGACGTTGTACTCGGCGTGCTCCGGGATGTGCCAGCCGGCGCCGAGGCCGACCTGAAGTCGGCCGTTGCTGAGATGGTCGATGGTGGTGACAAGCTTGGCGAGGATCGCCGGGTTGCGGAAGCCCGCGTTGAACACGTAGCACCCGATGCGCACGTTTTGCGTCTCGAGAGCCATGGCGGCAAGCAGGGCGGTCGATTCGTAGGCGACGCCCTGGCCGTCGCGGGGAGGCGACTCGTAGAAGTGATCCCAGCAGGTGACGAGATCGAAGCCGTACGCGTCGACCTTCTTCCAGAGCGCGCGCAGCTCATCGAGCTCGATGTCTTGCTGGCCGCAGTGCACACCCATCTTGATCGCCGGCATCGGTGCCTCCTTCGTGGTTCGGGTGGAGTCTACAGGAGTGGCTGCGCTGGTTTTCAGTTTCCAGTTTCCAGTTGTTGTCAGTCGAACCGAGCTGTCGCGGTGAGGTGGACTGGCGTCGGGGCAGATAAGACGATGGGAGTGTGGGGGCTACCTCACCCCAAACCCTATCCTTCCGAGGAGAGGGGCGCGGCCTTGTCGCGTTGCGACGCGATCGCTAGTGGCTGGAAGGGGCTCGTGGCGCTCGCTCGGCTCGTTGGAGGTTGGGGAGCGCGGGGGCGCGATGAATCGGGCCCCACGGTGGAATCGGCGGCCTGGGGCCTTCGCGCGAGCCGCGGCTCTCACGTGCAGGGCGTTCGTTTAATTTGCCCGACCCATCGGCGGCAGATACACTCTCTGAGGCTTACATGCTGGCTGCTGTCGCCAGGCGCCTCCCGTCGGCGTTCCGTAGATTCCCTTGGATAATTCAGAAGAAGATTCGTTAGATATGCAGGCTGAAGAGCCGTACGACGTCGCCCCGCGCTTTGTCGCGGTACCCTCGCCGCTGCGATCGTCGCGGGTCCCGATCCTGACGGCGGCGTACGCGGCCGGGCTAACGATGTTCCTCGCGATCGAGCCGACGAAGTCCTGGATCCTCCTCGTGCTGACCGGGCTCGTCGCGATCGGCACCGACGGCATCCTGCGCGACCATCCGCACAGCGCTCGCGAGACCGATATTGCCTGGACGGCGCCGCTGCTCTTCCTGCCGACGCTCATGGTCCTCGCCTCGGGGCTCTTCCTGGAAGACGCGCTGCACGGCTACTGGATCCTGCCCGGCGTGGTGATCGCATCCGGGCTGTTCGCGGCCGTGCTCTACGCGCAGCACGTGTCGATAGACGCGCAGCACGACTCGTATCCGACGGCGCGGTTTGTGCTCAACATTGGGACCTACTTGACGGCATTCGCGCTGTATGCAGTCGTGTATTCGTTCGATGTTTCGCTAATCCCGGCGGCGGTGACGGTTGGGCTCGTGAGCATGCTGCTCTCGGTCGAAGTGCTGCGTGAGGCAGAGACAGACCCGACGCGGGCGCTGGTGTTCGCGGGCGTTGTCGGCCTCGTGGTGGCGCAGGCGCGGTGGGCCTTGTATTTCCTGCCGCTCGAGAGCTACCTGGCTGGCGTGTTCCTGCTCATCGTGTTTTACGTGGCGAGCGGCCTGATGCAGCACCACCTGAACGATGACCTGCAGGCAGCGGTGCTGGCGGAGTTCGCGGCGATGGCGGCGCTCGGCGTGGTGATTGTGACCATCGGGCGGATCTTCGAGTCGGGCAGCTAGCGGCGCTCCTGACCTTCTTTCCCATCCGCATCTGAGTCAGACAACGAACGAAGCCCTCACCCTAACCTCTCCCGCGGGGAGAGGGGATCTGGCTCGCACTGCAACCCTGAATCCTGGCTGTCATCCCAGAGCAAATTGGCGCTACGTGCCCTGCATGCCGGGTACCTACAGGTGCTACGGCGCCTGTCGCGACTCCCGGACGCGGGCGAGACTCTGCGCTGCTTCCGATAACGTAGGGAGCTCTTCGAGGCTGTGGGCTGCTCGGCGACGCCAGTTTGGGTGCTGGGAGTCGTCGGTGCCGGGCACGTTCTGGGAGTCGGTGGCGAGCCAGAGGTCTTCGAGGTTGATAGTGAGCCACTCGGCGTCGCTGCGGCCGAGAAGAGCGAGAATGGCGTCTCGTATGGCTGACAGGCTGTCGTCGTCCGGGGCGAGATAGCCCTTGCGACGCAGGTAGTCGACGAGCTCCGCACGACGTGGACCACGGCCCTGCGACTCGAGAGCTGCCTGCGCCGGGTTGAGGACGCCGAGAGCTTTGCGCGCCTCGATGTCGAGGTCCTGCCACCACACGGCGAAGGGCGGTAGGTCATGAGTACCGATGCTGGACGCCACGTGCTTGCGGATCGGCAGGAGCGGGTCGTCCGGCGGGCCCCAAAGGCTGATCTCGACGACGTAGAGGCGAGTGAGGCGGTGGCGGTCGAGGTTGCGCGGCAGCTCCAGGGACGCGACGCCGAGGTCTTCGCCGATGATGACGGCTTTGTGAGTGTGCGACTGCAAGCTATGGACGGCATAGAGCTCGTCGTAGGGATAGCGGACGTATAGCCCGTTGCGCGCATCGCCGTCGGGAGGCACCCACCAGAGACGGTGCATGCCCATGACGTGGTCGAGACGCAGCACTTTCGCGACGCTGAGGTGGTGGTCGAGGTAGCCTCGCAGGTAGGTGTATCCGCTGCGGCGTTGCGCCTCGGGGTGAATCGGCGGGAAGAGCCAGTTTTGGCCAGAGGTCGTTACGGGGTCGGGCGGCGCGCCGACGGTGACGGAGTTGACGAAGAGTGTCTGGTAGCGCCATGCGTCGTGGCCGTCCGAATGCACGCCGATGGGCAGGTCAAGGTAGACGTCGACGCCCTTCGATCGCGCGTTATCGCTGACTTCGTGCAGTTGGGCGGCCGTGCGCCACTGGACATAAGCGTGGTAGTCCGCGACCGAAGCGTCGTAGTCAGCGGGAGTCAGATCGCCGTGCCTCTGGGTTGTCGGCCAGACTTGCCAGCGCGGGCCGAGGCGCTCGATGGCGGCGCGAAATCGGGCGTAGTCGCGCGTCTCGGGTCGAGAGTCGAGGTAGGCATCGAGCTCGGCGCGGCCGCTAGGAGTCGCGAGGAATGCGGCGGCCTGCTGCTCGAGGGCGCGTCGCTTGAGGACTATCGCCTCCCGGTAGGGGACGAGGTCCGTCTTGCTGAGTGCGGCTGCCTCCGTCGACGGCCGTTCGTCGGTCGCGCCGCGGCCATGCGCTGGATCGAGATAGAGCTCGTTCCAGAAGAGGCGGCTTACGGGTGAATAGGGGCTCGGATTGAATGGCTCGTCGAGGAAGGTCGCCAGGATGGGCAGGGTGGAGACGAAGTTCGCCCCCTGCTCGGCGGCGTAGTCCGCGAAGGCCGCGAGGTCTGTGAAGTCGCCGACGCCCCAGCTGCGTTTCGAGTGCAGGGAGTACAGCGGCGCGAAGAGGCCCCAGCGCTTCTGCGAAGGCGGCTCGTAGACACGCGTTGGCGCGGCGATGATGTGCGACTGCAGCTTCCTGCTGCCGATCGTGACTTCGAGGCGATGGTAGCCAAAAGGGAGGGCTCGGCCGTTGAGTAGGCCGTCCTTCGAGATGCTGACGTGGCGTTCGACATAGGTCTCGCCGCCGATGGTCTGCGTGCCTCGGAGCGGCATCGACTCGAGGTCGAGCGTTCGGGAGACCACTTCGCCTTCATCGAAGTGCAGCTCGACGAAGGCGGTGCCAGACACGCTCTGCGGCAGCCGGAGCGCGACGGCGACGGGCCTGTGGTCCCAGGAGACGGCGGCAGGCTCGAGGTGCCACGACCAGAGCTCGCGCAGGCGCTCTCGATGCGCGTCCTTGAGGTCAGATGCCCCTTCGATCGGCGCACTGAGCGCCGTTAGCGCGGCCAGCATGGCCTCGGGCGTGGCCCAGTGGCGCACTTTGTCCATGTCGAGATAGGACGTCTGGATGCCGTACAGGCTGGCCAGTCGTCGCAGGTCGGCGAGACCGCTGGACGGTCGTGGACTCAAGGTTCGGCCTGGAGCAGGTCGAGCATGCCCTCTAGGGGCACGAGAAGCCAGTCGGGGCGGTTGTTCAGCTCGTAGGCCATCTCGTACACGGCCTTTTCGAGCACGTAGACATCGAGGAGCAGCTCGATCTCGTCGCGCGGCGCCTTGAGGAAGGTCGAGGTGGATACGGTGTCGAGGTAGGCGCGCATGAAGATGGCGCTCACCCAGGCTTGCCAGACACGACCCCAGCCTTTGACGGTCTCGAAGGCTTCCTCATTCAGGCCGGCGCGGCGCTGCTCCTGGAGCGCGGTGTGCATTGCGTAATCGAAGGAACGCAGCATACCTGCGACGTCTCGCAACGGAGTGCGGAGGATGCGGCGCTCGTTGAGCGTGCGCGATGGCTCGCCTTCGAAGTCGATGATGAGGAAGTCGTTGCCGGTATACAGCACCTGGCCCAGGTGGTAGTCGCCGTGGATGCGGATGCGCCGCGAGACAAGGCTGCGGCCGACGAGGCGGCGGAAGTTCGCCAGCACCTTCTCTTCCATGCCTGCAGCGACTGCAACTTCGGCCGGTGCTTCCGGGTTGTGGTGCATAAAGGTCCGCAGAAGCTGGAAGCTATTTGTGGTCAGGTTGCGCATCGACTGATAGAGGCCGCGCTGGTAGTAGGGCGTAAAGGCCTCCGGCGCGAAAGCGGGAAGCTCCGTGCCGGACGCCAGGGTGGCGTGCATCTCGGCGGTGCGCTGGCCGAGCAGACGGGCCGATTCGGCGTACGCCCCGATCATGGCCATGATGTTCGGTGGGGGCTCCGTTTCGGCGAGTGACAGGATCCCCTTTACCGTCGTCGGAGGACCGACTGGCGCATCGCCTGCGGTGAGCGCCTGGTCGAAGAAGTCACGCAGGGCATCGAGGGTGTACTCCCATGCGTCGCTTTCCTTGTGGACGAACTGGTTGAGGATGGCGAGCGTCATCGGCTCTTCGCCGCGACGGTGGTACTCGATGGCGCCGGCGACAGGTGGCGTGTGCGAGAATCCGCGCTCGGCGAGGAAGCGGCTGATTTCGAGATCCGGGTTGGTGCCGGCTTCGACACGGCGGAAGAGCTTGAGCAACAGCTGGTCGTCATAATCGACGCTGCTGTTGGACTGCTCGCCGCGCAAAAGGGTGACGTGCGAGCGCTCCGCCGCGCTGAGCTGCTTGAAACCGGACGCGCGACTGCCAACGAGCTCGCCTCGCGCCGTGCGAAGACGCTGGCGGCGCTCAATCATGCGCAGAAGCACGTCGGCGAAATCAGGGTCTGCCGTTGCTTCGAAAAGCACGCCTTCTTCGCCGGACTCGCTGGAGCGAAGGCGAAGGAACAGGCTGTCGGCCGCCTGCTGAATGCGTCGAGTGGCCGCTTCGCCCTCATCGTAGGCAAGGGGAAGCATGTAGGTCTCGGCTGAGCCCTCGCTGTAACCCACGGTGACGAAGGTCAGGTACGCGTTGGAGCCATCACGACGAATCGGCACCACGTCCTCGACGCTGGCGAAGCGGACACGACGCCCCTTACCTGCGAACCAGCGCTTCGAGGCGAGGTACGCGGGCAGCGTCTGGGCGAGGACTGTGTTCTCGCTGTCGAGGAAGATCTCCTCCCAGCTGCGGCGCACCGTGCGCTGAGGCACTTCGCCGTCGCCGGAGAGCCAGCTGCCCTGCCCGGGCGTCGTGCGCGGCGCCTCGAGCGAGAACCAGTAAAAGCTGTGGGGGCCAAGGGTGAGGAAGTACGGGTTCTCGGTCACCCCGGGCATCTCGACGCCGCCGAAGATCTCCATTGGGATCATGCCCTTGTACTGGGAGAGATCGAGCGAGACTGCCTGCACGAAGCGCGAGAGGTTGGCGATGACGAGGATGTTCTCGTTCTCGAAGTTGCGAATGAAGGCGAGGACGCGACGGTTCTCTGGCTGAAGGAACTCGATACTGCCGCGGCTGAACGCCTTGTAGCGCTTTCGAAGGGCGATGAGGCGCTTTGTCCACCAGAGCAGCGAGTGCGGGTTCTGGTTCTGCGCTTCGACGTTGACCGTCTCGTAGTGGTACTCGGGATCGATGATGACGGGCAGGTAGAGCTTCTGGGGGTTGGCGCGGGAGAAACCGGCGTTTCGGTCGGCCGACCACTGCATCGGTGTGCGGACGCCGTTGCGGTCACCGAGATAAACGTTGTCCCCCATGCCGATCTCGTCGCCGTAGTAGAGGACGGGCGTCCCTGGCATGGCGAAGAGGAGGCCGTTCATTAGCTCGACGCGGCGCCGGTGGTTGCCCAGCAAGGGCGCGAGGCGGCGCCGGATGCCGAGGTTGATCCGCATGCGCTGCTCGGAGGCGTAGACGCGATACATGTAGTCGCGCTCTTCGTCCGTCACCATCTCGAGGGTGAGCTCGTCGTGGTTGCGCAGGAAGACGGCCCACTGGCAGTTGTCGGGGATAGCGGGCGTCTGGCGAAGGATATCGAGGATCGGGAAGCGGTCCTCCATGTGAATCGACATAAAGAGTCGCGGCATCAAGGGGAAGTGGAAGGCCATCTGGCACATGTCGCCATCACCGAAGTAGGCGACGGCGTCTTCCGGCCACTGGTTCGCCTCCGCGAGCAGCATCTTGTCCTGAAACCGGTTATCGATGTGGGTGCGGATCTGACGCAGGAACTCGTACGTCTCCGGCAGGTTCTCGCAGCTGGTACCTTCGCGCTCGTAGAGGTAGGGGACCGCGTCGAGGCGTAGGCCATCGACACCAGCCTCGAGCCAGAAGTCGAGCGCCTTGCGAAGCGACGCCATGACGCGGGGATTCTCGAAGTTGAGGTCCGGCTGGTGGCGATAGAAGCGGTGCCAGTAGTACTGTCCGGCCACCGGGTCCCAGGTCCAGTTAGAAGTCTCGAAGTCCTTGAAGATGATGCGGGCTTCTTTGTATTTCTCCGGCGAGTCGCTCCAGACGTAGAAGTCGCGCTGCCAGCTGCCGATGGGCGCTCGGCGGGCGCGCTGAAACCAGGGGTGCTGGTCCGACGTGTGGTTACAGACGAGCTCCGTGATCACGCGCAGACCGCGGCGATGCGCCTCGCGGATGAAGGTGCGGGCATCGCGCAGTGTGCCGTAAGACGGATGCACCTCCGTGTAGTCGGCGATGTCGTAGCCGTCATCGAGGAGCGGCGAGGGGTAGAAGGGAAGGAGCCAGATCGCGGTAATACCGAGGTCTTTGAGGTAATCGAGCTTCGAGGTCAGGCCCACGAAGTCACCGATGCCGTCGTCGTCGCTGTCGGCGAAGGCGCGGACGTGGACTTCGTAGATGACGGCGTCCTTGTACCACTGAGGGTCAGACGGGCCGGCGAAGGCTCCGTTGCGGGGGGCTTCGGTCACGCTTTAACTCCCTGAATTGGCTTCCTGCCATGTACGGAGGCGGAGCAGGCGGACCTGCGTATCGCCGGGGTGGAGGTTGATCATCTGCCGGTCGCCGCGCCACGTCTCAGTCGTGCCCTTAAGGAGGTCATCGACGTAGAACTCTTCGCCTCGAGACAACCCCATATCTTCGAGGGGAAGCCAGAAAGCGGCGGAATGGCCGGCAGAGTAGTCGAGGTTGACCATGACGAGGATGCGGTTGGTGCCATCCGGGCTGATCTTGTAGTAGCTGAGGACATGCTCGCCGTCAGGGTCGAGGAATCGCACGTTGTTCGTGTACTGAAGAGCGGTGTTCTCGCGACGCGCCTTGTTAATCAGCGTGATGTAGTCGCGAAGACTGTGGCTCTGATCGAGGTCCCAGTGCTTGACCTCGTACTTCTCGGAGTTGAGGTATTCCTCGCTGCCGTTCTCGCGCGGTTGATTGACGCACAGCTCGAACGCCGGGCCGTAGATGCCGTAGTTCGACGAGAGCGTCGCCGCCAGCATGAAGCGGGAGACGAAGGCGGGGCGGCCGCCGTCCTGCAGCGATTCGTGGAGGATGTCCGGCGTGTTGGGCCAGAAGTTGGGCCGGAAATATTCGCGGATGTCCGTATTGGTGAGCTCATCCATATAAGTCGCGAGCTCCCACTTCGTGTTGCGCCAGGTGAAGTAAGTGTAGGACTGGCTGAAGCCGAGCTTGGCGAGATGCTCCATCGTACGCGGCCGGGTAAACGCCTCGGCGAGGAAGAGCACGTCAGGGAAGTCACGCTTCACGTTGGCGATCATGTACTGCCAGAAAGCGAACGCCTTCGTGTGCGGGTTATCCACTCGGAAGATGCGCACGCCCTGCTCGACCCAGAAGCGCACAACGTCCTCGAGCGCCTTCCACAGTCCAGCGCGGTCCCTCGTCTCGAAGTCGATGGGATAGATGTCCTGGTAGAGCTTGGGCGGGTTCTCGGCGTAACGGATGCTGCCGTCGGGGCGGTGCTTGAACCATTCGGGGTGCTGTTTGACCCAGGGGTGGTCCGGCGCGCACTGGTAGGCGATGTCGAGCGCGATCTCCATGCCATGCTGCTGCGCCGCGGCGACGAGCGCTTTGAAATCGTCGAGTGTACCGAGGTCGGGGTTGACCGTGGTGTGACCACCCTCAGCGCTGCCGATGGCCCACGGGCTGCCGGGTTCCCACTCTTCGCCCTTCTCGGCGTTGTTGGCGCCCTTGCGGTTGATCTCGCCGATAGGATGGATCGGCGGGAAGTAGAGCACGTCGAAGCCCATGCCGCTGATGTAGGGCAGCCAATCCATCGTCGTCTTGAAGGTACCAACCTGGCCCGCAGGTGCTGTCGAGCGGGGGAACACTTCGTACCAGGCGCTGAAGCCGGCCTTGGCGCGGTCGACCGTAATGTGCTGCCCGACGTCGTAGGTGGTGAGTGGGTCGCGCGGGCCGTGTAGCGCCATGAGCTCGGACGACACGACCTCGAAGGCGATGCCGACGCGGGCGAGCTGGGGCCAGTCGGGCCGGGTGAGGGCGTCGGCGCGCTGATTGAGGCGCTCGAAGTCGTCGCCCGTGAGGCCTCGAAGAGCCTGTTTCATCAACGCGCTGCCGACTTGCAGCTCGATGGCGACGTCCTGGCCGGCTTCGACGCGCTTCTGGAGGTCGCGCAACCAGGTGCCGAAGCGGTCGATCCACGCCTCGATCTTGTAAACGTAGGAGCCGGGTTCCTCGAGTGTGAAGTCGCCGTACCAGTGGTCATTCCACTGGAGCGTAAGTGGCTCGTGTTTCCATTCGGTTTCTTCGGCCCGCTTGTAAAGAATGAAGGCCCTGAGCTCTTCGTGGCCGTCGCAGAAGATGTCGGCCTCGACATGGACGGTCTCGCCGGCGAGGCGCTTGACCGCGTAACGGCCATTGTCCACCTCAGGCGTAACGTGCTCGATGATGACGCGCTGCGTTTCGCCGGCGAAGGTTCCTTCCGCCATCTGCTCTCCCGTCATTTGCTTCGTCCTTCATCCATTCTTCGATAGTAATTGATTTGCCGTTCCAGCCTGAACTTGAATCTGTATCGAGTGGCTATCAAGCCTGTATCCTCGATGTACATGTCCCGCCGTAAAAGTCGCTTTCTGCCCTTCGCCATCCTTCTCGTCGTCACGCTGAGCGTCGTCGTTGGCGCGCTGGTCGCATTCGCCGGTATTGGCGGCGGTAGCTCGAAGACGACTAATGCCTCGGCGGCTCCCAAAGACATCCCCGATGTCCTCGAGGTCGAGCAAAAAGGCCTCGTAGAGATAATCGGCGGAAAAGAGAAACTGTTGTTTAGCACCAACCAGGGTGCTTACGTAAATGGTGTTGCAGTTTCCCCTGACAACCAGAAGCTGGCTTTCGTCCTGCAGCCACCCGCCTCGACGAACTCCAAGGGCGAGATCGACTTCGGCGCCGATCTCTGGCTCTCCGACCGCGACGGTAGCAACCGCAAAGAGCTGATCCACCATCAAAGCAGCGGCGAGTTCATCTTCGCGCCGATGTGGATGCCCGACGGCAACAGTCTGGTTTACGTCGTTCGTGGCCGCGACCAGATCGGCGAGCCCGACTTTCGCCTCGAGTCATACAACATGGGTACGGGCGCGAGGACGAGGCTCCTCGAGGACGCGGTCGACGCTGGACTCTCGCCCGACGGCAAGACCGTCGCGTACGTCTACTACGACTCGGCGACATCCGACCCGGAGCAGTTCCTGATCAGCCAGCTCGGCTCGACAGCGCCGGCCAGGGTGCTCGTGCCGGCTGACAGCGGCATCGAGCTAATCCAGTCGCCCGTGTTTTCGCCGGACGGGACGAAGATCGCCTTCGCGGCCTCAAACCTGTTTTCGATGGCCCCCCCAAAGTCCAACGACGGCCTGACGGCAACCGCGGCGGCCTACGCTGCGCCCCAGCCCATGTCCCGCGGCGGCCCCGGGCCGTTCCAGCACCCCACTTTGCAGGACGTCTGGGTGGTGAATACGGACGGCACGGGGCTGAAGAAGATCTCCGAGATTGTCGAATCGCAGCCGTCGGTGGACTGGTCTACGGATGGCAAGTTCATCTATGCCCTCGGCGGCGGTGGCTTCTGGAAGGTCGACGCAGCGACGGGCCAGACGCAACAGGTAGGGCCCGGCGAGCCCGGCGGGATCATCAGGATCCTCAGAAAGTAACGTCTCGCGTTGCAAGCGCGATGCCGGGCGAACTACTGTCTCTTCGATAGGAAAGGCAGCCTCATATGACGTCTCTCTCGAACCTCGGTCCCCTCGTACTCGCCGGGTCCGGCGAGTACACGCCGCTCATGGACATCGTCGACGCGTATCTGCTGGAGGTGGCGAACGGCAAGCCTGTCGTGTTGATCGCGACGTCGTGCGCGCAGGAAGGCGCCGACATGATGACGAAGTGGGAGCAGATGGGCGTCGAGCACTTCAAGCGCCTCGGCATCGACGCGCAGCCGCTGCGCATCGTTGATAGCGCCGACGCCGACAAGAGCGAGAACGCCGAGCGCATCGCCGAGGCGGGCATCGTCTGGTTTTCGGGCGGCAGTCCGCCGTACCTGGCGCAATCGTTCTACAACACGCGGTCATTCTCGGCGCTGGAAGCGGCAAACCGTGGCGGCACGGCGGTGGCAGGGGCAAGCGGCGGCCTCGGCGTGCTGAACGACCACCTCGAGTTCGTTACGCCGGTTGGCACGCAGGCCGCGGCGAGCAGCTACGCCGGGCCCAACGCGCTCGGCCTCGGCGCTGCGGTGCGGGCGATGGCCCACTTCGACCGCGCTGAGCAGCGACGGCCTGAGATGGTGACGCGGACGCTGGAGGGCCTCAAGCCGGGTCAGACAGCCGTCGGAGTGGACGAGGACACGGCGCTGGTGTGGACCGGCAGCGAGTGGCGGGCGATGGGCCATAAGCGCGTCGTCGTCTTCGATGAAAAAGGCGAGCGCACGATCTTTCTCAACGGCGATCGCGTCGAGAACGTGCCGCCACCGGTGCGCGCGACTGCATCGAGCAGGAAATGAACGCCGAGGCTTACATCTACGGGTCGGTCGGGACGCGGGCAGGGCTCGCGACGCTGACCGACATCACGCGCCGCGACATCGAGGCGTTCGTGCACTACTGGCACGGCGGCGTCGCGGACCTCGAGGCCATGGTGATCAAACCAGAACTGCTCGGGGCGCGTGAAGACACGTTTCGGCGTTTCGAGGTGGCGATCCGCAGCGGTAGCCCTGAGCAGGAGCACGTCGCCTACGCGATCCGGCTCGACGGTGCGCTCGTCGGCTACACGTTGCTCAATCGCTACTCGGACGAGGTCAATTACTCACACTGGCACATCATCGAACCGTCGTTGCGGGCGGGCGGCATCTCGACGGCGCTGTACCCGATTCGCATCAAGGCGTACTTCGACACGGTGCCGATTCGAAGGCTGATCCACGAGACGCGGACGAAGAACATCGGCGTAAATCGGATGCTCGACAAGTATCTACCGGTGGTCGAGACGCGCTTCACGCAGCAGCCGGACGGCGTCTCGGGCGCTGGCGAGTTCAACTACCGCTACGTGTTCGCTGAGGACATCCCGGGTTTCGTCGCGAAGGCGGAAGCGATGCGGGCGGCCGCGAAATGACCGCGCCGGACGCCAGCCTTGCCGGCGAGAGCTACTGCTACCTGACGACGACAGGTCGCAAGTCGGGCGAGCCTCGGACGATCGAGATCTGGTTCGCTCTCGAGAACGGCGTCCTGTACATGCTGGCGGGTTCGGGGTCGAAGGCCGACTGGGTGCGCAACTTGCAGAAGCAGCCTTCCGTGCAAGTGCGCATCGGCGAGACTACGTACAGCGGCCGGGCGCGCGTCGTTGAGCGCGGCGAGGAAGATGCGCTGGCGCGCCGGCTGCTGGTCGACAAGTACACGCCGAAGTACAGCGGCGAGCTCGAGTCGTGGGGTCGCGAGGCGCTGCCGGTCGCGATCGACTTCGACTAGGGCGCAGCCGACTGATCGCACGGTCTTTGCCTGCTATAATCGACGCCAATGTTATCGCGCTATCTGGCTGACGTACGTCGGAATCACGCCCTCGAACACGCGACCGTGCAACTGCTGCTGGCGAAGCTGGGACCCAACCTGCGACTGGCAGGCCGGGCGTCCGGGGATGGCTTCTTCATCTACGGCAACATCCCGACCGAAGCGCTCACCGAGTGCGCCTTCGAAGGGCTGGAGCGGCTGCAGCGCGGCGAGGCGTTTTGGGCGCTGACGCCACTGTGCGGCACGAACATCGCGACGGCCGGCGTCCTGACTGCAGTGGCGAGCCTGGCGGCTTCGGGCGGCAAAAAGAAGAATATGGGCGGCGCAATCACGGCGGCGATGCTCGCGGTGACGGCAGCTCAGCCTATCGGCCGGCTGATCCAACAGCATCTGACGACGAGCCCGGATCTTGTCGACACTGAGATCGTAGCGGTGGAGACACGAGGCAGCGGCCGTCTGCACAAAGTACGCACGAGACGCCAGGTGGCCGCGTAGGGCCCGAACCGGCGCGTCCCTGTAGCTCAGAGGATAGAGCGGCCGCCTTCTAAGCGGCGGGTCGGGGGTTCGAATCCCTCCAGGGACGCCAGTCTTTCATCGACTCGATTGAGTTTCGCTGTTCTTACCGGTGGCAACTCTCCGTTCGTTCCATTCCGTCGACTATGTATCAGGATGGCCTCGAGATCTGGGTCTCTGAGCGAAGTCGGGAGAAAGCGATGGGGACATGGGGCATGGGTCTGTTCATGGACGACACGGCTTGCGACGTCCGTGACCACTACCGTGATTTGCTCGAAGACCAGGTTGAAGACGAAGAGGCGATGCGGCTCACTATCGAGAAGTTCCGCGCGTACATCGACGAGCCTGACGGCATTGCTCTGCTTGCACTCGCGATCACTCAGTCCCGGCTCGGGCGCCTTGATCCTGAAATTCGGTCGCGAGCCTTAGCCGCCCTAGATCGCGGCGCCGATCTGGACGTTTGGGAGCAAGAAAACCCGAAGCAGCTAGCAAAGCGCCGCGCGGTTCTCGATAACGCCCGCGCTCAGCTCGTCGGAGACCAGCCCGCGCGAAAACGGCTGCGACGTCCCAAACGCGAGCTATCAGGCCTCGCTGCCGGGGAAGTACTCGCCTTTGTGCTGGAGAATCACGTTGCTCTCCTTCGCGTAGTCCGCGTACGACAGCATCGGCTCGGTGAGACGCCGGTGCTGGAGGAGCTAGATTTCGATGGCGCCGAGGTTCCCTCGCCCAACTCGCTCGAACGCCTGGCTCCCAAGACCAAAGATACGATTGCGTGGAAAAATCCTGTTTCGCCAGACAGGCGCCTGTTCGCCTTTGTTGCCGCAGACCGCATCGACTGGGAGAAAGCTGGCTTCCAGAAGGTCGGGACAATGAGCGCTCGAGCAGACGACGAGGAAGCCCGCTTGCCCGATCAGGGCATATCGTGGGCCACGCTTGCCAACCGTTACCGCCGTCGATACAGCACTCCGTAGGCACGACAGTCCCCAAATCCAGTTGATGTACCCGTGGCGTTAGCGGGACGGACCTACGAGGGTCGTGCCGCCGTCCACGACGAGCACCTGACCCGTGACCCAGCGCGCCTCGTCCGAGGCCAGGTACACCGCGGCCCAACCGATGTCCCACGCCGTGCCCTCAGTGCCGAGCGGCGCCGCCTTCGCTCGCACCGCGCGGCGCTCGGGTGTCATGTGCTCGGCCACCATCGGTGTGAACACGGGGCCGGGAGCGATGCAGTTGACACGAACACCCTGGGCGGCATGGTCGACGGCCATCGCCTGGGTCAGGCCGATCACCGCCTGCTTCGAGGTCGTGTAGGGCGTCAGGCCGCGTGGGCGTAACGCGGAGATGGACGACACGGTGAGGATGGCGCCGCCGCCGTTCGCGACCATCACAGGGATCGCGTGCTTCGACATGAGCATCATGCTCTTCACGTTGACGTCCATCGTCAGATCCCACGTTGCTTCGTCGACGTCAACGACGCTGACGACGCCGGGGTCGATGCCGACGTTGTTGTGCAGGATGTCGACGCGGCCGAAGCGCTGTACGCACGCCTCGACGATGCGCTTGCAATCGGCGTCCTTCGAGACGTCACCGGCGATGGCGAAGGCCTCGCCACCTTCCTTCTCGATTTCGGCCAGCGTCACTTCGGCTCGCGACAGAACGTTGTCGACGAGGCAAAGCTTCGCGCCCTCGCGAGCGAACAGGAGCGAAGCTGCCTTACCGTTGCCGACGCCCTCGCCGCGCGATCCAGCGCCTGTGACGATGGCGACCTTGTCCCGAAGACGTCCGGCCATGAGTAACCCCCTTGTCGTGGATGACGTGCAGCGCTGCTCCGTGTGGCTCGCGACCGAAGCGTAGCAGCGGATGTAGTTCAGGGGAATCGAGGCGACCTCACCCCCAGCCCCTCTCCACTGGCGTAGAGAGGGGTGCCGAGCGTTCTCGGACGGTGGTGCGTCTTCGAATAGGGGCGTGACCTCTCCCCCGGCCCCTCTCCGATTTCGGAGAGGGGAGCCGAGCGTTCTCGGCGAAGCGTTGCATCTTCGAAGTCGGTGAGTAGCCGATGCGCTCAGTCCGCGCGCAGAAACAGTCGGAGATGGTTGACGCGTCGGAATGTTCCGACGTATTGTTCCGACATGGACGTTGATGTGTTCGCGGCGTTGGCTAACCCGGTGCGGCGGGAGTTGCTCGACAAGATCCGGCGGGAGCCGCAGCCAGTGAAGGCGCTGGCGGCGACTTCGCACCTGCACCGGCCGGCGATTTCGGAGCATCTCAAAGTGCTGCGAGACGCCGGTCTGGTGTGGGAAGAGCCGCGCGGCCGGGAGAACTATTACCACCTCAACGCGGAGCCACTGGCGCGGGTCGACGACTGGCTGCGGCCGTTCGAGGCGTTCTGGCGAGGCCGGATCGCGGCGTTGCGCGAGGTGCTGGACGAAGAGGCTGCCAAGGAGGACGAAAAGCGATGAACCTGCAGACCATCCGGGTGGAGGAATTCCTGGCGCACCCGCGCGAGAACGTATGGCGTGCCCTGACCGAACGCGAGCTGATGTCGCGATGGCTGATGGCGACGGACTTCGAGCTCAAGGTGGGCGCTCGATTCAGCTTCGATACGGGCGGCTGGGGCATTACGCAGTGCGAAGTGCTGTCGGTGGTCGAGAACGCTGAGCTGAGCTACTCGTGGGTGAACCCGCCGCTGGACACGGTCGTCACGTGGCGGCTCTCGTCGAGGGACGGCGGCACGATGGTCGCGGTGGAGCACTCCGGCTTCGATCTGGACGACGCGCAGCAGCGGTTCGCTTTCGAGGGCATGGGTAAGGGCTGGAAGGGCGAGATCTTCGCGCGCCTGTCCGAGTGCCTCGAGGCGATGGCTGCGTCTGCGGCTTGAACCTCACCCCCAGCCCCTCTCCGCGATCCGGAGAAGGGAGCCGAGCGGTTTCGTGGAGGTGGTGGGTCTTAGTAGGGGGCGTGACCTCTCTCCCAGCCCCTCTCCGACTTCGGAGAGGGGAGCCGAGCGTTTTCGGGATGATGTTGCGTCTTCGAATAGGGGCGTGACTTCTCCCCCTTCCCCTCTCCGACTTCGGAGAGGGGAGCCGAGCTCTCTTAGGGCATGTTGCGTCGTCGGAGTCCGCTTCGCTGTCGAGCAGCGTGTGATTTGGTTAAGACACGATCTCCACATTCATGCTGCTGAGGCGATCGGGGTCGGCGACGAGCTCGATATCGGTGACCTTGCCATTTCGGACGGTGAAGCTGAAGACAACGCGCGGGATGCCACCGGCGACCCAGGCGCCGCCGGGGACGCCATCGATGAGGACGACCTGGGCTGCCTGCGCCGCGCCGTTGAACTGACCGGCGACGGCTGCCGCGCCGCGCAGGTTCGTCGAAATCCAGCCGCTGCGAGTGCCCATGCGCAGGGCGGTGTCGTCGAGCCGTAGGGCAACGTCGGGGTCGAGGACGGCCAGGAGGCCCTGGAGGTCGCCATCACGCGAGGCGCGGAAAAAGGCCTCGACGATGGCCTGGTGTTGTGCGACGTCGGTGACGCGCTCGTCCTCGGATGCGCCCTGGACACGTCGGCGGGCGCGGCTGGCGAGCTGACGGGCGGCGACCGGGGTACGGCCGACGATCTCTGCGATCTCGTCGAAGGAGACGCCGAAGACATCGTGCAGGACGAAGGCGACGCGCTCGGCGGGAGCGAGGCGTTCCAGCACCGTCATCATGGCGAGCCCGACCGACTCGGCGAGGACCGCCTCGTGCTCTGGCTCCTCGGGGTCCGGGATGGCGTCGTAGTCGGGCTCCAGTGGCTCTTCGTGGCGCGATCGGCGTGAGCGGAGCATGTCGAGACACACGCGCGAGACGACGGTCGTCAGCCAGCCGCTGAGGTTCTCTACCTCGCTCGTATCGGCGCGGCTCAGTCGCAGCCAGGCTTCCTGCACCGCGTCGTCTGCGTCTCCAGTCGAGCCGAGCAGGCGATAGGCGACGCCCTGGAGACGGCTGCGGTCGGCTTCGAAGCGTTCGGAAAGAAATTTTTCGTTCATCGGTCACATTCTCCCGTTTGGTTTCGTCACCTGGATGACGAGCAAGACGCAGCTCGTGTGACAGCTTCGAATGACGAAAGGAACGTCTCTCATGCAGATCAAGATTAGCCGCATCTTCGTTGACGACCAGGACAAGGCGCTCGATTTCTACACGAACAAGCTCGGCTTTCAGAAGAGCGCCGACAACACGCAGGGCCCTTACCGCTGGCTGACCGTCGCTTCGCCGGAGGAGCCGGGGGGCACGCAACTGCAGCTGGAGCTGAACAGCAACCCGGCGGCGAAGACTTTCCAGCAGGCGATGTACAGCCAGAACCAGCCTGCCGCAATGTTCTATACGAACGACCTGCAGGGCGACTACGACCGCCTCGTCGGCCAGGGCGTGAAGTTCACGGTTCCGGCGACGAAGGAAGCGTGGGGCAGCATGGCCACGCTCGACGACGGCTGCGGCAACCTCATTCAGATCACCCAGCTCGCCTGGGGTTAGCGCCTCGACGAAGCGACGATCGACCAAACCGAGGAGAACAAAGATGAAGTACGTAATGCTGATTTATCAGGGCTCGACGCCGCTGCCGAGCTCGCCCGATGCCTGGGCGACTCTCTCGGCGGACGAGCAGAAGGCGGTGTGGGCCGATTACGCCGCGCTGAACCAGACGCCTGGCGTAGAGCCGGGCCTGCCGCTCGGACTGCCCGAAAAGGCGACGACGGTGCAAGTGAAGAACGGGAAGACCGTCGCGAGCGAAGGTCCCTTCGTCAACGCGATGGGTGCGGTCGGCGGCTACATGGTGTTCGACGCCGAGTCGCTGGACGACGCCATCGCGCTGGCGGGTCGAGTGCCGGCTGCGCGCCACGGCGGCGCGGTCGAGGTGCGGCCCGCGGAGCCGTACTGGTAGCACGAACTTCCGCCCGGCGGACGACGCTTTCCGCCGTCCGCCGGCTCACTCTCCAAGCCCCAACGAATCGGACCAACGACTTAAGGAGCGATGCAATGATGAAAACGATGACCTGCAGGCAGATGGGCGGCCCGTGCGACGCGGCGTTCCACACCAATTCGGCCGACGATGCGATCAAGGCCGAAGACAAGCACCTCAAAGACATGGTCGCCGGCGGCGATGAGGCGCATCGAGACGCGTTGAAGGCGATGCAGGGCCGGTGGAAGAACCCGATCAAAGGCATGGGCTGGTACCTGAAGACGAAGAAGGACTTCGCCGCACTGCCTGAGGACTAGTCGCCCGTCGAGGCCATATCATCGAAGAAGGACGGCGGTCGCGACCACGTGCGGCGGCACAAGAGCCCTAGGACCAAGCCTCCTCTGCCTGACCAACGGAGACACGAACAGGATGACCTCGAAAACCGACACCCAGACGCGCTCGGTGCACGCTGCTGATAGCCACGACCTGATCCGCGTGCAGGGTGCGCGTGAGAACAACCTCAAGGACATCAGCATCGAGATACCAAAGCGCCGGCTCACTGTCTTCACGGGGGTGTCGGGGTCGGGGAAGAGCTCGCTGGTGTTCGGGACGATCGCCGCAGAGTCGCAGCGGCTGATCAACGAGACGTACAGCACCTTCGTCCAGAACTTCATGCCGACGCAGGCCCGACCAGACGTCGACGTGCTGGAAGGGCTGACGACGGCGATCATCGTTGACCAGGAGCGTATGGGCGCCAATGCGCGCTCAACGGTCGGTACGGCGACCGACGCCAACGCGATGCTATGGGTGCTGTTCAGTCGCATCGGCAAGCCGCACATCGGGTCGCCGAACGCGTTCTCGTTCAACGTGCCGTCCGTGCGCGGCGGCGGGTCGATTGTGATCGAGACGGCGAATGGCAAGAAGACCGAATCGCGCTCGTTCGAGGTCAACGGCGGCATGTGCCCTCGCTGCGAGGGTATGGGGTCGGTGAACGATATCGATCTGTCGCAGCTCTATGACGACTCGAAGTCGCTGAACCAGGGCGCTCTAACGATTCCGGGCTACACGGCCGACGGCTGGATGGTACGCATCTTCACCGAGTCGGGCTTTGTCGACCCGGACAAACCTATTCGCGACTTCACCGACAAGGAACGACAGGCCTTCCTTTATAAGGAGCCGACAAAAGTGAGGATCAACGGCATCAACCTGACCTACGAAGGCCTGGTGCCGAAGATCCAGAAGTCGATGCTGTCGAAGGACGTCGAGGCGTTGCAGCCTCACATCCGGGCCTTCGTCGAGCGCGCCGTGACCTTCAGAGCCTGCCCCGACTGCGGTGGCACGCGTCTCAACGAGGCCGCACGGTCTTCGAAGATCAACGGCATCAACATCGCCGAAGCCTGCTCAATGCAGATCACCGACCTCGCCGAGTGGGTTCGCGGCGTGAACGAGCCGTCGGTGGCGCCCCTGCTGACGGCGCTTCGGGAGACGCTCGACTCGTTCGTAGAGATTGGCCTCGGGTATCTCAGCCTCGACCGGCCGTCCGGCACGCTGTCCGGCGGCGAGGCTCAGCGCACGAAGATGATCCGTCACCTCGGATCTTCGCTGACAGACGTCACCTACGTTTTCGATGAGCCGACGATCGGGCTGCACCCGCACGACATCCAGCGCATGAACGACCTGCTGCTGCGGCTGCGCGACAAGGGCAACACGGTCCTCGTCGTGGAGCACAAGCCAGAAGCGATCGCGATCGCCGACCACGTCGTCGACCTCGGACCGGGCGCGGGTGCGGCAGGCGGCACCGTCTGCTTCGAGGGCACGATCGAGGCGCTAAGGTCGAGCGGCACATTGACGGGGCGACACCTGGACGACCGAGCGTCGCTGAAGGCGTCCGTACGCAAGGTGAAAGGCAAGCTCGAGATCCGCGGCGCGAACTCGAACAACCTGCAGAACGTCGATGTCGATGTGCCGCTGGGCGTGCTGGTCGTGATCACCGGCGTCGCGGGTTCGGGCAAGAGCTCGCTGATTCACGGCTCGATACCAGAGTCGGCCGGTGTCATATCGGTCGACCAGGCGCCGATCCGCGGCTCGAGGCGCAGCAACCCGGCGACGTACACCGGCTTGCTCGACCCGATTCGCAACGCGTTCGCGAAGGCTAACGGCGTGAAGGCCGCGTTGTTCAGCGCGAACTCTGAAGGTGCCTGCCCCACCTGCAACGGCGCCGGCGTGATCTACACCGACCTCGGCATGATGGCCACGGTCTCGACACCGTGCGAAGACTGCGAAGGCAAGCGCTTCCAGGCGGCTGTACTCGAGTTCAAGCTGGCGGGCAAAGACATCAGCGAAGTGCTCAACATGTCCGTGACGGAGGCTGAGGAGTTCTTCGGCGCCGGTGAGGCGAAAACGCCTGCAGCGCACGCAATCCTGTCGCGTATGGCGGACGTTGGCCTGGGCTACCTGCGACTCGGTCAGCCGCTGCCCACGCTATCGGGTGGCGAACGCCAGCGCCTGAAGTTGGCCACGCACATGTCAGAGAAGGGTGGCGTATACGTCCTGGATGAGCCGACGACAGGTCTTCATCTCGCCGACGTGGAGCAGCTGCTTGGGCTGCTGGACAGGCTTGTGGATTCCGGCAAGTCGGTCATCGTCATCGAGCATCACCAGGCGGTGATGGCGCACGCGGACTGGATCATCGACCTCGGCCCCGGCGCCGGTCACGATGGTGGACGCATCGTCTTCGAAGGCACGCCGGCGGACCTCGTCGCAGCGAAGTCGACGCTAACGGGTCAGCATCTTGCGGCCTACATTGGGCGCTGAAGGCACGGTCTAGGCCAAATTGCCGTCATTGTAATGTGGCGCCGATTAAGCCCGGCTTTCAGGCCGCCGATAGTGATCTTGAGAGAGGCTCCAGCGCGGTCTTGGCAGTCGACTGATTGCCAAGTCCCGAGCGGACTCAGGGTCGAGCTGTCTCTCCTCTAGGGAAAGGGAGAGGCTACTTGATCGACGAAACTACGCTAAAGCCCAGACAAACCGTGCACCGACGCCTGCCTTCGATTATCGAAGGCACCTCCGGCTGGTATCAGGGATGGTATTTCGACCTGCGACTCGAGGAAGAGGCATCGAGGTCGGCGCGCTATGGGCTCTCGTTCAGCGTCGTCGTGTGCTTCCTGCCTGAGTCGGAGGACCGCAAGCACGGACGGCGGCTGCTGAATGAGCTGCTGTCCGATATCGCCGCGAGAAAGCTTCGACGCTCCGACATCCCCGCAATTCTCGCCCTGGACGAATTCGCTGTGCTGCTGCCGCACACCAGTGTGTCGCACGCTGAGGTGGTCGCCGAGCGACTGGCGAAGTGGTTCCAGCCCTTTGAGGTGGGCGTCGGCATGGCGGGCTTCCCTGAAGAAGGCAAGGAGCCCGACCAGCTGCTGATGATCGCCGAACAGCGCGCCGCGGAATCGATGCGCCGCTTCCGCACCGGCAGCGAGGCATTCGATAATTTCGACCCTGTACTGATGACGAGACTGCCCGCGATCTAAGCGCTCAGCTTGTGAACTCTCCCTGTTGCCGCTAGATTGAGACCGGCGGGAGAGAGTGTGGCGGCCGTTGGCTCGCTACGGTTGGCTTGGCTTCGTCCTCATTGCATTGCTCACGACGGTGGGTTGCGTAGCTGTCGAGCAGCCCGAAGGCGTCGTCGTCATATCGACGGTCGAGCAATCCTCCGTAGCTTCATCCGATTCTGCTTCTCGCACATCCGATACTTCGGCCGAGCGCAAGACTCCACCGGCTGAGCCGACGCGTGTCGCGATGGTCGAGTCGTCCAGCACGTCTGCCGCCAGGTCGTGTGATTCGAGCACCTCGAAGGCGGCACGAGAAGCCGAAGCCACGCCTGACTCGGGGCGCCTTTTGCCGCCTCAAAGTGTCATCGAGCCGCGCACCTTCACCTCGCTACCGTTCATCGAAGACGCTCCGTTGCAGCAACGTCTGAAATCGATCGTGGGCGCCGAGGAAGGGTCGACGGCGTACGTGGTGAAGGACCTGCACACCGGTCGCGGCGCCAGTCTGAACCGCGACGCGTCGTTCAATACCGCGAGCCTGTTCAAGCTCTTCGTCATGTTCGAGGTGATGCACCAGGAGTCGGTTGGGCTGCTGCACGACTCGCGGGAGCTGACGATGACACCGTACTACGACGACTTCGGCCTCGGACCACGGGCGACATCGCTCTGCCAGCAACTCACGGTGCATGAGGCACTCCAGGCGATGATGTCGGTCAGCGACAACGCCGCGGCTGTGCTGCTCCAGGACCTCGTGGGCTCGCCCAACATCGTCCGCTCGATGAAGAGCATCGGCCTCACCCAAACGGCGTTCCAGGTCGAAGGGATTTCGACCTCGGCGGCGGACACTGCGAGGTTGCTCGAGGGCATCGGGCGGCGCCAGCTGATCGACCCGGCCTCGAGCGACCGCATGATCCTGCTGATGGCTCAGGAGCAGTTCGACAACGGTCTGCGCGCCGGTCTTCCGAAGGGTGCTGTCGTGGCGCACAAGACGGGCAACTACGCCGGTGTCACGAACGACGCGGGCATCGTCTTCACGCCGAAGGGCGCCTATGTCATCGTTGTGCTATCGACGGCGGACAACGCGACGTCGCTCATCAAGCGCATTACTACCGAGACGATGGACTACTTCGAATAGCCTCGTAGACCTTCTCTGACGTGATCGGCAGGTCGCGGATGCGGGCGCCGCACGCGTCCTGCACGGCGTTGGCGATCGCGGCGGCGACAGGCACCATCGGCAGCTCGCCGATGCCCTTGACACGATACGGACCAGAGCCGAGCTCGGAGGGCTCGAGCAGGACGGTCACCAGCTCAGGGATGTCCAGCGCCGAGGGGATCTTGTAGTCGCCGAAGGAGCCCGTCGTAACGCGGCCGTCTTCGACCTTGAGCTCCTCAGTCAGCGCGAAACCGATGCCCTGCATGACGGCGCCGTTAATCTGCCCCTGGTGGCCGATGGCGTTGAGCACCTGCCCGATGTCGTGTGCGGTAACGAGCTTGAGCAGCTTCACCTCGCCCGTCTCGGGGTCAACAGAGACTTCGGCGACCTGGGCGGCGAAGGCGGTGAAGTTGCCGCGCTGGTTTTCGTTGATGTGGGCGTTGGCTTCGATGCTCTCGCCGGTCTGGCGAAGGAGCTCTCGCCAATTGACGCGCTCTTCGATGTCGCTATTGAGTACGTCTTCGCCCTGGAGTCGCAGGTTGTCGGCGGGCCAACCCTGGTGTCGGCCGACGAAGGACACGATCGCCTGCTGGAGGTTCTGGGCGACCTCGTATCCGACCGTCGAGGAAAGTCGCGACTGGATGCTGCCGCCGAGACCAGCGTCGAACGTGACGGCGTCTGTGTCCCAGCGCTCGAGCTCGACCGTGTCGAAGAGGACGCCCAGCTCCTCTTCGATGGCTTGAAAGACAGTCGTGTGGGAGCCGGTGCCTTGGTCGAAGATGGGCGTACCGAGGACGAGAGCGCCATCGGGTCGAAGCGTGGCAGCGACGGTTGCCTGGCCGCCGCCCTGACCCCTGTTGCTGATCGCGATGCCACGGCCGATATGTGGCGCCTTTGGTTGGCCATAGTCCGAGGCGTCGAGGGCGGCCTGCAGCGTCTCGCGGGCGCGGATCTCTTCGAGGCGCTCGCCGGCCGCCATTTCGTCGCCGTCCTCAACGAGGTTCTTGAGGCGGAAGTTGACCGGGTCCATGTCGAGGGCACGCGCGATTTCGTCGAGGTGCGACTCGACGGCGAAGGCGGCCTGAGGCTGACCCGGTGCGCGCAGGATCTGGCCCGGCAGTGTGTTGGTGTAGACGTTGACCGAATCGATGCGGACGTTGTCGATGCGGTAGGGCCCGGCCGCCGAGTTGGCCGCGCCCATCGCCCCGTTGGGCTTGTAGCCGGCATAGGCGCCGCAGTTCGCGAAGTGCTGCACGTGGTGCGCGACGATTGTCCCGTCGCGACGCACGCCGGTCTTGAGCCGGTACAGCATGTCCTGGTTGGGGTTGCCGGCGAGGAGCTCCTCCGTGTAGTCGTGCACCATCTTCACGGGCTTGCCGCACGCTTTGGAGAGGAAGTAGGCGATTGGGATGTCGGACGGCGTGCCCTTGTTGCCGAAGTCGCCGCCGATGAACACCGGCTGCATGACGAGTTGCTCTTCGTCGATGCCGAGCGTGGCGGCTGCCGGCTCTTTCGTGCGGAAGGGCGCCTTGGTGCAGGACCAGAGCTGGACGCGCCCGGAGGCCTTATCGTCCCAGACTATGACGGCCTGAGGCTCGATGTAAGCGCCGGACTGCACCTGACAGCGATAGGTGTTCTCGAGGACGAGGTCGGCGCCGGCGAACGCCGCTTCAACGTCGCCTTTGGAGAAGGTGGCATCGATGTAGACGTTGGAGGGGCTGCTAAGAGCCGTCCTGACGCCGGGATAAGCGTTGAAATCCGGGTGCAGGATGGGCGCGCCGTCCACCATCGCCGACTCGATATCGAGGGCGGCGGGAAGCTCTTCGTACTCGACGTCGATCAGGTCGAGAGCACGCTCCGCGATGTCTTCGTCGTCCGCTGCCACGGCCGCAACGCGTTCGCCGACGTAGCGCACGACGTCGTGGGCCAGTGGCGGGATATCCCGCAGGGCACGGCCGTAAAGGTGGCCTGCGGTGTCGGCGCCGGTAATCACAGCGTGGACGCCCGGCATCGCCAGCGCGGCCGAGGTATCGATGCTAACGATGCGGGCGTGGGCGTACGGGCTCTTCAGCGCCTTGCCCCACACCATGCCGGGGACGGCAACGTCTGCCGTGTACTTGGCGGTGCCCGTGACTTTCATGGGGCCATCGACGCGCGGGACGGCCTTGCCGAGGACTTTGTAGGTCATGGTCATAGCAGATCTCTCCTCTAACGACGGCGAGATCGTATAGCTGGCGCTTGTGCGCAGCAAGGAAAGGCGCGGGAAACTGCCTCGCGTCGAGATATCATTCCCGTCGAAATGGAGATCGAAGTGCCGTGGTCGTGGATCCCGATCTCGGAGCCGGTGCTGCCCGGCGAAGAATCGCTGGACGAACGTGAGGCCAAGGGCTTTCCCGTCTACACGCCCGCCCTCGTCTCGACCGTCGCCAGCATCAGTACCAGCGAAGCTCGGCGGCGAATCGAGCGGGGCGAGGTGCGGATCGACGGTGCCGTTGTTGGGCCGACGTTTGTGTATATAAAACCCGGCGCGCTCGTCGAGTGCGGGCAAGGTGCGGTGTATCGCCTCGGCCGACCCGAGGACGCCGCCATGAATCGAACGTCCGAGGGCAGAGGGTAATCGAGGCTAGCCGAAATCGAAGGTGTAGAGCTGGATGCCGGGCGTGAGGTCGAGGTGGAGGATGTGGCGGGCATTGTCGCCCTTGAGGTAGAGCAAGTCGTAGAGCCGGTGTGAATCTACGGTAATCACTCCGTCCTTCACGTCCGGCCCGGCGATGGACGGGTCGATAGGTTTGCCATCGAGCGAAATTTTGATCTGCCCCGGTCCGTCCTTGGGGGCATGCGCGACGAGATACACGTGCTGGGCGTGAAAATTGAACTCGACGGCCGAGTCCTTGAAAGACTCAGAGTAGTCGTCCTCGATGTTCCAGCTGCCGCCGAAGTCGAAGGCATTGATGCTCAGCTTCGGGTCGAGCATGAGGTTTGCCTTTGCGCCGGGGCCGATGTTGCCTGATGGGAAGTAAGACTGCATCGTGTCGGCGCCGAGGTAGGTCTCGGGGGATGTCGGAGTGTTCGGCGTCTGGTCGGGCGTGTCGGTCATTGTCATCGGGAGCTTGGCGCCGGCCTGGCTGAGCAACAGACGAATCGCCTGCTCCGTGCGGTCGTACTTCGTCTTGCCTTCGCCGAACTCCGCGAGGCGGACGTTGCCATCCTTGTCGATGAGGTACTCGGCGGGCCAGTACTGGTTACGGAAGGCTTTCCAGGTGCCGTAGTCGTTGTCCTGCGCGACGGGATACTTGATGCCAAAGCGCTGGATAGCGGACTGCACGTTGCCGGTGTCGTGTTCGAACTGGAACTCGGGCGTGTGGACGCCGATGACCTCGAGGCCGGCGTCGTGGTATTGGTCGTACCAGGCTTTGACGTGCGGCAGGGCGCGGATGCAGTTGATGCAGGTGTAGGTCCAGAAGTCGATGAGGACGACCTTGCCCTTGTACTGCGCCAGGCTGGGTGGGGCCTGGCCGTCGGGTAAGTTGAGCCACTTGTTAACACCTCGGAAGTCGGGCGCGGCGTAGTTGAGGTTGAGAACGTCCTTCGCGGCCGGCATCGGGAGCGAAGACGAGGATGCTTCGGCGGCGGGCGGCCGGTTACCGCGCAGTTTGTCGAGCTGCTTTGTCACGCTCGAGTTGCTCTCGAACTTCGTCAGTCGATCGGAATACGAAGGGATGGCGGTGAGCAGGTCGGCCTCGAGCTTCGTATCGAGGTTGAACAGGATCAGTCCGGCCGTCGCAATAATCACGACGCCGAAGACTCGCTGCAGCGTTGCGGTGTGGCGGCTGAACGCCTTCGCCGTGTGCAAGAAGTGCTGGCCGACGTACGAGAAGAGGAAGAGCGGGATGCCGATGCCGATGAGATAGGCAGCCGTCACCAGCACTATCGAGATGCCGACGTCGCGGGTTGCCGCGAGCGTGGCGATAGTCGCGAGGATAGGGCCGGCACATGGCGCCCAGACGATACCCAACGGCAGCCCCGAGACGAATCCCGGCCAGAAGCCTGTGCCGGATGCAGCCCATGTCGCGTTGCCGCTGAAGCGTGAGACCCAGCCCTCGACGAGCTCCGAAAGCCTCGGGAGCAGCAGCGTGGCGCCGAGGAAGGCGAGGACCACGACGGCGAGCGTACGCAGAAGCGACGCGTCGAGGCCGAGGAGGTGCACGAGGTAGGAGATCGAGAGCGTAATGACGCCGAAGGAGACGAGGATGCCTAGGGTTAGGCCGAAGGGGCGTCGGTGTCCCTCGAGGGAGGACGACGAGAGGACGATGGGAAGCAAGGGCCAGATACACGGCGCCGCTATCGTGACGACGCCGGAGAGGAACGCGAACGCGAGCAGGATGAGCATTTGTGGCGAGATCCTATCAGAGCACGACCGAGAATCGAGGGTGCGAGAGCTTAAGGGAGTCTTAACTCAGGGTCAGGGTCAGGGGTTGATGTCAGGGTTCAGGCACGAGGCGCCCCACAGCCGGCGCACGGCTGTGTGCGCCCCCTGCGCTAGTTCGTCCAATCCTCGAAACGAATGGACAGGCGTGGCCAGTCCCTGCCCCTTGAACACGAATGTTGGTTGCGCTTGGCGAGGTCTCTCGCCTTGGCGTCGCCAATGGGTCGAGACGACAGAGAAACTTCGGCTTCGCGTGGTTTGAGTGTGTCGCTGATTGGGTCCGGGCGCAGAAACCTTGAGTATTCCTTGATGGCTGCGGGCGTCCAGCGGCGCAATCGCGGGCCTAGACTTCGGCTGAAGGTCTGAGGAGGCGTGCGGTGAAGAAGATCGACGCGATCGTGCGGCCGAATATGGTCGCGAGTGTGCTGTCCGGGCTGGAGGACGTTGTGTACGAGAGCATGACGCTCTCCAACGTTTATGCGCACGGCTACGGCCTCGAGATCCGCAAGCAGTGGATGGGCAATGCCTATAGCGTCGAACCGCCGCGGGTGAAGATCGAGCTGCTGGTGGACGACTCCGATGTCGACCGCACGGTGCTGATCATCGCGAGGCGAGCGCATACGGGCGTGGCCGGCGACGGCTCGATCGCGGTACTGCAGGTCGACAGCTTCACGAGCGTCGCAGAAGCCGCGGCGTGGGGTCGGGCGGCGAGCTAGCTCAGAACCCCGGGAACATGTCCCATGGACTCGATTGCCAGTTGTCTTCGATGACGGGGCCCGGCACCCAAGGCGGAAGATCGATGAGCAGGCGCTTGGCAAGGGCGTTGGCGAGCGGCTCGTAGCCGGCACGGATCTGCTCGAGCCGCGCTTCGGCGGTGTCTTCATCGACGAATTTGAGGCCGAGGTGGGCAAGGCGGCTGCGCATCTCTTCAAGAATCTCGTGATTGAGTCGCGGCGGCGAGGGTGGCAGCGGCTCGAGGAAGAACACCTGACACAGGTCGACGAGTGTATGGCGCACCATCGCGAAGGTGAACTGCGCCTGGTTCATCGGGATGCCTTCGACGCCCACCATGATCAGGGCGGACGTGTCGCAGATCATGGTCAATGCGGCGAGCCAGCTCTGCCGCTCGTGCTGTGAGCGGAAGAAAACGAGGATGGGATACGACAGGTGGCTCTCGAGGAGCTCTGCCACCCACCTCTCCCATTCGGGCAGAAGCTCGTTGTAGATGTGGCCTCGGTTGCGCCGGATGAACTCCGTCGCGGTCGGCGGGGAGCCGGCGCGCGAGTCGAGCAGCGAGATTGACACTTCTCGACGCGAGAACGCCGTGTAGAAGATGGGCAGATAGCCAATGACGAGCGCCAGCAGGGCAAACCCGGTACCTGCCTCGAAAACCGTCAGCCCTTCGGCGACGCCCTTGGTCGGCGTGACGTCGCCGAGGCCGAGGGTAAAGAAGGTGGTGCCGCTGAAGTAGAGCGCCTCGGAGAAGCTCTTGAGGTGCTTTTCGCCCTGAACGGCATCGGCACCGAACGAGTGGTACATGAGGGCGAAGGCGACGATCAGCGCCAGCACCCACGCCATAAAGATGAAGACGAGGACGAGCGGTCCGTAGATCGAGAGCACGGATTCGCGGGCGTTGCCTTTCACGGGCAGGAGCGTCGATAGCTGCAGCGGCACCCATGACGTGCGCACGACGATGCTGCTGAGCCTGAAGCGGCGCCTCACCGTGCGTGGCAGGACGACGGTCTCGAAGGCGTCCCAGAGCGTGAGGAGGATGATCGCGATGCCGACAATGAGCTCTACGGTGGACATTGGGGCCATCGTAACCGACCTCACCCCCCAGCCCCCTCTCCGTGATCACGGAGAGGGGGAGCCGAGCGGTCTTGGGGCCGTGTTGCGTCTTCGAACGCGAATGACCTCTCCCCCAGCCCCGCTCCGATTTCGGAGAGGGGAGCCGAGCGCTGCCGGGAGGGTGTTGCGTCTGCGAACCGGGAAACTCCATCCCTCATTCCCTCCTCGCCAGGCAAGGAGGAAAGCCGAGCGCCCTCAGGACCGTGTTCCGTCTTCGAACGGCAGGTGTTACGTGTTCGAAGTCGACAGCTTGGTGTCGGCTGACACAGAGAGGATGTGTCGGAAGGAGGCAGTTGTGGTAATAGCTTGCCTCACCTCAGGTGCGCGTTACCGAGCGACCCAACGGCGGTAGATCTCACAACAAGAAGAAGGAGGGACGAGTGCCATGCTCGTCCCTCCTTCCCTGGTTGCCGTTGTTCCTTACGCGACGCCGGCCATTTCGGGGGCGGGAGTTTGGGTCATGGCGGCGAGCATCGCCTCGAGGGCGGGCTGGTTGGGGCCGATGAAGGGATCGGCGTCCGGCACGTCGGCGAGGTTGGCGAGCAGGATGTCCGTCAGCTTGTAGGCCGGGGGCAGGTGAGAGCTGAGGAGGACAGAGGGCTCCATGGCGCGGAATACGTTGAGCTGAGCGGCGTAGCGGGTGCGGTCGACGTTATGGAGCCAGGGCGCGTCGATGGTGGTCCAAGTCAGTTGGGCCTGTCGCAGGGCGGCCGGGTCCATCGCGTCGGCAACGTCTGCCGGGTCCTGGACAAGACCGCCGAAGCAATCGGAGCTGAAGAGCGCGCCAGACTTGCTGTCGTAGAAGCCGGTGGTCGCCGGATTGTCGAAGGTCGGCGGCTTCACGACGGTGAGCTTGCGATCACCCACGTCGAGCGACTCGCCGGGGTTGAGCAGGTAGATGCGGTCGAGCGGGATCTGGCGGGTAAGGCTGAGGATGCCGTAGCCGAGGAACGTGGTAACGAGCTTGAGGTCGGGTGCCTCGCTTATCAGCGTGTCAAGGCTGCCGATGTGGTCGGCGTCTGGGTGGGTGAGGTAGAGCCACTTCAGGTCGGCCGGGTCGATGACGGAGCGAAGGTTGGCCATGAACTCGTCGTGGTCGGGCACGAGGCCGGTGTCGACAAGGACGGGCTGCTTCGCCTTGAGGACGAAGGCGTTGACGGGTACGAGGCCGAAGCCGGGGATGGGGAAGTAGGAAGGAAGGATCGTGATGTCTTCGGTAACCTGGCGTGCGCTTTCCATGATTGTTATCTCCTCTGACCGTTGGCCGGTCGCTAAATCCCTTCGGGGGTTGTGCTGAAAGGCAAGCCGCTGCCAGGCTACGGCGAATCGTGGTTTTCGAGGGCGAGCAGCGGCTGAGGGTTGCTGCTAGGTGCGATGCGAAGAGGCCGGGTTAGCGATGGGCAGCCTCCTGCAAGGGCGGCGACAGCGGCTGCAACGTCTTGAGCAGCGTCGCCATGGTGTTCTCGATGACCTGTTCTGCAGTCAGGCCACCGTACGTGCGGAATGCACGATAGGTGAGCGGGTGCAGAAGACCCGTGACAACGCCTCGAGTCTCATCGAAGCGGTCCGGAGCGACGCCCCACGCTTCGACGATGAGGGTCGCGATGATGGCTACGACGTCGGCGAGCTCCCGGTTCACCTTCGCGAGTGCCGGCGATTCGTCCTCCATCTTGTATGAGTTCCAGGACAGGGTCCGCATCTCCTCGTGGAGGCGGAAGACCTGGATGACGGCGAGCTGGAGACGCTCGATGGGGTCGGCAGTGGCGGCGATGGCGTCGACATCGGGCAAGGGCAGGATATGGACGCCGTAGGCCGTACAGCCTTCGAAGAGCAGCTCGCGGGTGGGGAAGTGCTTTCGGACCGTCGGCACTGAAACGTTCGCCTCGGCGGCGAGCGACTCGAAGTCGTAGATGCCTTGGCTGTGAAGCTTGAAGGCGGCTTCGAGGATCGCCTCGCGGGTGTGGTTGGCGGCCTCGGTGCGTCGGGAAGAGTCGTATTTGCGAGCCATGGGAACATTCTGCGTTATTAGATATCACTTGTCAATATCCAATATTTCGAGTGTTCAAAGAGTTCTGTTCGAGCTTCCGAAGTCGGGGGTCGGGCGAATAGGAGGTCATTGGGAATCACCGCGACTGCCTTGCTGCCCGGCGTCACTCACTTCGGCGGGCAAGATGCCTGGGGACACCCCAGGCCCCGGCGAAAGGGCAACGGGCCTCTGCACTCCTACTTTGTGACGTCGGGCTTTCGCGGCGGGACACCTGACGTCTCTTGCAGGAATCGTAGAAAAGGTTCGCATGATCGGAGTGGCCTTGCGTGTCGAAGTGGACAGCGTTTCGTGGCTTCAAGGAGTCCGTTCGAACAATGCTGCGCGGGGCTGCCTCACCGAACCCTTGCACGTGAGCCGCTTCGGCGACGGCCCTATGCGCCGCAGGTTCGCAGGACGGTTCAAATGCCAACTGGTTGACATCCCACGGCTGCGGCGTAGACTCGCATCGGATGAGTCTATGGAGCAAATTTGTAGATACATGATCCATAGGAATCGGTTTACTGGCGAGACATCTACTTAATGGCGAAGTGCGGAAGGAGCACGAACAGGTGTCAAACAGCTACTGGCAATCGATAGCCCACTCTCGAGTTGACCGGCGCAGGGTGCTGATCGGTACCGGCGTTACGGCCGCGAGCGCTGCATTTCTTGCGGCTTGCGGCGGTTCGAACAACAGCGGCGGGAGCAAAAGTGCCAAAGGTGGCAGCAGCGACAAGAGCGGTCTCCTCGCCACACCGGTTGACTCGACGAACTCGGCGAAGGCCGGCGGTGTGCTGAAGCACTACTCGACGAGCGACACCTTGCACTTCGACTCGCTGTCTTCGAACACGGCACAGGTCGTCGGCCAGGGCTCTGTACTGGCCTACACGCGCCTGCTCAAGTTCACGCCCGGCAAGTACCCGGACTCGCCGACAGGCGACGTCGAGGGCGAGACGGCGGAGTCCTACGAGATATCGCCGGACAAGATGCAAATCACGTTGAAGTTGCGCCAGAACATGAAGTGGGACCCCCGTGCGCCCACAAATGGCCGCAACATCGACATGCAAGACATCACGTTTAGTTGGAAGAAATACGTCGCCAACAACCCGGGTGCGCCGAATATGGTGTACGACGCAGCCAGGTCTCCAGGTTCGCCGGTCGAATCCATGACGACGCCGGACGACAAGACGATCGTTTACAAGCTGAAGCAGCCTAACTCGCTGATCCTCACGCTTATCGCCACGCCGGCCGACGGAATGTACGTGATGCCTCGAGAGTCGGAGGGCGGTTTCGACCCGAAGAACGCGACGCGAGGCGCTGGCCCCTGGCTGCTGGACGAGTACGTGCCATCCGCGCGCTACGTGTGGAAGAAGAACCCCAACTACTACGTGAAGGGCCGCCCCTTCCCGGACTCGATCGAGATCCCGATCGTAAGCGAAGCCGCACAGCAGCAAGCACAGTTCCGCGCGGGCAATATCTACACGGACGTCGTATTACGTAATCAGCAGGCTGTGCTTCCGTTGAAGAAGGACGTACCTCTGTCCCAGCTGATGGTCCAGCCGTTCCCGGTGACGGCGTCTCCGTACATCTGGTTCGGCTACGAGGGCGACTCGAAGTTCAAGGACATCCGAGTGCGTCAGGCGATGTCGATGATGTTCGATCCCGACGGGTACAACGACACAATCAACAACGCAAGCGAGTTTAAGTCGGCGGGCCTCGAGCTGCCTGCCGCCCGGCCGACGATCGTCGGCGTAGGCTGGACGGGCTTCTGGTTGGACCCGACAAGCAAGGACTTCGGACCGAACGCAAAATACCTTACTTACAACGTGGCTGAGGCGAAGAAGCTTCTGGCGGCTGCTGGTTTCCAGAACGGCTTCGAGTTCGAGTTCAACTACAACAAGGAAGGCACCTACGGCCCCGCATACGACAAAACGGCGCAGCTTTACGCCGGTTTCTTCAGCGATGCAGGCCTCAAACCGCAGATGACCGGCCAGGCCTACTCCAACTGGATCCCGAACTTCTATCAGGCCTACAACAAGGCCAACTTCAACGCCGGCAAGGCCAAGGGCTACACCGGCACGCAGCAAATCGCGGAGCGGCCGTACGTCAGTGCGTCTAACCTTCTTGTTGGCTCTTTCCACAGTGATGGTGGCAACTTCCACGGCCTCACGCCTGACGGCAAGAACCCGCAGAACGGTGACCCGAAGCTGGACGGGATGATCGATCAGATCAAGAACGAGTTCGACACGGCGAAACAGCAATCGATCATGAAAGACCTGCAGCGCTACGCGACAGGCCAGGCCTACTCAATTCCCGCGCCGATGATCGCCAAGCCATTCACTGTGACCTGGCCCGTGATCGGCAACTACGGCATGTGGGCCCGTTGGGCACAGGACAATGCCAGCTACTCCGAGGAGTACCTGAATTGGTGGATCGACACCTCGAAGCCGCCAATTACCAAGTCGTAAGTATCGTCGAAACCGAATATCAGGCCGCCGCTCTCCTCATCGAGGGCGGCGGCTTTGTTTAGAAGAACCTCTCAGCCTTCCTTCTCTGAATAAAAGAGGGACCGAGGCATTCGAGCAGCGTTGGATCTTCGACGAGGGAGTGACCTCACCCCCACTCCCTCTCCACTAGCGTAGAGAGGGGGCGCACCAGTGTTCTCGAGAAGCGCTTGATCTTCGAAGACCGGTCGATACGCAATCGACGTGCGCGCCACGTTCTTGCCAGTGAAAAAGATTCATCGGGGACGCGCAGTCGTTGACGAGGTGCGTTTGGCTCCGCTAACATCGCTGCGAAATTCAGGAGGTGCCGCATGCCGCTATACGAGTACTACTGTCCGCCTTGTGCAACCCAATTCGAAGTACTACGACCGGTTAGCCAGATGGACCAGGCTGCGACCTGCCCCAGCGGCCACACCACGAATAACCGAGTCCTCTCGCTGTTCTCCGTGCCGCGCGGCGCAGTGGAAAGCACTGGGAACGACATGCTGCCGATGGCCGGCGCTGACGCCTGCTGCTCGCCGATGACGATGGGTCACGGCGGCGGCTGCTCCTGCTGCTAGGAAGCTGTCGAATCGGCTGACGGCGGAGCTCTGGACGAAGAAACGAGGGCGATTATTCGCCCTCGTTTTGTTGTCCGGCAACCGGACGAACTCCACCCTGGCTTTGATATCCCTCCTCTCCCGGAGAGGAGGGCGATGCTCGATGCTCGTTAGACAGGCCGTATGACATTTCGTTGAACTACCATTTGCCTGACCCCTGACCCCTGACCCCTGACCCCTGACCCCGGCGTCCGCAAAGATGCCCATGCTATACTTCCTGAGCCGAATGCTGCAGCGGCCGGATCTTGTTGCGCGTGATACGTGCAGGCGGCGGCTGTAATCGAAAAGGAGACGCAGAGCTTATGGCAGCAGTTACGATGAAATCCCTTCTTGAAGCCGGAGCACACTTCGGACACCAGACTCGCCGGTGGGACCCGCGCATGCGTCCCTTTATCTTCACGCAGCGCAACGGCATCCACATCATTGACCTGCAGCAGACGGTACGCCGTCTGGAAGAGGCGAGCGCCTGGGTATCCGAGACGGTATCCAAGGGCGGCACGATTCTCTTCGTAGGTACGAAGAAGCAGGCCCAGGAGACGATCCAGGCCGAAGCAACTCGCGCGGGCATGCCCTTCGTGAATAGCCGCTGGCTGGGCGGCACCCTAACCAACTTCACGACGATCCAGGGCCGCATCGACCACCTCGTACGACTCGAAGACGCGCTGGCCCGCGGTGAGTTCAACCGCATGCCGAAGAAGGACGTCCTCAAGATTGAGGAAGAGATCGAGCGCCTGAACCGCCACTTCGGCGGTATCAAGGAAATGACCAAGCTCCCGGCAGCGTTGTACGTCGTCGACCCGAGCATGGAGTACATCGCTATCGCCGAGGCGAACCGAGTCGGTATCCCGGTGGTCGCGATGGCGGACACGAACTGCAACCCGAACCTGCTGGACTACCCCATTCCCTCGAACGACGACGCGATTCGCGCCGTGCGGCTCGTGACGGCTCGCATCGCCGACGCTTGCCTCGAGGGCCGACAGCGCCACGACTTCGGCGGCGATGGCGAGGAGTTCCAGTTCGAAGAGGGTCAGAACGTCTACAGCGCTTCGCCCGATGAGCCGGCGCCTGGTGTGGCCGAGGACGAATCGGCGGAGCCGGTCGCGTCCAGCGCGGAGTAGCCGTTCGCGCGACTAATCCACCCGCTACGACCGCCGTAAAGGCGAAGCACACGAGGACGAAGAGGAACACGTGGAAATCACGCTGGAAATGATCAAGAGCCTGCGCGAGCGCAGTGGCGCGGGCATCATGGACTGCAAGCGCGCCCTGGAGTCTAGCGAAGGCAACGAAGACAGGGCGATGCAGCACCTGCTCGAGGCGGGTATCGCTTCCGCGGGCAAAAAAGCATCTCGCGAGACGGCGCAGGGTGTGGTCGAGAGCTACATCCACGGCGGCGGGCGCATCGGCGTTATCGTCGAAGTTGCCTGCGAGACTGACTTCGTTGCTCGCACGCCTGAGTTCCAGACGCTCGCGAAGAACATCGCCATGCAAGTCGCGGCGATGAACCCGCTGGTCGTCAGCGAGGACCAGATCCCCGAGGGCGTCGACGGTCTGCCGAACCAGCTTGCGCTGCTGCTCCAGCCCTATATCCGCGACAGCTCGAAGGACATTCGCCAGCTGATTAACGAGACGATTGGCCGCACGGGTGAGAACATCCAGGTCAAGCGTTTCGCCCGCTTCGAAATCGGCGAGTAGCTTCTCTTTCTGGCTCCTAGTTCACCGCAGGGGTGAGCCGATGATCGACGATGTCATATCCGACAGCGAAGACCGCATGAAGAAGACGGTGGATGCCGTCGACCGTGAGTTGGCCGGCATCCGCACCGGACACGCGCACGTGGGTCTTGTGGACCACGTTCGAGTGGATTACTTCGGTCAGTTGCTGCCTTTGAACCAGCTCGGTACTGTGGCTGCACCGGAGTCTCGCCTGATTACGATCCAGGCCTGGGACAAGACAGCCCTCAGCGCCATCGAGAAGGCGATCCTCAAGTCGGACCTCGGGCTAACGCCTTCGAACGATGGTAACTTGATCCGGCTGGCGATTCCGCCGCTAACGGAAGACCGGCGCAAAGACATGATCAAGCAGGTCGCCAAGCGCATCGAGGACGGCCGCATCGCCGTCCGCAACGTGCGCCGCGACGGCATCGAGCACGTCAAGAAGCTGGTGACGAGCAAGGAAGCTTCGGAAGACGACCAGAAGAAGGCGCAGGAACAGCTGCAGAAGCTCACCGACCGCTACATTTCTGTCATCGACCAGAAGGGCAAGGAAAAAGAAGCTGAGCTCAAGGAAGTCTAGGCTGCCCTTCTAGATGGTCATACGAAGGGCCAAAGCCTCTCTCGCCGACACTCCGAAGACAAAGCCTGCATCGAACGCCGCATGCCCCCAGCACGTAGCCATCATCATGGATGGCAACGGCCGGTGGGCACAGCAGCGCGGGCTCTCGCGCCAGGCGGGACATCGAGCCGGCACCGAGAACATCCGCACCGTGATCCGCGCCTTCGCCGAGCGCGACGTGCGCTACCTAACCCTCTTCGCTTTCTCGACGGAGAACTGGAAGCGCCCTCGTACCGAAATCAACCCGCTGATGCGACTCGTAGGCCGGGTGCTCGACCGAGAGCTGGCCAGCCTGCACGAAAATAACGTGCGCCTGCTGCATCTCGGCAGCCTCGACCCGCTGCCGTCAGACCTGCAACGACGTGTCATCGACGCCATCGAGCTAACGAAAGACAACACGGGCATCACGGTCAGCGTTGCGTTCAACTACGGCGGCCGGGCGGAGATCATCGAGGCCGTGCGTCGCATCGTTGCGGCGGGGCTGAGCCCTGAGGAGATTACGGAAGCTTCGTTCGACTGCTATCTCTACACGCACGACCTACCCGACCCGGACCTCGTGGTTCGGACTGCGGGCGAGATGCGGCTGTCGAACTTCCTGATCTGGCAGGCCGCCTACGCCGAGTACTACTTCACGCCCGTCTACTGGCCCGACTTCGGCGCCGAAGAAGTGGAGCGAGCACTCGAGGCGTACGCCCAGCGCGGCCGGCGCTTCGGCGGGCTAGACGCGAAGCCATCGCTAAACGGCCACAAGAACGGCAACGGCCGCTCTCCCGATTAAGACTCCTCTTTCGACGTCGTGTTAGTTACGCGCCTCGCGACCGCCGCCGTCGGCATCCCGATCATTGTCCTGGTCGTCATCGCGGGTGGCGGCGTGTTCGCGGGCGTTGTGGCGGTCGCAGTGGCCGTCGCGGTGCTTGAGATTGCGATGGCGCGCGGTGTGGCGAAGACGCCTGCTGCGTGGCTATCGGCGGTCGCGGCGGCTTCGTTGCCGGCTTTGGCGCTGGCGGGTCGCGACTACCTCATGGCCGGCATCGTCGCAATGATCATGGTGCAATCGGCGCTGATGACGATTGTGTGGCGGCCACGCGAGTTTTCCGGCGAGCGTTTGATCAACGCCGACGATGTGCAGGCGTGGCTCTGGGGCGTCGTGCTGGCGTTGTACTTCGGCGCGCTGGCGGCGCACTTCGTCCTACTTCGCCAGGCCTTTGACGGGCGGGACCTGGTCTTCTTCACGGTGCTGACGGTGTGGATCACCGATACGGGTGCCTACGCGGTCGGGCGGGCATTTGGTCGACATAAGATGTCGCCGGCGGTGAGCCCGGGTAAGACGTGGGAAGGCAGCTTCGGCAGCTGGGTCACGGGATTCGCCGCCGTGCTCGTGCTGAACGAGGTATTCGGCATTCACCTTGCCCTGGAGCATCGAATCGCCCTGGGACTCCTGCTGCCACCGGTGATCATGGTCGGAGACCTGGCGGAGTCTGCGTTGAAGCGAGGATTGGGCATCAAGGATTCGAGCGGGCTGGTGCCGGGCCACGGCGGCATTGCAGACCGGCTTGATAGCCTGCTGTTCGCCGTTCCCTTCGTCTATTACTACCTTCGCTTCATCGTCTGACAGGGTTCGGCGGCGCCAATAGAGACTCGCGCGTTGATGAGACTGTATTCGCCGTCGGAAGTTCCCCCCTCGCCTGGCCCACTAATCAGCGGGGGGATCGTTAGGCGGTAGGGCAACGATAGCGCGCCGTCCGGCATGGAAGCCCTGACTTCCATATACTGAGATGGAGCCGCCCGACTGAATGTCGGCGGCTCGCCATTTCTTAAGGACGCGCCTTGAAGCTGCATACCGCTAGCTTTCGCCGATGAGCCGCCTTCGTCCCGTGCACTTCGTTGTCGCGGGGGCGTTCGCATTGGGCGTCGTCGTCACCTTGCTGTTGGTTGTCGCTTTTGGCAGCAACTCGAAGCCCAGCGAGCTCGCATCCTCTGCCCCTGTCGTTACCGCCTCCCCGCCTCTAACTCGTACGACATCGACCTCGCCAACGCCGAATGTAGCGCCGACGCTTGTCGTAATTCCGATACCACCGTCGATCCCGGGGTCGGTGGTCTCGACGCCGCCGGCGGGAGGATTCGCCCAGGTATTGCCGGGTGCCTGCACGCAGAGCTCGGCAGGTGGGTATCTCACCCAGGCACTACCGCCGCTGCAGCAGCTCGGCGGCTCTTACGATGCGTGGAGTCACGCGCCGATTGTCACGGCGAGCGCCCAGATGCACAGCCTGCAGCAGATCTTAGGAGGCTTCGACCAGAGCTTTGAGGCAATTGCACCCGTCCCAGAAGGCTGCGCATTTATTCACTACGGCGTTGTCCAGGCCTCGAAGGACCTCATCGAGGTCGCAGGCAAGGTCGACTTCAGCAATACGCCCGCGCTCCACGGGGGTTGGGAGGCGGAGTATCGGGGCCGGGCGAGCAACATGAAGAACGCAATCGACCTCTACGTGAGCGCCACGGGCATCACGCTGACTCCTCGGCCGTTCGGGAATGTTAACGATCTGGCGTCGCCTTGATGTGTCGTCGGTCGAATAAATTTGACGGCGAAGGTCGCCTGTCTCCTCAGGGCGGGTCATCTGTATACTGAAGTTGTAGTGAATCACCCGCTCACCCGTGTGGCCATCCTGGGCTCGACGGGGTCGATTGGTAGGCAAACCCTCGACGTCATCCGCGCCTACCCGCAGCGCTTCCAGGTCACCGGCCTGAGCGCCTGGAATAACCTCGATCTTCTCGCCCAACAGGTCGCCGAGTTCAAGCCGGGCGCGGTCAGCTGCGTCGACGGCGAGGCGCTGTTGCGCCTGACAGGCTCCGGCGCAACCTCAATCTCGGATATGACGTCGATTGCCTGCGACCCGCAGGTGGACGTCGTCGTGGCGGGCGTCGTGGGGAAGGGCGGTCTGGCGCCTGTGCGAGCGGCACTGCTGGCCGGCAAGACGGTCGCGTTGGCGAACAAAGAAGCAATGGTGATGGCCGGGGGCATCCTGCAGGCCGCGGCGCGCAAAGGCGGCGGCGAGATTCGACCCGTCGATAGCGAGCACAGTGCGATCTGGCAGTGCCTCGCCGGTGAGCAGCCGGACTCGGTGAGCAAGTTGATCCTCACGGCATCGGGCGGCGCTCTACGCGACCTGCCGCTGGACACGCTGGCGGAAATCGGCCCGCAGGAGGCGTTGGCGCACCCGACGTGGCAGATGGGCCGTCGCATCACGATCGACTCGGCGACTCTGTTCAACAAGGGCATGGAGGTTATCGAAGCGCGGTGGCTCTTCGACATCCCCTTCGAGCGCATCGATGTGCTGCTGCACCGCGAGAGCATCGTGCATTCGATGATCGAGCTGGTGGACGGCTCGATAAAGGCGCAACTCTCGCTGCCCGATATGCGGCTGCCGATTCAATACGCCCTGACTTACCCTGAGCGCCTGCCGGTGGAGATACCGAGCGTCGACTTCGTCAAGCTTGGTTCGCTGAACTTCGGCGCCATGGATATGGAACGATACCCCTGCCTTGGCATCGCGCTGGCTGCCGGTGCTCGAGCAGGGACTTACCCCGCGGCTCTGGCGGCCGCGGACGAAGAGGCCGTCGCGTCCTTCCTCGAAGGGAAGCTGCGGTTCACGGATATCCCGAGGCTGCTGGAGGACGCGTTGCAGAAACACGGCGCCGATGCCGAGCCTGATCTAGACGCTGTAATGGTGGCGGATGACTGGGGCCGCGGCTTCGCCCGAGGCTGGGTGGAGGAACATTCTTGGACGTAATCACTCATAACATCGCGCCCTTCCTCTTCGTGCTGGTCGTCCTGGTGGTGATCCACGAGCTGGGGCACTACCTCACCGCGAAGCTGTTCGGCATCAAGGTGCTGGAGTTCGGTATCGGCTACCCGCCGAAGCTCTTCGGCAAGATGTTCGGCGAGACGGAGTACACGATAAACGTGCTTCCGCTCGGCGGCTTCGTGCGTCTGCTGGGCGAAGAAGACCCGACTGAGCCTCGTAGCCTGGCTTCGCAGCCGGCGCCGCAGCGGCTCATTGTGATGGGCGCAGGTTCGTTCATGAACTTCGTGCTCGCGATCACGCTGTTCTCCGTCGCGCTAATGATCCCTCGCGAAGTGTCCGTCGGTCAGGCAACGATTGCCCAGGTCGTGCCAGGATCTCCCGCGGACATTGCTGGGCTGAAGACGGGCGACACGATCCTCTCGATCGGCGGCCGCAAGGTCGAAAGCGTACCGGATGCTAGCTACGACATTCGCCTGAACCTCGGCGAGAAGACCGCGATCAAGGTGCTTCGAACCGACCCCGTGACGGGCCAGAGCCAGGAGAAGACGGTCGAGGTCAAACCTCGGTGGGCGCCTCCTGCCTTCAACTACACAGTCCAGCCGGGGGATGACGTCAACAGCGTCGCGCGGGCGACGACATACGACCGCACCGCCGTGCTCACTGCTGCGGGTATCAACACGAAGCTGCCGGTCGGCAAGGAACTAACGATCACGGCGAGCGACGGGGAGATCTCCAAGCACACGATCCAGGAGGGCGAGACGATCGATTCGATCGCCACCGCGATGCGCGTGACGGAGGACCAGGTCGCCGAAGCCGCGGGTGTGCCGACACAGGCGACGCTGACGCCGGGTCAGGTACTGCACTTCCAGCAGGGCGCGACTGGCATCCAGATCGCGCCGAAGAACCCGTTCACGGAAACCCGATCGCTCGGTCCGTGGCCGGCCTTCAAGAAGGGCTGGCAGTCCACGTTCGATTCGCTGAAGCTGGCGCGCAACGAGGTGATCTCGTGGCTGAAGGGCGGCTCGAAGGCGCCGGTCTCCGGCCCCATTGGCATCGCGCAGGCAACCGGCGAAATCGTCAAGGAAGCGGGTTGGAAGAGCCTTGTTGACCTCGCTGCGCTTCTGAGCATTAACCTCGCGATCCTGAACATCCTGCCGTTGCCAATGCTCGACGGCGGTCGAATGGCCTTCGTCGTCATCGAGATCCTGCGCCGAGGCAAGCGAATCGCTCCCGCGAAGGAGGCGATGGTGCACCTCGTAGGCATGGCGGCAATGCTTGTGCTGGTGGTCGTGCTGAGCTACTTCGACATCGCACGCATCATCACCGGCGGTAGCATGTTCCGTTAGGAGCACGAATTCAGCTAAAGTTAGAGCAAGAATTAGACCTCAAAACGCGTCGTTAAACTCGCGTTAACATAGACCCGTAAATACCAGGAGAAATCGCATGATCCCTGCAGCACGGCGAAAGACGAAGCAAATCAGCATCGGCGACGTGAAAATCGGCGGAGACGCGCCCATCGTCGTGCAGTCGATGACTTGCACCGACACGGCGGACGTCGCGGCGACCGTGCGCCAGATCCACGAGCTCGCCGAGCTGGGCTGCGAAATCGTCCGCGTTGCTGTGCCGGACCAGGAAGCAGCGAACGCGCTGCCGGAAATCGTCCGCCAGACGCCGGTGCCGCTGACCGCCGACATCCACTTCGACTACCGCTGGGCCCTCGCAGCGATTCGCTCCGGCTTCCACGCCCTGCGATTGAACCCGGGCAATATTCGTGACGTCGACAAGGTGAAGACCGTTGTCGCCGAAGCGAAGGAGCGGGGCATCGCGATCCGCATCGGCGTCAACGCGGGCAGCCTGCCGCCGATTAAGGCGCTCGCGGATGGCGAGATGCCGCCGTCCGTAGTCGACCGCATGGTGGACGCCGCCCTCTGGGAGATCAAAATTCTCGAGGACATGGACTACGACAACATCAAGATCTCGCTGAAGGCCTTCGAGGTGCCCTCGATGGTCGAAGCGAACCGGCGCCTGGCGAAGATCCTCGACGACCGTGGCACGCCTTACCCGCTGCACCTCGGCGTGACCGAGGCGGGTCTGCCCCGCGCGGGCTCGGTACGCAGCGCCGTCGGCATGGGCATCCTGCTCTCTGAAGGTATCGGCGACACGATTCGCGTCTCGTTGGCCGCCGACCCGAGCGAGGAGATCCCGGTGTGCTGGGATATCCTAAACAGCCTTGGCCTGCGCCAACACGGCCCGACCCTCGTTGCCTGCCCGACCTGCGGCCGCATCGAGATCGACCTGATCCCGCTCGCGAACAAAGTCAACGACCACTTCACGAAGCTCGGCAAGCCGATTACCGTCGCCGTCATGGGATGCGTCGTCAACGGCCCCGGCGAGGCTCGTGCCGCCGACCTCGGTATCGCGGGCGGCAAGGGCCGTGGCGTGATCTTCCGCAAGGGCGAAGTCATCCGCACCGTCGATGAACCCGAGTTCATGAGCGCCCTCATCGAGGAAGGCAACCGGGTCATCGAGGAGATGGAGACGGGCGTCTACAAGTCCTATCAGGGCGACGATGCCCTGATCCCGATAACGGCGCTCTAAGCCCCGAAGCGAATCGAGTACAAGAAGGAGCCCTCGGCAATGCGCCCAGGGCTCTTTGATTTTGTGTGGCCGAGGTCTCGGGAGTTACTCGCTCTTTAGCCGGTAGATGTTCGCGAAGTGCACCGTTTCGACAAAGTCGTAGTTTGCTGATACGAACTGCGAGAAGCTATCGCTGCGTTTCATCTTCGGGTCCTGCTCGGAAGTGGCGACAATCAGGCTTGGTCGGGCGGCCTCCACGGCTTTCACCGTCTCCGTGAGTGTGTCGCGGTCGAGCCAATATGGTCGATCGTAGAAATATCTGACGGCAGGTGAGCGGTCAGCGTAGAAGAAGATCTGACTTTCCCGGCCGTACTCGAAAACTGTTTCGTTTGGGGTAGTCAGGCGGGCAACTTCGAGGCCAACGTCGCGGCTATCGACCTCGCGTTGTGCGAGGGCTCCCGGGAACTTGTTGTAGTGCTTGGCGGCCTGCGTCGGCTGAAGATAAATCGACGCATTGGTCCCCGCTGCTACGACAAAGAGCGATGCGAGCGCACACGTGAAGGCCAGCTTCAGGCCACCCCGCGTCCGAAGCTGGAAGTACCCGATGGCGCTCAGGATAGCCATCTCAGGCAAGAGCTGGACGTAGTAGTGGGCGAAGTATCGGCCGCCGGTCATGACGCCAAAGATGCAAGCAACTGACCATGCCATGAGGACGACTTGCTGTATCGACGTCTTGCGGATCAGCAGCAGGACGAACCCGACTATCGAAGCCAGAATTAGGGGCGCGGTGGCATAGAAGAAGTGGTTCGTGCCCTTGATGAAGTTGACGATGTTTTGGTGCGCGGTGACTTCATCGGCGTAGAGGCCATTGTAAGTGACATTAGAGTAGATGAAGTCCTTCATCGAGCCGTTCAGAACGTACGGAAAAAGAATCAGCGCCGGCGCAACGAGAGCTCCCAGGCCCATCGCAGCAATCGACTGGCCAAAGGGCGCGAAGCGTCGCCTGGGAAGATAGACCAGGCCGAGGACCACGCAAGCGGCAAATATTTGCCAGATGGCGACTTCTTTCGTGCAGGTGGCCAAACCCAGAAGTAGACCAACGCCAAACAGTGATTTGGTCGAGTGGGTCTCGATGCTCCTGGTGAAGAAATAGAGTGCGGCCGTTGAGGGCAGGAGGAGGAACGCCTCTGTATTCGACATCGCATCCAACATGACGATGCCTCTCGAGAGCGCAAAAATCAGCGCCGCAGCGTATGCACACTTCTTGTCGGCGACCAGGTTCGTTTCGAGGAAGACGAACCACGTAGTCGCGCCCCAGACGATGGAGGCAATGAGCCGAGGCGCCTCGATATCTTTGCCGAAGAGCAGGAAGCTAATGGCGTACCAGACATAAATAACCGGGAGCTTGTGGTCGAAGAGGTCTCGATAGGGCAGAGAGCCATGAAGAAGCCCGTTGGCGATGACGGAGTAAGCGCCTTCGTCTCGCTCGAACGGCTCTCGGAGGAAGGGCACGTAAATAACGATTGGCACCAGGCATATGGCAAGGAGCAGTGCCTTCTCTAGCGAGAGCAATCGTGTTACGTGCGAGAGAGCCGATTGCGCTGGGTGCTCGCTGCGCCATTTAGCCGCAACCGGACTGCTAGGGCGCTGCGCCGAAAACATATTGCTTACGCGGCCCGCCGGGCGCTTGCCGCCGTCTGTGCAAGCGATAGTTCCGGCAGGAATTCGTCCGTACGCGCGCGAGCTCGGTCGAGCTCCAGCCTCACGACGAGGGCCAGGAAGAGCATCGCCATCAAAGGCGTCGGCAGGTTGAAGTCGCGCTGCATAAGGAAGGACCGGGCATAAAGCTCGGAAAGCCAAAGAGCAGCTGCAAATCCCATCCACACGAGGAGGTTTCCACCGCGCTGGCGTTCTGCCTTAACAACGAATGCAATGACCAGCGCGAGCAGCGAGAGGTCCTGCAAGTAAAGATGAGCGCCGACCAGAAGCGTTGCGATTAGTGCAAGCGCCATGAGGTAGTAGAAGCTCGCTTCGCCCGGCTTCCAGAGATCCCTCGAAGCGAACGCCACGAGCGCCACGGTTGCCCCGTCGAAGGTGAGCGTAAGGACTGAATGCAGCTCGCTGTTGCTATGCAGTAGTCTCGCGAAGTAGCCGCTCCATCCATACATGTTCATGAGGTGGATGCCCTTTTCGTCATACCAACGCATCGTCTCGAGAACAGACTGTGGGTACTTGATGAAAATTTCCGGGCCTGAAACCACGAGCGAAACCAGGCAAAGAACAGTGGCAATACCGCTCAGCGTGAAAAGAGCCTTCCACTGTCTGTTCCAAACGAGCAGCAAAATAGGAATAAGCGCGTACTGAGGTTTAATCAGGGTCAGGGCCAGGCTTGCGCCCGATGCTTGCTGCCTGGATGTCGACTGGAAATGCGCGAAGCCGAGCCATCCCAGGAACAAGAGAAGAGATGGTTGGCCCTGGGCAACAAGCCAAGGGACCGATGAAAGCGTTAGGAAAGCCAGCCAGACTGCGAACTGCTCTTTGTGGTCGCGAACCTCTAGGAAGCGGCAAAGTACAGCCGCGGAGATAAGGGCCAGCAAACAACCAATAACGAAGATGACAAGGCTCGCCCAGGCGAGGGGCAATGCGGTCAGAGGAGCGAACGCCGCGGCAAAGAATGGCGGGTTGAGGTAAACCAAGACGCCTTCGCCGGCGGGCCGCCCCAACGCACGCTCCTCGGCCGAGGCCATCGAGTCAAGGTTGTAGAGCTCCGCGCCTCGTCCGTCTTTGACCAACTGCCCGGCGGAGTAAAAGACAACGTAGTCCTCGTGGACACCGGGTTCGGTGACGCCATCCATGCGGTCGGCCTGGACCGAGAAGGGCAGTCGCCAACTTGAGAGGCCAACGATGCTGTAGAACAACGTCACTACGGCAAGGAAGCCAATGAGACTGCCTTTCGCCAGGCGACGCATGCTGAATTGGCTCGTGCCGGTAGTCGTTGGCAGAGGGTTATTCTCGAGAACACTCAACTGGCGCGGTCCAGACTTTGCTGCGCGACAGCTTCCGGCTGTAGCCGGACGACGATCGATGATTGAACGAGGGAGCCTGCCGTCTCGGCAAGCTGTTTCGCCGGACGCCAGGCCAAGCGCCACCCGACAACTGCAAGAGCCGCTCCGGCAAGCTCATCGGTGACGTAATGCTCTCCGAGAAACACGAGCGAGAACGCCATGGCGCCGCCGTAGAAGAGCCCGAGAACTCCGAGCGCGCGATTTGCCCGCCATAGGGCGAAGACAATGATCAGCGTCATGGCCATATGCAGGGAGGGCATCGCGGCGACATCGTTGCCACCTGCGACGTGGGTTCCTTTGCTGTAGGCCTCGGCCCAAAGCTGGTTTCGCTCGACCTCGGCGACTCGCACAACGCTCGGAAGGTGACCCTCTTCCGATGCTAGCCACGGCGGAGCGGTCGGAGCGAGGTAGTAGATCGCCAGACCCAACCCCAGGGTGACTAGCATCGCCTTGATGAAGCCTTCGAGCATCTCCGGCTTGAAGCGCCAGAGGGCGAGCGACATCCAGTAAGGCACCGTGAAATAGCTGGTATAAGTGGCAATGGCAGCCCATCCCACGAAACCGATGTGGCTGGGAACATAGAGGTGGGCTTGGACCCAGTGGTTGGGATTGACGCCGAACATCGCGGCGTCGAGGTCGATGGGATAGATCACGCTTGTGGGATTGCCCGTATTGTCGGCGAACGTCCTGAGCGCGTTGAACAGGGCGAAAGAAACAATGTAAATCGAGAACAGACGATGATTGGACGAAGGCAAGAATCGCCAAATGAGAACAAGGCCGGTCAAACAAAGGGCGATGTAAACACCGTTCGGCATCAGGGGATGGATCGGGACGATGCCGAAGGCCAAGACAAGAATCGAAATTGGCTTGAGGATGTTGGTGAGCGCCGCCTTCCATCTCGTGGAGACTTCGGCTGGCGCGACTGGGACGTCGGCGGTCGGGGAGCTTGGTCGCTTCACTCTAAGGTTATCGACCAGCCATGGCTTCTCGTTTAGGCACGGACGGGCGTCAAGTCTCGGGGCGATGTGATGTCTAAGCGGCCGTTAAGGTTTCAGCAGCGGCCGAGGTGACCGGCAGAGTCAGAGGGAGCGACGCAAATCTCTTCTTGACGCGCAAGCACGGTCGCTCCACCAGCCAATAGGATGCTTCAGCTACAAGGAAAGATAGCGCGACGGCGAGGACAAAGTGCGGGACCGGAGGAAAGCCTCGCAGCCAGAAGTTGATTGGCATGTGCCAAAGATACAGGGCATAGGAACGCTTCCCAACGTAACGTACGACCGGGTTTGCCATGATCAGGAAGGTCCAACCTTCGGTCATCATCGCGCAAGCAAGGACAAGCCACGACGCCGCGAAGGCCGCGACCAGATAAAGCTCATCAAAGATAAATGCAGTGCCGTCGTTCAGAGCGAAGAACCAGTAAGCGAAAAACAGCACGGAACCAGCGACGCAGAGCCGGACCAGAGGCAGCCTCAGGGAATCGTCATTGAGAATGCCCCGATTGGTCAGCAAAGCAAATAGGCTTCCGAACATTAGCTCCTGGATGCGGAAGTCGGTTCCATAGTAGAGGGGTGCATACGAAGCGTGACTAAGAATAAGAGGCATCGAAGCCGACGCGAGGATAAGGGCAACGCACCCTGCGGCCATGACTTTGAATGGGACTTGCATCTTGAGGCAGGCGAGGAGGAACGCAGGCCAAAGGAAGTAGAACTGCTCCTCCACCGAGAGAGACCAGAGGTGGCTAAAGCCCCAGGGAGATATCGAATTGCTGGCAGCTGCCACCCAATTGAACATATACGTGACGACCGCAATGTCGGAGGCGAGGACTCTCCCACGGTGTTGCTCGCCTGCGAATTGTGTAGCTCTTCAGGGCGAGACTTATGAACGTGAAGCAGATAAGAAAAATCAATACGGCGGGCAAGAGCCTCAGGGCCCTGCGCGCATAGAACTTTCGCAACGAGATGGAACCGAGTTCTTCCCACTCGGAGAGAAGCAGGCCGGTAATAAGGAATCCGCTCAGGACGAAGAAGATGTCTACGCCAAGCTGCCCGCCGGGAAAGTATTTCTGCGTGCCGAAATGAAACAACAAGACTGCCACGAGGGCATAACCTCGTAAACCGTCTAGCGCGGGACGGTATGAAGCTTTGAAACGTTGTTCATCCGAAGTCGTCTGCGTACCAGGCTCCTCCTTGCTAGGATCGGCCCGTATCGAAATCAGATAAGGTCTACGTCGACCTTGACCATTTCTCTAGGACGCGGCGCAGCTCGAGGTAGCTGGTGACGGTGGCGTCTGGGGTGGCGTCGTCGTAGTGGGAGCGGCGGCGCTCGGCGTTGAACCAGATCGCGCGCATACCCACGCTCTGCGCGCCCCAGACGTCGGCTTCGATGTGGTCGCCGACGTGGACTGCTTCGTGCGGCTCGACGCCGGCGCGGGCGAGGGCTTCGCGGAATATCGCGCGATTCGGCTTCAGGTGGCCGAATTCGCCGCTGACGAGGACGAAATCGAAGTGCTGGGCGATGCCGAGCGCCTCGAACTTGCGTCGCTGGTGGATGCCTTCGCCGTTGGTGATCAGGCCCAGCCTGTACTCGGACCTGAGCGCCTCGATGGTCTCGCAGGCGAGCGGATAAGGTTCGATGAGGTCGAGGGCGCCGTCGAAAAACCAGAGGCCGTGCGCCGCCTTGCCCGCCGGCGTTTCCCAGAGTCCGAGGTCTTCGAGAACCGGCTGCATACCGCGGCTGAAGCCCGTCGAGTGGTCGTACGCCGTGATGTTGTGGAAGAAGGAGTCGAAGCGCAGGCCCTTGTGGTCGGGATGGTCGGCCTTTAGGCGCTCGAAGGCGCGGGTAGCGCGCTCGCGACGGCTGGAGGTGGTCGGCAGGAGGGTGTCGTCGAGGTCGAAGAAGACGGCGCGGATGGGCACGAGGCTAATTTAGCAGGTACGGCTGCAAGCTCGTGCGACGGTCGGCGCGTCGTTGCGTGGGACAGTGAGCCTGACCCGCGAAGGGAGTAGGATAAGCAATTCTATTTTTGCTCACTTTGCCATTTTTAGATTCAAAATGCTTGCTTTTGCGTCTGATCTACGTAGAATGGTGATTACACAAAGTAATCATTTCAGACGGGAGCGCGCGTATCGAGTAGAGACAAACAAAAAACGGGACCCGTAGAACGCTGGCAGGCGTCTACGAGCCCCTTCCGACAACCCCTGGGTAAGCAGGGGCGCGGTGTATTCAATGTATCCCATGTATTGCGTGACGCGCATGGTGTACAGGTGCCGTTCCCCTTAGCAATTACAAGGAACGGCAAATGCAAGCACTAAACGTCGGTGATCGTGTCTCTACCTCCCGCAACGGGCAGACCCTCTATGGAACAGTTCAGATTGTCGCCCCGTTCGCCATTTGCGTACGGCTGGACGTCGGCGGAACGCTTATCGGTCCGGAGTGCATTTACACCCGGCTTCCGCGATACCGAGTCGAGACGCTTGCGGTTCACCGGGGACGCAAAGCACATAGCGTCATCTGTCGAGAGACGGTTCGATTCACGATCACGTCTGCCGGAATGGCAGCGTTGGAATCGGACGCCCGGCGATGAAGAGTCCGAGCGAATCCGCCAAGATGAAGCATGACATGGTGCGTCTCTACTATGCGGGCGTACCCATTGATGCCATAGAAAGAGCGTACAGAGTCTCAACACGCTACCTATGGATTGCGCTGCGAAGGGCGGGGCGGTAAATGGCGATCACGAAGATTCCGAATAAGAACACCGGGCGTTTCGCTTTCGTCGCGACCGTGAACTATGTCGATGCTGACGGAAAAAGACGGCAAGCCAAACGCTCCGCCTCGTCAATGCGCGAAGCTAAGGAACTCGAAGCCGTCTTACTCACACAACGGCAGAAAAAAGAGCTTCGCGGAATGCTCGCAACTGAGGACAAACCGGTAAGCGAGGGAGTCACGGTTCGCGAATACCTTCAAGGATGGCTCAAGCGCCAGGAACGCCGCGCGAACTCAGGAGAGATCAAGGCGACGACGCTAGAACGTAGCAAATCACGCATGGCGCTGATTCAAGCGCAGATCGGTGACGTTCCGCTAGACAAGCTCACTACGAGGCAAGTTCAAGACGCTTACCACGCAATAGAGGACTCCGGGCGTTCACCGACAACGGTCCTCAACATTCACACCCTATTCAGGCAGGCGTTACAGGAAGCCGTAGACATTGACGAAATCCTGAAACGAAACGTCGCCATTAAAGCGATCTCTCCGCGCCCCAAGAAATACGAAGCGAAGATCCTGACTCGGGCCGAGATCAGTCGAATCTTCGACGCAGCAGATAAAACAGATGCGGGACCTATCATCCGTTTGCTGGCATGGACGGGTCTACGTCTCGGCGAGGCTATGGGGCTGCAATGGTCTGACCTAGACCTAGAAGGCGCTACGTTGACCGTACGGCGGTCCCTTAACTCTAGGCGGGAACTCAGTACGCCTAAAACGTCTCGCTCTCGCCGTCGCCTTGATCTCTCCCCGGATACCGTGAGTCTGTTACGGGAAGTTCAGCGCCGACAAGCCGAGGATCGGACGCGCGCTGGAAGCACCTACAAAGACGGCGGGGACGTCTTTACAGATGCGCTAGGCGTCCGTCGAGACCAAGGGTACGTAGAGCGTAACTGGCAGAAAATTCGCATTGATGCCGGGACGCCTGACGCCCGTCTGCACGATCTCCGTCATGCTCACGCGTCACACCTCTTAGCGGCAGGTTGGGAAGTGTCAGCCGTCGCGGAACGTCTCGGGCATTCGCAAGCATCGATGACACTCAATGTCTACGGTCACGCTATACCGTCGCGTAGCCTCGAAATGGCGAAGTCGATTGATAGCATCTACGGGGCGTCAGAATGACCGTAGAACGCTTCACAAGGGCTTTCACGTGGTTCAGTAAGGCAGAGCGGGCGGAGAGTCGCATTGAACGATTCATCGCCCTATGGGTCACCGTGATGTTTCTCACCCACTATAAAAAGCAAGGGCACACGGGAAGACGCCTAGCGATCTTCGCTGAAGCTGTCGGGACGCCAGGTCTCTGTGAACGGCTCAAACAGGCTTACAACGCCCGGAACTTGCTACTCCACAAGGGTATCGATTCGGTGACGGACGAACAGCTAGAGGCGCTTCGGGCGGACGTTGCCGCTATGATGCGGTTCTCGTTTCTGCTACTCAGACTAGGAGATTGACGCTGGAGTTAGACTAATGGTGGCTTGCCTCCTTTCTCAATGCCAAGGTAAGCCGATCACGGAAAGCGCCCCGGACTAGTAACGGGGCGTTTTCGTTTACAATATTTGGTAAATGTCCATCACACTCAAAGTAGCAAAAGCCGATGGCAACGAAACCATAGTAGGAATAGACTCGCTTCCGAGTGTCTGCCCGCAGTGTCGTCACGGTATACAAGCCATCTTTCTGACATCCCACCTTTTTGCTGAGGCAAAGAGGCTGCAACTGGCCTGCCGCTGCCCTATCGAGACTTGTCAGAAGCTATTCATTGCTACCTACACTGAAGGCTATTCGAATTGGTCCATTGATTCACTGGCACCGCTGAGTCCAATTGCTCCCGCTGTCAATCCGGCTATCAAGTCGATCTCACCTGACTTTATGGCGATCTATGCCGAAGCTCATGACGCCGAGCAGCGCGGTAGTACAAAGATCGCGGGCGCAGGATATCGCAAGGCATTGGAGTTCCTGGTCAAAGACTATCTGATTTCCCAACGTCCCGAGGATGCAGACACCATTAAGCGCGTTCAGCTAGGGGCGTGCATCGAGAACTATGTTGACGATGGACGCATCAAGGCCGTTGCTAAACGAGCCGCATGGCTCGGCAATGATGAAACGCACTACGTCCGGTTGTGGGAAGGGAAGAATCTCGCTCACCTTGTGCGGCTCATCGACTTAACGATGAACTGGATCATGATGGAAGTTGAGACCGCTGCCGCTCTGGCTGACATGCCGGAGGCCGTAAGAGGCTAAAAGCCTCAATAAAAGAGCGTACGCCTTCGATCATCAAAGACGTAGCGTGGAACATTTCACGCTAATGTTTGAACACCCGGTTCTATACATAGGGGCGTTAAACAAAGCGGAGCGTATGGGCGCTCCCGCGCCCTACGTAGAAATACCAGGGGCGTCCTCCGAAGCACCCAGGGTAGCGAATTAGGGTACGCCTCCCACAACAGACCGGGGGTAGTGTTTAACGTACCCCACTACCTTTAGGTTATACAGGGCGCTAAGACGTAGCGTGTTGCGTCGTCTCGTTGATCTTGATTCTACGAGTGATTCTAAGTTTGGCTCCTGACGTCACCAATCCTTAAATCCCTCCGTAAATCAAGAAAAAATACAACGGATAGCGCACGAATTAAATGTATAACGTCTCGTCTTACGTTATGACTTAGCGTCAGACATTCATAATTGCGTCAATCTTGATTACATCGCTTGATTACAATCATTACGATCTCCCCTCTATTCGTATCTAATCACACACTATTGCATCGATTATCTGAATCCATTGCGTCACGGACCGGGGGGTCTGTTTCATCGCGAATTTAACGCCCCGTAGCTAGCTTCATGGCCCCTATTTTTCGCAGCGCTCCGTTGACGAGATCGGTTAGCGCCAACCGCACCAGGGAACGATCCGAATCGATGCCGGGGGAAGGGGCGTATAAAAAAGTAAACGCACTCCGCCGCATCGTTACGTTAAGTCGTTCCGCGTTCGTTAAGGAGAATGAACGTAACAGTAAGAAAACTTAACGCATCCCTATAGGCAACTCCGGGAAGGGTCCTAATAATGGTAACACTTGACATGCCCCGCCAGCACTGTGAATAATGAGTAACAGTTGACAAAACGTCCAAAGTATGAGAACTTGTATTTGTAGGGCAGTTTTCCGTAAGCCCCTCAACTAGCGTCTCAAATAGCAAAGCGCATAGCACACAGCGACACCCGGTAATAGCACCGGGGCGTCTTATTTTGAGTTCGTTCAGTAAATTGAACCATACCCTATAGATAATCAGACCGCGTTCTTTAATAATGCGGCCTATAGGGTTCGCGTTTGGCGCTTGTTCACAAAACTTGACCAAACCCTATTGACTTTTAGCCTCTTCACTCGCAAATAGAATAAATAGGGCACTTGACATTCAAGTGTCTCGCTGGCTAATAGAACTTACCCCCATTCCTTACTAAGGGATCACGGCGCGATCTTTGCCTTTCTGATCGTGCCTTGCTCTGTCGCTCGGTTTCTGGGAGGGAACCGGGTTGACCGCGCCTAGACGGGCGTAATCGCTCCCTGTCATTAGTTCCGCCACTGCCGAACCGATTGTCCGGATGCCGTGGCTTAGAACGACAGATCAGAGCGGGACAGTCTTACGCCCGTCTCGACGCACCATGACGCTCGCCTGACTCTCCCACCGGGCGTAGTCGTCACGCTCACAGCGCGTTGAATCCTCCCGACAACGCCAGAGCGCCTTCCTACCCAACACGTTCAGTTTTCAAAGGACCCAAATTGACTACCGCAACATTTGATCGCGCGGCGCTTATGGCACGCGTGAAAGACCTCATGGACTCCGCCGATTCGCTCCGCAAGCTCGGTAAGACTGCCGAAGCCGCCGCTAAGTCCCGTGAAGCGGATCGCCTCATGGACGAAATCGAAGTCGGTAAGAATCACGACCGCTACGAAACGTGGTCCCGTGAGCTTGATTCGACTCAACGCGTACCCGGTTCGTCTTACGGTTTGAAGGTGGAGCGATCCACTGCCGTTCCGACCAACGCGGAACGCTTCGCGGCTATTTCCCGAAGTAGTCTTTCCCTTTCTGAGCGCTACTCAGACCCGACGCTTGATAAGGACTACGCAAACGAATTCCTCGAATACATTCATTCGCGTGGGCGTCACGTCGGAAGCCGGTTGCACTCCGTCAACGCTGAACTAAGCGCACTGAACCTCAACTCAGACAGTGCGGGCGTCGGCTACCTTGCACCCGGTGACATTCGAACCCAAATTCTGTCTCGGCTCCCTGCCGTCTCGGAGTTTTTGGATAACGTCACGGTCGTTCAAGCACGCGGAGACATGGTGAAGTGGCCTCGAATGAAGGGCAACACCACTAGCTCCGTTTCGTCTATCTACACGTCGGCGGGCGTTGGCGTCATGGTGGACGAAACTCCAGCTTCTGCCACATTGACAGAACAGCAGTTCGGGCTGTTCGAGATTCCTATCAAGCGTGGTCGCTACATCGCCAAGCCGTCCATGGATGCAATCGAAGACATCCCGAATTTGATGCAGTTCCTTGGCTCAGATGCAGCCGTCAACCTCGGGTTGCTTATGGAAGCCCAGTCGCTTAACGGTGACGGGATCGGTCCGAACGTTCTCGGCGTTCTCAATAACGGCGTCGCAACGAACGGCTCCCAGACGGAAGCGCAGTTCGGGACGGTTGACGTCAGCGGCACAACGGCGGACCAGGTAAGCAATACAATCGCCGACACCGGGTCCGCGCCTAAGCTCCTTAGCCTCTTCTACGCGGTCCCTCAGCAGTATCGCCGACAAAGTGGCTTTAGAATGGTTTTTGCCTCGGACACCGAGCGTCGTATCCGTTCGCTGACGGATGCAATGGGCCGTTTCTATTGGGCTGCGGACGGCGGTTTCGGCTCGCCGACTGACGGTTTCCTGAACAAGCCCATCGCCGTTTCTGAGTTCACGCCCGTAGGCGGAACAGACGGCAACCGCATCATTTACGCGGGCGATTTGTCGAGTCTGATTCTCGCTGTCAACGGCGGCATCCGAATTCAGGTTGCCGATCAGCTTTACGCGGAGTCCGACCGAATCGGTCTGTTCGTCCGGGTCCGTTTTGGTATTGGTGTGGCGAACTTCGACTCAGCCCGTCTCGGGATTGTGTAACCACTAACTAACACATCAGGGGCGTACTCCGTTCAAGGGTGCGCCCCGCTGCCATTTTCAAAGGGAATTACGAGACCTTGGATAACACTAACTGGAACGATCACGAAACAATTTCGCGGATCGAGACAAGCATTCGAAACTCTCTCGCGATTACAAGCGATCTCCCCTCAAGTCATCCTGATCGCCGCGCAGCCCTTCGTATCGCCGTTCAGTTTGCAATCGACAAAGCCGCTTCGGGGCGTGCGAAGTGAGCACGAAAAAGCGCCCACCGCGTAGGCCAATCGCAGCTATTAGAGCCGCTGACGCCCGGAGCGCCCTACAGGGGCAATCACAGGGTGTGCAGAAGTGAAACATCTAAAGCATGTTCATCACTGGAAACAAGCGCCAGCGGACCAAATGGAACAGATTCGGCAGATGCGCGCAGACAGTTTCGAATCGATGCGCGGGCAAGGCTGCAACTGCGGAGCAATCAAAATCGAAATCGTCGTACGTTCGGGCGCTGACGTGTCCACGATTGCGGGGCGAACGACATGAGTAATGGCGCTGACCTCGAACTTGTCGTTAAGGCGCGAGACGAGGCGTCAACGCTCCGCATCAAGAACGCCCTAGAGAATACCGGGGCGTCATGGTCCGACTACAAAGGACAGATTGACGAAGTCATTAAATCTGGACAGCGTAAGGCGTTCAGCGATGACGAAACCCGCGACTCGCTTTCGCTACTGCTAGCGCAGACGGGCGACATTACCGAGGCAACGAAGCGCTACGGACTTGCCCAGGACCTAGCACGAGGCGCAAACATTGACGTTGTTTCAGCGTCAAAGCTACTCGGCAAAGTCACAGACGAAAACGTGAACGTACTGAAGCGGTACGGAATCAGCGTCGAAAAGGGTTCATCCGAAACCGATCTCTTTGCTGCGGTCTATGCGAAGTTCCACGGACAAGCGCAGACGTTCGCCGACTCGACAGCCGGTAAGATGGCACGTTTCAAGGACCAGATGGGCGAGCTTAAAGAAAGCATCGGCTATGCGGTCCTACCCGTAATGACGGAAGGCGCTTCCCTAGCATTGAAGCTAGGCGGGGCGTTATCCGACAAAGTCGGCGGAGCGATTGACGCTATCGGCTCGAAAGTCGGACCCGCGTTCCGTCTGTTCAAGGATGCCGTCACCGGAAACTTTATGGACGCCCATGCGGCATTCCTAGCGTTACCGGCAGACTTACAGCAATACGGGCAGCTTATCTTTGACGTTGGGTCCAAGATTCGCGAGGCGCTACCGGCAATCAAGGCGCAAATCCTAGAGACGTTCAACCAAGTAAAGAGCGTATTCCTCGATTTCAAGGACAACGCCGTCAAGGCGTTTCACGATCTCGCGGCGGACCCGTCCGTTAAGGAAGCGTTCGGGCACATCGTTGACGCTGCGAAGCTAGTAGTAGCCTATTTTCGCGTGGAATGGCCGATCATCAAACTCGAACTGAAAGAAGTTTTCGAATTTGCGAAGGCGCAGATCGAAGGCTTCATACAGGCGATAAAGGGAATCATAGAAGTCATCGCGGGCGTTATCGATCTCCTCGTGGACCTATTTCACGGGCGTTGGAAAGACGCATGGGGTGACATGAAGGAAATCGCTAAGGGTGTCCTCGATCTCATGATCGGCAACATCAAAGCGACGTTAGGAAACATTCCCGAACTACTACTTGATCTCGCCCCAAAGGCCCTAAGCGCTGCCGAGTCGGTAGGCAAGGCGATAGGTAACGGGATCATCGGCGGACTTAACGATCTCCTCGATTCGATCTCCGGACTCGAAATCATCCCGGCAATCAAGGTTGCGGGACACACTGTAGTTCCGGGCGTTGATCTCCCCTCACTTGGGCACATTCCGTCACTCGCTACGGGCGCTTACGTTCCTAGTCCGACGCTGGCGCTTATCGGTGACGCCCCAGGTGGTGAATGGGTTTTGAACCGTTCGCAGATGGGCGCGTTAGCCGGTGCCGGAAGCGGCAACGGTGACATTCACATCCATATGGACAACGCGACGATCTATGGCTTTCAGGACTTCACAGCGAAGGTCGGGCGCGCTATGCGTGACATTCGGAATCGTGGTGGCGGGTAATGACGACAGCGACGGACGACATAATGACGATTTCCGAACTGGCGAAATGGCTCAAGGTGGAAAGGCATATGGTGTCAAAGATGGTAGAGGACGGAAAGCTACCGTTCATCCGTCTCGGACCGAGATCGATAAGGTTCATACGTTCGGAAATTATGCGGGCGTTGGCTGACCGGAGCTTGTGATGGGTACACGCAAGGGCGTAGGGCTCTTTACGGCCCGTCAAGCGAAGCAACTCGACTTTCTAATGAATTGCACCCGGCGTGAACTCAACGTCTCGCCGACGTGGTTCAAATTCAAAGCGCCCGGTGTGCGATTCACTTACCAGATCGAATGTGGATGCGGTCTAACGGCTACCGTCGATTACGCCCGGCAAGCATTCGGTCTAGTCTGGGAACACCTAGCGCATGACGTCGAAGTGAAAGCAACGGAACGCGATCGGACCGAAGCGGAAACACGAAACGCCACGTATCCGGACAGGCGCAGACGAGCCAAACCGGCTGACATTTTCCTGGACGAACCACCGGAAGAGATTCCGGATGGCAAGGAAGCGTTACGGCTCGGAAACGGTAAGTACGTCATCGTATCGAAAGGCTCGGCAGCATAAGACAAGCGGGGTTGCGAAAGCAGCCCCGTTTTTTTGTGCCCGCTACGAGACACCACGTAACAGCCCGTTTCGGGGCTGACGATCCAACAAATGTAAGCATTCGATGTAATCAGGGGATCGTTGCTCGCCCCGGTCTATGTTGGTAAATGGGGGCGTCAACCAATTCGGATTTTTCCAAACAGCCGCGAAACGATCTCCGCTACAGGCGCGATCCACGTCCTCTAGAGTAGGATAAGCGCGCCTGTTAATCACCCACGCTACGAACACACGTATCGAAGGAGACCCACCATGGACAAGCTCCAGACCGCCCGTCAATACCTCGACCTGATCCACGCCGACCCGATGGACACTGCGGCCGTCGAGGCCATGCTGACGCCCGACGCCAAGCTGGATTCGACCAGCGGCAACTCGGCCGGCCGAGACGCCGTGCTCAAGCGTATGACGGAGCCCGCCGGCCGCGTGTTTCGCGAATCGACCTGGCGCGAGCCGGAAGCGCTCGGCGACGCGGTCAAGGTGGTCGGCGTCGCGCCTGGCGCGGGGGGCGGCAGCCCCATCCTCGTTTTCCACTTCGAAGGCGACAAGATTTCGACGATCCAGCACCAGTTCTACACGGCTCGAGTCTCCGGTACCGGTTCCGCAATCAAGCTACCGCAGGAGGTGAAGGACAAGGTGCGGCGCTCTCTGGCTGAGCGCCACCCGATGGTTGTCGCCTACGTCGATGAGCGCGGTGCTCCTGTGCTCTCCTTCCGCGGCTCCGTCCAGGCCTTCAGCGACGATGCGCTGGCCTTCTGGTCCCGACCCGAGAGCCGCCTCATTGAGTGCGTCAAGACGAACCCGTACGTTTCGCTGATCTACCGCAACGAAGACACGCACGAAGGCTTTCAGTTCCAGGGCCGCGCCCGCATCGCCACCGACAGCGCCGAAATCGCCCAGGTCTACGCCAACATGGACCAGATCGAGCAGGACCGCGATATGGCCCAGCTCGGCGTTGCGGTCATCGTTGACCTCGACAAGGTCGAAGGCGCCATCGTGCGCCTGACTCGCAGCTCCGAGCCGATCCGCATGGAGCGTAACGAGGCCTAATCAACGAAGCCAGTGAAAACCCAGGAGCCCGGCGATTCGTCGGGCTTCTCCGTTTGTCGCGACTAGTGCGAGACCGTCGCACGAAGGGGCTGGGCTTGGCGCCAACCCACACCGCGTCGGGTGATAGGCCAGGCTCCAGTCCGCTCTCGTCCCGTCGCGTCAGGCCTTAACAGCGCCTCGACGGCTTCCGTTCCTCGTGGCTCATAGCTCTCTCTCCATTGATCACCCGACCGCGCACTTTGCGTTGATATGCGGCTGTGACGGCGATTCGCCACCGCACACGTTCCCGAATCGGCAGATGCGGCACATTAACGAATGAGAACTTCTGCTCTCGGGGAGTACGCAAATGCCCGCCAAAAAGACAATCGAAAGCCCAACCACTGCGCAGAGGAGCACGGCCGCCTCAAAGAGCTCTACGACCGGGGCCACAAGCCCTCAGCCGTCGAGGACGCGGACCGGGGCCGCTTCGAAGAGCCCTGCCCCTACCGCGAAAGAATCAACTAAGACAATTACAAACAAGAGAGCATCTCGACCGACTTACGAAGAGGTCGCACGCCGCGCCTTCGAGATTTACGAAGCCCGAGGCGGCGAGCACGGACGCGACCAGGAGGATTGGGACGCGGCCGAAGCGGAGCTCGGCAAGCCGGCGGAGCCTGCGGCGAAGACCAAAGCCCGCGACCGCAAGTCAGCCAACGGCGACCCCAGCGGCACCGCCAGTATGGACGCGTGAGCCGGGGCGCCGTGCTCGCGCGAGATTCTCAACTGAATTAACCTACCGTCCACCGCGCCGGTGCTATCGTCAGTCGAAGGGATCCATGACCGAAGAACAGCCTCGAATCCTGCCGGGCAAGCCCAGTCCGCTAGGCGCCACCGTGACCGACGAGGGCGTCAACTTCGCCGTCTACGGCCAGAACGCGACCGCAATGTATCTCTGTCTCTTTGACGACCCGGACGGCCCCGAGGTCGAACGCATCGAGATGCCTCTGCGCACGGGCTTCGTTTGGCACTGTCTTGTGCGTGAGTGTAAGCCGGGGCAGCTCTACGGTTATCGCGCCGACGGTCCGTACGAGCCAGAAAACGGCCAGCGCTACAACGTAAACAAGCTTCTGATCGACCCGTACGCGCGTGCCCTTGCCGGCAACGTCGACTGGGAGCAGCCGGTCTTTGGCTACGAGATCGGCTCGGAGCAAGAGGATCTTTCGAAGGACGACAAGGACGATGCGCCCGGTGTGCCGAAAGGCGTTGTCGTGGCGGACGACTTCGATTGGGGCGACGACAAGCGCCTCGAGATTCCCTGGAGTCGCGCCGTCATTTACGAAGTGCACACGAAGGGCTTCACCGCCATACACCCCAAGGTCCCTGAAGACATTCGAGGCACTTATGCCGGCCTCGCCTGCGACGCCGCCCTCGATCACCTGAAGAACCTTGGCATCACGACTGTGGAGCTGCTGCCGGTCCATGCTCACGTCGATGGCGACTACCTGATCAAGAAGGGCCTGACGAACTACTGGGGCTACGACACGATCAACTTCTTCGCGCCGGACGCGCGCTACTCGAGCAGCGGGGACCGAGGCCAACAGGTCACCGAGTTCAAGCAGATGGTGAAGACGCTGCACGAGAACGACATCGAAGTGATCCTCGATGTGGTCTACAACCACACATCAGAGGGCAACCAGATGGGTCCGACGCTGTCGTTCAAGGGCCTGGACAATGCGTCTTACTACCGACTAGTCCAGGACAACGCGCGTTACTACATGGACTTCACGGGCACCCTTTCCAGCACATTGGGATCCTAAGCTTAGAATTCCACGTGGACAAGTTGTCGCGGCCGCTTCTATAGTGTCACCTAAATACTAGTGACTCCAGCGTAACTGGACTGGCCACAGTTAGGCCGCAAATGTAATCACACTGGCTCACCT
>JADMIO010548848.1_pt1 | contig 85969 bp, 79 predicted proteins | sample 8958161 | NCBI WGS metagenome assembly JADMIO01 (sample SAMN16585339, study PRJNA669376) | soil metagenome | isolation source: Crop rotation soil | place: USA: Cullars Rotation, Alabama | collected 2011 | reverse complement strand
GCAGACCCGCCGAACGCGAAGATCACCGCGTTGGTGTGCAGCGGACGCAGCCGGCCGTACGACAGCCAGGAGATGCCATAGGTCATGTCGGGGAACATGAGCTGCGCGGCGATGAACACGCCCACCAGCATGCCGACGATGCCCCACACAACCGTCATGATCGCGAACTGGCGCACGACCGTGTAGTTGTAGGTGGCCTTGGCGGGACCAGCGGCCCAGGCGGTGGAAGCCGCGGTGGAGGCCTGTGCGGACATTTTTTCTCCCTTCGAGGTCAGCGTGTATTGCCCGCGCGGCGAAACCGCTGCCCTCCGCGCCGGGCAATGCGAATCCTAATCACCGGTGCTGCGCTGCGATTGACGTAGATCAAAGGGAGAGAACACTCCGGAGGGGCCACCCCTCAGCCGCCGAAGAAAGCAGCCGGCAACGGGCTGCCGGCTGACTCTCGGATCAAGGCCGTCAGGACGATCGAGGGAGGTCGCATCGCGAAATCCGCCGTTTACTTGCCGCGCTGCCCCTCTGCGCCCGGCGGCGCATCCGCCTCATCCTCGTCCTGCAGAATGCGATACGCCGGCCCCTCCAGATCGTCGAACTGCCCGCTGCGCAGGGAGTACCAGAACACGACCCCGATCAGGAACACCAGCACGACGCTGAGCGGGATCAGCAGATACAGGACGTCCATCGTCAGCCGTGCGCGACGAGCGTCGGTGAGGCATCCGTGGCCGGCGCAGCCGCCCCCTCGGGGCTCGCGCCTTCCGCACCCTGCCTGTCCGCCGTCGGTGGCACCCCGCGCCCATCCATCAATCGCAGCGCGTTGAGCACAACCAGCAGAGAGCTCCCCGCCATACCGATTCCCGCCAGCCACGGGGTGACATAGCCAGCCACGGCCAACGGCAGCGCAACCAGGTTGTAGACCGCCGCCCACACCAGGTTCTGGTGCACCACGCGCAGGGTCCGTTTCGAGATCCGCATCGCGTCGAGCAGGCTGCCCAGCCGGCCCGAGATCAGCACCAGGTCGGACTGCGCCTGCGACAGCACCGCGCCCGATCCCATCGCGACGGACACCTGCGCCTGCGCGAGCACCGGCGCATCGTTCACGCCGTCGCCAACCATCGCCACCACCGCGCCCTGCATCTGAAGGGTGCGCACCCGCGTCTGCTTGTCCTCCGGTGACAGTCCACCTTCCCAACGCTCGATGCCCAGCTGCGCGGCGATGCGCGCGACCGTATCCCGATCGTCTCCACTCAGCACGATGACCGCCATACCCTGGCGGCGCAGCGCGTCGATGACGTGCCGCGCTTCGGGGCGCAAGCCATCGCTGAACGTGAACGCGGCGATCCATCCCCGCGACGAGCCGAGCCACACGGGCGAGTCCCCCCGGGGCATGTTGCACTGAGGGACGGGCCCCGCGATTTCGCCGACGAAGGCGCGCGTGCCCACCCGGAAACGTTCATCGCCAATCCAGCCTTCCACGCCGGCACCTGCCCGGCTGGTCGCACGCTGCGCCATTGTCGGCTGCACGCCCTGGCTGCCCGCGGCCTTCAGCACAGCGCGGGCAACAGGATGCTCGGAACCCGACTCCAGCGCAGCCGCCAGCGCGAGCGCGCTCCGGCGCTCCGCACCCGCGAACGGCACCACGCCATCGAGCGACAGCATTCCCTGCGTGAGCGTGCCGGTCTTGTCCAGCACGACATGGGTCGCGCGCGCCATGGCTTCGATCGCATGGCCGCTGGCCACTATCACCCCGCGCCGTGCAAGCGCACCGACCGACACGGCCATCGCCGCCGGGGTGGCGAGCGAGAGGGCGCAGGGACAGGTGACCACCAGGACCGCGACGCCGATCCACAGCGCCCGCGCCGGCTCGACATGGGCCCACGCAACGGCAGCGCCCGCCGCGAGAGCGAGAACGGCAGCGACGAACCAGGCGGCGATGCGGTCGGTCATCTGCACCAGCCGCGGCCGCTGCGCAGCCGCGCGCTCGGTCAGCCGGCGGATGTGCGAGGCCCGCGTCGCCTCGCCCGCGTGCTCGACCCGCATCACCGCGGGGCTCAGACGATTCACTGCGCCGGCGGTCAATCCCGCACCCGAGCGCTTCACTACCGGGCGGCTCTCGCCGGTGAGCAGCGACTCGTCGGCCTCGGTTTCGCCTGTGAGCAGCCATCCATCGGCGGGAAATACTTCGCCCGGCTTGACCAGCACGATGTCGCCGGCGTTCAACGCTGCGGCGGCAACCTCCTCCGTCTGGCGTAAGTCCGGGTATGCGGTCAGACGGTGCGCCGCCAAGGGCAGGGCACGGTCGAGATACTCGATGCTCGCCGCCGCCTTCTGGCGCGCGCGCATCTCCAGGTAGCGGCCGCACAGCAGGAAGAACACGAACATGGTGATCGAGTCGTAGTACACCTCGCCAGCAGCGGCGATCGTGGCGTACAGGCTGGCCGCGCATGCAACGCCGATTCCCAGCGCCACCGGCACGTCCATGCCCAGCCGGCGCACGCACAGGTCACGCCAGGCGCCGCGGAAGAACGGCGCAGAGGAGTACAAGATCACCGGTACCGTGAGCACCAGACTGGCGAGGCGCATCAGCTGCTCGATGTCCCGGGTCATGGTGCCGTCCCCGGCGAGATACACGGGCACGGCATACATCATCACCTGCATCATGCCGAAGCCGGCGACGAACAGGCGCCACAGCGCCGCCCGGTTCTCCCGCTTGCGCGCCTCTTCAGCCGCGGCCCGGGTACTGGGAAATGCCCGATAGCCGATCGCCTGCACCGCCGCGAGAATCTGCGACAGGCGCACCCGCTGCGGGTCCCAGCGCACCCGCGCACGATGGGTGGTGTAGTTGATTTCAGCAGACAGCACCCCGGGTAACCGCGACAGGTGCTGCTCGTTCAGCCAGATGCAGGCCGAGCAGGTAATGCCCTCGAGCATGAGGGCCGTCTCGCGAGCGCCGTCTTGCTCGCGCACGAACCCGCGCTGGACCTCCGGCAGATCATAGAGGGCCAGCTCGTCCCGCGCATCGTCGCCCGCCTGACGAGGCGCGAAGGCGGTGCGGCTGCGGTAATAGGCCTCCAGATCGTACCCGGCGATGGTCTGCGCTACAGCCTGGCAGCCGGCGCAGCACATCGAGCGCGACGCGCCGTCGATGACCGCGGAGAAACGGCTTGCGTCCTTAACCGGGAGGCCGCAGTGATAGCAGCGTTCGCCGCCCTGCGCGGGCGCTTGCGAAGTCAGGACTTCACCTTACGAGTGGATCGGATTGCTACGTGAAACCGCCTCGCTCTGCGGGGAACCGTACAGGGATACGAGGTCCCTTACGCCGCCTTGGTCCCGCAGGTGCTCAGCCCCAGGATCGAGTAAGCCGGACACGAGCGCGCCAGCCCGGTGACGAGGGGCACCAATCCGATCAATCCCCACCAGCGGGCGTTGCCTTCCAGGATGAACAGCAAACTCAGAACGGCCAGCCCGACAATGATCCGCAGCAGCCGGTCGACGTTTCCCACGTTGACGGTCATCTCATACCCCCGCATCTTCGATGAAAAAAGGCCCTGTCCCCACGGCGAATCCTAGCCAGGTGCCGGGCCTCTTGCTTGACCTGCATCAAAGGCGCGCCAGTCGGGGCGCCGGAACGGCATCAGCGCCCCCGACGGCGGCGCGCCGGACGTGCTATCGCTGCTGAACCGAAGCCACGCTGCCCGCGGGCTGGGTGCGAGGCAGGAACAGGATGATCAGCGCGCCCAGCAATGCGACGGCCGCGAGGGCGAAGAAGGCTGCTTCGCTCTGGCCCCCGGTCGCCGCTCGGATGCGGCCGATCATGTCGGGCCCGAAGTGGCCGCCGAGGTTGCCGACCGAGTTGATCCAGGCGATGCCTGCCGCAGCGGCGGTGCCGGAGAGGAAGGCAGTCGGCAGCGACCAGAAGGTCGCGACCCAGCCAAGCAGGCCGACGGTGATGAAGCTCAGCGCGATGATCGACTTCACTGGGTCATGACCGACCATCGCCAGGCCGAGCAGGCCGAGGATCGCCACCAGCAGGCCGCCGGCCGAGTGCCAGCGCCGCTCCTTGGTTCTGTCGGAGTGCGCGCCCCACAGCACCATGCCGATCGCGGCGAGGCCCCAGGGGATCATCGACAGCATCCCGACCTTCAGGAAGTCCTTCTTGTCGATGCCGATCTCCTGAATGATCGTCGGCATCCAGAAGTTGACGGCATAGAAGCACACCACGCCGCAGAAGTACACGATCGCGAGCGCCCAGACGCGGTAGTCCTTGAACGCATCGGTGAAGCTGTGACGCTGCCCCAGGTCCTTCTTGCCGGCCTCGTCCTCCTGCACCCGCTGCGCCACCATCTCCTGCTCCTGTGGGGTGAGCCAAGACGCGCTCCGCGGCCCGTTGGGCAGCAGCGCGAACACCAGGATGCCGACGATCACCGACGGAATGCCCTCCAGCAGGAACAGCCACTGCCAGCCCCGCCAGCCATTGACACCGTCGATGTACTGCATGATCGCGCCGGAAATCGGGGAGCCGACGACGTTCGATATGGCGATGGCGGTCATGAACAGCGCGACCATCTTGGCGCGCCGCGGCCCGGGAAACCAATAGGTGAGATACAGGATGATGCCGGGGAAGAATCCGGCCTCCGCCACCCCGAGCAGAAAGCGCAGGAAGTAGAAGGTGAAGGCCGAATCGCTCACGCCGAACATCTCCGACACCGGCCCCCAGTGGATGTTGCCGGTAAACATGAACGCCGAGGAGATGATGCCCCAGGTGATCATGATCCGCGCGATCCAAATGCGGGCGCCGACGCGCTCCAGGATGACGTTGCTCGGCACCTCGAAGATGAAATAGCCGATGAAGAAGATGCCGGCGCCGAAGCCGTACACCACGTCGCTGAACTTGAGATCGGGCGCCATCTGCAGCTTGGCGAAGCCGACGTTGACACGATCCAGGAAGGCGACGATGTAGCAGATGAACAGGAACGGAATGAGATGCCAGGCGACTTTATCGAAGGTCGCCTTTTCGAACTCCGGTGTGTACGACGCAGCGGCGGTGGCCAATTTCTCCTCCTTGGCGGTTATCTATGTAGTTAGGGTCTCCGCCGCGTGCCGGGCGAAGTGGGCCTATTATCAAGAGGTTTTCCGCCAGGGTCCAGTAATGGGCTGACCTGCCGCCCGGCCCTGAGGGCGCCAAAGTGGCCCGGCAATTTTCAGCCGCGGCAGCCGCCGCCCCGGGGATCATCCCGGCTCCTTGAACCGGAACTCGAGCACGATGTAGCGCCTGCCGACCAGGTCCACGGTCTTGGATACGGTCTCGCCGTTGTACTCGGCATCCATCGTCCACCGGCCCGACGGCGGGTTGAAGAAGAAGTAGGGGCCGTTCGAAACCGCCTCGATCACCTTGTCGCCCTTCAGATTCTTCACCGTGACCTTCACGCCGGCCAGGTTCGGCGCCTCCTGGCCCAGGGTGAACACGAGCTGCATCGGGTACCGGTTGGAGATGCGCTTCATCTCCTGGCGCTCGGCGTCGGTGGTGCCGCCCGAGACGTACTGGATGTCGCTCTGCTTGTGGACGGGGATGTCGGCGAAGGGCTTCTGCTCGGCGGCGCCGGGCAGTGCGCTCAGCAGGACATAACCGAGCGACAGGACGAGGGCGGTCTTCTTCATGGCGGGTTCCGGTGGGATCGATATGGTGAGGGGAAGCGGCAAGCCGGGGATTCGCGTTCGGCGACAGTCCGGAGCCGGCTACGCAATAACGCCCATGACATTATCCCCGCTGACCTCCTTGAGTGCCGGGGCGATGCTGCTGTGGACCTCCTCGCCACCGCCGGCTTCCCCGCCACCGCGCACCTCGAAGCGCACCTCGTCGAGGATCGCGCCGTCGCCGTCCTCGAGGGTGAGGCGCCAGCGCCCGGGGACGGGACGCCAGAACGGCGCACCGGGCACCGGTTCGCCATCCAGGCGCCACTGCAGGCCGGCGGCGCCGCCGTCCGCCTGGAATTCGACGCGCTGCGCCTCTGCGGGAATGTCCGGATCCACGGCGATGATCTGTCCGTTGGCGGGATAGACGATGGCCGCATGCGCCGGCGCCTGGCCCTTGTACGCGACTCTGGCGAGGGCGGTGCCGGGAAGGAACAGTTCCTCGCGATCCGGCTCCAGGCCGCCTTCGTACGTCACCTGCACATGCTCGAGCCCGGCGGGCTCCGGCGGCGCGCCGCTTGGCATCCCTCGCTGCAGGGCGTTGACGACTTCGAGCCACAACGGGGCCGCGCCGGTGATGCCCGAGACATCCCACATCGCGCTGCCATCGAAGTTGCCCACCCACGCTGCCACCGTGTACCGGCTGGTGAATCCCACGCACCAGTTGTCGCGCATGTCCTTGCTGGTGCCCGTCTTCACCGCCGCCCAGAAACGCGGCGCGAGCGGATTGTCCAGGCCGAAGGTCAGGCTGCGGGCGACGCGGTCGGCGAGGACGTCCGTGACGATGTACGCCGATGCCGCATCGAGCACGCGCCTGCCGCGCTCCGGCGCGCCGGCGACGAGCCGCATCGGCTTCATCACGCCGCCGTTGGCCAGCGCGCGATAGGCATTGGCGAGCTGCCAGAGCGTGACTTCTGCCGAGCCCAACGCCAGGGAGTACCCGTAGTACTCGCCGTCCTCCCGGAGCGCATCGAACTCCAGGGCCCGCAGGCGCTCGGCGAACGCATCCGGGCCGATGACCGTGAGCGTGCGCGCGGCGGGCACGTTGAGGGAGGCCGCGAGCGCGGTGCGCACACTGACCAGGCCCTTGAACTCGCGGTCGTAGTTCTGCGGCACGTACAGCCCTGCCGGCGTGACGATGTTCACCGGCGAATCGTCCAGCAGCGAAGCGGCGGTCAACAGCTGCTGCTCGATCGCCAGCTCGTAGAGGAACGGCTTCAGCGTGGACCCTGCCTGCCGCAGGGCGGTCACGCCGTCGACGAACGGCGCGCTCGACCCCGGACCCGAGTTGCCGACGTACGCCAGTACTTCGCCGCTGCGGTTGTCCGCGACGAGAATCGCGGCATCGGCGACGTGCTTTGAGCCGAGGCTGGCAAGCTGGCGCTTCGCCGCATCGAGCGCAACCGCCTGCAACCTGCCGTCGAGCGTAGAGGTGACCCGGCGATTCTCGGCGGACAACAGTTGGCGGGCAACATGCGGCGCAAGGGCCGCGCGTGGCGCAACGTTGGGAACGGTCGAGAGCTGCGCGACGGCGAGCTCCGTCAGCGCCTCGCAACTGGGCGCCTTGACATGGGCAGCCACCGGCTGGGCTAGCAGCTGCGCCAGCCCGCATGCACGCCTGCTCACAACTTCCGGCTTCGCGTTCGGCCCGCGCAGCAGCACCGCGAGCAGGATCGACTCGCGCTCGTCGAGTCCGCTCGGATCCTTGCCGAACAGCGCGCGCGACGCCGCGCCCACCCCCTGCAGCTCACCTCGGAAGGTGGAGAGGTTGAGGTAGGCCTCCAGAATCTGCCGCTTGGTCCACGCCTTCTCCAGATCGCGCGCGGCCTGAATCTGATCCCACTTCTGCCCCACCGTGCGCCGTTGCCGGCGCGGCCTCAGGCTCTCCTCGAGCATCGCCGCCACCTGCATCGACAGGGTGCTCGCGCCTCTCGCCTTGCGCGAGAGCATGCCGTCGGCCAGCGCATCGCTGAGCGCGAGCCAGTCCACGCCGTGATGCTCGAAGAAGCGCTTGTCCTCCGCACGCAAGACAGCGCGCAGGAATGCGGGGGACACATCGTTGAGCGGAACCCAGTCCAGCCGTCGCCCCTTCATGTCCACGCGCATCTCGTGGATCACCTCGCCCTGCCGATCCAGCAGCACCGCCTCGGTGCTTACGTAGTGCTTGCGCACCTCGTCGAAAGTCGGCAGGGCATGGGCGAGAACCGGCAGTGCCAGACCGAGCAAGGTCAGCAGCCTCGCCGCAGAGATCACGCAGAGGGCGAGATGCTCGAGCACGAAGTGCGCGGACCCCCTGCTTGAATAAGGGTGTCGCGAACGGTGTCGGTGGGAAGCAGCAACGCCTTCCCCCTGCAAGGGGGAAGGCTGGGATGGCGGTGAAAGGCGTGCTATTCCACTCTCCAACGTGCTATCCCCGCCCTACCCTCCCCTTTAAAGGGGGAGGGAACTGATGATTCACCGACGCTCGCACTTTTGTTGAGAACGTCTGCAAAGGAGGGCAGAGCGTCGCCCTTCACGGCCCCACCACCACCTTCGCGTTCGGCAGCTCCGCAAACATCTCCGGCGCATACAGCGCCTCGACGCGCGTTGGCGGCAGCATGAACTCGCCGGGATTGTTCAGCCGCACGCTGTACTCCAGCGTCCACTTTCCTTTCGGAACGAAGCTGTAGTACGCGCGAAACGAGTCGAGCTTGCGTTCCTCGAACGCCGGCCACACCCAGCCCTGCTTCTTCTCGCCGGCGGAAAGGATCTGCGAGTCGCGTCCAAGCCCGGTCCCGAGGATGCTCGCCCCCGCCGGCACCGGATCGTTCACCACCACCCAGCTCATGTCCGACTGCGCATCGAGGTCCAGGCGCACGCGCATCACGTCGCCGCGCGACCATTTGCCCTTCTCTTTCTGCTCCACGCTGGACACGATTCTGGCAACGCGGTATCCGGTAGACAACCCCTGCTTGAGCGGGACGGCGGCGAGGCTCTGCACCATCGTCCACGGCTTGCCGCTCCCCTCGTGCGCCAGATCGAGCGACCCCGGCCCCTGCGGCCAGGCAAACAGCCAAGTCCCGGCGTCCTGGCTCGCGGACCAGTCGAGTGACCGCTCCTGCTTCGCGAGCGCGCCCCGCGTGGTGCCGCCGACCGGCGTCTTCTCGAACTCGGCGGCGAACTTCTCCATCGCGAGAACGCCCCACGCGTTCGCCACGGTCGTGTTCCAGTGGCCCCGCTGCTGGCGTCCCAGGCTGCCGCGCACCAGCCGCGCCATGTCCTCGCGCCATTTCGGCTCCTCGAGCACGGCGAGCAGCATCCGGTTGGCATTGACGTCGCCCGAGATCATCAGCCACCAGAGATAGTCCATGCGCTCGGTAGAGAAGCCCATCGTCGTGCCCTGGAAGTTGAGCCGCGAGCGCAGGATCTGCAGCGCTTCGTCGAGGCGCTCCTGCTGCTTCGAGAGCTTGGGCGTACGCCTGAGCAGATCGAGCCAGTCGATCACCGCCGAGGTCGGCCACAGGTTCGGCTCGATGGCGACCGATGCCAGCTCGTTGTCGGTGGCCTGCTTTCCCCAGCGCGCGAGCGCCTGCAGCGCGGCGATCTTTCGGATCGAGAGATCGGCGACCCGCCATTCCTGCTCCCGCGCGACCTGCCCCGCCACGAAGCGCTGCAGCGCGGACTGCATCCGGTCACGCGAAGTCTCAGGGATCTGCCAGCCCGCCTCGTTCGCGATGCTCAGCAGGTAGGTCGTCAGCACGTCGCTGCCCAGGCTCATGCTGGAGAAGTACTTCGCGAATCCGTCGCGGTCGAGATGGCTGGGCAGGATCGCCATCACCATGTTCCACAGCCCCTGGTCGCGCAGCGCGACCGCCCGCGATGCGAGTTGCTCGATGCAGGTGTAGGGAAAGCGGCTCATCCACTCCCGCACACCGGGCAGGTCGCCGGCCAGCTTCGGCTTCAGCGACACCTGCACGCCGCCTCGCCCGGGAATGGCATCCGCCGGAATCTCGACCGGGAGCTGCGCGCTGCCGTCGAGCTGCGCGATGGTTGCCTGGAACGTGCGCACCGGGACGGCAGGAATCACCGTCTGCGCGGTCTTCATGATGTCGCTTGCGGTCGTGCCCGATGGCGTCTTCGCGCTCGCTGCGACCTCCCACAGCAGCCGCTCGGCATTCACCGGCGCCTTCGCCTCCCATGCCACCTCTCCGGAAGCGCCGGGCTCGAGTTTCACGGCCGCCGGCTTCTGCTCAGCCGCGGCCGCGCGCTTGCCGCCCGACTCGGCGGCGATGCTCGCGGTGACCGTGACGTCCAGCGGCTGATCGCTGGCGTTGCGCACGGTGAACACACCGCGGTAGCTGTCCTGCTCGCGCACGAGCGGCGGCAATCCCGAGAACAGCATCAGGTCCTGCGTCGAGCGCATCGACGCCTCGCCGGTGCCGAAGAGGCCGGCGTCGCCGCTGGCGATGGCCACCACGCGGAACGACGTCAGCGAATCGTTGAGCGGAATCTCCGCCGTCGCCTTGCCTGCTTCGTCCAGCTTCACCCGCGCCTTCCAGAACAGCAGCGTGTCGAACAGCTCGCGCGCGGTCTTGCGCCCGCCGCCGCCGCCCGCGTCGCGCGCCTTGCGGCCGTAATGGCGCTTGCCCACCACCTGCATGGACGCCGTGGACGTGTCCACCTCGACCCCGCGCTGCTGCATCATCGTCTCGAGCAGCTTCCAGCTCTCGTTCGGGGCGAGCTCCAGCAGGCCCTCGTCCACGGCCACCAGGGTGACTTCCGAACCCTTCGGCGGCGGACTGCCGTTGGCGGCCTGCTTCACTTCCACCGCCACCTTCGCCTTGTCCCGCACGCGGTACACCTGCCGGTCGGTGCTGACCTTTACGTCCAACTCGTAGGCGCGCCAGCCCACCTTGATCTCGGCGACCCCCATCTTGAACGCCGGCTTGCCGAGATCGACCAATGCCGTGGGCTGCACGTCACCCACCCGGCCCCGCACTGCGAGCACCGATACGAACACGTTGGGTGCGTGGTTGCCGCGGATCGGGACCTCGACCACCGGCGCCTTGCCCGACAGCTCGGTGACAAACGTGTCCATCACCCCTTCGCGCTCGACCGTCACCAGGGCACTCGCCTTGCGGAACGGCATGCGCACCTGGAACACGGCCTTGTCGCCCGGCTCGTAGCGCTTGCGCTCGGGCAGCACGTCCATGCGGTCGTCGTTCGACGCCTCGAACCACCAGTCGCCTTCGCCGCGCACCCATACGCTACTGTTGGTGACGGCCGCCTTGCCGTTGGCGTCGGTCGCACGCGCCTCGACCACGAGCTCGCCTGACATCGGCGCGGCGAATTCGCAGAACAGCAGGCCCTTTGCATCCGACTCGCCCTCGCAGACCGTCTTCACCCGACGGATCTCGCTGCCGCTTTCGTAGGCATAGAAGCCACCGAGCAGGCGCTTGCGATGGGAAAAGGTCTTGCGCTCGAACAGCGTCAGGGTGAGCTTCGCGCCCTTCACCGGCTGGCCCTTGAGGTCCAACGCCACCGCCTGGAACTTGACGCTGTCCTTCGACAGCGCCCAGGAATCCGCCTTGAGTCCCACCACCAGGCCTGCCGGCCAAAGCGGGATGCGGGTCGAGGCGGTCAGCACCTCCCCGTTAGGGTCGCTGTACTCGAGCTCGCTCACGACCTCCTGCGGCGTCGACTCGCGCGGGATGCCGCTGAGCACGGCCTTGCCGCCGCCCGCGCCGTCGAGTGTGAGCGAGGCGCTCTTCAGCGGGTGGGTGTTCGCGCCCCGTGGCGAACCCGTCGGCATCTCGTCTTCGTCCGCCATCAGGTAATCGCCGCGATACCAGTCGTAGCGGCGCTGTTCCTGCGGCCCGTCCTTTACCGCCCCGGCAAGCAGCGCGAACTCCTGATAGCCGGGGAAGCTCACCATCCGCGGCTGCACGACACCGCGCAGCTTGACCGGCGCATTGGCCGCACCGCCGCCGGCGAGATAGCTCACCTGCAGGCCGACCTCGACCTTGTCGGCATCGATCAGCGGCTTCGCCGGCGCGTCGATCGAGGCGCGCATCAGCGGCACGCGGAACTCCTCGACGCGGAACGTCCCGGCCGCGCGCCGCATCTTCTGCCCCGTGAGCGTGTCGTCGAACAGCACGCGGTAGATACCGGTCTTCGCTTCCTTGGGCACCTGCCACTCGGTGGCAGCCGTGTTGTCGCCGGCCCACTTGACCGGCACCTTGTAGCGCTCGTCGCTGCCCTGGTGCTCGATCGTGACTTCCTCAGGCAGCGCAGCCGTCTTCACGTAGCGAAAGCCCGCGCGCACGTGCTGCCGGTAGAAGTGCTTCATGTGCACCGTCTCGCCGGCGCGAACAAGTGTGCGATCGAACACCGTCGTCGCGATATACGGCCCCTGGTAGCCGCCCGCCGGCAGGTTGAACCGCCAGCGCGAGATGCCCTCGTCCCAACCCGACATCACGAAGCTGGCATCCGCGCCCTGGCTCGCGAACACCATGTACTGCTTGTCGTAGGGATTCATGCAGCCGGGCAACACCTCCCGCTTCGGCAGCTCGGTGCCGATGCGCACGAGGCCGCGCTCGTCGGTCACGCCTTTCCAATATTCCTTGCCGTCGCAGTCCTGCACTGACACGCGTGCTTTTCCGACCGGGTTGCCGCTGTCCAACGCCGTCACCCATACGAGCGACGATTCGCGCCCCTGCTTGAAGTGCACGGAAAGGTTCGTCACCAGCGCCGCGGTCGAGACGTGATAGACCTCGCCGCCTTTCGCTTGCGGATTCGAGCCGGTGAGCAGCGCCGCGCCCAGCTTCGGGCTTGCCAGCTCCACCACATAGAAGCCGGGCTGCTTGAGCGGGATGCCAACCACCTCGAATGCCCGCGCACCTTCGGGCTTCGGCACCTTGATCTTCCTGATCGCTCGCCTGTCGCTCTCGGAGAGGGCCTGGGGTTGAGCCTTGTCTGCTCCCCTCTCCCGGCGGGAGGGGGGGCGCGGGTGAGGGGCGCCCTCCTCATCCCCCAGTATCGACCGCTCCGCCGCATACACCCGCCCGGGCGGCTGCCCCTCCTCCGCCTCGAGCCATTCCGACTCCTGCTGCGCCTCGACCTGTCGCATCCAGCCCACGATCGTGCGCGCGTCCGCCGCACCGACACGCAGCACACTGCCGGGAATGGGCCTGCCATCGTTCGATGACAAAAGCTTGCCCGCCACCTCCGGTTCGAGGTTGCGCAGTGTGACCGGCAGCGTCGCATCCGCCTTCAGCTCGATGATGCCGAACCGCGCCGGGAACTTCGCCAGCGGCGGCGCAACGTCGGTTTTCACCGTGATGGGAAACCGCTTCTGATTGGTGAGCTTGCGGCCCGCATCGTCGCGCAGATCGGCTGGAAGCTCGAGCCTGAAGGTTGCCTGCTCGGGAAACGGCCCCTCGAACTCGAGGGTCTGCACCCAGTCGCCGCCTTGCGAGGGATCGGGCAGCTTCGGCGCGTACGCCTTGCCCTGTGCCGGACGCAGGACAACCTTCTGCGCGGCAGCCCGCGCAACCGGCGCGGTGAACCCGAGCTGCATGGGTGCGAACGGCAGGCAGGCCGCATCGCGATTCACGCGCTGACAGGTGAAGCTCGCAGTGAATGCCGGACGCACCTTGTACTCCAGCACCTGGTCCTGGCTGGTCGGCACCCCCGATTCGGATTCGATGCCCTTCCCCCAGACCAGCCGCACATCGCTCTCCGGCGGCAGGCGGCGGGCGCAGCGCAGCAGCACGAGCGGCAGCTTGTCCGGGTCAGCCTTGCGCAGCATGTCGGCCGTGCTGCCGCGTTCGAGATCCCTGCCCGCCACCGCGGCGATGCGACCGCTCTTGAACAGCGCGAACAAATACCGGTCGACGAAGTCCTTGCGCGCATCGAGGAGCTGCTGCCGCTCCTCGCCTTTGACCAGACGCACGCCGATCTTTTCCTCGATGCCTTTGGCGTCGCACCACGCGTGCTCGACTATCGTCTGCTCCCTTGCGCGCGCATCGAGCGCGAAAATGAAGATCTGCTCCTCGTCGATCTGCTCATATTTGTACGGCAACTGCTCGACCACCGCTGGGCCGCCGGTGCTGAAGCTGAACCTGCCCGCCTGCACCCGCTCGCCCGACAGAGTCTTGAGATCCTCCTTCACCGCGAAACTGCAACGCACGCCCGCCCGCAAATCCCGATCGAAGTCGTACACCCAGTTCTTCTGGTCCGCCCAGCGCCCGCTACCCTTCTCCGGACAATCGATGTCGAACGGCTCGGTCAACCGCGGATCGCCGAACGGGACCATCGGCGCCGAGAAGCGCGCCGCCACCTGGCGCACGCCCTTGACTTCTCCTTGCGGGGAAAAGACTTCGACTTCGGCCGCCAGGGCGATAGACGACAGGCAGAGCAGCGCGGGCAGAACCAGGTGCAAGCGGCGGACAAGCGATAGGGGCATGAGCGCTCCGGCGGCGACGGGGAAGGCGGGCGCTATCTTATAACGGCGGGAGGCCGGGAAATGTGGCGAGGCAGGCGGGGACGCAATCCGTTTGCAGCGTCGTGGACGCTGCGTCAAGAAGGTGCCCCCAGGTGGACATTTCAATGACTTACGAGCTCGAAACCAGGACTCAATGCGAAGCAGGATTGCGGGTGACTGAATGCCCTTTTATTCGTCAAGTGACGCTTTATACTTCGTCATTTGACGGAGTATGGTTCGTCGGATGATGACGACTTCTAGTTATGCGGCAACTAGCGCTGGGTTGCGCCATTCTCGGGACTTTTGGCCACAACTCGAGTCGTCGAACTGCTGATGTACCTGCCAGACAAGTGACGCTGAGTTGACGAGTGGCTGCTATCGAGGTTGCAAAGCGAGGTACAGTTATCGGAGGAGACTATGAGGGCTCACTACGTAGCAATTGCATCAATGCTGGTTGGCATCGGAATTGGGGCAGTGGCAATTGACACCCTTCACGCCCAGGCTAAGCCGCCCGTCTACTTCATCGCAGAGAACGACGTCACCGACCCGGAGGGATATAAGACAGAGTATCTCCCGCCGGCTCAAGCGTCGATCAAGGCACACGGTGGGCGCTATCTGGCAGCCGGAACCGCTACCTCATTTGCGGGCGAGCCGCCGAAATCACGTGTAGTGATTCACGTCTGGGACAGCATGGAACAGCTCCAAAACTGGTTCAACTCACCTGACTACAGGGCCGCACGGAAAATCGGCGAGAAGTACGCCACGTTTCGCAACTACGCTATTCCGGGCGTCCCGCAATAGCTTAGCGTGAGCCGCATAACAAGCCGTTGCAGGGGAGCCGCAACAGCGGCGTTGCCGCAGTTGCGGCCCCCTGAACGGCGGCGTTAGAGGTCGACCTATCTGGAGGCAGAAATGCAGTTCGCGCCGACGTTCAATGTGCATTTGGCCGATCCGTACGGGTTTGATGAGTCGCCATTCATTGTCACGACTGCATACACCAATCAGGGTGGTTACCCGATAGGAGAGTGGTTCTTGGTAGTCCCCGATAACGGAGGGACGCTTTTTGGTAGGAGAGCGCGTCTGAACCATACTGCGTTCCCTGATGGTCCAGTTCAGTTCAACGAAGCCTTCTTGCTAGAGGAAATGCTCTCACAAGCGCAGCTTCGGCTTCGAGCCTACATACTGAAAACCAAAGGAGCGGATGCCCTCACGATATTGGGCAAACGCCTGGACCCCCTTGCTTCTGACCCAAATCTCTTCGTCCACTATTGGCTACGAGGAGCCCATGCAGCCGCGCTATCCGACATACGCACAGGGACGCAGTTGCGAGCCTCTCCATAATTTCCTATCGTGGGTGCTAGACCTACCTACCCTCGCGGGAAAGGATCTCGAATAGGACGCCTTTCAAGGAACTTGCTGGAACCTTCAACTATGGTCGGCGATACGAGAGACATATTCTTGTGCCACGCTAGCGAAGACAAGGAGGAAGTCCTGCGCCCGATAGTGGAAGCCTGCGGTCAAGCGGGGATTTCCTGTTGGTTCGACGAGGCCGAGATCAAGTGGGGCGATAGCATCACGCAGAAGGTTAACGAGGGCCTAACCAAGGCGCGATATGTAGTTGTAGTGTTCAGCACCTCTTTTGTCGAAAAGAACTGGCCTCAGAGGGAACTGTACGCGACCCTGAACCAAGAAGCTGCGACAGGTGAGGTTAAGGTACTTCCCCTACTGGTGGGTTCAGCGGCCGAGCGAAAGAAGATCCTGGTGCGATTCCCACTCCTGAATGACAAACGCTATCTGCCGTGGGACGGGGACCTTCGGGCAATAGTGGCGGCGTTGCTTGCTCGGCTACGCCCGAATGAATCGATCGAGTCGGTCCGTTCACGGCGACGCCCTCCTCCAAGTCCTGGTTTGCGGATTCCTCTTCCAAAGATCAAGAAGCAGTTCACGCAACGCGATAAAGACATTTTTCTTCGGGATTCATTCGGAGTTGTCAAGAGCTACTTTGAGAGAGCGCTGCAAGATCTCGGTGATCAGTATCAGGAGGCGCAAACCGACTTCGCGGCCGTGCACTCCTTCAAGTTTGTCGCCACCATATACGTTCGTGGAGAAGTGGGCAACAGATGAAAGATTTGGCTTGGCGGATTCTCTGGAAGCGACTCGATCGCATATCAGGCAGGGCAGTTCAGCATAGACAGTGATAACTCCTACAATGACATGCTTTCCATTTCCGTTGAGGAGAATCGCGTGGGGTTCAGAACGTCTGGGATGTGGATTGGTGGACAGGAGTATATGGGCGACGAGTTGCTGTCGGCGGAACAGGCGGCGGAGTACTTGTGGACGCGTTTTACCGACAATCTTGCATGAAGTTTGGCTCCATCCAGAGACGACCTCTAACATGCCGTTGCAGGGGAGCCTCAACAGCGGCGGTGCCGCTGTTTCGGCCCCCTGAACGGTGGCGTTAGCGGTCAGTCGGTTGTCGCGCTAGACTAGCGATGTTGACAGTAAATGGAGGCAATGATGGCCGAAGACGTCGCAGACATCGAGGCCAAGATCCGCGCGCTTAGCGCTGAGGAAAGAGCCGAGCTAATCCGCTCCCTCATTGCAGACCTGGATGGACCGGAAGATGCTGGCGTCGAGCAAGCTTGGCTGGAGGAAGCCGAAAAGCGCCACCGCGAGCTACTCGACGGCAAGGTAAAGGGGGTCCCCGGAGAGCAAGTGTTCGAGAACCTGCGCTCCCGTCTGAAGCGCTGATGAAGCTAGAGTTCCATCCCGAAGCGGAACTGGAACTTATTGAAGCGGCCTTCCGCTACGACCTAGAGGTTCCTGGCCTCGGTGAGCGGTTTGGGGCGGAGGTACAGCGTGTTACTGACCTTCTGCTCGAATATCCCAGTATAGGCAGAGAGGTCGGCTCTGGGCGGCGGAAGTTCTCGCTGCACCGATTTCCCTTCACGTTGATCTACGCGACGTCCCCGGAGGTTCTTCACGTCCTAGCCGTTGCGCACGACCGGCGCCGTCCAGGGTACTGGGGGTCGCGAAGATGACCGCTAACCAGGCAATCGAGGGGAGCGCTGAACAGCGTCGCTGTTCAGTTCCCTCGTCGCTTCGCTCCTCGGCGCCCCCTCATTGCCAACGTTAGGTGCTCTTCGTCCCGGTGAGCAAGGCAGAAGGTAAGATGCTCATTATCGAAAGCCCTTCCTCGACGATAGCCGACACCCATCTGATGAGGTAACCCATGAGTATCGAACACGCCGAATGGCAGAACCGGCGCGACTTTATCAGTAGGATGACCTTGGTGGGGACAGCGGCGCTCCTGGGACTCCGCCCCGTATCGGTCGTCGCGTCCGATTCCGCGCTGGAGACGAATACGCTTCGTCTGATGGACGCCCCCGCCCTCTGTTTCGCTCCGGAGTACGTCGCCGCAGACCTTTTGCCAAGCGAGGGTTTCACCAATATCCAGTATGTGAAGACTGGCGGAGGGGGCGGAACTTTGAAAGCCCTAGCTGAAGGCCACATCGACATCGCTGTTACCACTGCCCCCATTCTCACCATGCACGTGGACGCTGGCGACCCGGTGATCATGCTGGGAGGGCTTCATGTCGGATGCTACGAATTGTTCGGTACCGGCCGGGTCCGCACGATTCGCGACTTGAAGGGAAAAACGGTAGCCGTGGCAGGACTGGGCACCGGTTCGCACGTTTTCCTGTCCAGCATGCTCGCCTACGTGGGACTGGATCCCCAAAAGGACATCAACTGGGTAATCCATCCATTTAAGGAATTTATGCAGCTACTTGCGGAGGAGCAAATCGATGCATATATGGGCTTTCCGCCCGAACCTCAGGAGTTGCGTGCAAATAGGATTGGCCGTGTAATTATTAACTCCGCCCTCGACCGCCCGTGGTCACAATACTTCTGCTGTACTGTGGTGGCGAACCGCGAGTTTGTACGCAAGCATCCCGTAGCCACGAAGCGGGGCCTCCGAGCCATCTTAAAGGCCGCAGATATCTGCGCACTCGAGCCCGACCGCGCGGCTCGGTCGCTAGTAGACAGAGGTTTTACCTTGTCCTATGACTATGCACTTCAGACAGTCAAGGACGTGTCGTACGGCAAGTGGCGCGAGTATGACCCCGAGGATACCGTACGGTTTTATGCCCTCCGCCTGCGTGAGGCCAATTTAGTCCAGGGCAGTCCGCAACAAATTATTGCCCGGGGCACTGACTGGCGCTTCATTAACGAGCTCAGAAGGGAGCTCAAGGCGTAGCCGCGTTAGCCTTTAAAGTTTTTCGGTGGAGCGGGCTGCAGGCATTGTGCTTCACCATGTGCCGCACCTAACAAGCCGTTGCAGGGGAGCCTCAACAGCGGCGTCGCCGCTGTTTCGGCCCCCTGAACGGCGGCGTTGAGGCTGTAGAAGAATCCCCATTTCCTCTTGCCAGCGGCGCTCGCGCGTCGCATGATGGCCGCATCGCACAGCCCGATGGAGGTGCAAACCGGTGGGGCGCTACAAGCCCATCGACAAGTCCCTTCGCTTCCTCGCCGTTGATCCCGCCGCCCAGATCCTCGCCGGCAGTTTCGAGCATGCGCTCAGCCTGCTCATCGACCAAGACATCGCCTTAGAGGCCTTCGAGGCCGGCTTCAAGAACGAGGCGGTGGGCGCACCGGCCTACGCGCCTGCGGTGCTGCTCAAGATCGTGCTGCTGGCCTACAGCAAGGGGGTGGTAGGCAGCCGCGAGATCGAGGCGCTGTGCCGCCACAAAGTGCTGTTCAACGTCATTTCGGGCGACAGCCAGCCGCACTTCATCACCATTGCCAAGTTCATCAGCAGTCAACACCGTGCGATCGGGGAGCTGTTCGGGCGCGTGCTGGTGATCTGCAACCGCGAGGGCCTGATCGGGCGGCAGATGTTTGCCATCGATGGAGTGAAGCTGCCGGGCAACGCCTCGAAGGCGAAGAGCGGGCGGCGCGCGGACTTCGAGCGCGAAGCGGCGAAGATAGAAGCGCGGGTGGCCAAGATGCTCGAGACTCACCGGGAACGCGATGCGCAAGGCGAAGCGGCCGATGCTGCCGAGGCGCAACGTCGCGCCCGACGCATCGAACGGCTCAACGCGCAGGCCGAGCGGATCCGACACTGGCTTGGCGAGCATCCCCAGGACCGCAGAGGACCGCGCAACACCATTCGTCAGAGCAACCGCACCGACAGCGACTCGGCCAAGATGGCCACCAGCAAGGGGGTGATTCAAGGCTACACCGCAGTGGCGGCGGTCGACGACAAGCACCAGGTCATCGTCGAGGCCCAGGCCCACGGGGTGGGTCAGGAGCAGGACCTGCTCGGCCCCATGGTGGATGCCCTGCAGGACCAGCTGCAGTCCGACACCGTGATCAGCGCCGATGCGGGCTACTGCAGCGAGGACAACCTGCAGGCGCTCGAGCAGCGCGGCATTCGCGCCTGCATCCCCGACGGCAACTGGCGCAAGCGCGATGCACGCTTCAAAGGCCAGGCAAAGCACAAGGCGAAGAAAGACCCGCTGTGGGACAAGCGCCCAAGTCCCACAAGGCCAAGCTATTCACCCCGAAGGTACTTCGCCCCGGCGAAGGACCTGTCGCACTGCATCTGTCCGGCGGGCAAGCGCCTGTACCGAAACGGCCAGCATCGCGACTTGAAGGGGCTGCAGGCGGTGCACTTTAGCGGCACCAAGCGCGACTGCCAGAACTGTCCCTTGCGCAGCCGCTGCCTACGAAAGCCAGAGGTGACCCCGGTGCGCCAAGTAATCATCGTGATCGGCCGCACCCCGGGCAAGCCCGAGAAGGCCATCGAGCGGATGAAGCGCTACGTCGACAGCCAAGCCGGGCGAGAGATGATCACCGCACGCTTTGCCACCGGCCGAGCCGGTGTTCGGCAACATCCGGCACAACAAGGGGCTCGATCGCTTCAGCCTGCGAGGCCGCCACAAGGTCGACGGGCAGCGGAAGCTGTACTGCTTGGTGCACAACATCGAGAAGTTGGCCAACAACGGGTATGGAAGCTAGGGCAGATCGCAGAAGAGCGTGCGCTCTAAATGCGATGCATGGAGCCGGCGCTGTGTGTACAGAGCAGAAGACCGCAAGCAGCGACCGCGTACGACTGCCAGTACCTCGGCACACCGCACGCGACTGCCCTATGATGAGCAGCATGCTGCGCCGTAAATCGATTTTTCTACAGGCTCGTTCGGCGTCAATGGCGCGCCAGCGAGCAGATTGGCATAGTGGGATAATTGCGACATGAAGATCGCCATTGAATTAAACCCAGCGCAGACGGAGCGCCTGAAGGCAATTGCTGCGGATCTGGGCGTGGACGCCGAGGTGCTAGCGCAGGCTGCGGTGGCTGACCTAGTAAGCGCGAACGCCGAGGACTTCGAGTCCGCGGCGTCCCGTGTGCTTGAGAAGAATCGAGAACTGTATCGTCGCTTGGCCACATGAGATATCTCACTCTTGGCGAGGTCCTCGCGCTTCACCGGCGCATCCTCGCCGAGAGTGGCGGTCGCCCCGGCCTTCGTGATCTTGGAGCGATCGCATCTGCCCTAGCCCAGCCAAGGGTTTCTGTCGGTGGGCAGGACGCTTACCCGACCCTCACAGAGAAGGCTGCCGCGCTGGGCTTCTCGCTTATTCGAAATCACGGGTTCATCGACGGAAACAAGCGCATCGCCCATGCGGCGATGGAGATCTTCCTGGTGATGAACGGCATGGAGCTTCGTGCCTCGGTCGATGAGCAAGAGCAGTTCATTCTTGCTCTGGCGGCTGGTGACGTTTCGCGCGACGCTCTCGCCGAGTGGTTACGCGCTCACGCGACGCAACTCAATACCGGAAGCTGAAATGTTGACGCCCAACCCCGCGTTCGACCGGAGCGCCAAACAGCTGCGCTGTTTGGTGCCCGTCGCGCTTCGCGCGCCGGCGCCCGGTCAACGCGAACGTTGGGCATCATGCGATCGGTAGGCGATGAGCTTTGCTTCAATATGCACAACCATTGGAATGAGACTACGGGTAAGTTCAGCGACTAGGAGAACAGGGATGGCGTCTGCATGCACTCATATCTCACTAGCATGGCCGTGGAAGCTCCTAATGCTTCTATTTGCGGCGTGTACCATCTCGACTAACTGCGCTTTCGCTGAGCACCAGCGCAGCTCTGTCAAAACAATTGGCGTGCTCTGGAGCGGAACTCAGGAAGGGACGGCAGCCTACTGGGGCGCCTTTATCGATGGGATGCGAGAACTTGGCTGGATCGAAGGTAAGACGGCACACTTCGTTATGCGCTTCGATGACGATGATAAAGCACGACTACCGAAGCTGGCCGCAGAACTTGTAGCGCTCGACGTGGACGTTCTTGCGGTCACCGACATCGCCACACCGGCTGCGCAAATCGCAACGACCAAGATAGCGATTGTTGCTATAGATTGTTTTGACCCGGTCGCGTCGGGCTACACCAAGAGTCTCAGTACGCCGAGCGGGAACGTTACCGGAGTGACGTGGCAGTCGAGCGAGACGGCAGCCAAGCGAGTAGAGTTGGCTCGAGAACTTATACCAGGCCTTAAGCGCCTGGCCATGCTGCATGATGCCGATGATTCCGGCTCAGCAATTGAACTTCAAAGCTACTCTGCGGCGCTGGCGGGTACCGATGTGGAACTGCGTGCCTTCGAAGTAAATCATTCTCGCGACTTTCCGGGCGCATTCGCCGCCATCAAATCATATAAGCCGCAAGCCTTGCTTTACCCAACGTTGGTGCTCACTGCAGAGAATCTTGAGCAAACGGTGCGCTTTGCGAAGAAGATTCGGCTGGCAACGTTTACCGAAGCGGCTCAATTCGCGGAAGCGGGGATTTTAATCTCGTACGGAGCCGATTACCGCGATGCCTTTAAACGTGCTGCGGTCCAGGTCGACAAGGTGCTTAAGGGCGCTAGGCCGGCCAATCTTCCTTGGGAGCAGCCGACGAAGTTCGAGCTAGTAGTTAACATGAAGACTGCCAAGGCACTTGGCTTGGCTGTACCAAGATCCATCTTACTCCCAGCCACAAGGCTCATTCAATGATATCTCTCTCGGGGATTGCGGGCCAGTTTTGCTCCACTTGCGGAACGACGCCCAACTTGGCGTTGGAGCCGACTGGCTGGCGGCGTCACTTCGTGCCGCGCCAGCGGCTCAACTTAGACGTTATGCGTCGTGAAGAACGCCGCGGGTGACCGATGAATGCGGGATTTCAAGATCTTGCCGAGGGCGCGTTTGAAAGCGGTCTCGCCGCCTTTTTCCGGCAGGTGATCGCGATCGTTATGCGGCATCCCAACCCCGGGACGCGGGTAGAGAGGTCGGCGTTGTCCCCGGCGTGCCATTCCCGTAATAATTTGGGAATCCTAAGTGTGCTGTCGTGGCGCCTGAGCGCGTGTTCAGGAATCTCAACCGAGAGGAGGACAATATGAAGATCTTGTCGAGCTTTACGGCACTCGCCATGCTGCTTTCCCAGAACGTCCTTGCAAATGACTACCCGACCAAGGGGCAAAACTATCTTACGTGCGAGGCCTCGACGCTTGTCCTCGACGAGGGCCACTCACTGACGCTTCTCAAAGCGAAAGGGTTTGGTACCGTGACGACTCCTCCGTCGCACGTCGAGTGTCACGGCACGGTAGAGAGCATGCCGGATAAGTCCTTTAAGGCAGCCGGCTACTGCGTCCATACCGACCGGGATGGAGACAAGATTGCGGACCGTTGGTGGGCAGACTCTTCGATGCCAAAAGGCAAGTGGGAGGACGTCGGGATCAGCGGGAAATGGAAAGGCGTCCGCAAGAGTGGTAACTATGTTTACACCGATCTATCCACGCCCACGGAATGCCGAGGGGTGAGCAACTGGGAAGTCGAGAAGCAGTAGATGTATAGGGCGAGTACAGTTTAGAAGAGGCTAAAGCTTTAACCAGCTGTGAGGACTGCTGCAGTGGGTTGGGAGGCTACCAGTGCACCGCGAAGCCGCATAACAAGGCCATGCAGGTGACGTCGAAAGCGGCGCTTCGCTTGCTTTCGCCGGCCCCTGATGGCCGGTGGTCCGCGTCACAGGTCGGAGTCGAGGCGTGATGCCCAGCAGAGGCGGAGCAGAGATAGCGCGATGAAGTGTCAGTCGATGTGCGTGCGCAGCTTGGTACCTGTCGTGTTGGTCGCTGAGAACTCCGCATGTTTAGAATGCGTCTAGGTCGAAGCCTTTCCTTTCATCCAGGCCACGCTGCAATAGGGGTCGCTGCAGCGGGCCGCTCACCAAGTGAGATCCGTCAAGTGACCCCGTCCACGTAGGGAGGGAAGAGAACATGAACCCACGCTTGATGCGGACGCCAGGTTGGACGAGCGCAACGCTCCTAGGCCTTACACTAAACTTTGCCTACGGACCATCAATCGCGCAAACCAAGGCACCGCCCCCACCGTACCAGATCGCAGGGTCCAACCACGTATTTGTCGGCGTCATCTGGGACGCGGCTGCGATTCGCAAGGCGCTACCGCCGGGGATCATGCCAGTCAAAGACATGACTGGCGCAATCAACATCTATCAAACGGGAGGAAGTTACGCGTTCGGCCCGTACCAGTCTGCATATTTTTGGGTGGACATCGAAGGTTTCGACTCCCCCGATGGAACCAAGGGTCGATGGATGCTTGCCGGGGTCTACGGTCCAAACGACAAGATGCCCGCTGCACTGAATGAGCACTACGGTCTACCGGTCCGGCTCGGGACCTCGCGCGTGGAATCCACCTCGGAGGGAAAGCGGGCAACCGGTACGGTAAACGGTCAAGACGTTGTCTCCATCGAGATCAAGTCCTTCCCCGGCGAGTGCCAAGCCGTTGCCGGCACCTTGAACTACCCTGGAATCTCTGCGAAGAGCAAGCAACTGGCCGTAAACGAGATACCCTACGTCGGCGAGGCCTGTAAGGCGGAGCCCATCTCGGTCAATGTCACTGCACCACCGGGAGACCCGTTCTCGGCGTTTCCGATCGCCAAGGTGATATGGGCCGCCGAGTTCAAGAACGCGTCCTTCTCCTTCAGTCCACCCAAGCTCGCTGTGAAGTAGCCTTAGCCTCTGGGCGATCAGTGCAGTGACGCCGAACGTCGCGCTCGACCGGGCGCCGGTCAGCACGAACGTTCGGCGGCTTATGGGCCAGCTCTCGGATAGCGGAGAACAAGTATGTTGAAAGGGGGCTGTTTGTGTGGCGGCATCAGGTACGAGATCGTGGGCCCGGTTGGAAGGTCACTCTATTGCCACTGTTCGATGTGCAGAAAATGGCATGGCTCTGCATTCAGAGCCAGAATCGCGGTTCCCAAGAGCTCGTTCCAGCTTGTCTGCGGCGCGGAACTCTTGGTTGAGTATCGGTCATCCTCCAGCACGATTAGGAGATTTTGCCGCGTGTGCGGGTCGCCGATGATGAACTCATGGGATCCAGATCCAGACAACTACGGTTTAGCGATGGGCACACTCGAGGATGATCCTGGAGTAAGGCCCTCGTGTCACGTCTTTGTCGGTTCGAAGGCCCCCTGGTACGAGATCACAGACGGACTTCGACAGTATCAGGAGTTTCCGAAATGAACGGAAAGCGGTACGCAAGGCTGTGCGGCATGCTCGAGTTGCGCCGAGCCGCAGCGCGACGAAGCGGCGAAAGGATTCAAAGATCTCAATAACAAAGCGACGGAAAGAGTCAAGAGTGTCGATGAGAACGTTGCCAAAGCGCTTGAACATACCCATCTGAGGCTTGCCGATGTTCAGCTGAGGATGGAAGCCGCTGTTTTTCACGCCGCCCACGCGCCAAAGACTCCTCGCACCGACTTGGTGGTGTTCGCCGATCAGATCGATCGAAGCATTGGCCGTGTCAGCCCAGGCGTCTTGGATCATGCCCTCTCGACAGTGTTGGACTATGTAGAGACATCTGACCGTATTGATCCACCCACACGCACAAACTTCCTGCAACTGGCGACGAAACTTGTCGCCGCAGAATCGCGTATTTGGTGAGCGGCTGCGTGAAATATTGGCGACGAAACCGGAATGAGGGCTCAGCACGTTTGGCATGTGACTGCTAACCCGCGGTTGCATGGGAGCGCCGAACAGCGTGGCCGCCGTCCGGTACCCGCAGCGCTGCGCGCCGGCGCCCCCTGAACTGCAACGTGTTAGCCTTCACGGATCAGTGCAATGCTTAAGCAACGAGCCGAAAAGACAGCCGGCGGGAAATGGTTTATACCAGCGGCGGACCGCAACAAGGACCCAATCCTTGGCGTGCTCACGCGGGTTCTACCCAGCCGCGGCCTAGTCTTGGAGGTCGCCAGCGGCACCGGACAGCATGTCATGCATTTCGCCGAAGCGCTCTCCGACCTCACTTGGCAGCCGTCCGATCCGGACGCGGAACTTCGCGAGTCTATTGCCCTGCGCATCCAGGAGGAGCGCCGGGCCAACGTCAATTGGCCCATCGACCTTGATGTGACCAAACTCCCGTGGCCGTTGCAAACGGCGGATGCGGTGGTGGCGATTAACCTGATTCACGTCGCTCCGTGGTCGGCGACGCTGGCCTTGTTCGAAGGCGCGAAGGCTTTGCTTTCGACACAGAACGTTCTGTTCTTATACGGCCCGTACCGCCGCTTTGGTCGCCATACCTCGATGAGTAATGAGCAGTTCGATTCTGACCTTCGTGCGCAAGATTCCGAGTGGGGCCTCCGCGACCTTGAGTCGGTGTCCGAGATGGCTGCGACCTCTGGATTCGCGTTGGCCGAGATCGTCGAAATGCCAGCGAACAACCTCGCTGTGGTCTTCAAGCGGACATGACGGCCAACCATTGGCTGGAGCGGACCGCCCAACAGCGTCGCTGCGCTCGCTGTTTGGTTCCCTCCTCACTTCGTTCGTCGGCGGCCGCTCAGCCGGGGCGTTAGACGCCGGGGAGAGATCATGCCAGTTATGCGTATGGACAACGTCGGCATCGTTGTGGAAGACATCGATGCCGCCATTGAGTTCTTCACCGAACTTGGTCTCCATCTCGAAGGGCGTGCCCCAGTTGAAGGAAGCTGGGCAGATGGCGTCACCGGATTGCGCGACATGCGCGTCGAAATTGCCATGATGCGTTCACCGGACGGTCACAGCCGTCTTGAGTTGTCCCGCTTCCTCGCGCCGCCGGTGGTCGCCGATCATCGCGTCGCGCCAGTGAACGCTCTCGGCTACCTACGCGTCATGTTCACCGTGGAGGACATCGACGATACGCTTGTCCGGCTCAGCAAACGCGGCGCGAAACTCGTCGGCGAAGTGGTCCAGTATGAGGACATATATCGACTCTGCTATATCCGCGGTCCCGAAGGAATCCTCATCGGACTCGCCGAACAGCTCCGGCAGCAGACTTCCCGAGAGAATCGGATAGGACATGACCGTTAAGAACTAAAGAATTGGCGTCTAACCTGCACGTCAAGCTGACCACCGAACGGCGTTGCCGTTCGGCACGCTCTGTGCTGCACGCTCCGGCGGCAGCTCAGGTGCGGCGTTAAGGCCGACCTCAGCGCCAAGCGGCTGCAACTGCTGAAGGAAACCATCCCACAGCTCACCCGGCTTGCAGTCCTTTGGAACCCAGACACACCTTACCATACCAAGGTGATTCAGGACCTCAAGGCGATGGCACCCTCTCTGTCGATCGAACTGAGTTTCGTGGCCGCGCGAGCGCCTGAACAATTCAACGCGGCATTTTCAGCCGTCCACCGAGCGCATGCGCAAGCCCTCTATGTGATCGAGGATCCCAGCTTCTTCAGTGGTCGAACGACACTTGTTACTCTGAGGTCCAGGGCCCGCCTACCTATCATCTATTGGTCGAAGCACTTGGCCGAAGCAGGCGGGCTCATGTCTTATGGAGCGAACTACAGTGACCTGATGCGACGACCGGTCGGGTACGTCGACAAGATCCTTAACAGCGCCAAGCCAGGCGATCTTCCGATCGAGCAACCGACCAAAATCGATCTCGTCATCAACCTCAGAAGTGGCAAAAGCCCTCCGGCTGACCGTCCCACATTCGATCCTCCTGCAAGCAGACGAGCTGATCCAGTGAGAGTGCGGCCCAAACAGCGCATCAACACGGACCCACAACAGCAGCGCTACGCTCTGTTGTGGGCCGGTTATGCGCGCCCGTGCCGTTCGACGTCAAATGCCCATCCGAGGGAATTTGACTGCCGCAGTCTTGAGGTGAGGTGAGGAGGCAATTCACTGACCGCCGGGCATTCGTCGCTAGCTTGGCCCTCGCAGCGCTCGGGACAATGCCAGCAACTCAAGCGCAGATGGATCGGAAGGTCTACCGAATTGGCATCGCCTCTATTGATACAACCGGGGACTTCGCTGGCCCGAGCAGCCACTGACACCAGGGAGGAGGTTGAGGCAATGGGTGATAAGAGCGGTGACGGTCGCTGCCGTCGCAGCTTTCTCGCTAGGACGTTAGCGCTCGGCGCTGCTTCGCTGCTTAGTGTTCCGCTCACGGATGCGAGCGAACCGCCTCCCGAGACGAAGAAGATCCGGGTCCTACACAGCCCAGGCATCTGTCTCGCACCGCAGTACCTCGCCGAAGATCTGTTGCACCTCGAAGGGTTTTCCGAAGTGGAGTACGTGAGCGACCAATACGACAGCGGCTTCGCAAACCTTGCAATGGACAAAGCTGACGTTACTATGAATGATGCGCTTGGCGCCCTGCCCGTGCTCGACGCGGGGATGCCGGTGGTACTAATAGGAGGCATCCACGCGGGGTGCTTCGAGTTGTTCGGAACACGACAGATCCATGGAATCCGAGACCTCAAGGGAAAGACCATCGCCGTCTACGCCTTAGGCGGGGGCTCCCATATCATCGTTGCCAGCATGCTGGCCTACGTCGGGATGAATCCTAACGACGTGCAATGGGTCTCCGGCGGCGACGACGCAATGCGTCTGTTCGTTGATGGAAAGGCCGATGCATTCATCGGTTTTCCCCCGCACCCACAGGAGCTACGGGCGAAAATGGTCGGTCATGTCATTCTCGATACGTCACAGGACCGCCCCTGGTCGCAGTACTTCTGTTGCGTGTTGGGTGCAACCCGACGTTTCACCGAGAAGAACCCGATCGCGACAAAGCGGGCCCTGCGAGCCTTCCTTAAGGCGACCGACATCTGCGCTCGGGAGCCGGCGCGAGCTGCGCGCTACATGGTGGAAAAGGGCTACGAACCCCGCTACGCAGTTGCTTATGAAGTGCTCACTCAGATCTCCTATCGCATGTGGCGCGAGGCGAACCCAGAGAACACCCTCCGCTTCTACGCTTTGCGCCTGCACGAAGTCGGAATGCTCAAGACCAACCCGAACAAACTCATCGCACAGGGAGCGGACTGGCGGTTTCTGAGCGAATTGAAGAAAGAGCTCAAGGCGTAAGCGTGCAGTGGACAAGAGCAAGCTAACTTGGCGATCAACCTGACCGGTCAACAGCGGCGCCGCGCGTGCTGTTGCCCGGCAGGTTATCGCAAGCGTTCGGCCGCTGGGGCACCAGCGCCCGTGAAACCGATCAGGCACCAGCAAGACGAGGACAACATATGCGCCACGCGCGACGCATCGTCGCGTTCAACTGGGTAACCGCGGACGGGTACTTCGCTGGACCGGATGGGAATTTGGACTGGTCGTACCGGATGAGGAGCAGGCCCAGGCGGCCGCGGAGGACATCATAAACTTCGACACTGTCCTGTTTGGGCGTCGGACGTACGAAATCTTTGAGGGATTTTGGCGGCACGCGGTCGTCGACGCCTCCGGCACAGTTCCAGACCCGCACCATCCGGGACGACGATCGTTGGAACACGGCGTGATAGCGCTCGCGTTAAACGGGATGACGAAGCTCGTCTTTTCCAGAACTATGCAGGACGTCACTTGGAGGAATGCGCGACTTCTCCACGAACTCGACCCACACAAGATCGAAGCCATGAAGAGGCAGCCCGGTGACCATATGATCGTCTTTGGTAGCGGCTCCATCGTGTCGCAGCTGACGCAGTACGGTTTGATCGACGAGTATCACTTCGTCGTCTGCCCGATCCTCCTTGGAAGCGGCCAGCCGCTGCTCAGTGGTGTATCACGACGCTTGCAGCTCGATCTATTGGAGGCCAAACCCCTCCCGTCGGGCAACGTCATGCTCCGGTATGCACGCCCGAACTAGATTAACGGTGAGAGCGGCCGCCGAACCAAGCGCTGCACCTGACTGCCTACACCGCCGCTACGCTGCGGCTTCTGGCAGCAGGTGAGCGCCAGCGTTCGGGCGGCACCGATGGCACCCGACAATGGAGGGGACACGGTGATTTCGGACGCAAACGTGACGACCGTAAACGTTGCCGTGGTCCAGGCTGGATCGGTGCCGTTCGACCCCGGCGCCTGCGTCGATAAGGCAGTTCGCCTCATCGGACAAGCCGCGGCTGACGGCGCAAGAGTGATCGTCTTTCCAGAAGCATTCATCACCGGATATCCAAAAGGCCTCAACTATGGTCTCGTGGTTGGCGCGCGTGATGCCCCCGGGCGTGAAGAATTTCGTCTGTACCTCGATGGGGCGATCGACGTGCCCGGCCCATATACCATGCGACTGGGCGAGGCTGCAGCAGCAAATGGCAGTTACGTGGTCATTGGTGTCGTCGAGCGCGAGCTAGGGACCTGCTACTGCACGGTCCTCTTCTTCGCCCCGGACGGCCAGCTGCTCGGAAAGCACCGCAAGCTCATGCCGACTGCATTAGAGCGGATGATCTGGGGCTTCGGCGACGGTTCGACACTCACAGTGGTCGATAGTCCCTATGGTCGGATAGGGTCGGTCATCTGTTGGGAAAACTACATGCCGATGCTCCGGATGGCGATGTACTCTAAGAATGTCGCTCTCTACTGCGCGCCCACGGCCGACGATCGAGACACCTGGCTCCCTTCGATGCAGCATGTCGCGCTCGAAGGGCGCTGCTTCGTCCTGACCGCTTGTCAGTTCGTCCGCAGGAAGGATTTTCCGGAGACCGTGCGGGTATCTCTCGGCGATTCGCCAGACGCTGTACTGATGCGCGGCGGCAGCGCCATCATCAACCCTCTTGGCAGGGTACTTGCTGGTCCGCATTTCGAGGGCGAAATCATTCTCAGCGCGATCCTTGATCTCAAGGACATCGGCCGGGGCAAATTCGATTTCGATGTCGCAGGCCACTACAGCCGGCCAGATGTCTTTCGGTTGATGGTCAACGAGGCGCCGATGCGTGCCGTCGTAACCAAGGGGAGCGACTCAGCTGGTTAGAATACCGCCCAACCGAGCAATCGAGGGGGGCGCTGAGCAGCGTCGCTGCTCAGTTCTCTCATCGCTTCGCTCTTCGGCGCCCCGTCATTGCCAACGTCGGGCGTCACTCACACCGGTGGTCATATGAAGGCCGCGTTAGAGCTCCACGATTCGCGGATTGACCAAATTTCCCTGGCAGGCGGTAGCGCTACCGTTCATTTTCCGCACGCATACATACACAAGTCGCCCGGCACGCCTGGCAAGGATCCTGGAACGGGCTGGAGCCAGGAGGTTCAGTTGGTATTGGAATCGGCCACCCACTCAGGTGCTATGCCCGCTCTTCCAAACACAATCTCTGACGGTTACTTGGAAGTCGGTGGCGTTCGCCATGAGCTTGTGCCATTGCCGTTCAGCCGGCGAGGAGCAGCGACCCTTGCGCTCCTGTTCACTGATGGAACACGCCTTGAGGTAAGTGGCGAGCGGCCGGTTATCGAGTTGATGGGGGTCGCGAAGTTCTTGGAGAACTATCCGTGACGCCCAACCGCTGCATCGACCGACGCGCCCAACAGCGTGGGCGCTGTTGGGTTCCCGTGGCGCTATGCGCGTCGGCGCCCGGTCATGCAGGTCGATGGGCGTGAAAGTTGGTCGCTCCGTTGTCACACACACAACCTAGAGGAGGCAATTATGAAACGTATCTGCCAGGTGCGGCCGTTGACACTGGTGCGTGGTCTGTTTGTGGCCGCGATCTATATGACGCTTTCGGGCGCCGCGACGGCGCAGAACACCGACGCCTTTGTGACCAACTACATTAAGGCGCTCAACGCAAGTATGCCACCGAGCGGGGACGCTGCTGTCATCGCGAACGCATTCACCGAGAACGGTATACATCATGGAGTGAACCAAGGTCCTCCCGAGGTAGGACGTAAGCAGATCCAGGAGTTCTTTGCTGGCTTCAAGGACAGATTCGAGGACTGGACCCACGTCGAGACAAGCCGCCTAATACAAGGTAACCGTGCCGTTTGGGAGGGCACTGCAGAGGGTCACCCTAAAGGGAGTAGTAAGGTCGTTAAGTTGCCGATCGTCTTCATCTTCGATTTTGATTCTCAGGGCAAAGCAAAGGAGACGCGTGTTTACGTCGACGTCCATTTGATAGGCGAGCAGCTCAACTGACGTTGCTTTGCGCACGCCGAACCATCAGTTGCACCGGCTTCATGCAGCATAGCGAAGCGGCGCTGCATGCAAGCCGGTGAACTGAGTGTGCTGATCGTTGTGCTTCTTCTGCTGCTGAGGGCATGAGGAGGCCTAACAGATGGCAGTTCCGATGACGTGAGATATAGGCGAGCTGCTCTTCGTTCGTAGCCTGAACCACGTGAGCGGCACCTGACTGGCGGTCAGATCACCGACCGGTGGTTGCGTAGGACCGCGTGCTTCCCGCGGATTGATGGGCTCTGACGCCTTCTCCACGATCCATGTGTCAGTCTCAGCAGCCCGGATCGCGCTAGACTGCTCCGTCCACGCTACCATCGCCTCACTCCAAAAAAACGCCATGAAGCAACGATGCCGAGCCAACAGCGCCGCAGCTCTGGCCTTGGCGAGTGTGTTGGCAACGGCCGGGTGCGCGACTGGCTCGAGCGCTCACTCGCACACTGCGACATTGAAGGACGCCGAGGTGGCGCTCGCGGGCTTCACGGCAGTCGATCCCTCGCTCGAGCAACTTGTGCAAAATGCGTATGGATTTGCCATCTATCCGTGCGTAGGCAAGGGCGGGCTCATCTTCGGCGGCGCCTCCGGACGAGGCATCGTGTATGAGCAAGGCAAGCCAGTGGGCAGAACCAAGCTCACCGAGGTGACCGTGGGGCCGCAAATCGGCGGACAAACCTACAGCGAGTTGCTGTTGTTCAAGGATAAGGCGGCGCTGGACGGATTCAAGGGCCGCAGCTCGAAGCTGGCTGCGCAGGCCTCCGCGGTGATCAACACTGACGGTGCCGCTGCCAAGGCCTCCTACGACAGCAGCGACGTCGCCGTATTCATTCTCGTGAAGGGCGGGGTGATGGTCGAGGTGTCGGTCGGTAAACAGACGTTTGCGTTCGAACCCGGGATGGCCGATTAGAGCGGCAGAAGTCGCACGTGATTGCGCGCGGCGCCGATCATTGACCTATGAGCGGATCCGGCACTGCAGTTGGCCGCACGCGCTCCTTCGCAATGAATTGCGCGCTACCCTTGAGGAGCTATCCGCATCCTGCCGATACGACCTGGCCAGGCTGGTCGCGCAGCCGCGAGAGAGCGAGCGCCAGCAAGGCCGTACGAGCGTGGGCTACCCAAAGCGCGCGCCATCGCGAGAGCCTACCAAGTGGCGGCCGCCCAACAGTCTCCCGCCGCGCTTCGCGCGGCGGCGCCCGGGTATGCCCGGCGCTGAGCGTCAGACGGATCTGAGCACAAAAGCGCATCATACTGCCCAAACCTGCAGTGCCACGGGAGGCGCAATGCAATCGAATGGGGACGCAATCACCAAACCTGTCTGCGCTGAATCCTTGCGCCGCCGTCGGCTACTACAAGGACTTGGCGCCGTCGTGGCGCATACCGTCACGGCATCGCAAGTCATCGCCGCAGCTTCCTCGGATCGGGGCGGCAGTGCACCCGACGATGCGCGAGGGCAAAGCGAGATGGGGACGAATGACGACGTAGCCTATGGCCAGACGCTTCTTCCAAGAGGTATTCGCTCCCGTTTTGTGGATAACAACAACGGCTGCACCATGCACGCCTTGGAAGCCGGTGCTGAAGGTCAACCCTTGGTGCTTCTGCTCCATGGGTTTCCTGAACTTGCCTTCAGTTGGCGCAACCAGTTGCTCCCGCTCGCCGGTGCGGGATTTCATGTCCTCGCCCCCGACCTGCGAGGGTACGGGCGCAGTTCCGGAACAGATATCAGCTTCGAGGATGACTTATCGCCCTTCACGCTGATCAACCGCGTGACTGATGCGTTGGGGTTAGCGCACGCGCTCGGGTACCGGGAAGCTGCCGCAGTGATCGGTCATGACTATGGATCGCCAATTGCGGCCTGGTGTGCACTGATAAGGCCAGACGTCTTTCGCTCGGTCGTGTTGATGAGTGCACCGTTTGGCGGCCCGCCACCGCCAGTGTTGAATACCGCATCCGAGCACGCGCCGGCCCCCAGTTCGTCCAACCCCAGCATCTTCGATGAACTGGCTACGCTTCCCGTTCCTCGGAAACACTATCAGAAGTACTACGCGACGCGCGAGGCCAATGGCGACATGTGGCATGCGCCGCAAGGCGTGCACGACTTTTTGCGAGCTTACTATCATATGAAGAGCGCCGACTGGAAGCAAAACCGGCCTTTTCCACTGAAGGCCAGGACGGCGACCGAATGGGCTAAGCTACCCCGCTACTACATCATGGATTTGGACAAAGGCATGGCGGGGACAGTGGCGCCGGAAATGCCGTCACCTAGCGAGATCGACGAATGCAAGTGGCTTACCGAGGAAGAACTCGCGGTCTACAGCAAGGAATACGAGCGGACGGGATTCCAGGGCGGCCTCCAAGCCTATAGGGTCAGGTGGATCGAAACGCACACACGGGAGTTAAAGGTCTTTTCGGGCCGCACATTGGACGTGCCATCGCTTTTCATCGGGGGAGAGAGCGACTGGGGCGTGTATCAGGACCCGGGAGCATTTGAAAGGATGCAGAAGTCGGCATGCACTCGAATGCGGGGTGCGCACTTGGTAAAAGGAGCGGGCCACTGGGTGCAGCAGGAGAGCGCCGAGGAGGTGAACAAGTTACTCATGGCGTTCTTGCGATAGAGCCGAGCAAGCCCATGGACCCAACGGACCGGTCAACGGCGGCGCCTTGCGCGCTGTTGCGCGGCCGTTGATGGGCGGCGTTGGACTTGTGCCGTAAGTGTCTTGAACGACGGGATCGTATGAAGCTGCAAGTCAACGATTGGCAGTTCATCTTGCTTCTGCCCCTTGCCCTGCTGACAGCCATGACCACGATCATGGCCGATGTGGAAGCGCTGCGAGCCCATACTCATCGGCTCGGGCTAACCCTTAACAGCCATGCGGTTCGCGACGCGCAGGAGCTGCGCCGCGCAATTTCGAGAATGGAGAGCGAGCGGCTCCAAGCGGCCATTGTATTCAACACGCCCCTCCTCCTTGCTCACCGAGATACTCTTGTAAAGGCCCTCTCGCAGATTCTTCCAGTGATCAGTGAGGGCAGAGATTTCGCTCGGGCTGGGGCGTTGCTCACATACTCTGCCGATTACGTCGATATGTACAGGCGGAGTGCCGCGTACGTCGATAAGATTCTGAAAGGGGCAAGACCTGGAGAGATCCCTATCGAACGGGCGGTCACATTCGACCTCGTCGTGAACATGAAGACCGCGAAGGCGCTTGGTATATCGATACCTGAGTCGATTCTTCTCGGTGCGAACGAAGTCCTTCGATGAAGTCCGAATGGACTTCGAGCCCAATGACTTATGCCACCGCCTCAACCGGATGCTCAGCAGGATCTTCTCTTGATGTCGACTCTGCCAACGCGTCAGTCCACTTCAGATTTGCTGTGCCGTACCTTCGTTGTAAGCGCCTTGCCCTTACAGCCTCATCGCGCGCCCGCGGCTCCGATGTTTAGCGCCACCGACGCCAAGTTTGGCGTGCGGCCGCAACGCATCGAGCCGATACGAGGGAGGCTTTAGGAAGTGGTGAGGGCCAACATTGCGTTGTAGAGGAGCTTCAGCAGCGTCGATGTCGCTGCTTCGGCCCTTGGAGTGCTGGCGTTTTGGTGCCCCATACGACCCGCAGCTGCTATTGCGAGCGCAGGCAGTCGTGACCGGGCGCTTTAGTTCTGTAGGCGAATCTAAGAGGAGCCCGACATGTGCAGAACACCTGTACGACCCCGCAACGCTATCGGCCCAGGGCGTCGAACGTTTCTTAAGGCGGGCGGTGCGACCGCGCTCGGCCTTGCAGGTAGTACTTTCCTTGGGAGATTGGCCCACGCGGATGCCCTGACGAAGGCGCAGCGTGACACGATGACCCCGCAGCAGATCATCGAAGCAATGAAACAGGGGAACGACCGCTTTCGACGAGGTGAGAGGAAGAACCGCAATTACCTGCGGGAACAAAGCGCGAGTGCGAAGGGGCAGTTTCCCGCGGCCGTGCTTCTGAGCTGTATCGACTCGCGCGCGCCGGCGGAAGTGATTATGGACCTCGGCATCGGGGATATCTTCAATTGCCGGGTCGCAGGCAACGTCGCGAACGAAGACATCCTCGGCAGCATGGAGTTTGCCTGCAAACTGGCCGGTGCCAAGGTCGTCCTGGTGATGGGGCATACGGGCTGCGGCGCGATCAAAGGCGCGATAGACAAGGCCCAGTTGGGCAATCTCACCGGACTGCTGGCCAAGATACAGCCCGCGGTGCAGGCAACGACCTATAGCGGCGAGCGCTCGGCGAGCAACTACTCCTTTGTCGACGCGGTGGCGCGGACGAACGTTGAGCTCACCTTGGCCAGCATCCGGAAAGATAGCCCGGTGCTCGCCGAACTGGCAGCTAACGGCGCCATCAAGATGACGGGCGCGATGTACAACTTGGAAACGGGCGGTGTGGAGTTCTTCGTCTGAATGCAGAAAGCGGACGATCGCATCCAAACTCAACAATCGCGCATAACATCCCAATGAAACGACCGCCCAAAATGGTCCTGCGCCCACTGCCGGGTTCCGTCCTCCCTTCGATCGTCGGCGCCCGCTCAACTTAAGCTGCCAAGGCAGACCTTGCCAGATGATGTTCAAGATTGAACGAAGTCGTGTAGCTGGTTTGCTGACCGCGGTAGCCTGCGCAATAGCTAGCCCGCTCCACTTATCACATGTGGCGATTGCAGGCGACTACCCGACCCGACCCATAACTATCATCGTTCCCTTCCCCGCTGGGGGAGGGACGGACGTCCAGGCGCGGCTGATCGCCAAAACCTTGGCCGAACGACTCGGGAAGCCGGTGCTCGTAGACAATCGCCCCGGCGCGGCCGGGCGTATCGGAACAGCGCTCGCGGCGCGCGCGGCCCCGGATGGTTACACGCTGCTGCTTGGTAGCATCACTACGTTTGTCGTCGAGCCTGCCGTCCGAAAGGACGTCGGATACGAGGTGGCTCAAGATTTTGAAGCTATCATCCTTGCGACTACGAGCCCCGGCGTAGTGGTAGTCAACCCGGCCCTGGGAGCGGGCAATCTGTCAGAACTGCTAGCCATAGCACACGCGCGTCCTGGCAAGCTGACCTACGGAACACCGGGACCTGGCAGCACCGCTCACTTCTTCACTGAGGTATTCAAGCACTCGACTGGAGTCGACATCGTGCACGTGCCCTACAAGGGTGAAGCGCCCGCGATCGTCGATATCATAGGCGGCCAGATTTCCATGATGTTCAGCTCGGTCCCCGCTGCGCTTCCTCAGATCAAAGGCGGGAAGCTGCGCGCGATTGCGGTAACAGGTCCCAAGCGGCTTCCTTTCCTGCCCAGTGTGCCCACGCTAAAGGAACTAGGTATTCCAAACATGGAGTTCCAGTCGTGGTGGGGATTCGTTGCCCCGAGAAGGACACCACCCGAAATCATCGCTCGCTTGACTAAGGAACTGAACTGGGTACTAACCGCTCCCGAACTTGTCGCCGCCCTCGAACAACAGGGCGTGATAGCGGAGCCGGCACCACCGGGGGCGTTTGCCGAGCAGATCAAGTCCCAGACGAGCCTGGTGTCCAGTCTTGTAAAAGTGATCAATTTCAAGGCAGATGAGTAAGAGGTGCTGTTGCAGCCTCTAGAGACGAAGGCGTCGGCAAAATGATTCCGATGGCGTCCAATCCGCCGTTGAGACGGGGCGCCGAACGGAGTTGGTGTTCGGATTCCGCCGCCCTTTGCGCGCGTGCGCTAAGTCAAAGGAATTCGGCTGGCCTCTCAGTCGTATGCAATCTGTAACCGCCGGGATGCTAGCCTGTCAGCTTCGGCGCTTGAACGAAGAGCCCCCAGCCTAGCCGCATGTTTCGGGCGCTGTTGCTTGGAGCGCGACGCTGCACGAGTAGGCGTGCTTGCTGGGCGCCAACGTTCCGTCGCGCAGTTGCGGACCGCCGCTCAATGTCATGAGTGGGACGAGGATCATGGAGCAAACAAGCACACAAGCGATGTATCCACGTTTGCTTCGCCGCGTACGCGCATTTCTGGTCGACTCTGTGGTCTTCATCATTCTACTTTACGCATGGATGGTTGCTTTACCAGCGTTCGGTGAGCTCCCATTTCTGAAGATCGCGGTGCTGCCGGCTGCCATACTGATTCTTGAGCCAGGCCTGGTTGCGTTTACTGGCGGCACGCTTGGGCATCATCTGCTGGGGCTTCGCATCCGGGATGCGTCGCAGGACCAGCACATAGGATTCGGACGCGCCATCGCTCGGGCAATCATACGTTTTCTGCTGGGGTGGCTGTCGTTTGTCTTCGTCCTCGTTACGAGGAAGCATCAAGCGCTTCATGATTACTTCACATCAACCGTGGTTGTGCTTCGCCGCCCACATTCCGTTCCTGCATACGAGAAGTTTGCCGAACGTGCAGAAGATCCTGCGGCTTATGTCTACCCATCCAAGCGTCGGCGCGTATTGATGATCTTCATCTATCTGATCCTCGGAACTGTCGTGGTCGGCGTCTTCCACGCTCTGGTCGTATCTGACGCATGCCTGGGCAGTTCCCGTTGTAGCCCAAGGGATGCGATACTGTCCCAACTCCTGTCCGCACTCTGGCTAGCTGCGATTGGAGCGACGCTTGTTCTCGGCTGGCGGGGGCTCCTCTTCGGTTGCCGGCGATCGAGCCGCGCGTCAGCGGTCACGCTCGACGCCCCAAAGCCAGTCAGGCCGGACCCATGAAAGCCGCACTCCGCTTGCTCTGGTCGCCCGGTAAACTTGTAGCGTCGGCCGCATGTGGGAGCGCGAAGACGCTCCTCGGAGACTGGCCGGCTGAATCGTTCGGCGGCGCAAGGAAAGCGATGCTGGTTCGGAAAAGTACGGCAGGCGACTTCGAGGCCATTCTGGCAATCGTCAACGACGCTGCGCGAGCGTACCGAGGCGTCATACCGGCCGACCGCTGGCACGAGCCATACATGTCTTCTGCTGAGCTGGCCCAAGAGATCGCTGACGGAATCGGCTTTTGGGCGGCGGAGGACGAAGGACGTCTCCTGGGGGTGATGGGGATTCAAGACAAGGGAGATGTTGCCCTGATACGCCACGCATACGTCGCGACCGCACAACAGAGGAAGGGTATCGGCGCAAAGCTGCTGCGTCGCGTGGAAAGCCTCGCTGACAAGCCGATACTGATCGGAACGTGGGCGGATGCGTATTGGGCAATCGACTTCTACCGCCGGAACGGGTTTACCGTGGTCTCCAACGAAGACAAGGATCGCTTGCTCCGAAGATATTGGTCGATCCCGGCCAGACAAATAGAGACTTCGGTGGTCCTTGCCGATAGACGATGGGTAAAGGACCAAGACCGAGCTGCTGCCAGGTAGACTGCCTAGCTCGCCCCTGAACGCTTCCCAACCCATCCGACACGACGAGCGTATCTGCGGTGCCCGCGGACTCTGAACTGCTGAAGAAGGCTTATCAGGCATTCAACGCTCGCGACGTTGACGCCGCCCTTGCCACCATGGACCCTGACGTCATCTGGCCAAACGGGATGGAGGGAGGCTACGTCTACGGCCACCGTGGCGTGCAGGCCTATTGGCTGCGCCAATGGCAGCTGATCGACCCCCGCGTCGAGCCCATCCGCTTCGAAACACTTCAAGATGGCTCCATTCTCGTGGAGGTGCGTCAGCTGGTCCGCAACCTCGCCGGCGACATCCTGAAGGATCAGGTGGTGCACCACGTGTACGTCTTCGAGGGCGGTCGGATCAAGCGGATGGATATTCGCACCCCATAGGCGGCGGCTTCGTGCGTTCCTGACGGAAAGTTTCGCCTCGCCACAGGTCGTTGAGCCGGTATCTTGTCCTGCCGCCAGACCTCGAGCGCGGGCGCAATCCCGTGGTACCTTCTTGTCGGAGCAAGTCACAGGGGCAACATGGCGAACAGACTCACGTCCGCGCTAGTTCTGAGCGGGCTATTGGTGGCAGGCATCGGCATCTACTATCGGGACCTGCTGAGGGCGGCCGTCGCATCGAACCCTCATCCGCCTTCTGCACAGTCCATTGAGCGGGGAAGGCAGCTGTTCTCTCAATACTGTGCAGCGTGCCACGGCGCCGGAGGGCGCGGGGATGGGCCGGCGGCGACGTCGCTCACAAAGGCGCCAAAGGACCTGACGAGAATCGCCCTGCCCCCCGTGTTTCCAGATGGCGTTGTCGCATATCGCATCGCGAACGGGGGAGATGGGATGCCAGCGTGGAAGGGCGTAGTCGGCGACGAAGACATCTGGGATTTGATCAACTTCATCCGCTCGCTGAGACGCGACAAGTGATGCCTTGCTCCACTGCGGAGCGGATGACGGGAACCCTGTTCGGTTGCCAGACGTCTTTCTTGGGCGCACGCTCGTCCAACCCGACCGCGACGTGATCTGCCCCGATCCGCCGATCTCGGCTATGGCAAGAAGAGATGCGCCGCGGCGCGCGGGAGGAGTGAGGTCGACCCCAACAATCCAACCAATGTCCCGCCGACGCGAATCTCCTCGGACGTTCAGGGCCGTTAGTGCATCACTGGCGGGAGTTTGGCTATGCGCCGGCACAGCTGGCCTGATCGTCGGCGGCTTCGAACGCCGATGGCTCCTAGTCTCCGTTGCCATCGCGGCGCTTTGGTATGGCGTGACTTGGGCTCGCGCTGCGCGTAAGGGCCGCCTGCTCACGGTGCGCGAGGCGCTCATTCCGTGGCGCATCCCGCGGCGTCCCGATGCGTAACTCGCCGTTCGAGCCGTTGGGATCTCGAGCCGGATATCGGATGCTAGTATCCTTAGCTGATTGGTCGCTTCGATCTCGAATCATCGCAAAGCATGCCCAGAGTCTACCTGGTCCGACACGCCCGCCCCGCGGCGAGCTGGGGTGAGGAAACGGATCCGGGTCTCGACGCTGCCGGCGAACAACAGGCCGAAGCGGCGGCCCGGACGCTCGCACAGACCCTGGATCGGTTGCCCATCTGTACCAGCCCCTTGCGGCGCTGCCGGGAAACGGCAAGGCCACTCGAGCGGCTTTGGCTGCAATCGGCAGAAGTGTTTGATCCGTGCTCCGAACTTCCATCGCCGCCGCTGCCTCTTCCCGATCGGCAGCAATGGCTCAAGCGGGCCATGCAGGGGACTTGGCGGGAGTTGAACGATTTCGCCCCTCCCGGCTCGCCCGATTATCTTGCGTGGCGACAAACGCTGCTGGAATCGCTGGCTCGACTGCGTGGCGATACCGTAGTCTTCACGCACTTCATCGCCATCAACGTCATCATCGGGGCTACGTACTCTAGCGAGCAGGTGGTGCACTTCCGGCCCGATTACGCCTCAATAACCTGCGTAGAGTGGAAAAACGCGAGCGTGCGAATCGTCGAACTTGGCCGTCAAACCGATACGGCGGTTCTGACGGCCGGTCAACTGGCAGCCAAGTCATGACCTCAACAAGTTCATGCAGCAGACCTGAGACCGGGGCCGCTGATGGGCTGGCTGCTGTACGGCAGCAGAAGTGAGCAAACCATGCCCGCATTGACCAGTCTTCATTCGGTGCTGGCCGTGAAGGATCTGGCGACGTCTGTCGCGTTTTACCGAGAGATCCTCGGACTCAGCCTCGATTTCGAAGCCCCGGGCTGGGCCTTTCTGTCTCGCGGTGCGCTTCGATTGATGCTCGGGGAATGCCGAGACGCCATGAGAGCCGAGGACACCGGCGACCATTCCTACTTCGCGTACGTTACGGTCGAGGGAATCGATGCGCTGTATCGCGAGGTAGCCGCGAAGAATGTTCCGCGCGTGCAGGAGCTTTCCGATAAGCCATGGGGCATGCGCGAGTTCGGCGTAAGGACCCCTGACGGCCATCGGATCATGTTTGGGGAGAAAATAGTCGACCGAGGGCAGGAATCTCAGGCCGGCAACCGGTCGACACCTGGCGTTTAGGGCTGATCGGCCGCAACGTCACGCCTCACCCATGCTCACATGTCATGTATCAAAGAAAAGGAGAACGTAATGAAGAAGGATTACCGGCTCCACGCTTCTCGACGCGACTTCCTGCAACTCGTCGGGACCGGAGCGATGGCGTGGGGTCTGGGCGTGAAGCATGCGGCTGGCGCGGAGAGCCGCGCTGCCAGCGAGTCCGCGCAGTCTGCCGACGGCACTGTTCCCGGCATCATGCCGTACAACATCCTGTTCATCCTTATGCCGTACAACATCCTGTTCATCCTTACCGACCAGGAGCGCTACTTCCGACCCGGCGAACTGCCTTCCGGCTACGACCTCCCCGCGCACGAGCAGCTGATGAGACGGGGCACGACCTTTCTGAACCATCGCATCAACTCCTGCGTTTGCACGCCGTCGCGCTCGGTGCTGTATACCGGACAGCATATCCAGCATACGGGGATGTTCGACAACACGAACTTCCCGTGGATCCGCAGCATGTCCACCCACATTCGTACCGTGGGTGACATGCTGCGCGAGGCCGGCTACTACACCGCGTACAAGGGCAAGTGGCACCTCACGAAGGAGTTCGAGACCGTCAACAAACTTGGCGCGCCGACCAAGATCTTCACGCAGGAAATGGAAGCCTACGGCTTCTCGGACTATTTCGGCATCGGCGACATCATTGCCCACACCCGGGGCGGCTACCTGCACGACGGAATCATCGCGGCGATGGGTGCGAGCTGGTTGCGCGGCAAAGGGCGCGAGCTGGCCGCGGAGGCTAAGCCGTGGTTCCTGGCGGTCAATCTGGTAAACCCCCACGATGTGATGTTCTACGACACCGATGCGCCCGGCACCGTGGTCCAGGCACAACGCGGCATCACTCACGTCGCGCGCGATCCGGTCGATCCGCTGTATGCAAGGCAGTGGGACTTTGAACTGCCCCCCAATCACGGGCAGCCGCTGGACGCGTCAGGGCGGCCCCCCGCGCACCACGATTTCCTACGCTCGCACGACGCCCTGGTCGGCGCGATACCGAACGAGGAACCGCGCTGGCGGCGGCGGCACAATTACTACCTGAACTGCCTGCGCGACGCGGATCGGAACATTGCAACGGTGCTCGCCGAGCTCGACGCCGCGGGACTCACCGATCGCACGATCGTGATCCTCACTGCGGATCACGGCGACATGGACGGCGCGCACCAGCTCCACGCCAAGGGGGCGGTCGCGTATCGCGAGCAGAACCATGTGCCCCTGATCGTCGCGCACCCCGCCTATCCGGGCGGCAAGCAGTGCCGCGCCGTCACTTCGCACCTGGACATCGCGCCCACGCTCGTGGCACTTACCGCCGCCGCGCCGGACAAGCGCGCGCGCATCGTCAAGGGTCTGCCGGGCAAAGACTTGTCCGGTCTGTTAGACGAGCCGGAAGCTGCAGGCATCGATGCCGTGCGGGATGGCGTGCTGTTCAACTACAACATGTTCGCCTACATCGACGGCGATTTTCTGAACAAGGCCGTCGACTATATGCAGAAGGGCGGGAAGCCGGATCAGCTCAAGAAGGCCGGCATTGTCCCCGACATGATGAAGCGCGGCGCCGTGAGGATGGTCTACGACGGCCGCTACGTGTTCGCGCGCTATTTCTCACCGAAGCAGCACAACAGGCCGACGACCCTCGAAGGCATCTACCGGCTCAACGACGTCGAGCTGTTCGATGTCCAATCCGATCCTCTCGAAATGCACAATCTGGCCATGGACGGCAAGCAACACCGCGAGCTCGTTGTCGCCATGAACGAAAAGCTCAACCGGCTCATCGACGCGGAGGTCGGCGAGGACCGCGGACAGATGCTGCCTGGGGGCGTCGATGCGGGATGGGAAGTGACGCCGGAAACGATGGCGCCTTGAAGCCCGAGAGGATGGACTAAATGTCATGCGGCGACCGTCTGGGGCCTCTGCCGCTTTGCGCGGGACCGAAGATCTACACCGGCGGCGCCACATTGACGCCCTTCACGCCGTGACGCTCGATCAGCCGCGCGACGAGCCCGGACGCCTTGGCCTCCTCGATGAACACGGCCAGAAAAGCTGCACTTGCGGCGCGCGCCTTCGGCGTGCCCACTGCCTGCTGCACGGCAGTGAACCGCCCTTCGAGCACGCGTGCGCCGGGCAGCTTGGCGAGGTCCTGCACCAGACGCGGGCGTAACCCGGCCAGAGCGTCGAGCTTTTCGCGCACGAACAGCTCGTACGACCCGTCGAGCCCGTTCGCGTGCACCAGCTCCGCGTTCTTCAAGCTGCGGCTGAGGAACAGATCGTAGGCACTGCGCGCGGCCACCGCGATGCGCACGCCCTTGCGATCCACCTCCTCGACGGAACCGATGTTCGACCCTGGCGGCACGAGGTAAGTGGCCTCGATCTCGAGATAAGCGGCGGTGAAAGCGATCTGGGCGGCGCGCGCCGGCTCCGCCCCGATCAGGCCGACGTCCCAGTCGGCCACCGCATCGGCGAGCTTGCCGGGCGACTCGTAGGCAATGAGCTTGACCGGCACCTGGAGCCGCCCGCCAATCTCGTCCGCCATGTCCGGTGCGATGCCCTGCGGATCGCCGTTCGGCGCACGGCCGGTGACGAGCAGGAAGTTCGACAGGTTGATGCCTGCGCGCAGCACCCCGGTCGGCGCGAGCTCGGCAACTACAGTCGGGGTGGGGGTAACGGCCATTGGTGGGGCTCCATGCAATCGTGCTCGATCGTGCCCGCCTCGGGTTCGGGACGCCGTCCAACTCCGGCTTGCTACCCGCATTCCAACGTGATCGGGCGAGGCGGCGGTGCTTCTATCGACAGCGCCGAATGTTACCACCTTGCATGCCGCGGCCTGCTTACAGACGCGCCATTACCTGTCGGGAGAAGGTTTCCACCAGGCGGTACTGATTGACCACGCTGGGCAGGAACATAAGCTGACTCAATCCCTGGCGCTCCAGATCGCGGATGCGCTCGACGAGCTCCGCGGGCGTGCCGACCACGGCGACCGCGCGCACCAGCTCGGGAGTCACCAGCGGCGCCTCGTCCGCTCGCATGTAGGTGTAGTGGGAATCGTGCAGCCGGATGTGGCGCACGCTTGCCGGAACGTCCTTCAGCAGCTCGCAGTACCGCGTCCAGATCGGGCGCATGAAGGCAGGCGGATCGCCGCCGCTGCGCGCCCACTTGTCGTACGCGTAGTGGACCGAGGCCATGATGGCTGGCCCGTATTCGCGCACGACGCGTTCGGAGTCGATCGGCTCTCCGCGCTCCAGCACGATCACCGCGCTGAGCGCGCAGGTGTAGAAGGCCTCTAGCGACCGCCGGGCACGCGCGGCGCCCTCGCGCGCATGCTTGAGCGCATCGGCGACCGTGGGCACGCGCGGGATCGCAAACACCAGGCCGTCACCGACTTCCCCCGCGAGCGCCATTGCGCGGGGGCCGAAGCCGGACACGTACATCGGAATGCGCGGCTCCAGCGCGTAGAAGCCGAAGTCGCGCATCAGCAGCTCGATGCACGCGGTGTGGCCCCGGTAGGTATAGTCCACGCGCTTGCCGTCCAGCAGCCCACGCACAACGCGCAGGTATTCCGCGAACTCGTCGATCTTCATCGGCGGCTGCGCCATCAGGCGCATGGCAGTGTTGCCCGTGCCGATGCCCAGGAAGGTGCGCCCGGGCGCCAGCCGATGGATCGTGGCGATGGCATTCGCGGTCACCGGCGCCAGCCGGGTCGGGGCGATGGCCACGCCCGTGCCGATCTTCATCGTGCGGGTCTGCTGCGCCACCAGCGCCAGCGTAGCCCAGCAATCCGAGAAGACCATCTGTGTATCCGTGACCCATACGTGGCTGTAGCCCAGATTCTCCGCATACGCGGCGATCCCGGTCTCGTCGATCTTTGCCGGAATGCATACGCCGAATTCCATCGTCCCTCCAGCCGCCATCCCTCACCCGCGGGCTATCGCCCCCGCGCGTTGAGCCTGTGGAACCCGCGCCACAGCTCCGCCACCCGCTGCACGCCATGCAAAGCCCCGCGTACCGACGCATACTACCCCTCCGGGCGCGGAGCAGCGCCAGCCCGCAACAACACTGAAACGAAACAGGGAGGAACGCATCATGTCGCTCGCCGTACGTTCTCTGGTCACGATCGTCTTCTGGCTGGCGGCCTGCCTGACCGTCGCCGCGGATCTCCCGCGCGCGAAGCCCGAAGACGTCGGGCTGTCTTCGGCCCGGCTCGACAACATCCGCAAGGTGCTGGGCGCGAAGGTGGATGCCGGCGAAATCCCCGGCTATGTTGCGCTGGTGGCGCGGCGCGGCAAGGTGGCCTATTTCGAAGCCTACGGCGCGCAGAATCCGAACACCAAGGCGCCGATGTCGCGCGAGTCGATCTTCCGCATCTACTCGATGACCAAGCCGATCACCAGCGTCGCAGCGATGATGCTGGTCGAAGAAGGCAAGATCCGGCTCACCGATCCGGTTTCCATGTACCTGCCGGAGCTCGCCAATCTGCAGGTGGCGACCAACGCTGGCAGTGCCGGCAGTCCGGCCGAGGTGCAGACGCGCCCGGCGAAGAACCCGATTCGCGTGGTCGATCTGCTCATGCACACTGCCGGCTTCACCTACGCCTTCTTCAAGCCGTTCCCAGGCGGAGGCGTGGTCGAGCAGATGTACATCGACGGCGGCGTGAACGATCTCGACATCACCAACGCGGAGCTGGTGACGCGGCTCAGCAAGCTGCCGCTGAAGTTCGAGCCCGGAACGACGTGGTGGTACAGCCATGCGACGGACGTGCTCGGGCGATTGGTCGAGGTGGTCTCCGGCATGACGCTGGGCGAGTTCTTCGACAGACGCATCACCCGGCCCCTGGGCATGAAGGACACCGCGTTCCAGGTCGCGCCGGACAAGGTTTCCCGCTTCGTCGAGCCCTTCGACGACGACAGGAAGGGCTTGATCCTGCAGTACACCGATCCGACCAAGCCGGTGAAATTCGAAGCCGGCGGCCAGGGTCTGACCTCGACGGTGATGGATTACGCGCGCTTCGCGCACATGCTGCTGAAGGGTGGCGCGCTCGACGGCAACCGCCTCCTCAGCCGGAAGACGGTGGAGCTGATGACGACGGATCACGTAGGCCCCTGGATCAATCATGGGCCGCTGTATTTCCCGGGACTCAATGGCGGCTGGGGCTTGCTGGGGGCCGTTCGCACTGTCGGTCCGCGTGCAGCTGCAGCGTTGAACCCGATGGAAGGGTCCACGGGGGAATACTACTGGGCCGGATACGCCGGCACCTACTTCTGGGTGGACCCGAAGGAGGAGCTGGTCGGCGTGTACATGATGCAGTCGGTCAAGAATCTGCTATGGTACGCGACGCAGTTCAAGTCCCTGGCAGTGCAGTCGATTGTCGACTAGCAGCGGCGTTCAGCGGGCCGGTTCGCCGACCGCCACGCTTCAACTAACCCCCCACTTCCACAGATGACCTCGACCCACAAACCCGCCTTCAAGCAGATCGCTTCGGGATTGCGCTTCCCCGAGGGCCCGGTGGCGATGCCGGACGGCTCGGTGATCCTGGTCGAGATCGAGCGGCGCACCTTGTCGCGCGTCACGCCGGACGGCAAGGTCCAGGTAATCGCGAAGCTCGGCGGCGGCCCCAACGGCGCGGCGATGGGCCCTGGCGGCAAGATCTACGTCACCAACAACGGCGGGCTGAAGTTCGTGGAGAGGCCGGGCCGGCTCTTTCCGGTAATCCAGGCGGACGACTATGTCGGCGGCAGCATCCAGGTCGTTGATCCGGAGACCGGGCGGTTCGAGACGCTCTACGACCGCTGCGATGGGCGCCGCCTGTGCGGACCGAACGATCTGGTGTTCGATGGAGCGGGCGGCTTCTGGTTCACCGACCTCGGCAAAACGCGCGAGCGCGACGGCGATCGCGGCGCCGTCTATTACGCGAAGGCCGACGGCTCGTTGATCCAGGAAGCCATCTTTCCGCTCGAGCGCCCGAACGGCATCGGCCTCTCGCCGGACGAGCGTACACTCTACGTGGTAGAAACGCCGACCGCGCGCTGCTGGGCATTCCGCCTCTCCGGGCCCGGACAGATCGAATCGGCCAACGGTCCGTACCGCGGCGAAAAAGGTACGGTGATCGCCGGGCTGGGGGGCTACCAGATGTTCGATTCGCTCGCGGTCGACAGCGAAGGGCACATCTGCGTGGCCACGCTCGTCACCGGCGCCGTCACCGATATCTGGCCGGACGGCAGCCGCACTGACCAGTACCTGTTGCCCGACATGATGGTCACCAACGTCTGTTTCGGCGGCCCGGGGCTGCGCACCGCCTACGCGACGCTGTCCATGGGCGGCACACTTGTGTCGTTCGAGTGGCCGCGTTCCGGGCTGCCGTTGAGGTATTTGAACCGATGATCCAGCTCGGCGTCTGGATTCCCACCTGCCGGCACCTGGCGAGGCCGGAGGTCATCCGTCGCGCAGTGGTGCGGGCGGAGCAGCTCGGTTACGACTCGGTCTGGGTCAGCGATCACGTCGTGGTACCCAACGCAAATGTCGAGCGCTTCGGCGCCGCGATGTACGATCCGCTGATCACACTCGCGGTGGCCGCCGGCGCGACTCACCGCGTACTGCTCGGCACCACCGTGCTGATCGTCCCGTACCGCAACCCGGTGGTCACTGCCAAGATGGTCTCCACGCTCGATGCACTCAGCGACGGCCGGGTCGTGCTGGGCATCGGCGCCGGCTGGCTGGCCGAAGAGAGCGCCATGCTCGGCGTGCCCTTCGAGGCGCGCGGACCGATGACGGACGAGTATCTGGCCGCGATGCGCGAGCTGTGGACCAGCCCCGCCCCAGCCTTCGCTGGCACATACACGCAGTTCAGTGAGCTGCACTTCGAGCCCAAGCCGGTGCAGAAGCCGCATCCGCCGATCTGGGTCGGCGGTCACGCCCGCGCCTCGCTGCGCCGCGCTGCAGAGATCGGCGCGGCCTGGCATCCGATCAATCGTTCGGTCGAAGAGCTGCAGGCGGGACGAACCGAGCTCGCTCGGCTGTGCGAGGCGCGGGGCCGGGCACGCCTGCCTGCGGTCACCCTGCGCAATGATGCGCGGGTCTTGCGTGCCGGGGAACCTCTCCCGCCTCCGGTCCACGGCGGGAGCGTCCTGGGCGGCGAGCCCGCGCTGCTCGCCGACCGGATCAGCGAACTGGGGGCGGTCGGCGTCGAACATCTGGTGCTCGAGTTTCTATCCCCCGACGAGACCGACTTCGATCAGCAGATGACGCTGTTTGCGGAACGCGTGCGACCTCGCATCGGCTAAAGGGCCTCCGGGGGGGTCCACGCCCCCTCGCCACCGGCCCAGGGAATGGTACAGCTGCTGCTGAAACGCTGATCGCTCGGTGTCGCACAGCGCGAGACTTGATCAGCGTTTCCCTGGACTAGGCCTGCTTCCCGGCATAGCGGCGATACAACCAGAGCAGCAGCAAGGCCCCGACGACGGATCCGATCCAGCCTGTCGGATCGTTGCCCCGCCCGGCGATCACGACGCCGAGCAGAAGGCCTCCGAGAACCGACCCTGCCACGCCGAGCAGGATCGTCATCACCCAGCCCATCGGATCCCGCCCCGGCATGATCAGGCGCGCCAATGCTCCTACGATTGCGCCGAAGACGATCCACCCAATGATTGTGCCCATAAGCGAACCCGACTAGTGTGCGTGCTGATGGGCAGCAAACGGGATGCCGCTGCCGGATCCGCCCCCTTGCATCCACCCTGCGGGCCCGGAATGCGCATTGCACACTTTTGGGAGATGACCGAAGGAGCGCCGCAAGCACTCCCGTTGACGTCTTCGTTACACCCAATGTTGAGAGGACATGCCATGACCGGGCTCTACAAGGGCTTTCTCGCATCCGCAATCCTGCTCGCGACTCTGCAATCCCCCGCCTGGGGTGCCGCAGCGGACGAGGCCCGTCAGCACGTCGAAATGGCGCAAGCCACGTTGTCTGACTTTCTGCGCGATCCCAACATGAACTGGATGCGCAACAACATGGCCCAGGCCAAGGGTGTACTGATTGTCCCGCAAATCGTCAAGGCGGGCTTCGTGTTCGGCGGATCGGGCGGGCGCGGCGTGCTGCTGGTGCGCGGCGAAGGAGGAAAATGGAACGGACCCGCGTTTTACAACGTCGGCGCCGCGAGCGTGGGCTTTCTGGCCGGGGTGGAGGTGTCCGAGGTGGTGATGATGATCATGACCGACAAGGCGATCAACTCCCTGCTGTCGAGCACGTTGAAAGTCGGCGGGGATGCCAGCGTCGCCGCCGGACCCGTGGGAGAGGGTACGAGCGCGACCGTGCCCCAAGACATCGTCGCCTTCAGCCGTTCGAAGGGCCTGTACGGCGGCCTGAGCCTCGACGGCTCGGTGATCAAGCCTGCCTATGATTGGAACACTGCGTATTACGGCAAGCAAGTCCTCCCCCCGCAGATCCTGCTGCAGGGCACGGTGCATAACGACCAGGCGGACAAGCTCATCGAGCTGACGGCCGATGCCTCCTCGGGCAAGGCTACGCAGTAGCCCGCCCCAGCGCCATCCCCGCCTCATGACACGCGGGGATGAGCCTGCTCCCCTCCTCAACGAGGACGGCTGCGCACGAAGCGGACACGATGGTCCAGCGCCGCGACAAAGCCTCATGCACCTTGGTTGCTTACGCACGTCTCAATAATGCTCCGCAGCAGTGTCGCATCGCGTTGATCGCGAAGCGCTTACCTCTCTGCGGGTTGCTGCTGTATTCTTTCTCGTAGAAGGGATCTAACTACGCTCGGCCAGGGTCCCGCTTCCCGAGGAGGATTCCATGAGGACGCGCCGGAAGATGTCCCCCGCCTTCAGGGTGCTCGCCGGAGTCGTTTCCCTTGCAGCGCTGCTCGCAGTCGCCGGCTGCGGCAGAAAGGATGCAGAGACAATCAAGATCGGGCACGCCGGACCGTTGACCGGGCCGCTGGCGCATTACGGCAAGGACAATGAGAACGGCGTTCGCCTCGCGCTGGATGACGCCAATGCCGAGCCCGTCGTGCTGGGAGGCAGGAAGGTCACCTTCGTGATGTTGAGCGAAGACGATCAGGCCGATCCGAAGCAGAGCACGATCGTTGCGCAAAAGCTGGTCGATGCGCACGTGGCCGGCGTGATCGGCCATCTCAACTCCGGCACCTCGATTCCAGCATCCAAGATCTACAACGACGGCGGGGTCCCCGAGATCTCGCCCTCGGCCACGAACCCCAACTACACCCACCAGGGGTTCAAGAACGTGTTCCGCGTCACAGCGAACGATGCACAGCAAGGCAAGGTCCTCGGCGAATATGCGGTGGCAAAACTCGGGGCGAAGAGCATCGCGATCGTCGATGATCGCAGTGCATACGGCCAAGGGCTGGCCGATGAGTTCGAAAAGGCCGCCAAGGCAGCGGGCGGCACGATCGTCGCCCACGAGTTCACCGGCATGGACAAGACCGACTTCAACGCCATCCTGACCACGGTCAAGGGCCGGAACCCGGATCTGATCTTCTACGGCGGCAACGATGTCCAGGCGGGCCCAATGATGCGACAGATGAAGAACCTCGGCATCGAGTCGACGTTTCTGTCCGGCGATGGATCCCGATCACCGGAATTCCTGAAGCTCGCCGGACCCGCCGGCGAGGGCGCCTTCGCGTCGCAGCCCGGCGTACCGTTGGAAAAGATGCCGGGCGGCGGGACGTTTGCCGAGAAGTACAAAGCCAAATTCAACGTCGAGATCCAGCTTTGGGCGCCATACGCGTACGACGCGGCTCGGGCAATGGTGGAAGCGATGAAAACTGCGGATTCGGCTGATCCGGCGAAGTATCTCCCCGCTCTTGCCCGTTTGTCCTATCAAGGGGTAACCGGAACGGTCGCCTTCGATGAGAACGGCGACATCAAAGGCGGCCGCATCACCGTGTACCAGGTGAAGGACGGCAAGTGGGAAGCGCTCGAGACGGTCGGCGCCGCTGACCAATAGTCGCGCCGACATTTTCGCCCAGCTCGGGCCGCATACGCCTTTTCTGGCCGGTGGGACAGGGGCATCCAGCTGGCCGAGAAGGGCGCACGCTCTCAATCCAGCTTCAGTCGCTGGGTGGTATCAGGTCGCGCTGCACTATGATCACTACCGGAAAGGCGAATGCCGTCAGGCTCTGGATGTTCTCGGCGGCATTCCCGGGCGCTTGTGCCAGACGGAGTTCAAATATGTGGCCGTCTACGGCCAACTCGGCGAGCCAGCGAAAGCCAAAGAGCATTGGAGCGCTGCGTGGCCATGTTTCCCGGCTTCTCAGCCAGCCGGATCGCCGAGCTGTTGCGAGGTCTGGAACTTCCAGGAGCCGTTCGTCCGGCATTACATGGAAGGCATCGGCAAGGCAGGGTGCCCTTGCCGTCAGGAAGACTGCAAGGTCTGAGGCGCGTCTTTCCTCGTTGGGCTACTGCACCCTCTGCCAGTAGTCGATAAAAGCGCCGTCCAAAGTCGCGGTAAAGTTGTCGCCTTCGCCATCGATGAAGGGCGGATCGAGCGGGTGCTGGTACTTCATCCGCGTGCCTTCCTTCGTAATGGCGCTGGTCTTTGCATCACCGCCCTTGACGTAGACAGGCGGCTTGCCGCTGCCGTCGTCGTAGATCATGAGCAAGGGCGTTGCGGTCACCCGGTCTTCGGCCCATTCCCAACGGGAGAGTTCGGACAAGGAGGCGGACTTGCCGTCTTCCGTGGGCCAGAAGACGATCAGCTGGTTGATCCCGTTCTTGTTGGTGCTCATCCCGTAGACCTCGGGTGGAGTGAGGATGGTGCCGTTGGGCAGTTGGCGCTTCACCAGCCTCCATGTGCTGTCTTCGGCGAATGCGCCCGACCACAACGCGATGCCAACGACGAGCGCAGCGAGAAGCCGACACCTTACGAAGAGAGTTGGCTGCATGACTTTCCTCCTGTGAACGCAAATGGCCGTGATCAGCGTACACCTGCCCGACTTACGGATTGCATACATATCCCGAATGCGTCGCCGTGCAATCCGGTTGCCCGCGCTAGGGGATGCCTGTGGTCCGCGCCAAACGCTGCTATAAAGGCGTATAAGATCGATGCTCGTCCGCCTGGCACACCTTGAGGTGCGCGTAGAGGACGATCCCCTGCCCATAGGGAGGACCACAGTGGCGCTTGCCTGGCACGGATTGACGCAACTGAAGCAACTGATCGACCGCAACGAGCTGTCGTCGCTTGAGCTCATCGACGCGCTGCTCGATCGCATAGCCCGCGCCGAAGCCAAGTTACACGCGTTCGTCGAGGTCTACGGCGACGAGGCGCGTGCCCTGGCGCGCGCAGCCGACCAGTCCCGCGCAGCACCCTTGCCCCGCAGCCCGCTGCACGGTCTGCCCGTTGTGCTGAAGGATCTGCTCGACATTCAAGGCCGCGTCTGCACGCTCGGCTCGAAGCATTACGTCAAACGGATCGCGAACGAAACCAGCGCCACGGTCGAACGCCTGCTGGCCGCCGGCATGGTGCCGCTGGGAAAGGTCCATATGACCGAGTTCGCATTCGGTGGCTGGGGCACCAATCCGCTGATGGGCACGCCATGGAACCCATGGGACCTTGACGTCCATCGGGTGCCGGGCGGCTCGTCAAGCGGCACGGCGGTGGCGGTGGCCGCCGGACTTGCACCGATCGGGATCGGCAGCGACACCGGCGGTTCGGTGCGCATTCCGTCCGCGTTCAACGGCCTCACCGGCCTGAAGGTGACGTTTGGCCGCATCAGCCTGCATGGGACAGGGCTCCTCAGCTGGACCCTCGACTCGATCGGGCCAATGGGCCGCTGCGTGCGCGACTGCGCGCTGATGCTCGACGCGCTGGCCGCGCCCGATCCGCGCGATCCCATCACCGTGTCCCAGAGCCTGGAGCAGTTCTCACGCGAGCCGCAGGCGGCGCGCAACTTGCGGCTGGCGCTTCCGGACTCACAGCAGCTGCCCGCATTCATGGACCCGGGTGTGACGGCGGCCTGGCAGGCCGCGGCACGCGTATTCGAATCGCTTGGAGCCCGAGTAATCGCCACGAAGCTGCCGTCCTGGTATTTCGACCTGTCGGTGCCGACCGGCTGCATCATCGCCTCGGAAGCCTATGCACTGCATCGCGACTACGTGAACGACGAGTCGGCGCAGCTGGGGCCGGCGGTGCGCAAACGCATCCTTGCCGCGAAACAGTTCGGTCCCGGCGACTATGCGCAAGCGTTGCGCATGATGGCGCAGCGCCGGCGCGAATTCTCGGAATGGTTCGAGGCGTACGACGCCATCCTGCTCCCCACGATGGCGATACCTGCGATTCCTGTGGAGCAAGTCGACGAGGCTTCGCCGATTCCAGGCTACCTCACGCGCCCGGCCAACTATCTGGGACTGTGTGCGCTGTCGCAGCCGTCCGGGCTTGTCGGCGGCCTACCTGTCGGCGTGCAGATCATCGGCAAGGCAGGGGCCGAACGTACCGTGCTCGCACTCGGTGAAGCGTTCGAGGCGGCAACGTCGTTCAACGCATCGCGGCCGAATCTGACATCGCTGGGACTCGAGTAGCGCCTGGGATGCGCTGCGACGTGCGCCTGCAGTAACGATCAACGCTCCCTGTCGTATACGCAGGAGTCACGTATGCCATACTGACCCTGCTTGCCCGGACGGGCGGGTGGAGACGGTCGAAGCATGAGACGCGTCGATCCGACCTTTACGCGTTGACAAAGAGTGGAGGAGATGAAGCGATGAAGAAAGCACGTGTAGCGGCCGCAGCGCTCGGCCTGGTGTGCGCTGCAACTTCGGCCATCGCATTCGCGCAGGTCAGCCGTGTGTACTGGACGACCAGCGGTTTCGGAGGGCCATACCCGATCACCGCCTTGATTCCCACGGTGCCCAAGGAAAAGCAGCGCGACATCACCGTCCCGATCAGCATGTGGATCATCGATCATCCCAAGGGGCTGGTGGTGTTCGACACGGGCAACAACGTGGCGGTGTCGGACGGCAACTGCAAGTCCTATTGGGAGCCGGGCTTGTGCGACTTCCTCAAACCCAGCCAGAAGCGCTCGGACGTGATCGACGAGCAGCTGAAGAAGGTGGGGTACTCGCCGGATCAGGTGAAGGTTGTCATTACGTCACACACGCACCTCGATCACGTCGGCAATATCGCCATGTTTCCCAAGGCGATCCACGTGATGCAGAAGAAAGAGCTGTACCAGGGGTGGTGGCCCGAGAAGTTTCAAGGCCGCAAGAGCCCGGGCGTCTTCGTCCTGGACGATCTGGCAGCTGCCCGTGAGTTCAATTATCTCGAGCTGGACGGGGACTACGACCTGTTCGGCGACGGGAGCATCCTGATCCTCACCACCCCGGGCCACACGCTGGGCCATCAGTCGCTGAAGATCAAGCTGGCAAGCGGCCGGACGATCATCATGTCCCAGGATGCGATCTGGATGCAGGAGAACCTGGATGGCTACCCTGCGGGCCTGAATTACAGTGTCAGGGACTACAACAATTCGCTGAACCGGCTCAAGTATATGCGGGATCTCGAAGGTACCGACCTGTTCTTCGCGCACGACCAGGATCAGTATGCCGAGAAGGGTGGTCGCTGGTACAAGTAAAAGACACTTCTTGCTCAAGAGAAGCCCCCTTCCCGGGGGCTTTTTGCTGTTGCAGGCGCGGACAAAGCGTCCGCGGCACGCAGCGCCAAGTCGCCGCAGCGAACGTCAAGATCACGTAAGCGACGAGTCTGCTCATGCCTCAACGCCTGCCTGATGTGCATGCTTTACACCGGCGACCGGAATGGGGCTGCCAAGCGCCGGCTTCCAGCACCGTCCCTGGGTGGCCGGGCCCAACTCTTGAACACAAATGTCGACGGTCGAGATGTGCCGAGCGTGTTGCCGCAGCGGCTACCGCGTCGACCAACGACCAACCTGATACCGCCTCCACCACCGGAGAGGAACATGCCACCCAGTGGAACATACAACGTTGCCGTCTTCGTCGGCAGCCTGCGCAAGGACTCCATCAACCGAAAGCTCGCGAAGGCGCTGATCGAATGTGCCCCGTCTTCGCTGAAGCTCACCATCGTCGAGATCGGCCAGCTTCCCCTGTACAACCAGGACGAGGAACAAAATCCTCCGGCGGCCTGGTCGGCGTTTCGCGCGCAGGTGAAGGCGAGCGATGCGGTTCTGTTCGTCACCCCGGAATACAACCGCTCGGTGCCGGGGCCGTTAAAGAATGCGCTGGACGTCGGCTCGAGACCCTATGGTCAAAGCGCGTGGAGCGGCAAGCCGGGCGCCGTGATCAGCGCCTCGCCCGGCGCCATCGGGGGGTTCGGCGCGAACCATCATCTGCGGCAGAGCCTCGTCTTTCTCAATGTGCCGGCCATGCAGCAACCCGAAGCGTACGTCGGCGGGGCCGACAAGCTGTTCGACGCCAATGGAACATTGGCCAACGACAGCACCCGCAAATTCCTGCAGCAGTTCATGCAGGCCTTTGCCGACTGGATCAGGATCAACGCTAAAGCCTGACAGGACCGCGGGGATTCCGCGAAACGGGAGCGCTTGCCCGCGCCGCGCCTTGACCGGCGCCCGCTGCTCAGATCAACCCAGCTTGCCGACGATATGGTCGGCCGCTTTCTCCGCGACCATGATGGTCGGCGCGTTGGTGTTCGACGAGGGAACCATCGGCATCACCGACGCATCCGCGATGCGCAGCCCCGCGAGTCCTATGACTCCCAGATCGGGCGTGACGACGCTGGCCGGGTCGTGCGCCGGCCCGATGCGGCAGGTGCCCACGGGATGATGGTCGGTCTTGGCGTTGGCGCAGGCATAGTCGAACAGCTCCGCGTCGCTTCGTAACGCCGCGCCAGGCAGCCTCTCGCCGAGGACAAAGCGCTGGAGAGCCGGCTGGCGCAGGATCTCGCGCGCCATCCGCAGCCCGCCGATCGCCAGTTCACGGTCCCGCGGCTCTGCCCAGTAGTTCGGGTCGATCAGCGGCGCGGCCCGCGGATCGGCGCTCGCCAGGCGCACGGTCCCGCGCGAGCGCGGCCGCAGGTAAGCGCTGTTCAGCGTGACCCCCGCGTTCTTCATCTTCGCCACGCCGGCTTCGATGCCCGACCCCAACCCCAGATGCAGCTGGATGTCCGGCGAGCGGGCGCTGGGATCCGCATACCAGAAGCCGCCGGTCTCGAACAGGCTCGACGCAACCGGCCCACGCTTGAACAGCAGATACTGCACGCCGGCCCACGCCGCATGGTGCGCCCGGTTGTATTTGTCGTAGGTGTGATCGCCGGTGCACTCGGCGATGGCGAACAGATCGAGGTGATCCTGCAGATTTTCGCCGACGCCAGGCAAGTCGTGCACCACCGGCACGCCGACCGCACGCAAATGCTCGGCGGGGCCGATGCCCGATTGCAGAAGCAGCTTCGGCGAGCCGATTGCACCCGCAGTGAGGATCACCTCGCGCTCGGCACGCAGCATTCGCGGCGTACCCGAGCCCTCGGCCGCAACCTCGACTCCGGTTGCACGCCCGTTCTCCATGACGATGCGCAACACTTGTGCGTGCAGGTGAATCTCCAGGTTGCGCCGCGAGCGTATCGGCCGCAGGTAAGCCACCGAGGTGGACGAGCGCCGCGCATCGAACTGCGTGAGCTGGTAGTAGCCGAGCCCCTCCTGGCGCTCGCCGTTGAAGTCCGGGTTGAACGGAATGCCGAGCTGCTGGCCGGCCTGGAAGAACGCCTCGCAGATGGGCAGCGGGCTGATCGGGTTCGACACGCCGAGCGGCCCGCCGTAACCGTGGTACGCGTTGGCGTAGCGCTGATTGTTCTCGGCGCGCTTGAAGTACGGCAGCACCTGCCGATAGGACCAGCCCTCCGCGCCGCAATCACCCTCCCATTCGTCGTAGTCCGCAGCAGCGCCGCGCGTGTAGATCTGGGCGTTGATGGTCGATCCGCCGCCGATCACCTTTGCCTGGGTGAAGCGCAGCACACGCCCGTTGAGCTGTCGCTGCGGCACCGTGGACCAGCCCCAGGAGCCGATGCCCTTTGTCATCTTGGCGAACCCGGCAGGCAGGTGGTACAGCGGGTGGCGGTCGGCGCCGCCCGCTTCCAGCAGCAGGACTTTGATCCCGGGATCAACGCTCAGCCGGTTGGCCAGCACGCAGCCGGCGGAGCCGCCGCCGACGATGATGTAGTCCCAAGTTGGAGCCCGCATGTGCGCGTCGTGCTCAGTCAGAGCTCGTGCAGCCTCGACTGCAGGTGCGCGCCGACGCGCAGAGACTGTGCGGCGACCGTGAGCGCGGGATTGAGCGCTGCCGAAGACGGGAAGAAGCCGGCATCCACCACATAGAGGTTGTCGTGGTCCCACGCCCGGCAGTAAGGATCCAGCGCCGAAGTCGCCGGATCGTCGCCGAAGCGCACCGTGCCGCACTGGTGCGAGGGTGTGTCCGTGCCGAAGGGCTTCGACAGCACCACGGGGAAGCCGATGTCCCGCAGGAGGCGTTTCGCCGTGTCCACCCACCGCCGGTGCGCGCGCAGGTTGCTGCGCTTCCAGTCGAGCACGATCGCGCCATCTCCGCGCGGCTGCACGCGGCTGTCGGCCTGGCCCAGATCCTCGGACATGACGTACCAGTCCACGCTGTGCTCGGCGAGCCAACGGCGCGACCACTTCGGCGCGCGCGGGAGCGTGCCGCGCAGCATCGGCTCCTGGATCTTGCCGAGGAGCTGGAGGTTGCCCAGCGGGCGATCGCTTGCCGTCCCGCCGAAGTAGTAGTCGTTGAGCGTAAGCGTCTTCGGATAGCGCGTGTGGTTTGCCCGCCACGGCGTGATCGCCATGATCGCGGTGCAATTGTGGTTCATGAAATAGCGCCCGACCACGCCCGAAGAGTTGGCCAGCCCATTGGCGTTCGTCGAGCCGGCAGATGCCAACAGGATCGCCGCGCTGTTGATCGCGCCCGCGCTCATCACGACCAGCCGTGCACTGACGCGCCTGGTTTCGCCGCCGCGCTCGTACTCGACGGCGACGATGCGCCGCCCGCGCTCGTCGGCGATCAGGCGCCTGACCCTGCAACCGGTGGCGAGACGCACGTTCGGGTGGGCCAGCGCAGGATCGATCAACCGCGTCTCGGCATCGCCTTTCGCGCCGATCTTGCAGGGAAACGCATCGCACGTCCCGCAGCGCACGCAGCTGCCGCCAGGATGAAAGTCGATCGCCGCCGGCATGTGGGCAGGCCGCAGGCCGCGCGCTCGCATCCGCTCGAACACGTCGGCGATGACGGGCTCGTGGGGGATGGGGCCGAACGGATAGGGGCTGGACCGTGGCGGCTCGGTCGGGTCCTCCCCGGCCGCCCCATGCACGCCGAACAGCTGCTCGGCCTTCGCATACCACGCTTCGAAATCGGGGTAGCGGACCGGCCAGGGGCGGCTGTCGCCTTCCTCGTGCGCAACGCCCTCGAAGTCGCGTTCGCGGAAGCGGAACATCGCTGTCCCGTAGAGCTTGGTGTGCCCGCCGACATAGTAGAACTGCCCGGGGCGGAAAGCGTTCCCGGCCCCGTCGTACCACACGTCGGTGGTGCGATAGCGCTGATCGACGAATACCGCTTCGGGATCCCAGTTCTGCGGCTCGCGCGGCAGGCGTTCGCCGCGCTCGAGGATCAGGATCCGCGCACCGCTGCTGGCGAGCGACAGCGCGACGCAGCCCCCGCCGACGCCGGAGCCGACGATCACGACATCCGCGTCCTCGTCCGTCACGCCGCTCATGCGATCAGCTGCTGCGTCTCGGGGTCGAAGCAAACGAGCTTGGTCACGTCCACCAGAAAGCGCGCGTCCTGTCCGGATTTCAGGGCAGCGTCGGGCTCGAGCCGCGCGGTGAGCTCGTGGCCGGCCAGGTCGAGCACCGCGAGCGTATCGGCGCCCGTGGGCTCGATCACGACGACGCGCGCATCCACGGCGCGCTGCATGAATCCGGGAGCGCTGCCTTGGCGGGCAAGGCTCACCGCCTCGGCGCGAATGCCCGCGAGCACCTCGCGCCCCTGGTAGCTGCCGATCGCAGGCGGAACCGACGGCAGCTCGATGCGCACCGGCACGCGCTCGCCGTTTTGGATCTCGAGCCGGAGCGCGCCACCGTCGGAGTTGACGCGCGCGGGCAACAGATTCATTCTCGGCGAACCCATGAAGCCGGCGACGAAGGTGTTGGCCGGACGGTTGTAGACCTCGTGGGGCGTGCCGAGCTGCTGCACGACTCCGCCCTTCATCACTGCGATCCGCGTCGCGAGCGTCATCGCCTCAATCTGGTCGTGCGTGACGTAGACGATGGTGGCGCCGAGCCGCTGGTGCAGCTTCTTGATCTCGGTGCGCATGTCGAGCCGCAGTTGCGCATCGAGGTTGGACAGCGGCTCATCGAGCAGGTACAGCCTGGGCTCGCGCGCAAGGGCCCGCCCGATAGCCACGCGCTGGCGCTGACCGCCCGACAGCTGGCGCGGCTTGCGCTCCAGCAGATGCTCGATCTGCAGCAGCTTCGCTACGCTGCGCACCCGCTCGGCGCGGGTCGCCTTGTCCACCTTGCGCATGCGCAACGGGAATTCGATGTTGCGCGCCACCGTCATGTTGGGATACAGGGCGTAGGACTGGAACACCATGGAGACGTTGCGCTCCGCGGGCGGCAGCGCAGTGATGTCGGCGCCGCCGAGCCGAATGCTGCCGGCGGTAGGCTCCTCGAGGCCGGCGATGATGTTCATCAGGGTGCTCTTGCCGCAACCGGACGGACCCACCAGCACCAGGAACTCGCCGTCCGCCAGCGAGACCGATATGTCGTGCAGGATCTGCGTCGCGCCGAAGCTCTTCCGGATGTTGACCAGGTCGAGTGCGGCCATCGAGTCACCCCTTGACTGAGCCGGCCATCAGGCCGCGGACGAAGTACTTGCCGGAGAGCACGTACACGATGAGGGTTGGCACGGCCGCGATGAAGGCGGCGGCGAAGTGCACGTTGTACTCCTTGACGCCGGTGGAGCTGTTCACCAGGTTGTTCAGTGCCACGGTAATCGGGAACGAGGAGAAGTCGCTGAACGAGGCGCCGAACAGGAACTCGTTCCAGATGTTGGTGAACTGCCAGATGACCGTGACGATGATGATCGGCGCGCTGTTGGGCAGCAGGATGCGCGTCAGCACGCCGAAGAAGCCGGCGCCGTCCATGCGGGCCGATCGCACCAGCTCGTAGGGGAATGCCGCGTAGTAGTTGCGGAAGAACAGGGTCGTGAAGCCGATGCCGTAGACGACGTTGACGAACACCAGTCCCTTCACCGTGCCGGCCAGCCCGAGCAGCCCGAGCGTCTTGGCCATCGGGATCAGGACGATCTGGAACGGGATGAACACCGAGAACAGCATGGCAGCGAACAGCAGCGGCCCGGCGCGGAAGCGGAACTGCGTCAGGATGTAACCGTTGACGGCGCCGATGAGGGTTGAGATCGCCACCGCCGGCACGACCAGGAGGAACGAGTTGACGAAGTACGGGCGCAGCCCGGTAGGTTGAACGCCGATCTGGGCGGTGCTCCACGCACTCAACCACGGCTCGATCGTCCAGGCCGCCGGCAGCGCCATGAGATCACCGCCACGGATCTCCGCCAGCGGTTTGAACGAGTTGGCCACCATCACATATACCGGCAGCAGAAACAGCAGCGCCAGGAAGAGCAGCACTGCGTAGAGCAGCATGCGCTCTAGAGTCAAGGCGCGAGCCCGGCGGTCAGGCATTTTTCGCCTTGCGCATTTCGCTCATCAGGTAAGGCAGCACCACCACCCCAATCGCCGCAAGCATCAGCACCGCGCTGGCTGCGCCCACCGACATCTCGTTGCGAGTAAAGCTGTACTGATACATGAATACCGACGGCAGCCAGGTAGAGCGCCCCGGCCCGCCGTTGGTGAGCGCGATCACCAGGTCGTAGGACTTGATTGCCATGTGCGCGAGAATCACCACCGCCGATACGAATACCGGGCCGAGCTGCGGGATGATGACGTGCAGGTACACCTGCCAGGTGCGCGCGCCGTCCACGCGCGCTGCGTTCACCTGCTCGGCATCCACCCCGCGCAGGCCGGCGAGAAACAGGGCCATCACGAAGCCGGCGGTCTGCCACACCGCAGCGATCACCACGCAGTAGATCGCAAGCTCCCCCTGCTTGATCCAGCCGAACGCGAAGCTGTCCCAGCCGAGGTCGCGCATCGTGCGCTCCAGGCCCACGCCCGGGTCGAGCAGCCACTTCCAGGCGGTGCCGGTGACGATGAACGACAGCGCCATCGGATACAGGAAGATGGAGCGGAACACGCCTTCGGCGCGGATCTGCTGATCGATCAGGATCGCAAAGCCGAGCCCCAGCGCGATCGCCACACCAACGTACAGGACGGCGAACACTGCGAGGTTGCGCACCGACACATCCCAGTTCTCCAGACCGAACAGGCGATGGTAGTTGGCGCCGCCGACCCAGTCGTACACCGGCATCAACGCCGACGAGGTGAACGACAGGTAGAAGGTGAAAACGATGTAGCCGTAGACGCAGACCAGCACCAGCAGGACGCTGGGGCTGAGCAGCAGCTTGGGCAGGGCTCCCGCGCGCATGGCCTCGACGTTCCGATTGCAGCCGGCGGCGCCCCGGCGCCGCCGGCCGTTATGACCTGGTACCGCTTACTGCTTGGCGGCCGCCGCGAGCGCCGCGGTCGCCTTCTTGTCGTCGAGCTCGCCGTTGAAATGGCGGGTGATGACGTCGTACATCGCGTTCTTGATCGACGCCGGCACGGCATGCCCGTGCGCCATCGAGCCGACCAGCGTGTTCTTCTTGTTGGCTTCGGCCAGGTCCTTCATGCCCTTCTTGCCGCAGGCGTCGAACGCCGTGTCCGGCACGTCGGTGCGTGCCGGGACCGAGCCCTTCACGACGTTGAAGGCCGACTGGAACGAAGGCTGCATGATGTCCGATGCCAGCAGCTTCTGCGCCGCGCTCTTGTCGGCCGACACCTTGAACATCACGAACTGGTCGGAGTTGAACGAAACCGTGCCCTGCGAGCCGGGCGTGCGGAAGCACAGGAAGTCCTTGCCCGGCACCTTCTTGGCGTTGAGGAACTCGCCCTTGGCCCAATCTCCCATCATCTGGAAACCGGCCTTGCCGCTGATCACCATGCCCGAGGCGACGTTCCAGTCGCGGCCGGAGAAGTCTTTGTCGACCAGCTTGCGGACCTGCGACATGCGCTGGAACACCTTCTCGGTGGTCGGCGAGTTGAGCGACTTTTGATCGAGGTCGACGAACGCCTTGCGGTAGTAGTCGATGCCGCCGGTGGACAGCGCCACGCCGTCGAAGATCGTCGCCTCCTGCCAGGGCTGGCCGCCGTGCGCGATGGCGATGAAGCCCGCCTTCTGCACTTTCTCCGCGTCGGCCATGAATTCGTCCCAGGTCTTGGGCTCGGCCGTCACCCCGGCCTTGGCCAGCACCTCCTTGTTCGCCCACACCCAGTTGGTGGAATGCACGTTCACCGGCGAGGCGATCCACTTGCCGTTGTACTTGGAGAACTTCTGCAGCGCGCTGGGGACCACCTTGTCCCAGCCTTCCTTGGCGGCGACGTCGTTCAGATCGGCCACCACGCCCTGCTTGCCCCAGTCGAGAATGTCGAAGCCGAGCATCTGCACCGCGGTGGGCGGGTTGCCGGCAGTGACGCGCGCGCGCAGGGCGGTCATCGCCTGCTCGCCGCCGCCGCCCGCGACCGGCATGTCGTTCCACTTGACGCCCTGCTTCTCCAGGTTCTGTTTGAGCACGTTGAGCGCCGCGGCTTCTCCGCCGGACGTCCACCAGTGCAGCACCTCGACCGAGTTATCGGCCGCGAATGCATTTGCGGCCAGGCCCAGTCCCGCCGCCACCGCGGCGGCGATCATCTTCTTCTGCATCATCTCCTCCTGCTGTCTTTGGATTGCCCGAATCCGGCCGGACAGGTGCCGTGTTGCGAATCGTACCGCGGTGCGCCCGGTTCAGCTTCCCTTGTACTGCGCCGGGCGCCGGTGCGCGAAGCTCGCCTTGCCTTCGCGCGCGTCCTCCGTGGTTGCAGCGAGGCCGCTCGCGATGGCCTCCAGCGCCAGGGCGAGGCCTTCGCCAGTCCCCGCATCGATCAATTGCTTCGCGAGCTGCACCGACACCGGCGCGAGCTTGCAGACATCGGCGGCGATCGCGCGTGCCCTGTCCATCGGTTCGGCAGAGGCCGGCTCCGCGAGCAGGCCTATGCGATAGGCTTCGTCGGCGTCGATGCGCCGACCGGTGAGCGCCAGGTACTTCACGCGGCTGGCCCCGAGCAGCCTGGTCAGGCGCTGCGTCCCGGACCAGCCGGGAATCGTGCCGATCGAGGCCTCGGGCAGGCCGAAGGTTGCCGTCGAAGCCGCCACCCGGATGTCGGCCGCAGCCGCCAGCTCGAGGCCGCCGCCCAGCGCGTGGCCGTTGATCGCAGCGATCACCGGCACGCGCAGCCGCGCCCACTGCTCGAACACCTGATGACCTCGCTTGATCCAGACCCGCCACATGTCGAGCGGCCCGAGCGGTGACCACGCTGTCACATCGGCGCCGACGCAGAAGGCACGCTCGCCTGCGCCGGTGATGATCGCGCACCGCAGCGATGGCTCGGCGTCGAGCCGGGCCGCGATCCGTGAGAGCTCGTCGAGCATGTCCAGAGTCAGCACGTTGAGCTTCTCCGCGCGCTCGAGCGTCACCATCGCCACGGCGCCGTCGATCTCCGCGCGCACCGGCGCTCGTTCAGCCATGCGCCGTCTCCTTCAGTCGCAGCTCGAGCGGGGCGTCGCGGAACAGCCGCGCCTCCATGGTCTTGAGATCGGGCGCGACGCGCAGCACGCACCCGGCTTGCGCGAGCACGTCGCGCTGTAGGTCGACGCCCGGCGCGATCTCCCGCACCACCAGCCCATCCACGGTGAGATCGATCACGCAGCGCTCGGTGATGTAAGTCACTCGCTGTCCGCGCCGCATGCCCATCCTCCCGCTGAAGGTGACGTGCTCGATCTCGTTCACGAACTTGTGCGATCTGCCCTCCTGCAGGATCGTGAGCCGCCCGTCGCGCACTTCGAGCTTCGCGCCGGCCGTGAAGAAGCCGGAGAACAGCAGCCGCGGGGCGTGGGTCGTGATGTCGACGAACCCGCCGCAGCCGGCGGTGAGATAGGGCTTCGCGGCGAGCTTCGACACATTGACACTGCCCTCGCCGTCGACCTGCAAAAAGGACAGCAGCGCAACGTCGAACCCGCCGCCCTGGAAGAAGGTGAACTGGCTCGGCGATGGCACGATCGCATCGGCGTTCGCCGAGCAGCCGAAGGCAAAGCCGAGCAGCGGGACACCGCCGACAGCACCCTGCTCGATGGCCCAGGTGACGCTGCCCTTGAGGCCCTCTTCGATCAGGATGCGCGGCACGTTCGCCGAGATGCCGAAGCCGAGCACTGCGGTCTGGCCGCGCGCCAGCTCCAGCGCGGCGCGGCGCGCTATCACCTTCTCCGGACCCCACTCGGGCAGCTCGAAGCTGTCGTCCGGGCGCAGGATCTCTCCGCTGATCGCGGGGTCGTAAGGCGTCTGCGTGGTCTGCTGCTGATCGGGCGCAAGGACCACGAAATCCACCAGCGTCCCCGGGACGTGCACGTCGTGCGGGCGCAGCGAGCCGGCACGAACCAGGCGTTTGACCTGCGCGACGACGATGCCCCCGTTATTGCGCGCCGCCAGAGCCTGATCGAGCGCGCCGAGCAACGCACCCTCGTGCTCGTATGAGAGGTTGCCGCGCTCGTCGGCGCTGGTCGCGCGCAGGATCGTCACGCGCGGCGCGATGGCCGGGTAGAACAGCCACTCCTCGCCGGCGAACATGACTTTGCTGACGAACGGCTCGGCCTGAGCGCGGGCGTTCATCGCGCCGCCCTGACGATCGGGGTCGACGTACGTGTCCAGCCCGACCTTCGTCAGCACCCCCGGGCGCTTCGCCGCGGCATCCCGGTGCATGTCGAACAGCACGCCGCTCGGCAGGTTCCAGGCTGCGATGGCGTTTTCGGTAACCAGGCGCCAGATCTGCGGCATCGGAAGCGAGGACGGTCCGCTCGGGTACGAGCCCGCAAGCACCTTCTTCAGCATACCCGGCCGCGCAAGGTGATCGATGCCGCGGATGCCGTACATATCGCCGGCGGCAATCGGATGCAGCATGGTCAGGTCGCGCGGATGCCCTTCGTCCGCAAAGCGCACACCGAGCGCCTCGAGCACTTTGTCCGGGCAGCCGAGTCCGCTCGACGAGCTGACGCTGACGGTGTCGCCATCGCGCACGAGCTGCGCAGCCTGCGCGGGGGAGATCACTTTAGCCACGGTTCGAGTTTCGACGCTTTCGCCCCTCTCCCTCCGGGAGCGGGTGCTGGGGGTGAGGGAATGCCGCCGCGATAGCTTTCACTCTCCCTCGTTCCTCGAGCTTCGATAACTCCTTCGCCCTGCAAGGGGAAGGGCACTGGTATTCGGCAGTGAATGTCACTGATAGCGCACCTTTGCAGCACGCCCCGACTTGGATGCCTCGAGCACGGCGAGCGCAGTGGCAAGTGAACGCACCCCGTCCTCCCCGGTGGCCGCCGGCTGCCCCTCGCCCGCGACTGCCTGCACGAACGCACGCACCCCGCGCACGTAGAGATTCTCGTGCTCCAGCGCGAAGGCCGTCTCGCCGTCAGCATTGCGCAGAGTGACCTCTCCGACCGGGCGCTGCGTCATCACGTTGCGGGCGATGATCGAGCCTTCGCTGCCATGCACCTCGAGGCCGGTGCCGGCGTGCGCCACGGTGAAGGCATCGTGCAGCTGCGCAAGCACGCCATTGTCGAAGCGCAGCAGCGCCATGACGCCGTCCTCGAGCCCGGCCTCTGCCATGCCGGCATGCTGTGCCATCCCGGTGGCTTCGATCGGCTCGGCGGAGAGGACGAATCGGAGCGTGTCGGCGTCATGCACGGTGATGTCGAGCACCACTCCCGCCCCCGCGCCGGGACGGTTCAGGCGCCATCCCTGGAGGTGCGCAGGCAGGTAGACCGCATGGAACACGCGCGCGAACAGCGGCCGCCCGATCGCGCCCGCCGCGACAAGCTCGTGGATCTTGCGATGTGTGGCGGCATTCCGCAGGTGGTGATTGGTCGCCATCACGACCCCAGCCGCAGCGCAAGCCGCGACCATCTCGCGTGCCGCCGCGACGTCGAGCGCCAGAGGCTTTTCGCACAGCACATGCTTGCCGGCGGCTGCCGCGGCCAGCACCTGGGGCCTGTGCAGCTCGTTGGTGGTGGAGACGTAGACTGCTCGCACCTTCGGATCTGCGAGCAGGGCCTGGAGGTTCGAATAGCTGGCTGCGATCCGGCACTCGGCTGCGAACGTGCGCGCCCGGTCCGGATCGGCGCTCATGACCGCCACCACGTCATTGCCCGGCTGAGCCCGGATGGCCTCGACCATCCACTCCCTGGCGATCGTGCTGGCGCCGATCAGCCCCCATCCGATTGCTTTCGACAATTCGCCTTCCCCGGCCATCTGCACACCGAGCAGTTTGCCTGCAATTTGTGCGTTGCATCGTTCCAACAGAAGGTTGGAACGTTCCAAAAGATGCGGTAATATGGCCTACCGACATTTCGATGTCAATATGAAGCCCCGACAATCGACGAGCCGCGTTCGGGCGTCCGTGACCATCACGGAGGTCGCCGCTGCCGCCAAGGTCTCGAAGTCCACCGTCTCCCTGGTCCTCCAGGGCAGCCCGCTGATCGCGCGCGACACGGCGGAACGCGTGCGGCGTGCGGCTGAGGCGCTGGGTTACGTCTACAACCGACGCGCCGCCGACCTGCGGCGCAAGGTGACGAATGTCGTGGGCATCCTCATCAACGATCTCGGCAACCCGTTCTTCGCCGAGCTGCTGGTGGGCATGCAGCGCCGTCTCGACGAAGCGGGTTTCGTAAGCCTGATGGCGCATACCGACGAGCGGCTCGACGTGCAGGAACGCGTGCTGAACTCGATGCGCGAGCACAATGCCGCGGGTCTCATCATCTGCCCGGTGTTCGGCACGCCCGCGCCTCTGCTCGAATCGATCCGGACCTCGGGAACGCCGCTGGTGGTGACCGTGCGGCCCCCCGAAGCACCCGGCCTGGACTTCGTGGGCAGCGATCACGAGCACGGCACCTTCGCCGCGACGAGCCACCTGATCGATCTCGGCCATCGGCGCATCGCCTTTCTGGGGCGCGCCGGCGCCGGGCCGGTGTACGAACAGCGCCGCGCCGGATACGAGCGCGCGATGCGCGAGCGCGGGCTGCGCGTCGCAGCCGAGTGGCTGGTCGATGTAGGGCTGAGCCGGGAGGGTGGGCGCGAGGGCATCCGCGAGGTGCTCGCGATGCGAACGCACCCCACAGCGGTGGTCTGCTACAACGATGTGGTCGCATTTGGGGCGATGAGCGAGCTGGGCGAGAACGGCCTCACCGTCGGCCGCGATGTCGCGATCACCGGATTCGACGGCGTGATTGCCTCGGCCCACACCAACCCGCCGTTGACCACGGTCGATACGCGCCCGGCCGAGCTGGGCGCGCTGGCCGCGGGCGCGCTGCTGGAACGGCTCGCGCAGCCCGACGCGCCACCGATACGGCGCATCAGCGAAACGAGGCTGGTGGTCAGGCAATCGTCAGGCTCGGCTGTCGCAGGCGAGGAACAGGATTCGCCCCGGGCACTGGCGGGGAGGAGATCGGGATGACCGCGCCGAAACAGATGCGCCGCATCCGCTGGGGCATCCTCGGCAACGCGAGGATCGCGCGGGACTGGGTGCTCCCCGCGCTCAAGCTCTCGCGCAACGGCGAGGTGGTCGCGCTCGCCAGCCGCGATGTCGCGAAGGCGGCGGAAATCTGCAACCGCTTCGCGATCCCCGCGCTCCACGACGACTACGCCGCCCTCCTCGCCGCGCCCGAGGTCGATGCCGTCTACGTCCCGCTCCCCAACACCCTGCATGTCGAGTGGACACGGCGCGCCATGGCCGCCGGCAAGCATGTGCTGTGCGAGAAGCCGCTGGCGATGAACGCCAGCGAGATCGACGCCCTGGTCGAAGCGCGCAATCGCACCGGGCTCACGGTGGGCGAGGCGTTCATGGTGGCGCACCATCCGCAATGGGAGCACGTGCGGCGCACCCTCGCCGAAGGCCGGATCGGGCCGCTCCGGATGGTCGAAGGTGTATTCACCTATCACAACGTCGACGGCGACAGCCTGAAGAACCGCCTCGAGCTGGGCGGAGGCGGGCTGCGCGACATCGGCGTCTACCCCGTCGTCACCACGCGCCTCGCGACCGGGCAGGAACCGATTAGCGCGCACGCTCGGATCGAACGGGATCCGGCCTTCGGCACCGACAGACTGGCGGTTTGCCTGGTGAGCTTCGAAGGTTTCCACCTGAGCTTCTACTGCGGCACTCAGGCCGCGCGGCGCCAGCAGATGACCTTTCACGGCGAGGCCGGCTGGCTGCGGCTGGAAGCGCCCTTCAACCCGGGCGCGTACGATCAGGCGCGTGTCACCTTGCGGCTCAACGACGGCGGCGGCAGCGAAGACCGCATCTTCCCACAGGCGAACCAGTTCCAGGGCATGGTGGAGAATTTCGCTGACGCGATCCGGGGGAAGGCGCCACTGGTGTTTCCGTTGGAGAGCTCGCGGGCCAACCAGCGGGTGATCGACATGCTGTTCGAGGCAGGCAAATCCCATGGCTGAATTCCAGGATCAGCTCGACGCCATGCTGCGCGAGGAAGCGCAGCTGCAATTCGCCGCGTTCACCAACGAGACCGCCCTGCGGCTCGGTCTGCTGCTGGCGGAGGTCGCCAAGCGCGAAGGGAAATCCATCGCCATTGACATCGCGCGCAACGGCCAGACGCTGTTCCACTACGCGCTGCCCGGCACCTCCGCGGACAACGACGCATGGATCGAGCGCAAGAAGCGGGTGGTGGACCGCTACGGACACAGCTCTTTCTACGTCGGCACGCTGTGCAAGTCGCAGGGCGTGGCGTTCGAAGAGAAGAGCCGCCTCGACCCCGACCGGTACGCGGCCGCGGGCGGTTGCTTTCCCGTGATCGTGCGCAATGTCGGGCCGGTCGGCACAGTCACCGTGTCGGGGCTGCCGCAGGCGGAGGATCACGCGCTGGTGGTGCGCGTGCTGCGCGAGTTTCTGGCGGGCGGAGGCGATCGATGACGCGTGATTGGACAACCGCCGATTTCCCTGACCCCCAGTCCCTCTCCCCGGAGGGGTGAGGGGGAGCTAACCATGTCGCTCGCCGAAACGCACCAGCAAATCCAGGACGTCACACGCCGTTTCTCCGACGAGGTGATCCGCCCGGCGGCGGAAGCGCTCGACCGCGAGGAGCGGTTTCCCGAAGAGATCTACTGGCAGATGGGGGAAATCGGGCTGTTCGGCATCACCGTGCCCGAACATCTCGGCGGCGCCGGGATGGACGTGCTGGCCTACGCGGTGGTGATGGAGGAGCTCTCGCGCGGCTACGCATCGGTCGCCGACCAGTGCGGGCTGGTCGAGCTGGCCGGCAGCCTGCTCACCGCACATGGCACGGCCGATCAGCAGCGGCGCTACCTGAAGCCGCTGATCCACGCCAGCAAGCGCGCCGCCTACTGCATCACCGAAGCCGAAGCCGGCACCGATGTGTCCGGCATCAGAACCACCGCCGAGCGTACCGGCGACGGTTGGCGCCTGAGCGGCTCGAAGCTGTGGATCCACAACGCGCCGGTCGCCGATTACGGATTCGTCCTCTGTCGCACGGACAAGGCGGCGGGTAAGCGAGGGATGAGCATCTTCATCGTCGACCTGTCGCTGCCCGGCGTGACCCGCGGACCGAAGGAGCACAAGATGGGGCAGCGCGCATCGCAGGTCGGCGCCCTGCACTTCGACGACGTCGCGCTCACGCCCGACGCTCTGCTGGGTGAGGAGAACCGCGGGTTTCACATCATGATGAGCGTGCTGGACAAGGGCCGGGTAGGCATCGCCGCGCTCGCGGTCGGGATCGCGCAGGCGGGGCTGGAGGCCGCGCTCGACTACGCGCAGACGCGCAAGCAGTTCGGCAGGCCGATCATCGAAAACCAGGGCCTGCAATGGATGCTCGCCGACATGGCGAAGGACATCCAGGCGGCCCGGCTCCTGGTGCGCGATGCGGCGGCCAGGATGAACGCCGGGTCGCGTGCTACCGCCGCCTGCAGCATGGCGAAGTGCTTCGCGGCGGACATCGCCGTCGAGCACACGGCCAATGCGGTGCAGATCTTCGGCGGCAGCGGCTACATTCGCGGGTTCGAAGTCGAGCGCCTGTACCGCGACGCCAAGATCACCCAGATCTACGAAGGCACCAACCAGATCCAGCGCACGATCATAGCGCGGGAGCTCATCGCAAACGGTGCCGCCTCGTGAGGCAAACTCGTCCGCAGCCCCGCCTGCTCAACTCGAGAGTGTGACCGGACCCATGGCAAGCACCGTCAAGCTTCCCGCTGCCGATCGCAGCATTCAGATTTACCGCCTCGTCGGGGAACCGATCCGTCCGCCGTCCTCGGCGGGCCGCTTCAACCGCGTCGCGTTCTCTGCCGCGCACGTCGTCGCCGATGCGCTGACTGCTCAGGAGCCGAGCGCGGGTCCCGCAATCGACTGGCCTGCAACCATCGCATACCGTCGCTACCTGCTGGGGCTCGGCTTTGGCATCGCCGAGGCGATGGATACCGCGCAACGCGGGATGGGACTGGACTGGGATGGTGCGCTCGAGCTCATCCGCCGCACCCTTGCCGAGACCCGCGACATCCCCGGCGCACTGATCTACTCCGGCTGCGGAACGGACCAGCTCGATCCCGCCGAGGCGCGCTCGGTGGATGACGTGCTGCGCGCCTACGACGAGCAGCTAGAATCGATCCAGAGGCTCGGCGGAAACATCATCCTGATGGCGAGCCGCGCGATAGTGCGTGTCGCCCGAAGCCGCGAGGACTACGTGCGCGTCTACCGCGCGGTGCTCGGGTGCTGTGAAAAGCCAGCGATCCTGCATTGGCTTGGGGAGATGTTCGACCCGGCGCTCGAAGGCTACTGGGGGGCGCGGCACTTCGACCAGGCGCTGGAGACCTGTCTGCAGGTGATTCACGACAACGCCGCCAAGGTGGACGGCATCAAGATCTCCCTGCTCGACAAGGACAAGGAGATCCGCATGCGGCGCCTGCTGCCGCAAGGCGTGAAGATGTACACGGGCGACGACTTCAACTATCCGGAGCTGATCGCCGGCGACGGCCGGGGACACTCGCACGCGCTGCTCGGCATCTTCGATGCGATCGCGCCCGCCGCGTCCGCCGCGCTCGGTGCACTGGCCGATGGCGACCGCGATCGGTTCTTCGCCCTGCTCGACCCGACTGTGCCGCTGTCGCGCCTGATCTTTCGCGCGCCGACGCAGTTCTACAAGACCGGCGTCGTGTTCCTCGCGTATCTGAACGGCCATCAGGACCACTTCGTCCTGGTCGGCGGCGCGCAGGCGATGCGGCCCCTGCCCTACTTCGCCGACGTCTTCCGCCTCGCCGACCAGGCCGGGCTGCTGCGCGACCCGGGGCTTGCCGTCCAGCGGATGCGGGCGCTCCTCGCCGTGTACGGCATCGACGCCTGACCGTGCGATCGCTCAAAGGGCGCCTCGACCTCTGCGCGGTCAATACGGCGACGCTGGGCTATCAGCTGCCGATCGAGGAGACCGTCGAAGCCGTTGCCCGCGCCGGCTTCGGCGCCATTGCGCCCTGGCGCCGCGAGCTCGACGCCCATTCGGCTGCGAGCGTCGGCCGCCAGATCCGCGACGCCGGCCTCAAGGTCTCCGGCTTCTGCCGCAGCACCTACATTCCCGCGGCGAGCCGGGCGCAGTTCCTCGAGAACATCGAAGACAACCGCCGGGCCCTGGAACAGGCAGCCGAGTTGAACGCAGCCTGCTTCGTGATGGTTGCGGGCGGCCTGCCCGAAGGCTCGAGGGACCTCCCCGCCGCTCGCGCGCAGCTGCAGGAAGGCATCGACACGCTGCTCGGCCACGCACGCAAAGTGAACGTGCCTCTCGCCCTGGAGCCCCTGCACCCGATGTACTGCGCGGACCGCTCATGCCTCTCGACGCTCGAGCAGGCGCTGGACCTGTGTCAGGCGCTCGACCCGGAGCGGGCCGGAATGCTGGGCGTTGCCGTCGACGTGTATCACGTCTGGTGGGACCCAAAGCTCGAGCCGCAGATAGCGCGCGCAGGTCACGAGCGGCGGGCGCTCGCCTTCCACGTTTGCGACTGGCTGGTGCCCACGCGTGACCTGCTGCTCGACCGGGGCATGATGGGCGACGGGGTGATCGAGCTGCAGCGGATCCGCCGCTGCATGGAGCACAGCGGCTACACCGGCGCAGTGGAAGTGGAGATCTTCTCGCGCGACAACTGGTGGAAGCGCGCGGTGAGCGAGACGCTCACGACGTGCGCAGAACGGCTGCAGAGCGTCTGCTAGCGGGCATTCTGGTGTGGCAGCAGGGGACGCCTCCCGAATGGTCCCTGGGGTGAGCCTCCTTGCCGACGGAGCCCCTGGCTCCCGGCATGTCTGGAGGCATATACAGACCCTGCTGGCCGTACATACAGACTCAGTCTTCGACTTCCGTCTGCCCGATCGATGTCGGTGCGGCTGACAGTCCTCACGCCGCCGGCAACAGACTGAATCTCTCGCAGTTTCCCCGCGAAAATTGACGTTCCTGGAGATTCGCTGTGCGAGGCGAATCATGCAAAGCGTCGCGTTGCTTTACGAAGACGCTCAGGGATCGAGGGATCTCGCGAGAGCACGCGCCACGGAAAGGCCGGTATGACAGGCGAGCGCAGCCGCCACTCGCCGCTGGCATATCAGATGCTGCAGGGCCCTCTTGGCTCCACGGGCTTCGCGTTATTCAGGGATGGCCCGAGGATCCAATCACAACTCACAGCAAAGCATAGGGAGGAATCAATATGCCTGCATGGTCCCGGCAGCGGCTCGTCTACGCCTGCGTTGCCGTCGTTCTATACGTTTCCAACATCGCCGGCGCATTCTCTTACGTGCTGGCCATTGATCAACCGAACAGGATCAGTCCCGCCGGCAGCACGGAAGTCTTCAAAGGGACGATCACCAATGACTCCGGAGGCAATATCGCAGCGAGCGATCTGTTTCTCAACTTTTCCGGGTTCGATGCGAGCGTCATTTCCTTGACCCAGCTGCTGGGCAGCCCCGATTTCGTGATACCGAACGGGGCCGCCTCGCCATCGGTGGATCTGTTCAGGCTCGACTTCGGTGCCGGTGCCATTCCTGGCATTGCGTACTTCGCCGATGTCTTCGTGCAGGACGGCAGCAACCCGCCCGACATCAGCAATATCGTCACGGTCAGCGTACGAACCGGCAGAACCGGCCTGCCGGAGCCGGGGACAGCCGCGCTCATCGGGTTGGCGTTGCTGGTGGTTCTCTGGTGCCAAGCGAAGCTTGCTCGCCAGCACTCCAGAAACTGATTCCGACAACGTTTGCGTCGAGAGGAGCTGCCATGCTCAAGACACTGAATGCTCGCGTCGCGCTGCTGATCGCTGCGATCCTGCTGTGGCCGAACCCCGCGCCCGCAGTCACCACACCGGTTCAAATCGCGACCACCGGAATGCCCGGCGTTGGAACCGAGGCACCCAACGTCCTGTCGGTGGCCTTGCCAATCCAGAACATCGGCTCGGCGACCGCCGAGAACGTCAACATCACGGCGGTCAGTCTCGTCGCGGCGCCGTTCGTCGGCCCCGCTGTATTTCCCGTCGCCCTCGGAAATCTTGCGCCGGGCGCGTCCGTCCCGGTCAATGCGCAGTTCGACCGCAGCGCGCTGACGCCCGGGTCGAATTACCGCATGACGGTCGCCGGCACGTACCAGACCGGCGGGGTGACGCACGGCTTCGCTGTGAACCGCAACATCACCATGCCGCTGCCCTCCCCCGGCCAATCCACGCTGACGCCGGTCGTCGTCACATCGCAGTTCGTCACCGACCCGCCCAACCTCCCTGTGCCCTCGACGCTGCCCGAGGACGAAGCGGAAGGCCGTAATCCCCCTGGGCCGCCCGTGCCGCAAGGAAGGCCGCAGCTGCTCTTCCCGGGTGCGTTCCAGACGAATTTGTCAGGCGACCAGTCTCCACCAGGGCTGGGAGGCGGCGCACCGACCATCTCGTTCGGACAGGACACTTCTTTCGGGCGAAGCGGCGGGACACCGGTGGATCCGAGCGGAGCAAGCGGGTCCAGCGCCAATGCCGCAAACGTCGTTTTGACCACCGGCAACACGTATGCAAGCGTGTCGGTCGATGGCGGCCAGACCTTCACGAACATCAATCCGTTCTGCATGTTCGGCTACATCGCGTGCGACTCGGCCGGCAATCCCACCGGAAGCCCCCTGGTGGACGGGAACCTGTGCTGCGATCAGATCGTCCAGTACGTTCCGTCGATCAGTCGCTTCATCTGGCTCATGCAGACCTGGCCCAGCGGCTGGGTCAATGGCGTGCGCACCGATGCATTCAACAATCCGATCCCGTCCAGGAACAACAGGCTGCGGGTGGTCGTGGTGAGCCCCGACGACGTACGGAGCTGGGCGACCGGCGGCAGCAGCAGCTGGCTGGTGTTCGATCTGACGACTGGCACGTTCGGCCTGAACGGCGCCAACGACTGGATGGACTATCCGGATCTCGCCGTCGGCAACACCTTCCTGTACGTCAGTGTCGACAAGATGGTGAAGAACGGCGGTCTGATCGTCGCCCGCATTCCGCTCAACCAGCTGACCGCTGCAGGCACGATCAACATCGGCTACACCGGAGCCAACGACATCGACGGCAAGGCACATGGCTCCCATCTCACCCAGAACTCCGGGGATTCGATGTTCTGGGCGGGACACAACACGACGAACAAGCTCACCGTCTTCAACATGCCGGAGAGCTCGAACGTCTTTTCGTGGCGGGACGTGAACATCAACAGCTACTCGAACTCGGACTATTCCTCCAGCACGCCGACCGGCACGAACTGGCTCATGGGATCCAACGGCTTCGGGCTGGAAAACCTCCTCGGTGCCGTGCGCGTTCCGTTCATCGGCCTGTGTGATCCGACGCTCGGTTGCCCCCCCGATGAAGTGTGGTTCGCGTGGGGCGCGGGCAAAGACAGCGGCAGGAACAGGCCGCAGCCTTATGTCGAGGTCGTGCATCTCGACTCGCAGAGCTTTTCGGTGAAGCAGCAGATGCACATCTGGAACCAGAGCTATGCGTTCGCTTACCCCGCTTTTTCGAGAAACTCGAATGGCGAGGTCGGCGTGGCGCTCGGCGTGGGCGGCGGTGACCGGGAAGCGCACACTTCGGTGGGGTTCATGGGGGATTTTCAGGTGTGGGCCATGTCGAACAGTGATTCTTCCATCACGCGCTATGGCGACTACGTGACCATCCGCAAGGCGAGCCCCAACGAAAAGCTGTTCTCGGCGGTTGGCTATGGCATCCGGACGGGCATCGGCTTCGATCCTCACTACGTGCTGTTCGGCCGGTTCTGCGACGTCAATCCCAACGATCCGAGCTGCCAGATCATCATCAAGTAGAGCTGATTCGGCGAGGAGCCGGGCTGCGGGCCGGCTCCTGCCAACGCCCCGTCGCGACCCTCCAGGAGCCTCCACCTCGCAAGCGCACGAATCTTAGGGGCGCAGTGAGCTCGACGTCGCAGTGGTCATCGCAAACGAGAAGGCCCGCGCGGGGGCGGGCCTTTGTTTCGCTAAAGCGACTTCCTTCCCGGTTGCCTGCCTCCCGCCTACCTGGCCTCCCAGTCATCCACCGCCGTCACGCCGCCGTCCACGTAAGTCCATTCGATCCGCTGAAAGATGAAGCGACGCTTTCATGAATCCCGTTGTTGATCTGCGCATTTCCGGAAACGGCAGCAAGCGCGCACATGACGAGACGTTCCATGGACTCCTCGGTCATTGATGAACAGGACGACCTTCATACAGGCATCCGGCCGGAGTGTACGCTCGTACGCGCGCGTCGCCAATCTCTGGGAGCTTCACACTTCTATTGCAGTTGCAGCCGGCACGCAGATCGGACATGCCGAATCGTCCAACTCAATTGAAGTGCAGACCGCCGTTGACCTGCACTGTCTGCCCGGTCATGTAGGGGTTGCCGACGACCATCAGCACCACTTGCGCCACCTCCTCCGCCCTGCCGAGGCGTCCGACCGGGATGCGTGCCGTCTCGACGACGCTGCTCGCGCTCGTCATGTCCGTCTCTATCAGCGACGGCGCCACCGCGTTGACCGTGATGCCGTCCTTCGCCAGGCGGGCGGCGTAGCCGCGCGTCAGGCCTTCCATTCCGGCTTTCGAGGCGTTGTAGTGCACGCCGACCAGTCCCGCGCCGCGCGCCGCCCCCGATGAGATGTTGACGATGCGTCCCCAGCGCCGTGCACGCATGCCCGGAAGCACCGCCTGGCTGCATAGGAAAGCTGACTTGAGGTTGACGGCGAGGGTCTCATCGAAATCGGCCTCGGTGAGCTCTTCCAGCCCCCGGCGCAGCGCGATGCCGGCGTTATTGACGAGCACGTCGACCGGGCCGAGTGCTTCCTCGACGCCACGCATGAGGCGCACGACGGCATCGCCGTTGGAGACATCGGCATCGATCACGATGCTGTGACGCCCGAGAGCGCCGATCGCCGCAGCCACGGCTTGCGCCTCTGCCCCCCGGCTCCGGTAGTGCACCGCGACGTCAGCGCCCGCCTCTGCCAACGCGAGCGCGATCGCCTTGCCGATTCCACGGGAAGCGCCAGTGACCAGGGCGACACGGCCGGAGAGATACGACGCGGGCGGCATGTGCGCTCCAGGCCCGTCAGCGCACGTCGAGCACCAGCTTCCCTCGAAAATGCCGGCCTTCGCTCATTGCGTGAGCCGCGGCTGCCTCGGATAAGGGGTAGTGCCTGATCTCAGGGGGCCGCAGGGCGCCCGCCTGCGCCAGCGCAACGATGCGCTCGAGATGACGGCGATCACGTCCGACTTGCGGGCGGTAGGCGCGAACGTCCGGCCGCGGTGAGGGAGGCGCTGCTGTGCCCGAGGCAATGAACGCCGCGCGGCCGCCGGATCGCAGCACGGCAAACGACTTCAGTGCCACGTCACCTCCGACCGTATCGAACACGGCATCGCAGTCCGACACCTTGGCCGTAAAATCCTCGGTCCGATAGTCGATGACCTCGTCGGCACCCAGGCCGCGCACGTAAGCATGGTTCGCCGCGCTCGCCGTGGTGATGACGTGCGCTCCGATGTGCTTCGCGATCTGGATCGCGGCACCTGCGACCCCACCCGCGCCGCCCTGGATCAGGATCCTTTCGCCGCGCACCAACTGGAGCGTGTCCTCGATCGACACTAGAGCGGTCAACCCGGCGAGCGCAAGTGCGGCGCATTCCGCGTGAGACAGCGCTTCGGGTTTGCCGGCCACGATCGCTGCCTTGATCGCGATCTTCTCCGCGTACGCGCCCTCCTGGCCGACATCGCAGACTCCGAAGATGGGAGCGCCTACCTTGAAATCGCTCACACCGTCACCCAGTGCGGCGACCACTCCCGAGAAGTCTCGCCCTGGGACATAGGGGAAGCGGGCGACCGATCCATAGCCTCCAGCCCGTACTTTCCAGTCCGCTGCATTCACGCTCGCGGCGTGGACATCAACGAGCAGTTCGCCAGCACCGGGGACCGGATCCGGGACATCGCCGTACTGCAGGACCTCGGGACCGCCATGTCGCATGAAGTAGGCCGCTTTCATCACTGTGATCTCCTCAAACCAAACCGGGCTTCGACTCCCCAGCATGCAGAGAATAGACGATTAAGGCGTTCGCCCGCCGGTGCGGCCGTGCAACCCAGGCCGCCCAGAGTTAGACGCTCCCGGTTCGACATTGACGACAAGGATGGGGCGGGACGGGGTCGCAGCCGGCATGCCTTGCGGGTGCTGCGTCAAGCCCCGACTCGACGGTTGATGCATACTAGAGCGTCGTCCTACGCGAAGCGCCGGCAAAGAGCGACCGCGGCGGATTCCCACCGCGTCCGCGGTGTGAGAGCAGGTTCGACCCTAACGCCATCGAGGAGATCCATATGTTCAGAGTAACCGTATCACTATTGACCGCTGCAGCCCTCTGCACTGCCATTGCGGGGCAGGCCGCCGATTCAGTCCAGGCGGATCTGCCGGTGGAGAAGGGCACTGTCAGCGCTGGAAACGGCAACTTCGTCACCATGAAGAAGGACACCAAGCTGCCGCTCTCGGGCATCGGCATGGTCGAAGTGGGCAAGCCCCTCCCCTCGGCGATGGTCGTCGGGGGAGATTTGAAGCCAGTCGACCTTGGCCAGCCGACGGGGAAAGTCCGCATCATCAGCGTAGTCCCCTCGCTCGATACCAAGACCTGCGAAAAGCAAACGCACCAGTTGTCCGAGGACAACAAAGGTCTCGACAAACAGGTCGACATGATCACGGTGAGCCGTGACCTGCCGTTCGCGCAGGGCCGCTTCGCGAAGGAAGCGAAGATCAAGAATATTACCTTCCTGTCCGACTACAACATGCGCGAGTTCGGCGAGAACAACGGTCTCACCATCGCCCCGCTCGCGTTGCTTGCCCGTGCGGTGATCGTGACCGACAAGAACAACGTCGTGCGCTATCTTCAGGTCGTGCCGGAACTCACCGCGCTGCCCGACATGCCGGCGGCAATGAAGGCCGCCAAAGACTTGTTGTAGTCAAGGAATTTTTTGTAGTCAGCCGTGGAGCCGAGCCTTGGCGAAGGCCGGGGCTCGGGTGTTCCGCGATCCTCCCTTGCGCTTGGCGGGGAGGATTTTTTGAGTGAATCACGCGCAGGCCGTCACGTGGCTGACGACGCTGCCTCCGGCACAGCTCAGCCGCCGAACTGTCCCGGACTGCAATAGCCGGATCAACGCGTCGCAGCAGCTCGCCTCCGTAGAACCCGCGGCCCACGAGTGCGGCGGGCCGGCCCGCCCAAGGCGGCATGGTCTCCCATGACGGCATCGCCGACGTAGATTGACCGAAATTGCCTTACGCCCCGTTTGCCTGCCTGCTCTCCTGCTGTTTGCTGCTCGTGGCGAGTACCGTTGCCGTCGCGAGAAGCTACGGCCCCGGCGTTAGCGACACCGAGATCAAGATCGGCCAGACCATGCCTTACGGCGGGCCGAATAGACGCAAAGTAACCTGTCTGCGAGGAATCGCCAGTGAGCATAGAACTTGACCACCTGATCGTTCCGGCGCGCGACAAAAAGGCCGCCGCCGAACTGCTTGCCGCGCTCCTCGGAGTACCTTGGGCCGAGTCCGGAATCGGTCCCTTCTGCCCGGTGTATGTCAACGATGGGCTGACCCTCGATTTCGATCAGGCCGATGCCCCGTTTCCAACACATCACTATTGCTTCCGGGTCAGCGAAGGGGAATTCGACAGCATCTTGGAACGAATAGAAGCTCGAAGCATCGCGTACAGAAGCACGCCGCACGGTCCCGTCGACATGCAGGTCAATACCGGGCACGGCGGCCGCATCGTGTACTGGAACGAGCCTGATGGGCACGTATGGGAAGCGTTGACGGTGAGCTACGCAAGGCGGCCGGTGAAGGCACGGTGAGAAGCCGTCGCTAAGCACGTCCCTCCGCATCGCCACATCGGGAATGTTTCGCCGAGCTGTCGACGCCAAGCCTCCGCTGCCGGAACGGCACGCTTCTGGCTCCCCTTCAAAGGGTAGCTGCGCACGCGCGCGATGACGGCGAGCAGCGCGACTGCAGAGCCGTCTGCGGTGCCCCCGGGGCCCCGCCCTGGCAGGCGGTGCGAGGAGATAGACGATGCCGAAAGGACAACCCAGCAAAGCCGACATTCCCGGCACCCTGCTGCGCTCCGACAAGCATGCACAGCACCTCTGGAAGAAGGCACACGACAGCGCGGTGTCCACATACGGCGAGGGTGGCCGGGCACACCGGGTCGCATTTGCGGCGCTCAAGCACGAGTACGAGAAGAGCGATAGCGGCGACCGATGGGTGAGGAAGGCCGAAAAAGGCCCGTCCGACCCGCAGGCTGCTCGTGGCCCGACGACCCGACGCAGATCGACCGATCCCAAGCGCGCTCCCACTGCGGGCGGAAAGGTCGCCAAGACCGAGGCGGAAGCCAGGCAGAAAGGCAAGGAAGCGCGCGCCGAATACGCGAGGAGCCGCCGGAAGAGCGCGGCAAGAGCCCACTGACTCGCCATGGCGGCGGATGAGTCAGGCGCGGCGCGCCCGCTGGCTCAGGTGCGCCACCTGAGCAGCCCTGCGGCAATCGCTTCCCGATAAAGGGTGACGATCCGCTGCAGGCGGCGTCGACACCCGGCAGCCGCGAGTGTCGGCACGAAGAGACGGGGAATACTCTGACTTTCACTGGCATGCAGCCTGCATCCGGTCACCACCGGCACGGTATGTCGCGCTGATAGCCGGGATAATCGGCTCTCCGCGAAACTATCTATAGTTTCTTGCTGGATCATGTGACCGATGGAGACAGACCTCATGTCGTTATGGATCGTTTCGGTCAGGGCGTTGAACCGCGCGACCGGCATGCAGATCCATGGCCGATATGCGGTGTGCGCCGCATGCAGAGCGGAGGCGATCGACTGGGTGGTCAAGATGTTCGAGCAGACTGACGTGCAGTTCCAGGTCGACGCCAAGCCGCATGACAGCGAGGTCCTGGTTCTCGAGATCAAGCAGGTCGGGCGCGCAATTGGCACTCGCGCGCCATCTGGTTTGACCCGATAACCGCGCCGCCCTGGGCAGCCAGCTGGGCTGGAAATGACAACTCGTTGAGGAGCCGCGTCACCGACGCTGCTGGGCCCGCGAGGAGTCAGCTTGCAATGCACCGCCAGCGTTGATGTCCAAGGTGTTGCTGGCTCGTCAGCTGCTGCGGGTCGTTGGACGCGATCTCGCTGCCATGCTACTCGGTTGAGGGCGCTGCCTTCGGTCCCGCAATCGCCATCGCTTTGGTATAGGGAGGCCGCGACTCAATGCGTTGCACATATGAGATCGCGTTGGGCAGATCGTCGATGCTACGGCCATTGAAAAGCACAGCAGTCGTAAGCTGAAAGACCACCATCACGTCGGCGCAAGTGAGCTCCGGACCGGCCAGGTATGGTGAGTCACCAAGCCTTTTCTCCAGAAACCTGAAGTACGCCTCCTCTCGTCGTTTGATCAGCCCACCCATCACTCTCGGCCTCTGCCCCATGCGCTCCGGCACGCAACGCAGCGTTTGCGAAGAACAGGCCGAGGATGTTGTTGAAATGCATCCAATACAGGTACTCCGCGTAGTTGGATTGTTCTGGACGCACTGTCAGCTCTCCACCCGCGTACCGATGACGGATGTACTCGACAATCGCACCGGATTCGGCAAGCATCAAGTCACCATCCTCTATCACCGGCGCGGTCGCGGCCGGATGGAGCGCAAGATACTCGTCCGGGGCTAGCCGATTCTGCTTCCGCTTGTACCGCTTCAGTCGGTACGGAAGCTCTAGCTCCTCCATCAACCAACCGATCCGTTCCCATTGGGAGACGCCGAGGTGATGGATCGTTATCATCGATTATGCTGTCACACGTTGAATCGAGAACTACGCACCAGGCCCATGGCTCACGCCGCGATCGACAAAATCTCACGCACCTGTGCTGGACTGTCGATACGCCTGGGGTTGTGCGGCACCCATGGCGTTCCCATCGCTTGCGCGGCGATGTGATCGAAGGACTCAGGGCCGATCTTCACTGCATGCAGGCTGCGCGGCATCTCGAGCCCCGCGATGAAGCGGTCCAGCACATCGCCGGCGTCCTCTCCCGGGTGGCCCATGGCCGCCGCCACCAGCTTCTGGCGCTCGGCGTTCGCGGGCCGGTTCCAGCGCATCACCGCGGGAAGCATGATGCACGACGTGTGGCCATGCGGGATGTCGAATAGCGCGCCCAGGACGTAGCCGATGCCGTGGCTTGCACCCATCGGCACGCCACTCGTCAGGGGACCCATCGACAGCCACGTTCCCATCTGGCAGTCCAAACGCGCCTGCAGGTCGCCCGGGTCGCGCTGCACTCTCGGCAGGGCGCGCGACAGCAGGCTCAACCCGTGCAGGGCCTGCGCGTCGGCAAAGGCATTCGCGCTGGCCGAGCAGATGCCCTCTACACAGTGGTCGACCGCGCGGATGCCGGTCGACATCCACAGCCACTCGGGTGTGTGCACTGTGATGGCCGGATCGAGGATCACCGCGCGAGGGATGATGGCCGGATGGCGGAACAGCTCCTTCACCTTGCGCCGCTCATCGGTAACGCCGCTGATTGCGCTGAACTCGCCCCCGGATAGCGTGGTTGGGACGGAGATCTGCCTCGTCACAGGGGCTTTGCAGCCAGGGGGCGGCGCCGTCATTCCGTCGGCACCTTTGATCGGACGGTAGTGGTCGAGGGCCTCGGGACTGCGGATGTCATTTGACAGGCAGAGCTGCACTGCCTTCGCGCCATCGGTGACCGAACCGCCTCCGATCGTCGCGATCAGGTCGGCGCCGGACGCGCGCGCCTGCTCCGCCGCTGCGATCACCGCGCCTCGCGGCGTGTGAGGGGGCATGCAATCGAACGTGGCGGCGCAGCGGTCACCGAGCGCACGCCGCACCTTCTCGATCTCGTCCGTTGCGCGGTTCAGCGTGCCGCTCACCATCAGGAAGACGCGATGGGCGTCAAGGCGGCGGGCTTCCTCAGCCAGCGCTTCGGCAGCGGGGGCGCCGTAACGCACAGCTTCCATCTTGCCGAAGACGACGTGTCCCGCTTGCAGCATTGCTTTCCCTCCTTATCCCCTCTGATGAGCGTAAAGGCGTCACCAGGTGTCCACGCAAGCGCGCTTCTTTCCGGTCCGCGGTTCGCGAGGCGGCAGGGAGCGCAATCCGGCCATGACCCACGCCCGCGTATCGGCCGGGTCGATGACATCGTCGATCTCGAACAGCGTGGCAGTGCTCAAAGCCTTGCCGCGCTCGTAGGCCTCGGCCACCATCTCATCGAACCGGGCCTTGCGCTGGACAGGATCGCCGATCGCCTCCAGTTCCTTGCGGAAGCCCAGCTTCACCGCACCCTCCAGGTTCATCGGCCCGAACTCACCCGTGGGCCAGGCGACCGAGAACATCGGCAGGTGGAAGCTGCCGCCCACCATGCCCTGCGCGCCCAGTCCATAAGCCTTGCGCAGCACCACCGAAAATATTGGAACGGTGAGATTGGCGCCGACGACGTAGAGCCGGCAGCAGTGGCGGACCAGCGCCGTGCGCTCGGCCTCCGGGCCCACCATGTTTCCGGGCGTATCGCAAAGCGATAGGACCGGGATGTCGAAGGCGTCGCACAGTTGCAGAAAGCGAGCCGCCTTGTCTGCCGCATCGGCGTCGACCGCTCCGCCCAGCACCATGGGATTGTTCGCAAGAACGCCGAGCGGGCGGCCTTCGATGCGGATGAACGCCGTGATGAGGTTCGTGCCGAAGTCGCGCCGCAACTCCAGGACCGAATCGCGATCCGCCAGCAGATCGATCAGTCGGCGCACGTCATACACGCGCAGCCGATTCTCCGGGATCACGTGCCGCAGCTCCCGCTGGTCCGCGCACGCCCAGTCCGCCACCGTCCCCTGGAAATAGGAAAGGTATTGCTTCGCAACGCGCACCGCCTCGGCCTCGTTCGCCACGACGATGTCGATCACGCCGTTGCGCCGCTGGATCGAAGTCGGTCCCACCTCGTCCGGGTGGAACGCGCCGAGCCCGCCGCCTTCGATCATCGCGGGACCGCCCATGCCGAGCGAGGTTTTCTCGGTGGCGATGATGACGTCGCAGCAGCCCGCCACCACCGCGTTTCCCGCGAAGCATCGCCCCGATACGATGCCCACCAGCGGAACCAGCCCGCTCAGCTTGGCGAGCAAGGTGAATGCCTTGATGTTCAGCCAGCCGGCGGTGATCGCGTCCGTGTCGCCGGGGCGTCCGCCGCCGCCTTCTGCGAAGATGATCACCGGCAGGCGGTACTCCGCCGCCAGCTCGAACATGCGGTCTTTCTTCGCGTGGTTCTTGGCGCCTTGCGTTCCTGCAAGCACCGTGTAGTCGTAGGACATCGCCACGCAGCGCGCATCGACGTCCGGGAACAGCGCGCCGTTGACCCGTCCGATTCCCATCACCAGCCCGTCGGCCGGCGTACGGGTAATGAGATCCCCCATCGCGCGCCGGCTTCGCTGGGCCGCGACCACGAAGGCGCCGTACTCATGGAAGCTGCCGGCATCGCACAGATCGGCGATGTTCTCGCGCGCGGTGCGCAGGCCGAGCTTGTGCCGCTTCTCCACTGCATCGGGTCGCGCGCCGTCGAGCGTCAGCGCGCGCCGGCTCTGCAGTTCGCCCAGGTCGGGGCGCAAGCGATCGAGGTCTATCGTCTGCGGGGAATCCACGGAACCCGCAAACCCCTCGGTCGCCTCAACGGTGATCAGGACGCCGTTTTCCAGCACCGTCTGGCCGACTTCCGCCCGGATCTCGCGCACGATGCCCGCAGTGCTCGAGACGACAACGTGCTCCATCTTCATCGCCTCGAGCACTGCCACCTGCTGTCCGCGACGCAGTGCGTCCCCCGCCCGGACGTCGATGCTGACCACCGTCGACAGCATTGGCGCGCTCACCGCCTGCATGCCTTCTGGCAACGGAATCCCGTCCCTCGCTTGCACGCCGCCGACATCGCGCTTGCCATGGGCGAGAATCGCGAGCGGATCGACGCGATCGACCTTCGCGACCGGAGCGGGGGCATGGGCAGGCTCACCGTACAGGCGCGGGTGCGGGGTCGGTGCGCAAAGCGTTCGCAGATGGTCTTCGATCAACCCCGTGTACCATTGTCCATCGGCGAACGCGGGATGCGACAGCAGGTTGAGCAGGAAGTCACGATTGCTCGACACCCCGGAGATGCGGAATTCCGACAGGGCACGCCGGGCTTTCGCCGCCACCTGCCTCAAGTCGCCCGGCGTGACGTGCACGATCACCTTCGCGAGCAGCGAATCGAAGCGCGGGTTGGCGCGGAAGCCGCAATGCCCGCAAGTGTCGACGCGAACGCCCAGGCCGGCGGGCGGATCGAAGGCGTCGAGCACGCCGCCTGCGGGCCGCACCATGCCGTCGGCGGACATGCTTTCAGCGTTCACCCGCAATTGCATGGCCATGCCGCGAAGTGACGGCAGGCGCCAGGCGACCAGCCCCAGCTCTTCCAGCGTGCGTCCGCCCGCGATGTCGAGCTGAACGCGAACCAGATCGATCCCGGTGACTTCCTCCGTCACCGTGTGCTCGACCTGCAGCCGGGGATTGGCCTCGATGAAGGCGAACGCCGAGTCGGCGCGCGCTTCCTGCTCGACGAGGAACTCGAACGTGGCGAGGCTGCGCAGCCTAACAGCCCGCGCCATTCGCAGCGCGGCGTCGAGCAGGCGG